>Ga0272443_10004065_pt1 | contig 16444 bp, 18 predicted proteins | sample SSMAcet12_FD_193581 | JGI IMG/M metagenome (GOLD analysis project Ga0272443, IMG submission 193581) | Marine sediment archaeal communities from Little Sippewissett salt marsh, Falmouth, MA, United States - SSM-Acet-12 | ecosystem: Environmental > Aquatic > Marine > Wetlands > Sediment ... | reverse complement strand
GCAGGTGTACGGGCACTCACCCGGAAGCGGGTCGCCGTGGCACTCCGCATCATCGACCGGGTCGCCGCAGTAGTAGCAATTGGTCGTCCCGACCAGCCCGGCGATGGCGATCGCCGACCGGTCGCCAGCCTGCAGGAATGCGGCCCCGGTCCAATCGTCACACATCGTGAAGCCGGGGAAATCACAGTCGACGGGCTCCCCGCCCACACCGATATCCGGACCCGCGCAGCCGGGGTAGCGCACGCGGTAGTACAGCAGCGGCAGCGCATCCAGGTTTCCGCTGATCTGGCCATCTTCCGGCGGGGAGAAGGCGAACAGGGTCGGACCCTGCGAGCCGCCTGCGATTGAACCCTCGCCGCTCAGTCCTTCGCTGTCCGGCGGCGCCGTGCCGCGCGAACGCCCGGTGATGATGGTGCGTCCACCCAGGTAGGCGTCGGCGTACTCCTGCGGCACGCTGAATAAATACGAGCCCATCTTGATGCCATGGAACGGCGGTTCTTCCGGACCCACGTGATACATCCCTTGCGCATCGGAGCCGTCCAGGTTGCTGCTCCACACCGTGGGGAAGCTGGCGTCGCCGAAGCTGCCCTCCGGGTACCATTCGTCGAGCGATCCAAGCAGACGCCCCCCTTGCACATCGATAGCAATACCGCTCACGAAGCTGTAGGCCTCGTGCACCGTCTGCACCAGACCGCCGTCGAACACAGCCATCTGCTGCAGGAAGGGCGCCACCGGGAGCATCTCCCAGTCCGCCTCCACCGCCGGGGCCGGGATGGCGACCTCGGCGAAGTAGCCGTTGCAGCCGGTGCTGCCCTCATAGCAGGGCTCGCCGTTTGCATCGAGAAGACCCTGGAAACCGGTAATCAAGAGCGAGCCGGCGCCCCCGTCGCCATCCGGGTAGTAGTCCATGCCCAGCGCGCCCCATGCGAAGTCGTCCGGCAGGCGGAAGGCGCCCAGGTAGGTGAAATGCTCCGGCGCCAGCCGGTTTGCGGCGGTCGGTCCCGCCTCGACGGGGATGGGCTCACGCTCCACCACGCCGCTTCGCGACAGGTCAGCTGCAGCCGCTCCCGCTGGGCCGACCTCATTTGTTGACGCGCTATCACGGCTAACAGAACAAGCTGCCAGGCTTATGAGCAGCATAAAACAGATGAAGATGAGCGCCATTTTCCGCATCGGTTGCCTCCTGACGGTTCCTGCACCCCATTCTACAACGCAAAGCATAGCTGGATCGTGACACTTGCCGGGGGTGGCGCAGCGGGTGATTCTTTCCTATCATAGCGGGCGGGAACGATTGTAATGACAGCCACAAGGAGCCCTGATGACGGAAGTGCCCAACCACAACCAGGAATCACAGCCGAAGGACATCCACGTTGACGCCCAGTCCCGCCACTTTGTCGAGGAGGATAGCACGCCGGTTGAGCCACCCATGACACCTGTACGGAGCATTTCGCTGACGATCTGGCTCATCCTCGCCAGCCTGGGCGCAGCGGCGCTGGGCGTCGGCGCCTTCACCGTGTTCCTCACCACCGACGGCCAGGTCACCCTTCAAGGCATCAGCTACCTGCTGGCGGGTCTCATCTTCTGTGCGCTGCCATGGTGGTTCGTGGGGCGCGGTCATCCCCGCATCGCCTTTGTGGTGAGCATCGTACCCTTCCTCGCACTCCTCCCCGTATGCGGTGTTGTATGGGTGCTTTCTGCTCTGTAAGCTCTGCGAACGATGGACATCACAAATCGAGCTCCATTGCATTTAAGAAGAAGCCGTTCATGCCCTTTTCGCCATCCTCCATCTTGACAATCCTATTTTTATTTAGTATATAGTAAGTTACTATCAGGAGGGGTATCATGGCTATATCTACCAACATCGACCGTTTGCACCGGGGCATGAGGTTCATCGTCACCGCCCTCACCGGTGTACTGGCCGGATTCCTCATCTCACACAGCATCATGCTGGGACGCTTCTTCGACTGGGTGCTCGCCGCCGGGAACAACGCCTTTTTCGCCGACACCTTCGCCCCCTTCCGCGCCGCCACCCATGCCAACGTGCACTACAACGCCGTGCTGTGGCTTTCACTGATCGCAGGCCTCTTGTGGTTGGTGTCCAGCTTCGTGCTGCAGCGCGACCGGATCCTGGCGCTCACCGCTGGCTTATCCTCGTTCTGGGTGGGCGCTGTCTTCTTCGCCAGCGGGTTCGCCGAGGCGGAAGCCGCCGTATGCTCGGGAGTCGCCGACGATACCCTGCGGGAGCTCTACGCTGTGCTCAACCTCCCCATGCACCGCGCCTTTGCCCTCGCCTACACCCTCGCGTTCTCCACACTGCTTTGGGCGGGAACGCGCACGGTCAGGCCGCACTCCACCGCAAGCTGAGGTATCCTTCTCAAGGGAGGGACGCATGCGCAAGAAACGCGACGCAGAAGGCACGAAAGCGACCGTGCTGGCAAGTGCCGAGCAACTGTTCGCCGAATATGGCTTTCACGGAACCAGTCTGGCAACCGTCGCCGAGGCAAGCGGCATCTCGGACGGGCTCATCCTGTACCACTTCAAGTCCAAGGAAGGTCTTTACCAGGCCGTCTTGAACGCCGTGAGCAAGCGCTACTCCGCCGTGCTGGATAGTGCCCGCGACGACTCCCTCCCTCCGGCTGCCATGTTGCGTCGCGCGCTGGAAGCCATGTTCGAGTTCTGGCGCACGGATGAGACCTACCATCGCATAACGCTGTGGTCATATCTGGAAGGGCACACTGCTCCCACCACATCCGAAGCGCAGCTCACTACCGGCCTCGCAACCTACATGGCCAATCTGCAGGCGGAAGGTCACTTCCCCGCTGACATCGACCCTGTCGTCTTCCTCAGCGCCATCATCGGCCCGGTCCAATTCTGGCTGCGCTATAAAGCCAATTTCACCGAGATCCTCCAGTTGGAAGGCAGCCGGGAGGAGCTTGACCGGCGCTTCCTGCAGCAGCTCATCGGCATGCTGGAGCGGTTTTTCCCACCCCCACCCGGAGAGGAAGCCTGACACGAGGCACGCTTGGTGAGAGCAGAATACAACAGGGAATCCCTGCGACCGAACACCCGCATCCAACCTCAGAAGGTTCCGATTTCCGCAGGGGCATGATCGCCACAGAGGCAGGGTCACCACAACTCACATCCAGCCGCCTTCCCACGTTTCATTCTTGATGAGGAGGTCAATCATGGCAAAGTACCTTTTCCACGGTTCGTACTCGCCGGAGGGATTCCGCGGCTTGATGCAGGAAGGAGGTTCCTCCCGCATCGAGGCGGCCCGGGATACCCTCGGCAGCATGGGCGGCTCGCTGGAGGCTTTTTATTTCTCCTTCGGAGAAGAAGATTTCTACATCATCGTCGACCTGCCTGACAATGTCACCGCGACGGCAGTGACCATGGCCGGCAACATCTCGGGGACCTTCAAGATCCACGGCATTCCCCTCCTCTCCGCCGAAGAGTTGGATGCTGTCGCAGCCAGGCATGTGGACTTCCGGCCACCAGGAGGATCATGATTCTTCCATGCACACGGCCAGCCTTGATCAGCCCATCGTGATAGGGTTTTCCACAAATGAAGATCAACCTCTTCCAGCGAGTCCTGCGAAGGGGCTGTATTCCGTCAGCTTCAGTTCAGCATCCCCAAGGTCCGCTTCCCTATCCTGTAGTCATCATTGAACAGGCCTTTTTCAAGGAGGCATCCATGACCCATCCCCAACGGTCCCGGACATCACTCCTGCTCGCAACCCTCTTCCGCGTTGCGGCAGGCATTCTGCTTTTCGCGGCCCTGTTGTTCCTGCCTGCCGGGACGACTCACTACTGGCAGGCATGGCTCTACCTCGTCGTGCTTTTCACCCCCATGATCCTTGCACTCATCCTGTTCTACCTGCGGGCGCCGGCGCTGCTTGAGCGCCGCATGCGCAGCCGCGAGCCGCAGCCGGGCCAGGTGCCCATCGTGCTGGTGGCCAGCGCCCTGATCATCGCTGCCTATCTGGTCCCCGGTTTTGACCGACGCTATGGCTGGTCCAACGTTCCGGATTGGCTCGCACTGTTGGCCGCCGCGCTAGTCGTGCTCAGCTATGCCTTCCTCCTCTATACCCTCTGGACCAACCGCTTCGCCGCGCGCGTCGTGGATGTCGAGGAAGGCCAGCGCGCCATCACGACGGGACCCTACGCCGTCGTGCGCCACCCGATGTACCTCGCCATCACCCTGCTGTTCCTCTTCACACCGCTGGCGTTGGGCTCTTACTGGGGCATGCTTGCCGGCCTGCTCCTGCCGGTTGTCCTGGTGGCGCGCATCGACGGTGAAGAAACGCTGCTGCGCAAGGAACTGGAAGGGTATGAGGCGTACTGCCAGAAAGTGCGCTACCGCATGCTCCCCTTTCTCTGGTGAGGTCCGCCACCCGGCCGGCTCCACACACACACGCTCCGGTGAATAGCGTCCTGTGCACTTTTGTTGTAGCATGGGGACAGTAGCCCAACCCGCCCTCGCCGCCGCGTTCACCGATCAGCCGCTTGTTGAAACCAATGCCCTACACCATCAGCACCGACATCCGGGATGACCACCTATACGTCCATGTGACGGGCACACGCACGCTTCAGGGTGCTCAGGGCGTTGTGCGGGACAGTGTGGAAGCCGCCCGGGAAGCGTCGCTGGATCGCATCCTCATCGATATGCGTGACTTCCAGGGCAGCCTCAGCGTCGGCGAAGGATGGTCCGTCATCAACAAGGATCTCAACCGCTACCGTCCTCACGCACGGCAGAAGGTCGCCCTGCTCGACATGCCTTCAGAACAAGACCGTCTGCGCACCTTCGAACTCATCGCCGCCAATCGCGGCTTCAACCTGCGCGTCTTCAGCGAGGAAGCGAAAGCTATCGCCTGGCTGCTCGTTTGACGGCACTTTGTCACACCCCCACGTAGAGGTTCCTCATATTTTGGTTATTCTTCCTTGCATTTTAGGATAAACTAATTTAGAATACAACACGTTGTTTGCCCGGACTGCTTTCATCCGGGAGATTGGAGCATCATGGTCAACCCACTTCTAACTCTTCTAGGCGCGCTGGGTATCCTCGCCTTGCTGTACATCCTGCTGCGGCCTCGGAAAGGGCTGCTGGTTACCTGGCGCCGCTCCAAAGGCTGCACCATGCAGGTGCGCTGTGAAGACGCCTTGAAGCACCTGCTGCGATATGAATTGCAGGACAAGCCGGCCCGCCTCGAGAGCATCTCCGGGGCGATCGGCATCAGCCTGGACGATGCAGCGGCGCTTATCGAGGAACTGGAACGAAACGGCTTTGTTTCCCAGGACACAGGAACGATCAACCTGACCCCAACCGGCCGGGAAAGCGCACAGCACATCATCCGTGCGCACCGTCTGCTGGAGCAGTACATGGCTGATCGCACCGGCTATGGGCAGCTGGAATGGCACGGGCGCGCGGAGGAACTCGAACACAGCCTTTCACCGGAGGAGGTCAATGCGCTGGCCTCCCAGCTCGGCTACCCTCTTTACGACCCGCATGGCGACCCCATCCCCGGCGCTAACGGGGCCGTCCTCCCGCTTCAAGCCGCTCCCCTCAACACAGTAGAGGTCGGTCAGCGCTACCGCATCGTGCACATCGAGGACGAACCCGAGGCCGTGTATGCACGCCTCGTGCAAGAAGACCTGCACCCCGGGATGGACCTGGACATGCTGGAGCGCTCCAGTGAAGGTGTGACCTTCACCGCCGCCGGCATCAAACACAGCGTTCCCCCGGTCGTTGCCGCCAATCTCTCCGTCCGCCCCCTGCAGGCGGGTGAACGAGCCCTGAGCGGCACCCCGCTCAGCGAGATCGAGCCTGGCGAACACGCTGAGGTGATCGGCATCCTGCCGTCCATCCGTGGTCTGGAGCGACGGCGGCTGCTGGATCTCGGCTTGTTGCCCGGCACCATTGTCCACAGCGAGTTCAATAGCCCGCAGGGCGATCCCACTGCCTACCGCATCCGCGACACGCTCATCGCCCTGCGCGATGATCAAGCTCGCTCCATCGTTGTCAAACCGCAGGAGGCCGCATGACCGAGAAGACCTTCACCACACCGCCATCGGGCTGCGAAGGCTGCCCCATGCATCACGCCGCCAACCTGCAACGGCTCGGCGTCGACATGCAGGATTGGGACTACCTCGTCACGCTCGCCGGGAACCCCAACACCGGCAAGAGCACCGTGTTTAACGCCCTTACCGGCCTGCGTCAACATACCGGCAACTGGCCCGGAAAAACCGTGACGCGCGCCGAGGGTGGTTTCGACTATGACCGCGCGCGCTTCAAACTCGTCGACCTTCCCGGTACCTACTCCCTGCTTTCCACAACGCTGGACGAGGAGATTGCGCGGGATTTCATCCTGTTCGGACAGCCCGACGTGACCATCATCGTGGTCGACGCCACCCGCCTGGAGCGCAACCTCAACCTGGTGCTGCAGGTGCTGGAGATCACCGATCGCGCCGTACTGTGCCTGAACTTGATGGACGAAGCCGAGCGACACGGGCTACAGGTCGATGAGCGCCGGCTGGCGCGAGACCTGGGCATCCCTGTTGTCCCGACCGCTGCACGCTACGGTCGCGGCATGGATGAGCTTGTCAAAGCTGTGCACGAGGTCGCCACGGGCAAGGTTCGCCCCAAGGCACGACGCGTGCAGACCCTGCCCCCGGAACTGGAACGCGCCGTCCTCAAACTCGAGAACCAGGTCCAGGCCGCGTATCCCGACCTGCCCAACGCCCGCTGGGTTGCCCTGCGTCTGCTGGATGGCGATGCACGTATTCAGGAGGCCATTCGCGCGGGTGACCTGGGTGATTTAAGTAGCGGCGAACCGGTTGACAGCGCGCTTCCTCCCGAAAGAGAAGCGGATGCAAAACCAGAAGCTGCATCGGAGACGGCATCATGAATCCATCCTCGAAACCAACAGAAAAACTGCTGGCCGAAGCGCAGTCCCTCCGCTGGGACGTCGGCGGCAACATCCATGAACAGCTGGTCGAGGCCATCTACACCGACGCCGCCCGCATCGCGGACCGCGCCGTGCAGCGGCCGGAGGATCCCGAACGCTTCGACCTGGACCGCACCATTGACCGCCTCGTAACCAGCCGCATCTGGGGCTTTCCCATCATGGTGCTGCTATTCACGCTCATTTTCTGGCTGACCATCAGCGGCGCCAACGTGCCCTCCGGCTGGCTGGCAACCCTGCTGCTTGACAACCTTTACCCGCTGCTGAAAGCGGGCGCCGCCGCGATCAGCATGCCCGCCTGGCTGGATGGCCTCCTCATCGACGGCATGTATCTCGCCACCGCATGGGTGATCAGCGTGATGCTACCGCCCATGGCCATCTTCTTCCCGCTCTTTACGCTGCTGGAAGACTTCGGCTACCTGCCCCGCCTGGCCTTCAACCTCGACCGCGTCTTCAAACGCGCTGGAGCGCACGGCAAGCAGGCACTCACGATGATGATGGGTTTCGGGTGCAACGCGGCCGGTGTCATCGCCACACGCATCATCGACAGCCCGCGGGAACGGTTGATCGCCATCATCACCAATAACTTTGCGCTCTGCAACGGGCGCTGGCCCACGCAGATCCTCATCGCCACCATCTTCATCGGCGCGCTCGTGCCGCCCTACCTGGCCGGGTTTGTCTCCGCCATGGGTGTCGTGGCCATCGCCCTGCTGGGTGTCCTGCTCACCTTTGGCGTTTCGTGGGCTCTCTCCCGCACGGTCCTGCGTGGAGAAGCCTCCACTTTCAGCCTGGAGCTGCCACCGTACCGGCCGCCGCGCGTGCTGCAGACCATCTACACCTCACTCATCGACCGCACGCTGTACGTGCTCTGGCGGGCAATTGTGTTCGCCATGCCCGCCGGCGCCGTCATCTGGTTGATCTCCAATGTGCAGATTGGCGGTGTGAGCATCGCCGCCCACGTCATCGACTTCCTCAATCCCTTCGGCCTCCTGCTCGGCCTGAACGGCGTCATCCTCGTGGCGTACATCGTCGCCATTCCCGCCAACGAAATCGTCATCCCCACCGTGCTCATGTTGACCGTGCTGACCTCCGGTATCACCGGCTTCGGTGAGGGCGCGGGCGTGATGTTCGAACTCGACTCGACCGCTGATACGCTTGCCATCTTGCAAGCTGGTGACTGGACGCTGCTGACCGGCATCAACCTGATGCTGTTCAGCCTCATTCACAACCCCTGCAGCACGACGATTTACACCATCTACAAGGAAACCGGCAGCCTGAAATGGACCACGATCTCTGCCCTGCTGCCCGTGGTCATGGGGATCCTCGTTACCTTTTTCACCGCGCAGCTCTGGCGACTGTTCACACTATGAGACAGGGATGGATGGAGGTTGAGGCATGCAACAAACCGTGCAACTGACGCAGGCAGAGGCTGATTACCTCAAGGCCGTGTTCGCGCTGACGGAAGAACGTCAGCGGGTGCGCACCAACGATCTGGCTGCTGCGCTGGACGTGAGCGCGGCCTCCGTGACCGGCATGGTGCAGAAGCTCGCGGCAGCTGAGCCGCCGCTGCTGGAGTATAAGAAGCACCACGGGGCATCCCTCACGCCGGAAGGCCGCCGTGCTGCGCTCAAGACGCTGCGGCAGCACCGGCTGATGGAGATGTTCCTGCATAAGACACTCGGCTACAGCTGGGATGAAGTGCACGACGAAGCCGAACGGTTGGAGCATGTGGTCTCTGATGAGCTGGAAGAGCGTATCGCACACGCCCTCGGCGACCCGACGCACGACCCACATGGCGCCCCCATCCCCACCCGTGACCTGGAGCTGCCGTCGTTCAGCCGTATCTCGCTCGAACAGAGCGAAGCCGGGCAGCGCGTGCGCGTGGAGCGCGTCAACGACCATGACCCCGCCCTGCTCCGGCACCTCAGCGACCTGGGGATCCGCCCGGGGACCCTGCTGACCATTTCCTCGGTGTCACCCTTCGACGGCAATCTCAGCCTGCACGTCGGGGAACGTGAAGAGCCCATCGTGTTGGGACCGGGCGTGACGAGTCAGGTGTTTATCAAACCGCTCTCCACCTGACGCCCTTTCAGAACTCAGAGCGAGGGAGACGATGACCCACCAAACGCTCATGTTCCTGGAGGCTTCGGCCTGGCGCGCCTGGCTGCTTGCACATCACGCTTCGGAGACGGAAGCATGGCTGGTCATCCAGCGGGCACGATCCACACAGGAAGGCCTTCGTCTCGGCGATGCGGTCGAAGAGGCCCTCTGTTTTGGCTGGATTGACAGCACACTTCAACCGGTCGACGAGCACACGTACCAGCTGCGCTTCTCGCCCCGCAAACCCGACAGCCCGTGGTCCATGACCAATATCGAGCGTGCAGGTAAACTGGTAAATGATGGGCGCATGGCGCCGGCCGGCCTTGCGGCCGTTGAAGCGGGCAAAGCGAGCGGGCAGTGGGCGATGGCACGCGAACGGGAACGCACGCACATCATCCCGGAGGATCTCCAGGCTGCTCTGGAGCAGGTACCCGGCGCGCTGGAAGCCTATCGCGAACTGACCGATTCAAAAAAGAAACAATTCCTCTACTGGCTGCAGAATGCAAGGAAAGCGGCGACTCGCGCGCGCCGGATTGATGCCATTGTTGAGAAGGTCATGGGGCAGGGATAACGTCCGCAGGTGCATTCCGATCGACTTATCGGTTGAGCATTTGACCGGGAGGAGAGATTATGCAGCAAGAACAAGCCTTTCGACACCATCTGCGCCGTGCCGGTAAGAAGCCCCATGTTGTCGACGCTCTGGTGGAACATGTACACCTCTTCGAAGATCATCTCAACGCAGCGGGCGAGGCCTCGTTGGATGACATCCAAACCGAAGCTCTCGCAGCGCATGCCGCCCAGCTGAGCGCGAGCGAACGCAAGAAACGCATGCGCACCCTGGGCCTGTACTACCACTTCACCGGCGACGATGACCTCGCCGACACGGCCATTGCCTTCCGGCGCGGTGAGGTTGGAAAAACCCGGCGTCCGTTCAAACTGGCCAGGTTTCAGAATGTTGACCCAGACGTCATCGCCGGACTCGAAGCCGCCGGTGTCGCCACCGTGGAGGACATGCTTGCATCCGGGAAAACCCCCGCTGATCGAGCAGCACTGGCTTCCAGGACGGGTGTCGCGCCCGAAATGGTGCTCGAGCTTGTGAAGCTCTCCGACCTTGCCCGGTTGTTCGCCGTGAAGGGTGTACGCGCCCGTCTCTATTATGAAGCCGGCCTCGAAACACCGGCACAACTTGCCGAGCAGGATCCCGATGAGCTGCGTGAGGAGCTTCTCGCCTTCGTGGAGCGAACCGGCTTCAACGGTATGGCGCCGCTGCCCAGGGAACTGGACGGAACGATCGCCAACGCAAAGACGCTGCCGCAAGTCGTGACGTAGGATGAATAGCTGACAGCCGCTCGCAGTGAAGAGCTTTGCGACACGATGGAGGTGAGGCATGCCGGAAAACCGACGCGAGGATCGCAGAACCCGATCGTCAATCGGGATGCCTTTCGTCGTCCTGCTCTTCATCACGACTGCCCTCCTTCTCAGCGCCTGCAACCAGGGTTCGCCCCGCGCGCACACCCCCACCTTGCCCAACGCGGAGCCACGGATTAATCCCGTCTACGAGAGTTTGCTCGAAGAATTCTACATCGTCAACACAGCCGGCAACCGCATCTACGGCATGCTGCGCAGGCCGGACCCGGAACAGTATCCGGACATGGCGTTCGTCGCCTTTGTCTACGTTCCGGGTGGAATCCAGCACGGCCGCACCTATGTACTCTCGCCGGAAGCCATTGCGCTGGCGAAAGCCGGCATGGTCGTCGTGGGGTTCAACGCCGAAGGCCGCGTCGACGATCGCAGCGAGGATGACCTGCTCTCCGAGGGTGAGCAGAATGACAACGGCGCCCGGGACCAGGACACCCTCGCGGATGTTCTGATATCCACCATGCAGCTGCCCTACATCATCAGCGACAATGTCGGCATCCGCTCCCAGTCGTACGGAATCACCATGGCTGCCGGCTGCGCCTTCCGCCATCCCGAACTGCCCATCAAGTACATCGTCGACGGTGAAGGCCCCTCCGCCAGCTTCGTGACCGTGCATGAACCCTACGCGCTCAACACGGATGCCGACCATCCCCATCATGATAAGTACGAGGAGGTTTTCGGCATCCTGGGCCACTACTCGCTCTATCACGACTCCTCCGAGGAGAATCGTGCCATCTGGGAAGAGCGAGAGGCCATCCGCGATATCATCAGTTTCAACGGCATGTACCTGCGCCTGCAGGCTGACTATGATCATTCACAACCGCCCGGCCAATTCGATGATCCTGCTGCGTTTTACGACCCGCCCATCTGGTATCAGGCGCGCCACACGTGCGACATGGTCAACGTCGCCATCGCCGGCGGCGTGCCCTGGGTGCGTGTGAACCTGCCGCCGCAGGGCAATCCGGTCAACGCTGTTTTCGGCCCGGAGAACCTGCCGGTCCTGCTTCCCGGCGCCTGGGGCAGCGATCCCATGGTCCCCGCCTGTGCGGTGCTTGAAATGGCGCGGGCGGATGCCGTGCGCCGCTGAATTCAGCGGTCGCGAAGGAGTCACAGCTATGCCTTTCCTCATCACCAACGCCCTGCTCTACGGGCTCGGCATGAGCCTGATCCTCACCACTTTGATGGGGGCAAGCTTCCTCATCGCCCCGGACATGTGGCTGCGGAGCTACCCACCCGACATCCAGGCTCGATTTGGAGAAATGACCGAGAAGGCAAGACGGCTGCGCAAGCCGGTTGCCATCGCCTTCTTTGGTGTGATCCTCTTCCTGGCAGGCGCCTCCCTCATCCGCCTCCAAACACAGATCGGTGAAGAGGCGGGACTGCTTGCATTTGCACTTTCGCTGTTCATCAGCTTGATGGTCTTCAATCTCTACGACCTGCTCATTCTGGACTGGCTGCTCTTCACCCGCTTCACGCTGAAGCTCTTCATCTTGCCCGGCACCAAGGGGATGGCCGGCTATGACGACTACGGCTTTCATTTCCGGGCCTTCCTGCGGGGGACGCTCATCTGCGCAGCTGGATCTGCGGCTTTGGGGGTTCTGGCATGGGTCGTGGGCCGTATCGTGCATCTCCTCCTTTAAGTACGCAACATTCACCGGGTGAACGCTGTAGGAGTTTATAGACGACGGCAGAGGACGAGGATGGCTGGACAAAACGACATAACAAAAAGCAAGCTCTGGAGACGGATTTCCCCGGGCTTCCTCATCAAGCTCCTTGGGGGGTATTCCACCCTTGTGCTCGGGGTGATCTCGACCCTCACGCTTCTGTCAGAAGCGCCCGCCAGCGATAAAGCCATCATCAAAATGGCGCTGGGGCTGAATCTCATCTGGTGTGTCCTCGGCGGCGCGCTCATGCTGCGCTACCGGGATCAGGTCCGAGCCGTCATCCAGCGCATTCCCTTCCCCTGGCCGCTGACCTTCCTCCTTTTCTGCACGCTCCTCGCCCTGCTGGAGGAGGCCGTCACGGTGACGATGACCAACCTGGCGCCCTTGTTCGGCTCGGTCGTGGGTGAGGCGTTCATCACGGCCTCTGCCAACTACGTCCACACGGTCCTCTTTCACAGCGTGATTGTGTTCATCCCCATGTTTGCCATCTGGGCATTCCTGCTCTCCCGCTTCCGCTTTCCGGCCAGCCACGTGTTTCTGCTGTTCGGCCTGACCGGCTCCCTGGCGGAGATGAGCATGAGCCCCACCAATGTCCTGGGCGGGTTCTGGTTCTTCGTGTATGGCCTGATGGTGTACCTGCCGGCCTATGCGGTCCCAGAGGACCGTCCAGCCCGTGAGCCCCCCTGGTGGTCCTATCCACTCGCCGTGGCACTCCCTCTCCTTGCGCCTATCTTGCTGCTACCCGTCATGCCTTTGCTGCGCTGGTTGTGGGAGCGGATGGACCCTGTGTTTTTCGTTGATTCGATGTGGAGCTGAGTTCAAGACGCTCCAGGAGGTGATGCATGCAGTGGTACCCACCCATCCAGCCGGGCTGGCTGAACGGCTGGATTGTGCTCGCCCTGCTCACCCTCACCGAGGGGACGCTGTTCCTCGTTTTTCCCAGAGCGGTCGTTAAGCGCCTGTTTGACCGATCCGGCTGGACAGCGCCTCAGATTGTCTTCACCGTGATCGGCAAGCTATCGGCCGCCTTCTGCCTTGCGATGCTCATCCTCACCCCTCTTCAAACAGGGACGCCCATTTTCTACCTTGGCGCCGCCATCACCTTGGCAGGCATGCTCGGTCTGGCGAAAGCGCTGTTTGACTTCAAGGCGACACCGCTGGACGAACCGGTCACGCGCGGGCTGTACCGCATCTCGCGGCACCCGCAGATTGTGATGGCCTCGCTGATGCTGCTGGGCGGTTGCCTCGCCATCGGCTCATGGTCCGCCACCCTGGCATGGGCGCTGGCACGCATTCTCAGCCACGTCGGCATCCTGGGTGAGGAGGAGGTCTGCCTGCGCGAGTACGGAGAGGAGTATGCCGCTTACCTGGCGCGCGTCCCGCGCTACTTGATCTTCTTCTGACACGGACAGCCGCGTTTCACAGGCCCGGGACGCGTTCAAGGCTTCCTTTCCTCGCAAGACTGCAAACGCAGTCAGTGTGGTGTCAGGTTCCTCATGGGTTCTGCGTCGTTCCACGTTGTATGATGCGGACACAGATAGAACAGGCGGGAGGAACTGCCATGAACAATCACAGCGATATCAAGCACGTTGACACGCGTGAGTGGTATGACTTCGTTGGTGAATTGAGCGAAACCCTGCCCGGCATTCACCTTGGCGGCGAGATAGCCACACGCGAACTGCTCTCGATGTGCGGTCTCGGGCCGGGTAAGCACGTCCTCGACGTAGGCTGCGGTTCCGGCACCACGGCCTGCATGGTAGCCGAGTTGTACGGCGCGGATGTCACCGGCATCGATTTCTCACCCGTGATGATCGCCAGGGCAAACGAACGTGCGCGGCGCAAGGGTCTTGATGCCAGAGTCACCTTCCGGACAGGGGATGCTTTCGAACTCCCCTTTCTGGACGGGGAGTTCGACCTCGGCTTGCTCGAATCGGTGCTCACCCCCCTGCCCGGCGATAAAAGTCTGGTGCTGGACGAGTTGATGCGGGTGCTGCGGCCTGGAGGCCTCATCGCCATCAACGAGAGCATCTTCAAAGAAGGCGCGCCACCCGAGATGGAGTCGCTCTTTTTACAGCACCCCGCCATCTTCGGCCACTTCACACCTGATTCGTTGCGGGGATTGGTGGAGCAAGCTGGTCTGCAGGTGCTCCACATGACCGTGTTCGACAGCGGCGACATTCCCAGCGCGGTCGATCGGCTCGGGGTGGGCGGCATCATGCGCTTCATGGTCACCGTGTATCCGAAAGTACTCTGGAAGCTCCTGCGAGACCGCCGCTTCCGGGAAGCCAGCCGCGTCGACGGAAGGGTCACCAAGCTCGGGAAGGACTACATGGGCTACGCCCTCCTCGTGGGGAGGAAACCGGCATAAGACGGGTAACCGGTAGTGGATCGTATATCCTGCTTGTCCTGGAGCGTGTACAATGCCCTTGACGACACCCCGGGCTGATCCGATCTGGAGAGGTATCCGATGCAACCTGCCGCGCCCATCCTCCTCTATTGCTTCCTCACGCTTGTTCTCACCCTCGCGCTGGGTGGTCTGCAGGGAGCAGTGGGGATCGACGCCGCCGGGATCGTCCTGCCCCAGCTGGCGCCCGGGCTTGCCGCCGTCCTCCTTACCGCACTGCTGCGTCGGTTTCCAGTTCGCTTGAACCTCTCCCTGAAGCGCGATGTTGTCCTGCGCAGTGCCGCCGCCTTCATCTTCCCGCTCATCCTGGGCGCCCTTGCCCTGCTCATCTACACCATCCTGGCCAGCCCGCCCCCCGCGCCGACCACCGGAGGGACATCGCTGGCGGTGCTGAGCGGCGGCGTCCTCCTCGGGGCTTTCGGCGAGGAACTGGGCTGGCGCGGGTACCTTCAGCAGGTGCTGCAGGAGCGCGGCTCCATGCTGACGGCATCGCTGCTCACCGGCTTGCTGTGGGGGCTGTGGCACGTCGGAAATTATGCTCGCGGCCCCGTTTACATGGTCTTCTTCGTGATAACGACCATCGGCGCCTCACTCCTGATCGCCTGGTTCCTGCGGGATTCACACCACAATGTGTTCGTCGCCTGGCTGTTCCACGCCGGGCTCAATGCCGGGTTCATCATCGCCGGCGACGCCCTTCTCGAAACGTCGTACATGCTCATCACGGGTCTTGTTTGGTGGACCGCAGGCACCATCTTCGTTCTCCTCGCCAGCCGCACCTTCACCCGCCGTCCCTGACCCGTCCGCCGCGCTGACCCCTTCTCACAAGCAGCCGCCACGAGAGGAAGAACCGCGACGTCCAGGCGGAGCGGAAGAACGCCGCCGCGCCAACCGTATGCGCCATCACGACGATTTGCGTCGGTTTGCGATTTGGGCTTGTTTGATTACAACGCCAACTCGGAGATGCGGATGCGGGGCGCATCGGGATGGCCCTTGAAGCGCGCCTGGATGGCATCATAGCCAATCTGGCTGAAGGGGCATACCGCCAGGCACACACCGCAACCAAAGTTCTGGGCAAACTCGTAGCGGCAAGCGTCGTGGTCGATGGTTTGCCAACCGCCGTCACCCCGCGGGCGGGGCTGGTCGAAGATGGCACCCGCTGGACACGCCCGCACGCATTTCCCACACCGGGCGCAGAACTCGCGCACCCACAGGTGCTCGTTCACGGTTTCCAATGGCAGGTTGGCGATGTTGGTATAGATGACATTGATGCGCTGTCGTGTGCCGCCTTGCGGGCTGATGAGCATGCCGTGGTAGCCGATCGCGCCCATGCCGGCCAGCTCCGCCAGGTACGTATAGTCCGTGAGGCCGCCCATCGACGTGCCCGGATACCCTGCGTAGCCGTTGCGTCGGAGAAAGCGCGCCAGTTTCAAGGAGATCACAGCCATGTCCCGGTAGCCGCGGGCGACCTCCTTGAAGGCTTCAAAGCTTGGTGCCGTGGTCCAGTGCTCCTGTGCCATCTCCACCGTGATGATGATGGCATACTCGTGGGGTATGCCCTTGCCGGCGAAGATGGTATGGCGCGGGATGCGGATGTACCTCACCGCCGACGCACCGCGTTTCATCGCCAGCGCCTCGAGCCGGCGGAGGAAAGCGGGATCGGCCTCCGAGCGGGTCGGTGTAAATGGTCCATCATAGAGCCGCTTCCCGGCGAACATCGCCCGAAGCAGCGGCAGCATGATCGGCAGAACCTGCATGCGCTGGCGTGTCGTCATGTTGGCCATCGAGAGTTTCTCGGGAGGCAGGTCGCTGTCGAAGGGCGTGCGGGGCGGTGAGGCCTCGTCCGGCTCGATCAGGGTGTCGAAATTGCCCAGCGCGGAGTCGAACACTTCGAGCAT
>Ga0272443_10004064_pt1 | contig 16444 bp, 13 predicted proteins | sample SSMAcet12_FD_193581 | JGI IMG/M metagenome (GOLD analysis project Ga0272443, IMG submission 193581) | Marine sediment archaeal communities from Little Sippewissett salt marsh, Falmouth, MA, United States - SSM-Acet-12 | ecosystem: Environmental > Aquatic > Marine > Wetlands > Sediment ... | reverse complement strand
ATTATTACAATACTACCGAGATTGCGCTGTATTCAACCGAACTTGACTCAACCCTGCTCAGCTATTATGTGGTGTTACTGGCAGATTTAAGGCTGACACCGGACGGCAAATATGTAATCGCCACCGATGCCGGTAATTGCTTCATTGATGTCCCCGGTTCTTATGATATTATATATTTTGATGCTGAAAACGACAAACTTGCGGCCATAGTCCCCGGTTGGTGGAATATCTATACGTATAATGCCGACGCCGGAATCGCCCCGGGATTCCTTGAATTCTCGCTTGATGGCCGCTATACTTTTGTCGGCGGGGATTGCTGGTCGCACAGGTTTGCCATAATTGACAATTTCCAGCATGTGATAATTGAATCCGAATATCATGAAGATATGTATTTTGAAGCCCCTTCCTGCCGCAAAGTGCCGTGATAGCACGAGTGTTCCACAGCTTGATGGGAGTGTATTTTTTACACTCCCTCACTCACTTTCCCCACATTTTTACGCTTGATTACCATACCCGCCCGTTATTTATGAACACACATTCCAACAACAAAATTTCAGGAGGGAAAAAGAAAAAAATAAAATATTTTTACGCAAACGAACCCATTTTGCCGTCAATATTCGTCCTAACTCTCTGAATAGCAAACGGAAATATAACGGATTATAATTCCAGGACATCGACGATTCGCATCATGCCGTCGCGGATTAGATCCAAAAAATCGCCCAGTTCCACATAGGTTATCACAAAGAATAACCATTTCGAAATAGGCTAAATTTAAATATTGCTAACTCCCTTAAAGACCTCAATATTAACTCACTATCACCCCCAATAAGGAGCGGCACCCATGGATGGTCAGGCAGAAAAATCGTTGCAGGATCGCGTCGCCGCACTGGAAAAATCAATCAGGAATATCGAACGCGCTCTGGAACAATTGAGCACACAGCCAACTCCTGCAAAACTCCCTCCTCAGCCGGAGAAAAAAATCCCGGCGGGAATTCCGGTCGAACCGGTTGTCAAAACGCCTCCCCCCAAACCGGCCGCAGGTCCGCCGCCAACATCGCCGCCGGCAGTCTCCGAGAGGCCGAAAAGAAAATCATTCACCCTGCCGGAGAACATGCAAACCAGTGAATACTGGCTCAACAAAATCGGAATCGGTCTGCTTCTGATTGCGGTGATATTGCTTTTCAAATATTCCATCGACAAGGGCTGGTTGACACCGCCGATAAGAGTTGCCTTCGGTCTGGCTCTCGGTACCGCTCTGCTGATTATTGGCCAGAGAGTAATAAACAAGAAAAAACATTTCGGGCAGGTGTTTATGGGCGGCGCAGTTGCTACTTATTACATCACCGGCTATGCCGCTTTTCAGCTTTTCTCTCTGGTTTCCCATCCGGTAGCTTTCGCCTTTATGATCGCTGTAACTATCCTGTCATTTTTTATCTCACTACGACAGGATAGCGCGATTTTTTCCATAATCGGGACTCTGGGCGGTCTCAGCACCCCGTTTTTGCTTTTTACCGATTCCGGGAGTGTGCCCGGCCTGATAATCTACACCTGTTTTATTCTGGCCGGTACGGGCGCCATATATTTCTATCGCGGCTGGTATTCACTCTTATGGCTTTCGACCATCGGCGGCTGGCTTGTTTTTATCGTCGGGATTTCCAATTCCAATACATCATCAGGGCATGCCGATCAATGGGCCGTGCAAATTGGGATTCTGGCGGGATGGCTGTTATTCTGGGCGGTTCCGGTCATGAGGGATATCCTGTTTACATCATATCCCGATAAACTGCGGCCTGGCAAACTGGGGTTCGGTGATAAAATCTTCAGCGACCACGCTCGGCTTTTGTTTGGCCATCAAGCGATTTTAATGACGGCTGTGGTTCCTCTTATAAGCATGGGATTGTCCACGGCCGTCTGGCCGGATTTGAGTGAAAAAACATGGGGCTTTATTTCAATTGGCGGAGCATTGGTCTATTTTGCCGTATCGCTGTTTCTGCGAAAATTCCCGCAGTTGAACAGACTATCGCTAACACACCTGATGGTCAGCCTTCTCTATTTCACGCTCGCTTTGAGTTTATTGCTCGAAGGCGACACCATGTTTATCGCTCTGGTGGCCGAAGCGGCTCTGCTTTTGATTATTGCGAAACAGATATCCCACAAAGGCATCGCGGTTTTCGCTCACATTCTTTTCATTATCTGCGGCCTGATTATGATTGACCGCTTAAGATTAAACAATGTCGCTTTATTGTTCGATTCGTCTGATAAGGGTCTGATTTTCAATTCGCTCGCTCTGACTGATCTCGGGGCTATCGCATTAACGCTTCTGGTGAGTGTTTTACTCAAGTCGATTAATGAAAAACGCATCTATTTCATTGTATCCTTTACTGCTTTGGAATTATGGCTGTGCCGCGAACTGCAGGGCGATATATTATTTATATCCATAGTTGCCCTGACCCTGATAATGCACATCATCGCTTACGCCAAGAAGGATCGCATCGTCACCGCCGCCGCGCATGTAATCTTCGCCGGGATAATTGTCTGGCTGGCAATAAGGCTGTTCAATCCACTCAGTACCGGGCCGGCTCTAATCGGAAGCCGCGCTTTATATAATTTAATCACGATAATCGCCACGGCCGGAATTGTCCGGTTGTTTAGCCATAAAAATGAAGTGCGCGTCTATTTGCTGTGCGGGCATATTGCCTTGCTGGGCTGGTTTTTAAGCGAATTGATTCGGTTCGAAAACGGACAGGGATATATTACTATTGCATGGGGCATTTACAGCGCGGTCCTGCTGGTTATCGGACTGGTTAAAAATCAGGATTTCCTCAGATCGATAGCCGTAGGAACATTGTTTGTTGTAGTCGGGAAATTGTTTTTAGTCGATCTGGCCAATCTTGAGGTCTTGTGGCGGATATTGCTGTTTATGGGGTTTGGCGGCCTGTTTTTATTCCTGAGTTATTATTTCCAGGACCTCTGGAAGGGTAAAGCACGGGTGGGAGATAGCGAGGAGGTTTCGTAGATAGATTAAAAATTAATCCGCTCTCGGATCACAGTTCCAGGACATCGACGATATTCATCATGCCGTCGCGGATTAAATCCAAAAAATCGCCCAGTTCCAACCCGAGATTGGAGCAGGCCGCGATATTCTCCCGCTCCGCTCCGGCGGCAAACCGCTTTTCCTTGAAGCGCCGTAACATGAAATCGGTGTCCACACCCGCCAGCCTTTTACCGGGATGCATCAGCGCGCAGGCAACGATAAAGCCCGTGGCCGGATCGGTGGCATAGAGGGCCCAGTCCATGCGCGTCTGACAGGGTTGATGGCCGGGGTGACAGCGGATAGCTTGCATCATCTCCGGCGGCAGATTATAGGGCTTGAGCCATTCTTCGGTAATGAATGTGTGCTGTTGCGGTTTTTTGGCCGTTTTATCATAATCGAGATCGTGTAAAAGTCCGGTCAGGCCCCATAAATTGATATCCTCGCCGAAATGTTCGGCCAATCGGATCATCCCCGCTTCGACGGCATAGACGTGCTTGCGCAGATTTTTGTTTTTGATTTTGCTTTCCATCAACGTAGCGGCTTCGGTTCGCTCGATCATAACCTCACATCCTTTTTAATTGAAGAACTTCCAGTTAAATCCCCAGGTATAATACCAGCCATCAAAGCCATAACCTTCGGGCACTTCATAGAGCTGATTGGACGCATCGTGAATCATATAATAAAAAGTCAGATCTTTCAGATTAAGATTAAATCCGCCGGTTATCAGCGCGGACGGGATCAGTTCTTCCAGTTGAGTGGTAAGCACTTTCTCGGTGTAAGTGATATCGCCGAAAAGCCGGACATTGATTTTATAGCGGGAAATATAAAATTTAAGTCCCGCCTGACCGTAAATCTGCCAGCGCGGCGAATACGGCGGCCGGTTACCATAAAGGTCGCTGTCCAACTTGCGGGCGGTAAGCGAAGTTCGCAGGAAAAGCGGTCCGATTTTTTCCAGAGCTGTGCGCAAATTGAGATCGACATATTTTATATCATCGTTTATCGGTTGCGAGGTCACGCTGACATCGCCAGCATAGGTATAGCGATAGATGATGGCATCTTTGAGGCTACCGGCATTTATAGCCAGGGAAAATTCGGAGTAATCGCGGAAATACACCAGCGTCGCATTTCCCGTAAGACGCTTTTCTGTTTCCAGTTCAGGATTGGAAAGTTCGGTATAATGGGACCAGACACGATCACCCACCACACCGGACCGGGTGGGAGAAAAAAGCTCAGCCTGGGTCGGCTGGCGATGATTCATTCCGGCTGATAACAGTAAGCGCCATCGCTGACCCATATAGCGGGTAAAGGCCAGCGAGGCATCGATCAGACTTTTATCGCTTTCAATATGATACAATCGGGCCAGGGCCGTCAGGCGGCCTCCGGCCAGATCGAAAAGCCCGGTGCTTTGCAACCAGCCGAGGTTTCTTTTTCGCTTCACACCATTGTCTTCATAGATTTCGTGCTCGGCATGGAGAGAAAATTCTACAAGAGCGCTGTCAAAATAAGTCAGGTAGCTGATATCGGTGAAATAATTCTGCGGTTCCACCTTGCGATAAAATGTAGTGGTGCTGTTGCTGTAATCCGATCGTGAGCGGTGCATGGCAAAGGCGGTCCGAAGCTGGCCGTTCAGAGTATTGTGCCGGGTCAGCGAAAATATTACATTTTGTTCGCGCCGTTCGCGGGCAAAACGGTAACCACCGGAATCGGGTTGCACCTCAAAACCGCCTCTGCGATGATATGAATCAACCCAGGCTTCGGCTACCGTCCGGGTTCCGAATTTACCGAGCAGATACAGGTTAATATTGTACATATCATCGTCGTTGTCGGGGTCATAGCTGTCACCCTTGCGATAATCGGTTGATGCGAAAAAACCGTACCGGCGCGATAGCATCCGGGCAATATTGGCCCGCGTATAAGCATAACCAAAGGCTCCCCGCTCGACGGTGAATTCCGATTCGGCTTCCTTTTCCGGGATATCGTCGGGTTTGATCCACACCCGGCTGATGCCGCTGTTCACTTCATTGTATCCCGACAGGGGGCCTTCGACCAAATACACGGCTTCAATGTTTCCGGTGGCGATATCTTCAAAGTCAATCATCCCATCACCGGGAATAACATGATCCTGCGGTTGCAGATTATTGGGCCCCGAACTTACAGCTATGCCGGCCAGCGGCAATCCAAACGGTTGCACTGTGGTGCGTAGAGGGGTCTCGCTGTATTTCAGGGTATAATATGAGGCTTCCTGATGGAGCATCTCTCCGGCGTCGCGCGGATACAGATCATAATCGCGCACTTCATAAGGATACCTGATGCGGGAATAAAGTCGCATCAGGGTATCGCCCATATAAACAGGATCTTCGGGTATCAGGATTTGTGCCGGGGATGGTTCGGATCCCAGACCAATAGCCTCAAACAAGCTGTCGGTGTTGGGTTTTTCTGTTGCAGTTGGCAAACTGTCAATAATTGTTGAATCGGGCGGCGGAGGTAGTTCATCTTCGGCAGTCAATATTCCGGTGGCAATGATCATTGCCGGGATCAATAACCAAATGATAATATACCGCCGCGCTGTCATACCGGCTGTTCCCTTCGATAAATTTTCAGGGCGATGGGATAACTGAAACCAAAGATTAATGTACTGGAAATTACGGTAATCAGGGCAAAATAAAGATTTGAAAAGAGTGACGGCCAAAACGGTCCGTAAAGCAGAGCCAGGGTGATGCTGACCAGAATCTGAAAAACCGACGCGGTAAAAAGTCCCATCAGGGCAAAAATAAAATAACCGCGGCGATCATGTTTTCTTAGAAAGGCCTTTTTACTAAGAAATCCGCCTCCTAATCCCACACAAGCCATGCCGATCACCTGTGCCAATATCAACGGGACCGCCGGCATGCCATAGGGATTGAATGATGTCCAGAGAAATTCCCCCAGCGCTCCGACCATCAGGCCGGGGCCTTTGCCAAACAGTAGGCCGGCAAAAAAAACCACAATGAAAATCAGACTAACATTGGGAATGGCGACACTGGCCAGCGCGGAGACATAGGCCAGAGCCGTAAAAATGGCCATTCCGGCCACTGTGCGCGCCCGGTTTTTCATCGATAAACAAAGAATTTTTTAACTACGGTTTCACCGCCTATTTCAACCACGCCCAAATACATTCCGGCCGCCACCGTCTGACCCGCTTCGTTGGTATAATCCCATTCCACTTCGATTTGTCCGCCGGTGCTGGAGCCATAGATTTCCCGGACCTTTTCCCCGGCCAGATTGACAATATGCACTTTCATTTCACGGTCCTGATTACCGGTGGCAAAGATGGCTTTGAATTTGACCCCGGAATGAATCTGCATCCATGATGGATTGGGGTATGGTTCCGATACGACATCTTCGGTTACCCCGGTTATCAGAAATGTCCCGTTGGTCTGGACAGATTTGCCGGAAGTACCGATATCGGAAACGCGCATGACGAATTCACCGGTTTCACCTGCCGGGGTCCATTGATATACGAATAAATTGGGAAGCACGGCTATTTCTTCCCAGGTAACACCGTTGTTGGACGATATTTCAATCCTGACCGAATCCACCGTTTCATCGAGATACCAGCTGATATTATAGCTTACCTGAAGATACAGGGCATCATCGGCCTGGGGCGAAAACAGGCCTTCCCCGCTATATTCCGCTACCCCGATTTTATACGGTACGGTGCGAGCGAAATTTGGTTGCGAGAAAGCTCCCGGTTCGGTTGGTTGGCCGTTGAGCGATGCGATCAGAATAATAAAACTGTGTTCGGAAACATCGGGGATCAAAAATTGGGTCGTAGTGGAATCGAACTCGCGATCATCAACCCAAACGGACTGAGATACATTACCGGGATCTGCGGGCATACCGACCACCTGAATCGACCAGGGTTTGGTTCGATCGCAATCGAAAGCCACAGCCAAAGTATCGCTGTCGGGATTGTAATTTTCAAGAAGTATATAGTTGGTTCCCAGATCATCGGGTAAAAGCGTATCATCGACATCGACAATACTCGGATAGCTGTTGACACCGGCCACGAGATAAACCGGATCATAAAAGCTTGCCTCGGGAAAATATTCTCCCGACCGTGCCCAGTTGTGAGTAAACAGGTTCCACAGGGCGAATTCTTTGAACATGCTCTGAAGATTTTCGGTCAGGATAGAAGCATCCATGATAGCCGTATCGGCGGCCAGCCACCAGTTGGGTCCCTGATAGGATGCACAGCCTTCCCATATTTCCCTCATAATCGATGGTCCGAATTTATCCACCAGAAAGATGGGAAACACGGCACTGGCATACATGTGATAATCCATATTGTTGGTATATCCGCCGCGCCGCAGGGACCACTGGGGGAAATTGTAAAAATAGGGCAGGTAGCCGTAATAGTCGTTGACGTTGTCGTAAATCTCATCTTCCATGTAGGTTGATGACATCTCACTCCAGGAAGTGCTGTAGACCGAACTGCTCCCCTCCACTTCCCACATATCATGGGCGAATTGGACCAGATGGAAAAATTCATGAGCGGCCGTTACCCGTACGGCATTCAGAGGAAAATCAGTATAACCGGGATAACTATCCTGATAATCATTGTCGAGAAACATAAACCCATAAGCGGTTTTACTTGTAACATAGACCTCGGGGTTGGAAAAACCGTATGCCGCCACGCCGGTTTGGGTAATAATATCGCAAAAATATACATCAATGCGGGTGTCTCCCCCTTCGCCGGTATCATAAAGGGCGGGCGTATATCCTACGACATTGATAATATAGTTCCACACCTCTTCAAAAATATCTCCGGACCTTACGATATAATCGGGAACGCCGACCACGATAGTCTGTGTATCGGGTTCGTAAACGGCATCAACCCCGCTCAAAGTATAATGCAGTTTGAAATTATCGGTATCATAAGTCTGATCCAGATCATCGCGCCGATCATAGGGGCCCGTAACAGAGAGGCTTTTCGGCTTCATCTGGAAAAGATAGCGGGTAATGGGAGTGGCGCTTTTAATCGGAGGAGCTTCACCATCGATAATCGCTTCCGTATATTCGGCGTAGCGGGCCTGAATATCCTGAACAAGTTGCAGGTAATCCTTTTCAGACATCTCCTCGGCCGACACAATGGCTGAAAAGATGAAAATCATTACTATCATACTGCACACAGTATATTTTTTCACATCAAGCTCCCTGATTATCCGGACCGGCAAATAATTTTTCCCGGCGGGCTTTCATGGCAGTTAAATACTCCAGAGGGACTTTCTCTTCACCGATATCTCCATAACGCCCCTTGCGGTTATGCGAATCGGATCCTCCGCTTATCGTCAAACCGAATTTTTCGGCTATCTTTCTGTATTTTTTTCTTTGGCTCCGTTTGTGAACCGGATGATATATTTCCAGGCCATCCATACCGGCCGAAGCCATAATCGGTATCAGATCATCCTTTCCGGTCAGGGCCGGATGGGCCATAACGGCCAGCCCACGGGCTTCGTGTATCAGATTGATAGCCTCCTGCGGAGTAAGTTTGGCCTTGGGTACATAAACCGGTCCCCCGACATAAAGATATTTCCGAAAGGCTTCTTCATAACTTAAGACAAAACCGCGATTGAACATCGCTTCGGCCACGTGAGGTCGCCCCACCGATGCCTTGCCGGCCAGTTCCCGGATTGCGTCGAAATCAATTTTCATTCCCAAACTGACCAGCCGCTCTACCATCTTTTTACCCCGTTCTTGCCGGATAAGTTGAAATTTTTCAACCGTTTCATTGAGTCGTTGATGATCGATATCAATCATATAGCCCAGCATATGAATATCTTCATCAGTTTGTGAGGCCGATAATTCAATGCCGGTGATGAATTCAATATCTTTATCCCGGGCATAAGTGGCGGCCACCCGGCAACCTTCCAGGGCGTCATGGTCGGTAATAGCAACGGCCTTGAGGCCCAGGGCCAGGCCCTGGTCGATTACTTCCTCAGGTGTTTGTAAACCATCGGAAAAATCGGTATGGATGTGCAGGTCAACGTAATCAGCCATGAATTAATTTGGTTTCCACGATACGCCGGACTTCTTCGGCTACCGCTTCTCCTTTATTACTATAACTCTCGATTTCACTGGTTAGTTTCCCGGCAAAATCCTTATCTTCCAAGCCTGATAGATTGATGCGAACATTCAATATGGCGCCGTCCATACCGGCTTTCGCCATCAGGGCCGCCACTCCGGCATCGGTAATGGAATTAACATTACCTTTTTCTGCCACCACCTTGGCCAGAGATATAACTTCCAGAGCCTTTTCGGCGACTTTAAGGGGCACCAGCGAAGCGCCTTTGTTGGCCTCTTCAATAGCCACCGCTCGGGCTTTGACATCTTGTTCGGTATCTTTGGGCAGTTTGAACACGGCCATGACACGGTCAAAGGCTTCTTTATCCTTGACTATCAGCTCGGTGAGTTCCTTGCGCAGGCTTTCAGCCTGATTCAGGACAGGATTGATCTCATCATGAACGCTTTTATATTTCTTTTTGGAAACCGTCAGGCGACTCACCATAGCCGTGAGCGCCGCACCCAGCGCCGCGGCCGCGGCCGCTACCGAACCGCCTCCCGGTGCCGGTGAAGCCGAAGCCACTTCGTTAAAGAAATCATCGATACCCTGACTTTTGCTTTGAGTCTCCTGAGCCTCCTTGAGTTTTTCTTCCAGAATCTGCTTTTTGGAAAAATTCTCTAATCGCAGATACCATTCGACCGAATCTATCAGAGCATCATTGGGGACCAGACCAATGACCTCCGATGAGGTGACGTTGACGCCATAGCGGGCCGCTTCCAGTTTAATCATTTCGAAAACGCGGTAAACCGGTGTTTTGCGGTAGTCCACCAGATTCATGGATACCTGAACACACTGGCGCTCTTCGATGGCAAATCCCAGCGCTTTGCAGTACATGAAACCGCCTGATTTAAAACGGACCGCTTTGGCGACACTGTCGGCGATTTTAATATTGTTGGTATCGAGATAAACATTGTAAGCTACCAGCGGCAGACGCACCCCGATAGCTGTCGCGCCGGCTTTGAGGTTCATTTTGCAGGGACCGTAATCGGGGTCTTTTTTGGGATCAGTACCGATTTTTTCCCGCAGACCTTCATATTCGCCCTTGCGGACTTTGGCCAGATTCTGGCGCGTTTTTTTGGTGGCCGATTCCTCGTACATAAAGACCGGTATCTGCAGTTTTTCGCCCACCTCCCGGGCCAGCTCTATGGCCAGTTGCTTGCATTCGGTGACCGTGATTTCCGAAATCGGGATAAAGGGGCAAACGTCCAAGGCACCCATGCGCGGATGTTCGCCGCTGTGAGTGGTCATATCGATAAGCTCCGCGGCCTTTTCATAAGCCTTAAAAGCGGCTTCCTTGACACTCATGGGCGGCCCCACAAAGGTCACCACCGCGCGGTTGTGCGAGGCGTCCATTTCTTTATCAAGAAGCGTAATGCCTTCCACCGAGGTAATGACCTTGAGGATTTCATCAATTACTTCCGGTCGTCTTCCTTCGGAAAAATTGGGAACGCATTCGACTATCTGAGCCATACTATAATCTCCGTTTTCTAACCTTTAAATGCTTTGCTTTTGTTTTTGTGAAATGCTTTCAATCCCCAGGCCAGAAGGGGAATCATGATTTCATGATGGCCGGTAAAATTAAATCCCTGTCCGCCGGAGAGGGTTGGCCGCCGGACAACATTGACGCTGGGACGGTAATGGGAAATCATATCGAAATTGGCCGTGACTATGCGGTGCGGTTTTTTGTAAATGTTTCTCGCCACGGTCAGGGCTTTCAAAAAAACTTCAGGCAGGATAACCGCTGATCCGATATTGATAAAAACCCCGCCGTCTTCTCCCCGGGCTATCTGCGCCGCCAGAATTTTGAAATCTTGGTGGCTGGCCCGGGCCGCCGCGGCCGGATTATACACCGGATGCTGACAGACAATATCGGTATCCACGGCAATATGAACCAAAGCCGGGATATTGCGACGTCGGCAGGCCAGGAAAAGAGACAAATCAGCAAATGGCGGTTTTCTTTTATTCAATATCTCCCCGGCGGCCTGGCCCAAACCAATGTTGTTATCATTGGCACAGGTGGTTACCTCGGCAAAAAAATCAGCGGTTTCGGCCGACATCCCGAAACTGCCATCGGCCAGACCCGCCGCGACATCTTCGGATGTCTGTCCCACCATTGCCATTTCGCTGTCATGGATAATACCGGCCCCGTTGAAACAGAGCGCGGTTATGAAATCATTTTTTATCAAATCGATTAATACGGGACTGAGACCGACTTTTATAACATGGCCGCCGCACATCATTATTATCGGCTTTCCGGCGTGGCGGGCGTTTATAATCGCATCAATCAAACGGCGCAGGTCATCGGCTTTGAGAAACCCCGGCAGGCTGTCAAAAAAACGCCGCGCCCCGGTGGAGGGCGGCACAACCGCCAGATTTTCCGAACGGGCCAGGGAGTGGCGCTTGCTCAGTTTGATGGTTTTGATGCGCGTCAGATCGGCGGTTTCGAATTTGTTTTTCAAAATTCCTCCAGGCGGCCCAGTTCATACCCCGTCAGCTCAGCCGTGATCGATCCCACCACAACTTTGGATTTCATCTGGACCGGCAGGCGCACGCGGTCGTCGGTCAGCCAGACGGTCAATTTGCCCTCATGCTTGAAAATACCGGCGGCGCGCAGGAGCGGTTCGACTACCAGGCATTTGAACTCTCCGGCTTCGACCTTGATCGTTTCCCGGCGCAGGACTTTGACTTCCAGAGGGTAATTTTTACCGTCGGTGAAATTATCGACATAAAGCGACTGGCCGACAGTGAGCGGCTGAGAGCGGATATAGTAAAGAATCGACAGGGCATCCTGACAATAATCCTCAATTTCAATGGTATCGCCTTTATATACAACCTTGTGATTGATCTGATCAAAGCCGTACTGGCGGTGCTGGCGATAACTTCCTTCGCGCAGTTTCTTTTCGAAATGCCAGGAGAATAATCCCACCGCATCGATAATCGATTCCACCCGGTCCTGCACGGGATAAAACGTGGAAAAGAAATTATTGGAAGTTGCAGTGGTTACTATCTGGTATGCAGGCCGTTCGTTGTATTCGATCAGATCAGACACTTCCATAGTTGCCGAACCGGCATTAACGAATCCATAATTTATATCGAAATAGAGTTTTTCTCCGATGCCGAAGGCGATATTCTCCACATAGCGCGAAATCGCGTCAGGGCCGGACGGTTCCCGGACAGTGTCGGTCTGACTGATATCCTGGGCCATGCCATATTGGACGCGCACGAAATAGGCCAGAGGAGTTATCCCACAGGCGATAATCAAAATCAAGGTGAAATTCTTCAATAAAAGTCTCATGCTCTGTCTATTCCTGTGCTCCCGTCTTTTTATTGGCTCGGTCAATTATATCCGGCAGAATCCGCCCCAGTTCCTCGCCGATTTCAAGAAAAGTGTCATTATACTGATCCAGCGAGCCGCCAATCGGATCGGCAACGTCCTCGCTATCCTCACCCGGTTCCGGGAATTTTTTCAGGAGAAATGTTCGGTCGGAAGCCTCGGGACAAACCGTGACCACTTCGCGATAATGGGATGACGTCATAACCAGGATCAGATCGGATTCCTCCAGTATCTCGCGCGAAAGCGGGCGAGAATGATGCATGGAAATATCGGCGTTCCAGGTTTTGACCGCTTCCTGTGCATAATGAGTGGCGGGAAATCCCGGCCCGGCCATGGTCCCGGCCGATGATACTTCAATATTTTCGATGCCGCGACCGGTCAGCAAAGCCCGCAGAGCGCCCTCGGCCATCGGTGACCGGCAGGTATTACCGGTACAAATAAATAAAACTCTGAAGTGATTCGACATTCTATATTTCCTCAACCGGTCAGGGCTTTTCTTATTTCCGCTTCGCCTATAGCTCCGTGCCGCAGAATAATCACATCATTGTCAACGGCCGCTACCGTTGAGGGAATGCGACTGCGCCCGGATGCCGCTCCACCATCTATATACAGACTGACCATATCTCCAAAATCGTTTTTTATTTCATCAATCCCGGTCGGTGTCATTCGGCCGCTTAAATTGGCCGATGTGGCGGTAACCGGGAAATCAAGCCGGCTCATTACGGCCGCTACCAGCGGGGCCGATGATACTCTTATTCCGAAACCGGCCAGCGAGCCAAAACCGTCAGCGACCTTATCCTGTTTTTCCAATCCCGGCAATACCAGAGTCAACGGGCCGGGTAAAAATTTATCCGCCAGAAGGCGGGCTTTGGCGCTCACTTTACAAAACGATTCGGCCTGTTCGAAGCGCGCCAGAAATAAAGCCGTCGTTTGTCCCCCGATGCGTTTTTTTATGCGATCGATTCGCTCCGGAGCATCGGGGCGGTCCGCTCGCAGAGCCAGACCATATTGTGTTTCGGTGGGCAGGATTACGGCCTCCCCGGCCAGCAGTGCATCAACGGCGGACTTTATTACTTCTTCGCTCGGTTGCGCCGGATCACACGTCAGAACCGAACTCAATTGGAACCCTCCTCCGGCACCGTCTCACCGACATCAAGGCTATCGATTAAAAAGTCGGTCGGATCCGTTTGCAGGAGGGGATCGTCGCTTACCTCCAGATCAGGTCCCTGTTGGATACGCAGTTTGACGCGGGCCACCCAGGCGTTGCGATAGCCGATAGCCTTGATCTCACTGATAACGTCCTCGGCTTCTTCGCGGGTTTCAAAATCCCCCACACGCAGTTTGTAATAGGGGACTTCATAATCGAGGTGCACGGGGAAATTGAAAATTTCTTCGGCGATAGCCAGTTCCCGCCGGGCTTCGTTGAGTAACCTTGAGGTATAAATCTGGACCCGGTAAACATCGGTGGGGTAAGTCACCGAAACGGACGAATCGAGACCGGTAAAATCAGCCCCGGAGGGATTTATCAGAGTATCACTGCCTGTCAGCGAGGTCAGTTCCGCACTTACCGGATAAGTCTCCGGCACTACCTGACGGTCAGCGGATGTACCCAGAGGATCAAAACCGGGATCGGTGGCCGAGCTTTCATCTTCCACCGGTGCCGCTCCGCCCGCCTGGTGGGAGGAACAGGCCGCCAGCATCAAAGCTGTCATTATAACAGCTATATAAAAAATTCGTTTGATCATCAGAGAAACTTCTTCAACTCTTCTTTTTCGGACATTGTAGCCAGAAAATCTTTCAGGCGATCCAGCTTGGTCTTGTGGGCCACCATTACGATCTCACCCACGCGCGCCACCACCAGATCGGAAACGCCCAGGACAGCCACCAGCCCGCCGTTGACATTATACAGGGTGTTTTCATAGCTGTCCATAGCAGCTACCTGGCCGACACAGATATTGTTATCGCCGTCAGCTTCCATGAAGCGTTGCAGGGCCATCCAGGAACCGATATCATCCCAGATAAAGTCAGCCTTGAGAACCAGAACATTGTCGGCCTCTTCCAGCACGGCATAATCTATTGAAATCGGTTCCGCTTCGCGGTACAGGGACACACAGGCTTCTTCTTCGTCGGACTTTCCGATATGAGCTTCATATTCCAGCAGTAGCTCGTACATTTCCGGCATGTGCTTTTCGAGAGCTTCCAGAATAGCTTTAACCGACCAGATAAACATACCCGAATTCCACAGGTGGCGCCGGTCCAGATAATATTGCTGGGCAACCGAGGGGCGTGGTTTTTCGTTAAAGGCCGCTACGTGGTAAACAGTGATACCATCCGCGTCCCAGTGATCATCGGAAAGCTCGATATAACCGTATCCCGTCTCAGCCCGAGTGGGCACTATGCCGATGGTAATTAATTTGGAATTTTCACTGGCGACCTTGGTTCCGGCTTTGATAACATTTACCAGTTTATTGACCGGTTGAATCAGGTGATCGGCCGAAAGGACTACCATAATCGCTTCGGGATCGCGGCGGCGCAGATTTATGGCGGTATAACCGATGGCAAGGCAGGTATTACGGCCAAACGGTTCGCAGAGGATATTTTCTTCGGACAATTCCGGGCAATGTTCCAGGATGGGCTGGCGTAAATTATCTCCGGCCACAATAACGATATTCTTGGGTGGAATGAGGCTGATAATCCGGTCCATGGTCAACTGGAGCATACTGCGGTTATCAATGAGCGAGAGCAACTGTTTGGGGCGGGTTTCGTTGGAAAGCGGCCAGAACCGTTCTCCTTTACCGCCGGCCATAATAATCCCGTAAATCACATTAAAACCCCTTCGGTTTCGTGAGATTTGGGCACAGAGGATCCCGCCGGAGCCTGAGATACCTCTATCCGGTTTAACTTTTGATAATACGCCACTTAAGTAGTTAAGTCAAGGGAAGTTTGGAGCGAGGTCAAATGTTTCCCTGAGGACACAGAAAAAGGCTATTTTGAGTAGCGCGGATCGTCGTGGGCGATGTTGTCGGTTGTGGGCAGGGGCCTGAAATAGGGGGCCGCCTTGAGCGGGCAGATTTTTTCATCGCCGCCCAGATGCGAATCATACCAGGTGGCTTCCAGAGTCCGGTCCATATCGCGGAACATGTTTTCATCGCCGATTTTATCATAAAAGCCGGTGCGTTGAATTGCCTCCAGTACGGCATCATTCAGGCCGGAAATAGTAACCCGCAAATCCCGCCGCCGCAGGCGGTCGAACAAAGTTTCCAGCATTTCCTCACCGGAAGCATCGATTTCATTGATACCATTGCCGACAAAATGAACCTGTTTCAGATTCGGCATGGTTTCCACCAGGTTCATGACATAAGTTTCCAGATAATCGACATTGGCGAAATAAAGCGAACCCTGATAGCGCACCACGGCAATATAGGGACATTGCCCCAGACCGAAACGCTCGCGGTTGCGGTAACTGCCGTCCTCATGCCGCGCCAGCATGGCGATTTTCGGTTTCATGGTGCGGTAAAGGTAAGACAAACCGGACAGGATAATTCCGATAATAATGCCCCGGTCGAGGTGCGGGGCCAGTATCAGAGTGGCCGCAAAGGTAATCATCCCCACCAGGCCATCATAATGGCGGGCTTTCCAGGTATGAATAAAGCCCCTGACATTGATCAGGTTGAAAACTGCCACGATAATGACGGCCGCCAGCACCGCCTGCGGTAAATGATATAAAAAAGGCGTAAAAAACAACAGGACCAAACCAGTTATGATCCCGGCAACCACTCCCGAAACACAGCTTACCGCGCCGGATTCGAAATTCAAAGCGGACCGGGCAAACGATCCCGTCACCGGAATACTGCGGCTGAAGGCGCTGACAATGTTGGACAGCCCCTGCCCGATAAGTTCCTGATTGGCATCGAGCCGATAACCACCGCGCGATGCCATTGCCTTGGCAATCGATATGGCCTCCATAAAGGCC
>Ga0272443_10004063_pt1 | contig 16451 bp, 12 predicted proteins | sample SSMAcet12_FD_193581 | JGI IMG/M metagenome (GOLD analysis project Ga0272443, IMG submission 193581) | Marine sediment archaeal communities from Little Sippewissett salt marsh, Falmouth, MA, United States - SSM-Acet-12 | ecosystem: Environmental > Aquatic > Marine > Wetlands > Sediment ... | reverse complement strand
CAATATTTTATCATAGGAGATTTTCATGATAATTATATATCAATGGCTTACTCCCTCCCGTACTTGTAAGGGAGGGTCGGGGAGGGATCAATTCTGGGGTTTTGCAATGGTCTTAAATCGCAATATAAAATAAAATAGAATTATTTGACATTGCAAACGTCAATATGTTTTTTTAGATATTGAATAAGGATTTTTGATAATGAGAAAGCAGAACTTCAGGAATATTGCTATAATTGCTCATGTTGACCACGGAAAGACTACACTTGTAGATGGTATGCTTCGCCAAAGCGGTACATTCAGGCAGCATGAAAAAGTAGATGACAGAGTTATGGATTCTATGGATCTGGAACGAGAGAGAGGCATTACTATCATGGCTAAGAACACATCCATTCATTACCATGATATTAAGATCAATATAATGGATACTCCAGGCCATGCTGATTTTGGTGGTGAAGTAGAACGTGGATTAAACCTTGTAGATGGTGCAATGTTGCTTGTTGATGCCAGCGAAGGTCCTTTACCTCAAACTCGCTTTGTTCTGAAGAAAGCTCTTGCTAAAAGCTTGCCAATCATTCTCGTTATTAATAAAATTGATCGTCAGGATGCAAGAATTGATGAAGTAGTAAGCGAAGTTTACGACTTATTCATTGATCTCGGAGCAAATGATGAGCAGATAGAGTTCCCAATCCTATACACAAATGCTAAAGCTGGGGTTGCACATAAGGAACTTGAAGATAGCTCTCAGGATTTTAGACCTCTATTTGATACGATATTAGAGCATATTCCAGGTCCAGAAGCTATAGATGATGAAGTTCCACAATTCTTAGTTACTTCATTGGATTATGATCCCTATGTAGGGCAATTGCTAATTGGTAGGGTTCAGAATGGAACATTCGAGATGAAAAAGCAATACACATTGTGTGGATTAAATGAGAATAGATTAGGGGTTAGTTTTTCTGCTTTATATACATTCGACGGATTGAAGAAGAAGCAGGTGGATAGCGTAGAAGCAGGTGATATTATCTGTATTGCCGGGCTTGAGAATGTGCAAATAGGCGATAGTATTTCCGATCTAGAAAACCCGAAGCCACTTCCGAGAATAAAAGTTGATGAGCCAACTGTTTCAATGGTCTTTTATGTCAATAATAGTCCATTTGCTGGTATGGAAGGCAAATACCTTACTTCGAGACATCTTCGTTCTAGATTATATAAAGAAATCTTGACTAATGTATCCCTGAGGGTTGAGTCAGTGGGTGATAGGACAGATGCTTTCAAAGTGTCAGGTAGGGGAGAGCTTCAACTTGCTGTTTTGATTGAGATGATGCGTCGCGAGGGTTATGAATTTATGGTTTCCAAACCTCAAGTGATTACAAAAGTTGAGGATGGAAAAACGAAAGAACCTTATGAGCATGTCTATATTGATGTACCTGAAGAATACACTGGAGTGGTGACTGAGAAATTATCCAAACGTAAAGGTCGTATGGCGAATTTAGTAAATAATAATTATGGCAGAGTTAACCTTGAGTTCATTATCCCTTCGAGAGGTTTAATTGGTTTTCGTAGCCAGTTTCTGACCGATACTAAAGGTAGTGGAGTTCTTAACACTCTTTTCGAGGGATATTTCGATTGGGCTGGACCTATACCACAAAGAAATACTGGTGCATTGGTAGCCGATCGTACTGGAAAAGTAACTGCTTTTGCTTGCTTTGCTATGGAAGATAGAGGCGAACTATTCATTGAGATCGGTCAGCAGGTATATTGCGGACTCGTCGTTGGAGAGCGTAATAAGTCTATGGACCTGAATGTTAATATAACCAAGCAAAAGAAATTAACCAATATGCGTGCGTCAAATTCAGATGCTACAGTTACACTTAGACCACCCAAAATATTGTCTTTAGATCAGGCAATAGAATTCATTGACGAAGATGAATTAGTTGAGATCACTCCCGATAGCATACGTCTTCGCAAAATGGAATTAGACCCGAATAATCGAAAAGTAAAAACGAGAATTCAGTAGAGTAAAGCATTATAAGTTTTCTAAAGTGATGTGATCATATTAATACTTTGATAAGAAGTACGAAACCAATGATTATCAGGAAGATATAAACTAATATAGTGAATTTTTCTGCAGGAATTATCTTGTTGATTTTATTTCCAATTATAAACGCTAAAAAAATAATAGGTAGGGAAAATAGCATTAGATGCCATACTTCTTTTGTCCATAATCCTGCGAATCCATGCCCGATGATTATAAAGAAATTTGTTGGTAGGAATACCCCCTGAAGCACTGCCCTGAACATTTCTGGCTTCCATTTACGTAGAGTGCCATAGATAATGATTGGTGGTCCATTTGTATTATATGCCCCACCAAGAATTCCAGATATCAAACCAAATAAGAAAGCAAGTTTGCGAGATTTGAGAACAAAAAGATTTGGTCTTAGAATTTTATATAGTCCAAATACTATGAGTACTACAGCTAATGAAATTTTGATTGCATACTCAGCAGCGCCTTTTAAAAAAATCAATCCAATTGGTATACCAATCAATGAAAACAGAACCAAAATCCAGATTGATTTTAAACTGATGTGCCTCCAATCATCATAGAGAATTGCAATTGATATTGCAAGCCCCATGACTGCTACCACGGGAGTAGCAGTTTTAATGCTAATGAAAAGAGCTAATAAAGGCATTGCTATCAAAGCGTCCCCAAAACCAAACGTTGATCTTGTAAGAGAAGCAATGAAAATTACAAGTAGAACCAATATAAAAATATAATCCAAAAATATCCTTTATTTTTTAGCTGCAATTTAATAAAAAACAATCAAATAATGTAAAGTGAATGGTTTAGAACTGCTTGTGTGGAGAGTATTGAGAATCAAAGATGATAAAGCAAATTAAAACTCATAATTTTATACTCAATTTTTTATAAAATATTAATGAAAGTTTTGGTTATATCAATACCTTTTCTTATTATTGTAAACGTTTTTTTGACATAAATGATATTTGCCCTGTGGTGTAATTGGCAACACGTCTGACTCTGGATCAGAAGAGTAGAGGTTCGAGCCCTCTCGGGGCAGCAAAGAAAGCTATTAACTTTAATCGGTTAATAGCTTTCTGCTTTAATATCAATAGCTTAACTCTTATCAAAATTCTATTTTATTCAGATTTAATATAAATCTAAGCTGTTCCTTAGTTAAATAAAATAATAAGCCAGAAACTGCTGCTTGATTCTAATAATATGATCTAATGTGAAATATACTCTTAATGCCCTTGTTAGTGAAAGCAAGGGCATAAAAGGTATTGATTTTTTTTAAAACTACTTGACAATCAGCTTTTCTATCGTTCTTAATCCATCTATTTGCAATTCTATTAAGTAAAGTCCAGCAGGAATACTATACAGATCAATAGCTTTGCTAAATATACCTTGAGTCGCCTCACCATCGTAGATGTTCAATATCGTTCTACCTGTCAAATCGAGCATCTTAATGGTTAATGAAGCTGGAGATTCTAAGTTTATTGATAATGTAGCTATGTCATCAGCAGGATTTGGATAAATCATGCTGCTATGAGATACCTCTCTTTCAACAGAAATGGATTCTTCTTCAGCGATACTAATATTATCAATGTATATGCTTCCCCCAAGCCCGGATGTATAGCGGAAAGTAAATGTAGCCATGTCGCTATCCTTAAAATCTTTAAGTGATATTCTCTCTTTTCTCCATTCGTCGTTGTTCGGTATAAAAAACACTTGATTAAGATCTGTAGCATTGACTATTGGTTCATCAGCTGTCGCAAGTTCCTTGCCGAATTTGTGATAGATCATTTGATACGTCTCGCCACAGTCCACAGAGATAAGTACTTTTAGGGTATCTGTTAATAAAAGGTCAGGGATATAATAAGGATCAGTATATAGATGGTAGTTAAATGCTAGATCAAATGATAGCTCAGGATATTCAACTGGTGTAAGGTCATAAAATGGTGAGAGAAGGTCTTCAGATATGCCCATATTATCTACCAGTAGCAGAGTATTAAACATGGATACAGAGTAAGCACCTGTTCGCTTAACATCGCTGTCCAATCCCCAAGTAGTCCAATGATTGGAAGCATCAATATACCAATATTGGAGAGATGATTGTGTTTCAAAACCTTCGTACTCTGGTAAGCTGTGTGCGTTATCTACCATCTCGATATCGAATTCATATATATTTTGCTCGCTATTGAAATCTTCGCCATTGATCTTGTTTATCTTAACATAAACAGAGTTAAAGCCAGGGGATAATTCCAATGAAGGTAGCTCAACATCGAGATGCTCGAATGAGCTAACCAGACCGTGAGGAGTTTGCCAAGTGAATTTTTTTGATTCATTTGGGGATGTACACTCAAATTCTATTGATAAAACTGCCTGTTTGCTTGTATTTCTAACTCTTGCTGTTGGAGTGAAAGTATTTGAGCAAACTCTTTCTGGCTTGATTAAATCAACCCATTCAACATTCGCATCTTCGCTACCCGGTGAATTAAAAAATTCTATGTGATAATTTGTGTAAGTTTCAGGTGGAATCGAATGCCCCATGGTCGAAAAATAATTATACATCAACGGATTATCATGAAGGATCAACTGCTCGACCAACGATCGTACCGATTTAATATAAAGCACATCCTGTCCACCATGAGTAATGACTATTGGTACCTGTTTTGCATTATCATAATTATAAACAAGACTTGCCGGAGTGATATTGAGAGGATCTTTCAAGCCCTGCATAGCTGGTGTGTGTAATAGAAGTCCTTTGAAAATCGAAGGATTGTCTAAGCCATATTTCAATGCACTTCTACCGCCAAGAGAGAATCCTTCGAGAATTACCTCACCATCAGTAATATTATAATTTTCTTTAGCATAATCTATTGCTTTTGTTATAATTTCTTCATCTCCTGCAGGTGAATAGAAATCTCTTCCACTGTCGCTTCCGCCATCAGGAAAAATAAATATTGTGTTTTGGAAAACGGTATTCCAGTTTAGATAATTCATTACAGAGTTGCGGAAATTGCTACTTTCGTCCCCCATGCCATGAAGCCCAACTAACAGCTGATATGAACTATTTGCATCATAATTCGCAGGGACATATAGTGATAGTATCCTACTTTCGCCATTGAATTGTATGGTTACATCAAAGCTGCCGGTCTCCTGAGCCATTGTTATATAAGATGTAAGAAAAAAACAAATTGCTAATAAGTGTAGTAAATACTTCTTCATATTCACGTTCCTAAATATTATTGAAAATTTTTATACAAATATATCTAATATAGTACTAAATGAAAAGTGTAATCTGGAAAAAGATAGTGAGTAGTATTGAATTTATAATAATGTAGTGTCTATTCATTAGGTTTTGTATATTCAGAACTCTGTACACATACGAAACAAAAACTTCGCAGAAATTCGGATAAATTTAATGGAAACATTCCCTGCCCCCTTTTACAAAGAGGAGGAAAAGCTAGTGGTATCGAATTCTTTCCAAGAGAGGTAGGGGTTGTTATCTGATATATATCCTTGAAAAAACGAAATTATTGTTTATAGTAGAATCCTAGTAAACCCCTTATTTTTTCGTTGTAGGGTAAGGAGTTCTTAGATTTGGAAATAATGCAGCTTTTACTTATTTTATTTACCAAATATTAGCAGCAATACTAAAAAAAGGTAGATATGAAACAAAAATTACTCTTTCTTGCAATTTTCTCAATCATATTTAGTGCTTTCCTGATATCGGGAGATGATACATCAAATCTTGGGAAGTTCAAATACGAGGATTTTCAGACACCGCAATACTGCGGAACTTCATGCCACAAGGATTTTTATGCCCAATGGCAGCAATCTATGATGTCTCAAGCTTATGTGCATCATTGGGACGAGATTGAATATTTCAAACTTGCAGTACCACATGCCGATAAGGTCGAAAAGCTTGCTGGGATTAAAGCAGACTGCAATGGTTGCCACAGTCCCATTGCTTATATGGCTGGCGATGTGCCACCTCCGCTTCCAGAAGAAGGTTCTCGCGCTAACGAGGCAGTATCATGTGAGGTTTGCCATTTAATTACTGGCTTTACTGGTGATACTCCATATAATTTCAATTACATTGTTAAGCCGGGAAAAACTAAATATACTTCCAGAAAAGGTAAGATCAATTCTCCAGACCATGAAATAGAGGTTAGCGAATTGCATAAATCTGGTGATTTCTGCGGTATATGCCACAATGAGATGAGTCCTTTTGGTACTTGGGTGAAATCTACTCATTTAGAATGGAAAGAAGGACCATATTACAAAGAAGGTGTTCAATGCCAGGATTGCCACATGCCAAAAGGAAAAATGAGACTTGCCTCAATGGGAGGAGTTTTCGATGATGCACGCCTTCACTTGTTTCATGGTGCTCATGATCCTGGCAAGGTGAGAGGTGTTGTTGAAATTCGAGTTTATCCCGATGTTGATGAGGTAGAGCCCGGCTACCCTGTAAAGCTTACTGTTGTTATGTTCAACCAAAAGACAGGACATAAGTTTCCAAGTGGTTCAGTGGAAGACCGAATTGTCTGGCTGCACGTGGAAGCAATAGACTCAAAAGGAAAAATTTTCCATCTTCCAGTTGATAAAAAGGGTTTCGATGGGGAAGAATATACCATCGCAGCAGATGTTCTTGCTTATCAGGATATGGGAGTACCTTTAGATATTCCAAACTTTGAAGGAGTGCAAAGAGATGGCGTTCCAATTGGAGATAGAATATTCAGAATGCCATATTTCGATCCACAGGGGAGAATGACTATTCAGCAATGGAACACATCATCTCTAGGTGTTGATTATCGTTTTGCCCCCAGAGGAACAATCGTGGAAACATATACATTTAACTTACCTTACGATATAGCTCCAGGTAAAGTTAAAGTCAAAGCAGTGATGAATTATCAACTTCTAAGCGAGCCAGTGGCTAAGTTTCTGGAAGTCCCGGCTGAAGAATATGCTATAAAAATAGTGAACGAGCAGGAAACAGAATTTACAGTTTTACCATAAATTTAAAAAGGGACATTATGAAGAGATTTTTACTTATTATTGTGTTAGGATTATTCCTGACAAGTATGATAGCCGAGGAATTGATGGCTATACCAGCATTTGCAAGGAAGTATAATATGTCATGTAAAACATGCCACGCACCTATACCACGGCTGAAAGCTTACGGAGATGATTTTGCTGGCAATGGGTTTGTGCTTTCAGATCAGGAGGCACCACGTTACTATGTACCAACTGGTGATGACGAACTATCATTGATTCGCGAGTTCCCTCTTGCTGTTAGAATGGATGGATTTCTTTCATACAATCTTGGAAATGATGAGAAACCGGACCTTGCCACTCCTTATCTGTTTAAATTAATGTCTGGTGGTGAGATTTTTGAGAATGTTGCATATTATTTTTATTTTTATATGAGTGAACGTGGGGAAGTCGCTGGTGTTGAGGATGCTTACGTTATGTTCAATAATCTATTCGGTATTGATTTCGATCTATATTTAGGTCAGTTTCAGGTTTCAGATCCTCTTTTCAAGCGAGAGGTCAGATTAACTCTGGAGGATTATCGTGCTTATACATCTACACCTTGGTTCAGCAATGCTTCATTGAAATACGATAGAGGTATAATGGCTACATTAGGACTGGAAACCGGAACCGATATCATAGTTGAGATTATTAATGGAAACGGCTTATCTCGCGGAGATGCAAATCATGTCTTCGATAACGACAAGTATAAGAATTTTGTTGGTCGTATATCTCAGGATATCGCAGATTTTCTGAGGATTGGGGTTTTTGGCTATATGGGTAATGAATCATTGGTTAAATCATTTAATGAAACATCAACAGGTATAGAAAATGAGGTGATGATGTTCGGACCAGATGCTACAATCGGATATGATGACATTCTCGAGCTTAATTTTCAATATGTCATGCGTCAGGATAAACCAGAATTTTCTACTGATGTTGGCATCGGAGATGAGGTGATGACTAATGCAGCACTTGCAGAATTGGTCTTCATGCCTAACGGAGATGACAGCAAATGGTATGGAGTGGGTATGTTCAACTGGGTTGATTCTGATTTAGAACTTTTGAATTACCAAGCAGCATCTTTGCATTTGGGGTATATATTCAAAAGAAATATGCGTATGGTAACAGAAGTTACTTATAATATGACTGATACAGATAATTCATTTGCAGAAATCAGCATCGGTATTGTTACAGCGTTTTAATCAAAACTTGTAGGACTACTGATTCTTACGAAACAAAAACTTCGCAGAAATTCGGATATATTTAATGGAAACACCCCCTAACCCCCTCTTACTAAGAGTGGGGCAGAGGGTGTTGTCTTATATATATCCTTAAAAAAAACGAAATTATTGTTTGTAGTAGAATACTCGTAACCCCCTTATTTTTAGTTTTAGGGTCATGTATTGTAAACTTATAGAATTATTATATAAGGAATCCCAAAGAGTTATAAGTATAAGTACTTTGGGATTCCTTTTATTATTATGCTATTAATCAACGCCCTTTTTCCACAATGGTTATTGTAACGTCATCAGTTGCCTCATTTATTGTAAAACCAAGAGATTCAAGAGAAAGCACAGCTTTTTCAATATCTGTTTTATCGAATTGAACATTTATTGAATTTTGAATACCAGTTTTATCTTTGAAAATGACTCCCAGTTCGCTTTCTAAAAAATTAATCAGTATTGGCATATTTACGTTGCTCCCTACCCAGTTATTACCTTCATAACTGACAGAAGTCAATACATTTGATTTCTTCGATGCTATATCTTCAACCTTTTTTTCATCAGCAATTGAAATACTGTATACAGTTCTTTCATCCACCTTTTTTGTAACAGTGAGTCCATATAGAGCATTAATCGTGCTAAACAAAAAACTGATAATATCTTTAATTTCTGAATTGTTAAATTTGATAGCAAGATTCATCCTGTCTTCTGGAAAATCTCCGATAAATTCAATAGTGGCTGGAGTAGCACCAAGTAAATGCTGGATCATATCCCCTATGGGCATATTCTCCAGCTTGTATTCATCGTTTGTTATATAATAACCACTTCCAGGATTTTGTAATTCAGAATACTCTAATTTGATGTCAAAAACCTCAGCTTGCTCTACTTTTTTTTTCGAGTTGGTGCAGAGGTATTCTTAGGCATTTCTTTATGTTCTAAATAGTAATCAAGGAGTTGATCGCTTAGATTGAAAGGATGTCCATCCCAAATAATCTTACCCTCTGGGCTAATAATATATGCTTTTGGGATTGCTCTGATTCTATAAGCAGAGTTGGTTTTTCCTTTATCATCTAAAGCAACATAAGCTTTCATTTCCTTTTTTTTCATAAAACTTGTTACTTTGCTCTTATTTTCTTTTGTTATAGAAACAAATATCAGATCATCGCTTTGATACTTATCTACAAGGGAATTCAAATGTGGTATTGCTTTGACACATGGACCGCACCATGTAGCCCAAAATTCGAGTACAACTGTTTTTCCTTGGAATGGATTATCTCCATCTGGTGCTTCAGTAAGCCATTCAGATATGTTGATAGTGGGAGCTGAGCTACCCAAAGGTAAGTTCTTAGCATTTAGTAGAGATAATGTAAAAACAAATAGGATAGCGAGTGTTGCGAGTTTCTTCATTTTTTATATTCCAATTTACTGATTAATGTGAAAATTATTTAATCGGATATAACGTATTGAGTACGAAATTATTTGATTCAATATCCTCCGGCTATTAGAATTATTTGGTTTTATTATACATTGATAATCTTATACTATCTTTAAAAAAGTGTAATATTTCTCATAGATATTTTCTATTTTTTTTCTATATTAAAGGATTATAAAAGACTTATATTGTCATTAAATGAGTTTTAATTATTAATCAAGGAGAAATTGATGGATTTTTTACTTACCGAAGAGCAAATAATGCTGAAAGACATGGTAGCAAAATTTGCAAAAGAAAAGATTGCCCCTGTTGCAGCAGACAATGAAAAGAATCATCGCTATCCCGCTGATATCATCCAAGAAGCTGGAGAGCTTGGTCTAATGGGGATTGCCTATCCAGATGAATATGGTGGTGCTGGAATGGACTCTGTTTCATATTTTTTAGCTCTTGAGGAGATTTCTCGATGGTGTGCCTCCACAGGAGTAATTATCTCTGCACATTCATCATTGGTTTGCGATCCTATATATCGCTTTGGAACTGAAGAACAGAAGCAAAGATATCTGCCTGACTTATTATCTGGTAATAAAATTGGTAGCTTCTCTCTTACTGAAGCTGGCGCCGGTTCTGATGCAGGAGCAACAAAAACGACAGCCATAATGGAAGGAGATAAATGGATTCTTAATGGTTCTAAGCTGTTTGCTACAAATGGCAATGAAGCTGATATCTTTGTTCTTATCGCTTCTACAGATCCTGGGAAAAAGACTCGTGGAGTATCAGCTTTCATAGTTGAAAAAGATATGCCCGGCTATAAAATAGGAAAATTAGAGAAGAAACTTGGGATTCGCTCTTCTTCAACAGCTGAGATTATTCTTGATAATGTAGTTGTGCCAAAGGAGAACCTACTTGGCGATCTGAATAAGGGTTTCAAAGTTTCTATGGTAACTCTTGATGGAGGGCGTCTTGGTATAGCCAGCCAAGCATTGGGAATTGCACGTGCTTGTATTGAGGATTCGGTTAAGTATTCCAAAGAACGCCACCAATTTGACCAGCCAATCGCTAATTTTCAGGCATTGCAATGGATGATGGCTGATATGATTACAGAATATAATGCTGCATGGATGTTGGTATGGAAAGCATCAATGATGAAAGATAAAGGATTGCCATACTCAATGGAATCTGCCCAAGCAAAACTTAAAGCATCTGAAGTAGCTTCATTCTGCGCTAACAAAGCTATTCAAATACATGGTGGTTATGGTTACACAGAGGATTTCAACGTGGAGAGATACCTTCGCGATGCTAAAATCACCGAAATTTACGAAGGTACAAGCGAAATACAGCGACTTGTAATAGCAAGAACATTACTTTCATAGATAATAATATTTTATTGTTATTCGTCAAATATAGAAAAAGTTGATTGGAATATTATGGAAGTATTAAAAAAAAAGGTAGGCGATCTTGAAACCATCATGGCTGAATTGGCTTACTCTCAGCTAAAGACTGATATGCGATTCGCTGCTTTTCAAGATGAGATGAAGGAATTCAAAAATGAAATGCTTGATTTCAAGGATGAAATGAAGGAATTCAAAAATGAAATGCTTGATTTCAAGGATGAGATGCGTGAATACAAAACGACCGCAAATGCTCAGATAGCAACTGGAAATGCTCAGATTGATAAGCATACCCAAATGATTACAGAGATTTGGGAAGATCAGAGAAAATCCCGTAAAGTCTGGAATGAAATGGCTATGAAACTGGGTTCGATTGTTGAAGATGTCGTTGCTCCAAATATACCACGTATTGCCAGTGAGCTTTTTGGGATTACTGATATTTTGGATTTCTGCAATAGAAGAACCATGCAGAGTAGAATAGATAAGTCTAAGAATAAAGAGTTCGATGTACTGCTATTCTCTTCTGAGTATTTGATCGTTAATGAAACGAAATCAACTGTAAGGATGAAGGATCTGCATGAATTTATTGATTTTCTGAAAGTGGAGATATATGAGTATCTTCCAGAAGCACGCGATAAGAAGATTATTCCAATACTTGCTTCCTTTAGTATACCTGAGAACATGGTAAAGTTCCTTTCAAAGAATGGAATTTATGCTATGGCTCTGAGCGATGAGACAATGGAAATTATAAATGCAGATGATGTTTTATTAGTTTAGTTTTTTTCTATCTCATCCGATATCTTTTATCGGATGAGATATGAAAACATCAATATGAAATATCCCATAATGGAATATAACCAGCTTTTGCAATATTTTTCTGACCTTCAGGGCTTAGTATCCAGTCAATAAATGCTTTAACGCTACCTGTAGCTGTATTAATAGTATAGAAGTGTAAATACCTCGTTATTGGGTATTTGTCTTCTCTTATATTATTTGCTGTTGGAGCATAACCATCAATTGAAAGGTGTACGATTGAGTGGTTATACCCTACCCCTCCGTATCCAATAGCAGATATATCTGAAGCAACTTCTTCGATTACAGCTTTAGTAGTTAGTGCTGTTGTAGCATCCTTGCAATAATCATATTTATCGAGTAAATGTTCTTTTAAATAAACATAAGTTCCTGAATTTGGATGTCTGAGAATAGTTTTAATTGGTAAATCATCGCCACCCACTTCTTTCCAGTTTAATATAGAACAAGAAAAGATTTTAGCTATACTTTCGGATGTAAGGTCTTTCACTTTATTATTAGGATTTACATATATACTTAATGCGTCCTTTGCTATTAAATAGGAATATCCAACACTTCCATATTTGTCAGCTATCATTTGTACTTCTCTTGGAGTGAGCTTACGGGAAGCAGTGCAAATATTGCATTTACCATCAATCATAGCCCTTATACCTGATTCTGTGCCACCACTACTAACATAGATAGAAACGCCTGAATGTGTTTTCATGTATTCTTCTGCTAATAATTCTGTTAGCAAAAACATAGTATCGGACCCCTTAATGTAAATCCTTTCGAATATAGTAGGATTATTAGAACATCCAATTACTAAAAAAAATATATATGTAAGCATTATAAAATTTTTCACTATCTTTTCTCTGCTTGTGTTCTTAATCTTTCATTTATATATGGAACCCCTTTGTACCAAAATGGCTCATCTTCAGAGTTTGCAAGTATATAGCAAAAATCGAATAAAACTTTTACATGAAGTAAGGCGGCATCGAAATTCATTGGCTGATTCAGATCATCGAATGGTGTATGGTAAACATTTTCGCTGTAGTTGACTAACATATTTAGAGCTTCTTCATTGGAATAATTTATATAGTCAATGCCTTCATAAATTAGAAATGATGGGATTCCTGCCTGAGCAAAAGCTACCTGATCTGACCTTGTAAATGATTCATCATTAATAAACCCAGCAGGGATTTCTGCTTTAGATAAACCAAAATTATTAATTACAGAGTCAAGCACAATTCCTAATGTTGAATACTCGTAGCCAATACCAATTACACTTTCGAATTCATCAAATAATGCTATACCATCAATGTTTAAATTAGCAATTGTTCTGTATAAAGGAACTGAAGGATGGTCTGTATAATACTTTGATCCCAGCAATCCCTTCTCCTCGCCAGTTGTAAGTAAGAATATCATAGAACGCTTTGGTAGTGGCTTCATTTTGGAAAAAACTCTAGAGAGTTCTAAAGTAGCTGCAACTCCAATAGCATTATCGAAAACACCATTATAAATTGAATCCCCTTTTATAGAAGGACCTATTCCTAAATGATCATAATGTGCAGAAATAATTATATATGTATCTTTCAAACGAGAATCACTTCCTTCGATCATACCAATAATATTAGGCGAGACGAAGTCTCTTTCCCTGAAATCTCCCTTGAATGATAGCTTTGATTTCAGATTAAAGCTTGTCATTTTATTCTCGAAATGCATTCGATAGACATCGTTTAGAGAATATTCCGCACCTTTGAACAATCTCTGTCCTGCAATTGGATTCATCAAAACAGATAGATTTGCTGTCGGGGAGTATGCAAGATTCACATCTTCAAATGCAAACTGTGTCATAATATCCGTCCATTTCAGAAAGCGATAATCAGTAGGATTTGGTAATATTATGCAACCATTTGCTCCACGTCCCATTGCCATCCTTAACTTGGAATCATGATGGCTATAAACTGTTGGTATCTCAGCATCGAAGAATGAGCTATCATCGGATATGGGTTCACCATTTAATATCACTACAATTTTATTCTCTACATTAATCGAATAAAAATCATTGTAATCGTATTCAGGTGCGTTGATACCATAGCCAGCAAACACTAAGTCTTTTGGATTTGGGATATAGGTTTGATCACCAGATTTAAAAAGTAAATAATCCTTAGAAAGTTTTAGTTTGCTGGTATCTTCTCCAATAAATAAGGTCATATTGGATTCATTTGTAGGTGTGCTCCCATGCATTGGCACATATTGATAGAATGTTCCATTATCTCCCATTGGAATTAATCCAATTTTATCAAATTCTAAAGCAAGATATTTAGCAGATAGGTCTCCACCTCTGTTGCCTGTGCCTCTACCCTCAAATATGTCGCTGCCAAGAAATCGAATGTGCATTTGCAAAGCATCTTTTGATATTGATCTAATAGCGGTGTTATAGCGAAGATCATCATGTTGGGCATAACAAGAAATATTTGCAAGTAAAAATAAAGGGAATAATATAAGCATTTTTTTTATCATTAACTCTCTCTAATATTTAATCTAAATCACATATCATCAATGCGTTCTACCCCTTTTAATCCTTTAATGTTTAGTAGTTTTGCAAAGATAGAGTTGATACTTGACTCTTGTCTTAAACTTAATGTAAAAGCACCTTCGAAGACTGAGTCAGAGCTTGCCAGATTGATCCTCTGGATATTGATCTCTCCTAAAACGCTTGTTATATCATTTAGGATTCCTGACCTGTCTTCACCAATTATTCTAAATTTAACGGACTTCCGTTCATTAGAGGGTTTGCCAATAGATTTCAGATCATTAGTATTTTTAAAGTAGTTATATAAACTTACAACGGCTTTGTGAGTAATAACGAAATCCTGCCATTCAGGGCTTGGTAAACTATTTGGAGAGGAGATAAGTTCCACTTGATCATGGTCATCTAATTCATAGTTCAAACTTTTTAATTGCCCATTTACTTTTGCTGAAATACAATGAATACCGGAATCATAAGAAACAGCATAAGCTAAGTCTAATGGACATGAACCTTTGGGTAAAGAATACGAATGTCCATCTTTAGTATGAACTATTATTTCATTTTGGTATAGATTCATACGGATTGAGCCCCAAATCTTCTCTATTGCATCTTCATCATTATCCTCAATGATTTGTTCCATCCATGATATCCAGTTGCCAGAGCCAGATTCGTTGAATTCAAATGCCTTATTTGTCTCTTTCAGACGATACATTGCTGCAATACCAAACTCTGCTATTCTGTCCATTTCTTCAGTTCTGATAATAACTTCAACAAGTTTCCTACCTGGACCAAAGTGTGTGGAGTGCAATGCTCTATAAAGATTAATTCTTGGTCTGGCTATGTAATCATCGAGTGAGCTAACTGGACCAAAAAGATTAGCTATTATCCCATAAGTTCTATAACATTCAGTATAATCATTATTGTTCAAAGTTATGACCATAGAGTAAAAATTATCAATATCATTCAATGTCTTGCCTTGCTCCAGCATTTTGAATATCTCATAAACGTGCTTATGCTCTATTGTCAATACATGATCAATACTGCTCTCAGTTAGCTTCTGAGTTATCTTATCATAAAAATTCTGAATATAGCTTAGAAAATCTTTTCGTTTATTATCCAAAGCTGGCTTTATTTCATTATATGCAGTTCTATCAGTAAAATACAAAGCCAGGTCTTCGAGTTTCATTTTTATCTTGATCAGACCTAACCTTTGGGCAAATGGAGTGTAAAAATTCAAAGTTTCGTGGCCAATCGCTTTTTGATGTTTTTGTGATAGATGATAAAGAGTGCGCATATTATCTAAGCGATCAGCAAGTTTTATTAGAATAACACGGACATCTTGAACAAGTGCCTCGAAAAGCTTCTTGTAAGTGGCTGCCTTGTCCATTTGTCTGGTCTTTTCACCTTTGATTTTCGTTACTCCATCAACAATTCTGGCTATTTCTGCACCAAATTCTTCTTCGATGGATTCAATTGTTACTTCATGGTTATCTTCTACTGAGTCATGAAGTAAGCTTGCGACAATGGTCTTATTCTCACCAAAATCAAAATCCCTCATCAAGGATATTGCTACTTTCAGAGGATGTGTGTAGAAAGGATCTCCCGAAGAACGGACTTGCCCTGCAAAATCATTCACACATTTATTGAATGCTTTTGTTATTAATATCTCATCGAAATCAACAATGCTTTTTCGGCATTGATCAAGCAATAGCCGAAGGTCTTCATTTACATCCCTTCCATAAGGACATTCTTTTTCCAATTCAAGCTCGTAGAGCTTTATCATAAGCAGTGCGCCATAATATTCATTATCAAAGTTACTAATTGACTATTTACAAAAAAAGTATCAAAAATTCAACATAAAAATCTTTAAATTGGGATTTTAACTGTAAAAGTTGTGCCTTTGTTCTCCTCGCTAATTACAGATATATCACCCTTATGAGCTTCCACACATTTTTTTACAATGTTTAACCCTAATCCATACCCAGATATTGAACCAACATTTGAAGCCCTAAAAAATGTCTTA
>Ga0272443_10004060_pt1 | contig 16461 bp, 12 predicted proteins | sample SSMAcet12_FD_193581 | JGI IMG/M metagenome (GOLD analysis project Ga0272443, IMG submission 193581) | Marine sediment archaeal communities from Little Sippewissett salt marsh, Falmouth, MA, United States - SSM-Acet-12 | ecosystem: Environmental > Aquatic > Marine > Wetlands > Sediment ... | reverse complement strand
CGGCCAGGCGGACGGCGTTGCCGGACATGTAGAGGGCCCGGGTGGCGGTGACGGTGCCGGCCAGGGGGGTGAGCTGGGAGTCGGTGGAGAGGACGTGCACTTCGTTCAGGGGAATGCCGAGCAGCTCAGCGGCGATGGCCCGGATGGACTCACGCTGGCCGCCTCCGAGGTCGGGGATCCCGCAGCGGACTACGGCGCTGCCGTCCATTTCCAGGCCGACCCAGGCGCCGGCGGTGTCGTGGAGGTAGGTCATCCGGCCGTAGGACTGCCAGGCGCAGGCGAGGCCGCGGCCTACCTTTTTCCCCGGACCTGAGGGCTGTGACTTCGAACCGAGGGCCGCGAGGGCCTGGTCCGCCGCTTCGGATATCATAACGTCGGAGGGTACCGCCTGATAGTTGGCGGTCTCGTCCCCCCGTTTGAAAAAATTCTTCTTCCTGAATTCCAGCGGATCCATCCTGAGCTCCCCGGCGAGGGCGTCCATCTGACTTTCGTATGCGAAGGCCACCTGCATGGCCCCGAAGCCCCGGAAGGCGCTTGTCATGATGTTGTTGGTCAGGACCGAGTAGGCGTCCACCTTGACGTTGGGTATGACGTAGGGGCCTGTTGAATGGACCGTCGAATAGAGAAGGACCCAGGGGCTCAGCATCACGTAGGCTCCGGAGTCGGAGATGAGTTCCGCCTCCATGGCGGTGAGCATGCCGTCCCGGGTTGCGCCGGTCTTGTAGCGCAGGATGTAGGGGTGGCGCTTCTGCCGGCCGTAGCCCATCTCTTCCCGGGAAAAAGCCATCTTCACCGGCTGCTTGGTGCGCCAGGCGCAGAGGGCGAGAAAGACCTCGACGGTGAGGTCCTCCTTGCCGCCGAAGCCGCCGCCGATGATGGTGCCGATGACCCGGACCCGGCTCTCGGGCAGACCGAGAACCGCCGCCACGTCCCGGTAGTGTTCGATGACCTGGGTGCAGTAGCGGATGTTGATCACTCCCATCTCATCCACCCAGGCGAGTCCCGATTCCGGCTCGATGTGGGCGTGTTCCTGACGGGGGGTGCGGTATTCCCGCTCCACGATGACGTCGGCTTCGGCGAAGCCCTTCTCCGTGTCACCCTTGCGCAGCTGCCAGTTGGCGATGACGTTGTTGTCGCCGTGGATCTTCGGGGCGTCGGGTTTCATCGCTTCGACGGGATCGTAGACGCCGGGGAGGTCCTCGTACTCGATTTCGATCAGCTCCAGGGCGTCCCGGGCGAGTTCCGGTGTCTCCGCGGCGACCACGGCGATGGGTTCGCCGTAGTAGCGGACCCGGTCGACCGCCAGGATGCGCTGCTTGGCTTCCAGGAGGCCCACCTCGGTGGTCTGTCCCACCACGTTCTTGGCCGACTCGTTGTAGGGAACGTCTTCGTGGGTCAGGACGCAGGCTACTCCTGGCAGGGCCGCCGCCCGGCTGATGTCGAGTTTGACGATCCGGGCGGAGGGGCGGGTGGACCGGAAAACCCGGCAGGTGAGGGTATTCGGCATGCTGAAGTCTTCGGCATAGACGATGTTGCCGAGGACCTTCTCTTTCTCGTCGCACCCGTCGGCGCGGGTCCCGATGATGTCGAACTGTTTCTTTTCCATGATCACTCCTCCCGTATCCGCGCATTGGCAGCAGGGCGGGCCGTGCTGTGAGCAGCCGCTTCGGTCACTGCCGCAATTGCAGCCGCCTCGATTGCCGCGGCGGCGTCCTCGATGGCGTCCACGATCTTCACATAGCCGGTGCAGCGGCAGAGATTACCAGAAATGGCTTCGCGGATCTCCTCCCGGGTGGGATGGGGGTTGACGTCAAGGAGGGCCTTGGCGGTCATCAGAAATCCGGGAGTGCAGAAACCGCACTGCACCGCTTCGTGCTTCACGAAGGCTTCCTGCAGGGGATGGAGCTTCTCCCAGGTGCCGAGGGACTTGACGGTGTAAACCCGCCGTCCGTCGGCCTGGAGGACCGCGGTGCAGCAGGAGAGGGTGGCGGCTCCGTCCATGATGACGGTGCAGGCGCCGCAGTCGCCGTTGTCGCAGCCTTTTTTCACCTCGGTAAAATGGTTCTCCCGGAGAAAATCCAGCAGGGTCTTCTCCGCCCGTACCCGGCCGCTGACCGGCCGGTCGTTCACGTATATCGTTACGTCGTAGAGTTCGTTCGCCATGTTACGCCTCCATTCCCGCGGCGGCTTTGAGGGCCCGCTTGAGGAGGTTCACGGAGACCTCCTTCCGGTAGTCCGCCGAACCGCGGACATCGCTGATGGGATTGATATCTTTTTTTACCAGGGGAGCATGCTCCTCGATGGCATCGAGGGTGAATCGTTTGCCTCCGAGGGCTTTCTCAACAGTCCCGGCCCGGACCGGCGTCGGCGCGACGCCGCCAAGGGCAATTCGGCACTCCTCCAGGCTGCCGTCATCCAGCATCAGCCGTACCGCCGCGGAGGTCACTGAGCAGGCAGTCCCTTTGCGCAGACCGAGTTTGACCATTTTCACCCGGGAACAGTCGGGAACCGGAACGGTGACGGTTGTCAGGATCTCGTCGGATGCGATGACCGTCTCCCCCACTCCCTGGAAAAAGTCCGTGAGCGCCACTGTCCGCTCGCCCCGGGCGCTGACGAGCTTCACCGAAGCGTCGAGGACCAGAAGGATCGGCGCGGTGTCGGCGATGGGGGAAGCATCGGCGATGTTCCCGCCCAGGGTGGCGCGGTTGCGGATGAGAGGATTGCCGAAGAGGGTCAGTGCTTCCGTAAAACAGGGCAGCAGGTCCCGGACGACCGGATGAGCCATGAGCTCGCTTATGGTGAGCCCCGCCCCGAGGTCAACGGAGCCGTCGTGCTCCCGGACGACTTTCAGTTCGTCCAGCCGGGTGACGTCGATGAGCAGACCGGTCTTGATCCGGCCGGTCTTGATATAGGAGAGCAGGTTCGTTCCGCCGGCCAGGATCCGGCCGTCGTCACCTTCCTCCGCCTTCACCTTCAGCGCGTGGCCGAGGCCGTTGGGCTGAAGAAATCGAAAATCCCTCATCTGGTCCTCCTCTTATTGCTGCTGTTGCGGCAGCGGGTGGTGCGGCGCGGTCAGGGGCGGTCGGCTCAGGCGATTAGACTCCGCTCGCTCATCCCGACATATCCTTGCAAAATCATACATCATGATATATCATAAATCAACTTGTTATAACAAATTTTTGCAGAGATGAGAGGAGAGCGCTCATGGAACACCTGATCCGTCCATCAGTGGCCGATATGGCTCCCTATGTTCCCGGTAAACGTCCCGACCAGGTGACTACCGATCCGGGAGTTACCGAAATCGTCAAGATGAGCTCCAACGAGTGCGCCTTCGGGGTCTCCCCCGCCGCGGCGCAGGCCCTCAGGAACGCCGCCGACAGGCTCTTCCTCTACCCGGCCTCCGGCGACCGGATGCTCTGTGAGAAAGTCGGCCGCCTCCTCGACGTCGACCCGGACCGGATCATCATGGGCAACGGATCCGACGCGGTTATCTACAACCTCGGGATGACCATTCTCGAAGCCGGGGACGAGGTTATCATTCCCGAGATCACCTTTCTCATATACCGTACCATCGCGAAGATCATGAACGCCAGCATCACGGTTACCCCCATGAATAACATGCGTATAAATATAGAGGCGATGCTGAAGGCCGTCACGCCCCGAACGAAGATGATCTTCCTCTGCAACCCGAACAATCCCACCGGCGATACCCTCGATCCGGCGGAAGTGCGACGGTTTCTCGCGGCGGTCCCGGACCGCGTCCTGGTGGTCCTCGACGAAGCCTACATCGAGTTCGTCGATGAAGAGAGCGACCCGGATGCCCTCGGGCTGCTCAGATCCGGTATGGAAAATCTCTTCATCCTGCGGACCTTATCGAAAAGCTACGGCATCGCGGGGATCCGTCTGGGATACGGAATCGGGAACGCCGCGCTTATCGCCGCAATGAACCGGGTCAAACAGCCCTTCGAAGTCTCCCTCGCAGCCCAGGAAGTCGGTATGGCCGCCCTCGACGACCGTGAGTTTTTCCGCAGGGTCATAGACTCCACCAGGGCGGAGATGGCCTGCTTCCGTGAGGAATTGGACCGGCTCGGCCTTCGCTACGTCGACTCGCAGGCCAATTTTTTCCTGATCGACACGGGAATCGACGCGGACACGGTCTTCGAGGAACTTCAGAGAAAAGGATTCATCGTGCGGCCGGGATCGATCTTCGGGCTGGCTACGCACATACGGGTCACCATCGGTACCCGGGAGCAGAACCGGCGATTTTTTCAGACCCTGGAAAAAATCATCGCCGCGGTCCCTGCACACACAGCACAGAAAGGATACAGCACATGAAAAAGACACTGAGCGGGAACGCCGCGGTCGCGTACGGCGCTCTCAAGGCGGGGGTCGCGGTGGCCGCCGGTTATCCCGGCACGCCCTCCAGCGAAGCTCTCACCGAACTGCTGCATTTCGCCGGCACCAATGACCCGGCCCCCTACGTAGAATGGAGCACCAACGAGAAGGTGGCCCTCGAAGTGGCGGTGGGCGCCGCATGGGCGGGACAGCGGGCCCTGGCCACCATGAAAATGTCCGGGGCCAACGTGGCCCTCGACACCCTGATTTCGGCGGCCTACTCGGGGACAACCGGCGGGCTGGTGGTCTACATCGCCGACGACCCCGGCGCCGAGGCGGGCATGCCCGAGCAGGACACCCGGCTGACCGCCCTGTTCACCAACCTGCCGGTCCTGGAGCCCTCCAACCCAAGACAGGCCTACGAGCTGATCCAGACCGCCTTCGACCTCTCCGAACAGATCCAGCTCCCGGTGATCCTGCGCTCGGTGACCACCCTGGCCCACGCGGTGGAGACCTTCGACATAGATGGCACGTATCAACCACTTGACCGGGAGGCAAACTTCACCCGGGACATCACCCGCTTCACCAAGGCAGGGGCGAAGATCTGTCTCGACCAGCACCGTACCCTGCTCGAGCGGAACGAAGGGGCCCTGGAATTTTTCCGGGCCAGGGAGCTGAACCGGATTGTGCCGGGGGCTTCCCGGGCGGCTGCTGAGGAGAAGTTCGAAGGCGGCCGGGCAGCCGGCAATCGGAGCTCCGGCCGGGGCGCCGTCAAACAGAAGCCGGCCGACGCAGCCGTCTCCCCACTCAAAGACGACCGCACCGCCGCAAAACAGAACTCGGGCGAGGCCGCCGTCATCTCCAGCGCCGTCATCTCCGCCGGCGTCCTGAACCAGACGATGGCCGAACTCCACCCGCAGTACCCGGACCTGACCGTCGCCTATCTCGAAGCGGTGCTTCCGGCGGATGAGGAACTCTTTTCCCGGATACTGAAAACCTGCGGAAGGGTCCTCGTCCTCGAGGAGCTCGAGCCGGTCATCGAGCGGCAGCTGCGCAGCGCCGCCCAGCGAGCCGGCTGGCAGGGCCGGATCATCGGCAAGGAAGACGGCGTGCTGCCCCGGGTCGGGCGTTACGGGACGAACGTGGTCCTGAAGGGCCTCGGGGAGCTGACCGGAAACGACCCCACGATCGACGCGCCGCAGCCGGCGCAGGCGGCACAGACGGAGTCTCCCGCGGACCAGCCGGCGCAGGCGGATAAAGCCGCCGCGGACCTCCCAGACGTAAAGCACCCCATCACTTTCTGCGAGGGCTGCCCCCACCGCGGCACCTATATGGCCCTCAATCACGCCCTCCGTACCACAAAACTCGGCCAGAAAAAGACAATCGTCACCGGGGACATCGGCTGCACCATCCTGGGGATGAACCCTCCCTTCAACTCCTGCTGGACCGAAATATCCATGGGCTCCAGCATCGGCGCCGCCCAGGGCTTCAGCCGAGCGGGCATCCGCAAACCGGTAGTGGCCACCATCGGCGACTCCACCTTTTTCCATGGGGGAATCCCGCAGCTCATCAACGCCGTGCAGCACCGCACCGACCTCCTGCTGATCGTCCTCGACAACGGCTGGACCAGCATGACCGGGTTCCAGGTCAATCCCGGGACCGCCGGCGAATTCCAGCCGGATGAAGGACGCCGGGTCGATATGGAAAAAATCATTGCCGCCGTCGGCGTTGATATGCTGAAGGTGATGGACCCCTTCGATCAGAAAGCATCCGTGACAGTCCTCGAAGAAGCCCTCACCGCCGAAGGCGTGCGGGTGGTGATTTCGAAAGCCGAGTGCGCCCTGACCCGCATGCGCAGGGAACCTCCCAAATTCAAATACGTCATCGACCCGGAGAAGTGCACCTTCTGCAAAGCCTGCATCCTGCAGACCGGCTGCCCCGCCCTTTTTATAGACGAGGGGGTCGGCAGCGGGGAGGCCAACGATAGAGCCGCCCGGAAGGTGGCAATCGACTGGAACATCTGCACCGGCTGCTCCCTCTGCTTCTCGACCTGCCGCTTCAGCGCAATCAAGCCTAAAGCAGTCCGAAGGAGTGAACCATGATTTTCAGCATACACGCAACCGGCCTGGGCGGTCAGGGTGTCCTCACCCTTACCAAGCTCCTGGCGGAGTACACCCGGGACAGGGGACTCAAGACGACCACCTTCAATTCCAAAGGGATGGCACAGCGGGGCGGCCGGGTCACATCGGACCTGCGTATCTGCGATCAGCAGGACCGGGAGTTCGATCCGCGGATCGCCGAAGGGGGAGCGGACCTCCTCCTCGCCATGGAGGTCGGTGAAGCCCTCAATTCAAAGGGATTGATAAAAACTGACGGCACCGTCCTGCTCTACGGCCGCAGGATCATCCCTACCACCATGGTTATGGAAAAAAAGGGCGGGTATCCGGAGTTCGACGAGGTCAGGGACCACTTTCAGCTCCTTGCCGGCCCGGTCCACCTGGTTCCGGCCGTCGACGCCGGTGCCAACATCTACATGCTGGGGGTCCTAGCCGCGGTACTCCCGGGGGCAGGCGCTTTTTTCGAAGCGGATCCGGTGCAGCTTGAGCAGATCCTGCGCACGAGATTGAACCGCAACTCCGATGCAAACATCGCAGCCCTCCGCGGAGGATTCGAGTATGGAAAAAAAATTGCGCAAGAGTCTTGATACCTTTTTTTCACCGGAGACTATCGCCGTTATCGGCTCGGTGAAGCGGGGAAAAATCGCCATCCAGATCATCACCCAGCTGCGTGAAGGCGGCTGCCGGGGCGGCATCTGGGCGGTCAACCCGAAAGGCGCCCCGCCTGAACACTACCCGGACATACCGGCGGCCGACTCGGTGTGTAAGATTCCCGGCACCGTCGACCTCGCGGTGGTCTGCGCTCCGGCGGCGGCTGTCCCCGGAGTCCTAGGAGAGTGCGGAGAAAAAAAGATCCCTTCCGCAGTGATCATCACCTCCGGATTCGGCGAGATCGGCCGGCGCGCCGAAGAGGAGGAGCTCCTCTCCATCGCCCGGGCATCGGGTCTGCGTCTTATCGGTCCCAACTGCGCCGGAATAATGAATCCCCATTCCAGGCTCTTCGCCAGCATCGAGGTGCGGGCCCTCCCCGGAGACATCGCCTTCATCACCCAGAGCGGCGCCGTCGGCGGCGCGGTCCTGGCAATGGCCGAGGAGCGGGGCATCGGCTTCTCGAAATTCGTCAGCTACGGGAACCGCGCCGACATCGGCGAGATCGAGCTCCTCGAATACCTCGAGAACGATCCGGAGACCCGGATCGTCGCCATGTACGTCGAGAGCCTGCAGGACGGCCGGGCCTTCATGCAGCGGGCCCGCAGCCTCGCCCTCACCAAGCCTCTGGTCCTGATCAAAGCCGGCCGCACATCCGCCGGCAGCCGGGCCGCCGGATCTCACACCGGTTCCATGGCCGGTTCCGACGAAGTCTTCAATGCCATGGTCAGAGAGACCGGCGCCCTCCGGGTAAGCGGCCTGGAGGAGATGCTCGATCTGTGCCAGGGTTTTTCCATGCTGCCGCCGGTGAAGGGGCGCCGGATCGCCGTCGTCACCAACTCCGGCGGCCCGGGCATTCTCACCTCCGACCATGCCGAAGAGAGGGGGCTCGAAGTGGCGGTCCCGGAAGAAGAAGAGCGGACCTCCCTGGCTTCGTTTCTGCCGGGCCACGCTTCCACGGCCAACCCAGTCGACCTGACCGTGGAAGGCACTGAGGAGGATTTCCGCCGATCCCTCGAGACGCTTCTATCCGGCAGCTGCGACAGCGCCGTCGCAATAAATGTGGCCACCCCGTTTCTCGACTCCAGCGGCCTGGCCCGCGGCATCGCCGACGCGGCCGATTCCACCGGCAAACCGGTGGCGGCGGTCTTCATGGCCGGCCGGATCGTCGACTCCGGCACCCGTCTGCTGCGGGAGCGGGGCGTACCCGTCTTCCCCACCGGGGAGCGGGCGGCGGAGGTCCTGGCCGCGATGGCGCGCTACGAAGAGACCCGGCTCCGGCTCAGGAAGGAACGGCCTGGTAAAAAACAGCCCCTCGGCAGAACCGGAGAGCCCGCCTCAACGATCCTTGAAGCCCGCGAGCCGGCAGCTAAGCCGGCCGCTAAGCCGCCCGCTGTAGACCCCGGGGAAGTTCTCGCCCCGCCGGTCCTGATGCCGCGGGCACTGGAACTGCTGCGGGAATACGGTTTCTCCCTTCCGAAGTACCGTTTTATCCGCACGATTGGAGACAGCAGGGCGGAGTCTGCGGAGATCCGGTCCGCACTCGGCAGCCTCGCCCCGCCACTGGCGATGAAGGTAGTCAGCCCGGCCATCGTCCACAAGAGCGACGAGGGCGGCGTCATCCTCAACCTTCGCACCACTACCGACACGGAAGAGGCCTTTTTTTCCATGAAGAAACGGCTCGCACACCGTGAATTCATGGGAGTGATCCTGCACGAGCTGATACCGCAGGGCACCGAAATCATCCTGGGGATGAAACGCGATCCCGTCTTCGGACCGGTGATCCTGGCCGGGGCCGGAGGGATCTATACCGAGGTGATGCGGGACGTCTCTCTGCGGATCGCGCCTGTGAACGCTCCGGCTGCAGCTGAAATGCTGCGGGAGCTGAAGATTCATCCCCTGTTGACGGGCTACCGCGGTACCGCTACCCTGGATATCGGTGACCTTGCCCGGCAGATCGTCCTCCTGTCCGAACTCGCCATGGACCATCCGGAGATCACGGAGCTCGATCTGAATCCCCTTTTCGTCCTGGAAGAACGGGCGGTCGTCGGCGACATACACATACAGGCGGCGCCCAGGCAAACGTCTTCAAGAGGAACAAGCAGGTGAAAAACAGCGACAAAGCGTACAACCGGGTGGCTTCCGAACTGCGGGAGAGAATCCTCAGCCGGCAGATACAGCCCCAGGAACAGCTGCCTACCGAACACGAACTGAGCCGGGAATTCAAAGTATCCCGGATCACCGTACGCCGTGCTTTGGATATTCTCGCGGAGGAACACCTCATCCACCGCCGGCAGGGCAAGGGCAGTTTCGTCAGTCCCAATCCGGTACGACGGATCCCCCTCCTTATCGACTACGCCCGCAGCGTCCGCGCCCACGCACCGCAGCTTCACCGGGAGCTGTACGCCTGGAGATGGACAACCCCGTCCGAGGAAGCGGCCGAGGAGCTGAATCTCTCAACCGACAGTCCAGTCCTTTTCTGTCAGCGGGTGGACGTTCTGGACGGAACGCCGGTGGCCTTCGACCGGGCCTATATTCCGCGCTCCTTTGCGGAAGGACTCAGCCAGGAAGACCTGGCGGCGGTGGAGTTCAACGATGTGTGGCCGGTGCGTTCCGGCTTTCAGATTGTCTCCTGCACCCAGGTGGTCGACGCCGTTGCCGCCGATGAGGAGACCAGAGAAATCCTCAGGATTCGGAACAGTAGCGCGGTACTCAAGGGTACCGAAATTTACTACACCCTTCACAATCGGCCTACGGGGATTTTCGTCAACTACTATCATCCCGACTACATCAGCCTCGTATCTCACTTCAGCTGGTCGTCGATGGCCTCTTCCGCCGGAAGCGGACTGGCCTCTTCCATCGAGAACACCTGATTCCATAGAGCGAAATAAGGTTTTACAAACGCTCTCTAATAGTATATAATTCTTATCAACAATTCCTTGCAATTGATATAAAATTAGTAAACAATTAACTCTAAAAGGAACTTTGAATGCACCTGTCGGTGTATACAGAAACATGTGCTGCGGTTCATAAAATTTTGAAGGATGAGGTGCAATGAATAGACTTGCGGACCTTGAGTTCACAGCGGCCGAACGTGCGGAGGTCGGGGATAAAATCCGCGCTGCTGTAGAAAAAAACGGCCTCGACGGTATCATCGCCGTTGATTCGGGCAACTTTACCTATCTCAGCAGGGGCACGGTCCTGCCCTACAACGGACAGGGTATCACCCTGCCCTCTCTGGTCTTTACCGGCTCCAGTGACACGGAAGATTTTATTGTCTGTCCGCCGGAGATGTCCGGTGTACTGAGGGATCAGCAGTGGCCGGGGAGAACAGGCGTGTATTCTATCAACGACGCCGCTCCCCCTCTCGGACTCGTGGGAAAAACAGCGGAATTCCTGAAGGAAAAGAAGAAGATCGGGTTCGATCCCGGTATGATTCCCGCGGATCTCTTCGCGAAGCTGCGGGAGGCCCTGCCTGATGTCAGCTTCATCGAAGCCGACGGTATATTGAAGAATCTGCGGGAGGTAAAGACTCCCGGTGAGATCAGGATGATCGAAGCAGCCTGCCGGCTCGCCGAGCGCGGTCTCATCAGCGCTCTGAATCATGCCGAGGGGAATGTGCATGATCCGCTGAATTACTACCTTTGGGAGTTCGGTGAACGAATCCGTGTCCATGTAGGCGAGTTCGGCGGTTCCATGACCGGACATCTATCGGTGCAGCAGGGCGCGAAAGCCGGACGGCTCTTCGCGAAGCCGGAATTGCACGAACCGTTCCGGAGCGGCAGCTTTCTTCGTGCCGAGTGGACCAGTCAGAATTACGGCTACTGGGCAGACAGCTGCAGGACCATCTTCATCGGAGAGCCCGGCTCTGAAGCCTTGCAGGCGTACCGGGACAATGCCCCGCTGAAAGAGGCAGCGGTGACGGCTCTCAAGCCCGGCGTCAGCGCCGCCGACGTCTTCACCGCTGTGGCAACAGCTTCCGACACACTGGGTATTCCTTTCCGGGCGGAATCGGGAATCGGTCACGGCGTAGGGACCACTGAAATGGAAGGCCCCTACCTCGATGAGACGGACCACACAGTCCTCGAAGCCGGCATGGTGCTGGCGGTCGGCGTATACACCTACGGGCCTGCCGGCGAGCTGATCTGTTCCAGAGACATCTATGAGATTACCGACACCGGGAACCGGCTTCTGAGCTGGTACAAATCCTACGATCATCTGTACAGCATGTATGGATCCAGTGCGCGGCACGGCTGAGGAGCGAACAATGAAGAGTAAAGAAATACATCAGAAGATACGGAAAAGCGCGGAGCAGGCGGGCTTCGACGCTCTCCTTCTTACCGACATGGAAAACATACAGTACGCCTCCGGGTTCTCCCTTCCCTTTACCACCGCCAGACGTACTCAGCCGGCAGCTCTTCTGTTACCGGTTGGAGGGGAGGCGGTTCTCTTTCTTCCGGCGGAGTGGGCGGACAGTATTGACTCTTTCTGCCGCGTACGACGCCTGGCCACCTACCGCGGCGGGCATGCTGCTGCGGATCTGACGGCCCTCATAGGAGATTCTCTCCATGATCTCGGCACTTCAGCCGATGCCCTTAAAATCGGGATCGACCTCGAATCGGTACCACAGTCCCTCTTTTCCCGGCTCGAAAAAATGAAGGCTGTCCAGTGGAGTTCATGCGACGGACTCATGCGTCAGCTCAGGTCAATTAAAACCGCAGAAGAGCGGGAGCTGCTCGCTAATCTCGCCATGAAGGCCGACCACGCCGTCAACGGCTGTCTCCACCACATCACCGTAGACCGCCGCATGTCCGAATTGACACTGGCCGAAGAGCTGCGGGTGCACAGCCTCGAGCGGGACGTCGACCTGCAGGGTTACAATGCAGCCTCCCAGGTCTGCAGCGGCGCCGAGACTTCCGAATTCTGGCCGAACGCTCCCAAGTTCGGATACGCCAAGACCAAGGACCTCCAGGAGGGAGACACTATCCGGGTTCAGCTCCAGCTCACCCGGAACGGCTACTGGGGCGCATCCGCCCGGATGATGATCAACAAAAGTCATCTGAATGAAGCCCAGGAGCAGACCTACTCCAGCCTGAACGAAGTGCACGAACTCCTCATGAGCGAACTCACTCCAGGAAGAACATGCCGGGAGGTTTTCGAAAAGGTCGCCGCCGGGGCAAAGAAACGAGGGATACCCCTGGCCGAAGAATTCGGTCTGGGCCGCGGAATCGGGGTAAGTCCCTTCGAATCACCCTACATATCCGCTTCGGATGAGACGGTGATCGAGGAGAACATGGTGCTGGTCCTTGATCCGGTTATCTCCACGGAGAACGGTATCTACCGTTCCCTGAACACCGTGATCGTCGAAAGCGGCGGGGCCCGCATAGTCGGCTGGTACAAGGACTGGCGCGAACCCTACACTCCGATCATGAGCATCTAGAACAGGAGAACCGCATGCTCCGGTACGTGATCAACCGACTGATGGGGCTCTTCGTGACTATCATCGTCCTGTCGGTAATCGTCTTCGTTCTCATGCACGCTACGCCGGGAGGACCCTTCGATCTGGAGGGCGGCGACAAGGGGGTGCCCCTGCCCGACGCGGTGCGGCAGGAGATCCTGAAGAAGTACGAACTGGACAAGCCGCTGCACATCCAGTACCTGAACTACATGAACCGGGCGATGCACTTCGACTTCGGGCGGTCCTTCGCCCGTCCCTCGGAGACCGTCGCCGAACTGATCGGCAGGACCTGGAAGGTGTCTCTCCAGCTCGGGATCGCGACCTTCACGATCGCTCTCCTGCTGGGAATCACCATGGGACTCATCGCCGCCCTTCACAAGAACTCATGGATCGACTACGTCACTACCACGCTGGCAGTAGGAGGGACGGTCTTTCCCAACTTCGTCATCGGGATCATTCTGATTATAATCTTCGGGGTCTATCTGCGGTGGCTGCCGACCAACGGCTGGGGCGGCTTCCGTTACTGGATCATGCCGATGATCGCATACGCCATGCTTCCGATGAGTCAGATCGCCCGCTACACACGCTCCTCGGTACTCGAGATTCTCGAGGAGGACTTCATCCGAACCGCAAGGAGCAAAGGACTGCGGAACCGGATCATCGTCATGCGCCACATTCTGAAGAACGCCCTCATCCCGGTCATCACCGTGGGGGGCCTCCTTTTTTCCGACGTAATCACCGGTTCTTTCTTCATCGAGACCATCTTCCGCATCCCCGGACTCGGCCGTTACTTTACCTCCAGCATCATGGAGAGGGACTACCCGATGATCATGGCCACCGCCCTGCTTCTGGGAGTCCTGTTCGGCCTGGTGAACCTGATCTCGGACCTGCTGTACGCGGTGGTCGACCCCCGGGTCAGACTGGGCGACAAGGAGGTCTCGTAGCCATGTTGAAGTCGGGAAAAACCTATACGGAGTGGAAGAAGGAGCGCGGTTTCTGGCAGGACGCCCTCTACCGCTTCAGACGGAACAAGCTCGCGGTAACCGGTTTCTACATCTCGATCTTCCTGATCCTCGTCACGATATTCGGTCCCATGATCATTCCCTACGGGTACACCGACCAGGACTACTCCCTGATCGGACTGGGCCCCTCGGCGTCGCATCCGATGGGGACCGACGATCTCGGACGGGACGTTCTCGCCAGGGTCGTGTACGGAGGAAGAATATCTCTGTCCATCGGCCTTCTGGTGCAGCTTTTCTCCCTGCTGATCGGCCTGCCCCTCGGGGCGCTCGCCGGTTACTACGGCGGCAAGGTCGACTACATCATCACGAGACTCATCGATATCATGATGGCCTTTCCGAGCTTGATGCTGGCAATCATCATCATGGTCGTGGTCGGCCCCGGCTACAGCAACGTTCTTTTTTCCATGGTGCTGGTCACCTGGCCGACCATCGCCCGTATCTCACGGGGACAATTCCTGAAGCTGCGGGAATCAGAGTTCGTCGTGGCCGCCAGGGCCGTCGGCGCCACCAACCGTAAGATCGTCTTCCGCCACATCATGCCCAACATCATGGGCCCTGTGATCGTAGCGGTCACCCTGGGCATACCGAAGGCGATTTTCCGGGAAGCGGGTCTGAGCTTCCTCGGGATCGGGGTAGTGCCGCCCACGCCGAGCTGGGGACAGATGGTCGGCGAGTACTATCTGCAGATACAGACTTTCTGGCACATTTCCGCCTTTCCGGCGCTGGTGCTCGGATTGTCGATCCTGGCATTCACTTTCGTCGGCGACGGCCTGCAGGATGCGCTCTCGCCGAAGAACACGAAGTAGTTTTACCGGGGAATTCCCCGGATAGAACGATACAGATTTTTTTTACGGAGGAAAGAGATGAAAAAACTAAGTGCTCTCGTTCTCATCAGTCTTCTTGCGGCAGCCCTGGTCTTCGCCGGCGGCGGGCAGGAGGAACCAGCCGAAATGAGCGAAGGATCACGCGTCAACGCGTGGGGAGTGGAACTCCCGCCGGACGCGCTTCCAGCTGAGCAGCAGGTGCTGGTGCTGCCCAGTCAGGCTGGAAAGCACATGGATATGTCCGGACATTTCTACGAAGCCGATAAATCCGGCGGCGGTGTGTTCATGTTCGAGTCGATGCTTTACCTGGACGAGAATTCCAAAGTGCTCCCCGGCGCGGCGGAGAAATGGGAAATGGACGGAGATAAGTGGACCTTTCACCTCCGTAAGAACGCCAGGTGGTCGGACGGCACTCCGGTGACCGCCCACGACTTCGAGTTCGCCCTGAAGCGGGCCCTCGATCCAGCTACCGGGAACAACTGGGTGTGGTACTACAGCGACATCAAGAATTACTCGGAAGTTACCGGAGGTGAAATGCCGCCGGAGGATCTCCCGGTCTACGCAGAAGACGACTACACCCTGGTGGTGGAAACCAATGGGGAAGTGCCCTACTTCGATCAGATCATGGCCTACCCCTCGAGTATTCCCATCCCCCGGCACATGTACGAAAAACACGGGGATGCCTGGGCAACCAAGGCCGAGACCTGTCTCTCCAACGGACCCTGGAAGCTGTCGGTCTACACACCGGGGCTCGAAATCGAGCTCGTGCCCAACGAACTCTACGACGGTTTCCACAAACCCTACATCGAACGGTTCATCTTCAAGCCCGGCGACGGCGTCAGCGACTTCCCGGCATATCAGTCCGGCGCGGTGGACGCACTGTTTGCGGACCAGGACACGACCCCGATCAGCCCCGCCAACTACCGCTTCGTCTCCAAGGATCCTGAGCTGAGCAAGGAACTCTACGCCTATCCCTACTTCATGACCCGCTACATCTTCTTCGACACCAATGTGGAGCCCTGGGACGACATTCGCGTCAGGGAAGCGATCACCCGGGCCCTCGACGGGCAGGCGATGATCGACGTCATCTACGACGGTCTCGGTGAGCGGGCCTACGGCATGCTGCCTCCGGGTTTCCCCGGATATGAAACCGGCAAGAACGACAAGTACCAGTCCTTCGACGTGGGAAAAGCGAAAAAGCTGCTTGCCGATGCCGGATACCCCGGCGGGAACGGTTTCCCCGAAGTCGAACTGTGGGTGAAGACCTACGAAGACGCCCTTCCCAAGACGGCCGAGATGGCCCAGGAGATGCTGAAGAAGAATCTCGGCATCAACATCAAGATACGCCCGGTGGAGAGCAAGTTCTTCAACTCGAGCATGGCCAAGGGAAGCATCGATTTCGGCATCCAGAACTGGCAGTACGACTACGTCGATCCGTCCAACTTCCTGAACGTCTGGCATCCCGAGCTCGGCCGCCACTTCGAGTGGAACAACGCCGAGTACAACGCCCTGATCGTAAAAGCCCAGGCATGGCCGGACCCGGAGGAGCGGATCGCCCTCTACTCTGAAGCCGACTCCATCCTGAGCGCCGATTACGGCGGGGCCTTCCTCTATCACTCCGGACAGGCCCAGATGTGGAAGCCCTACGTGAAGGGTCTCTCGGTGGACATGCTCGGCAACGAGCGGGTACCGTACTATTTCCTCGGTATGCATTCTCTGTACAAAACCGCGGAATAGAGAGTTTGAGGATTCAACAAAAATAAAAAAAATGAACGGCGGTGGGGGGCCGATGCCCCTTGCCGCCGTGTTCCAAGGCGGAATGTTGTGTCAGTAGTGCTGGATATACAAAACCTGGAAACCCGGTTCTCCACGAGAGAGGGATACGTCTACGCGGTGAACGGGGCTTCCCTGCAGGTTTCGCGCCGGGAGACCCTGGGGATCGTCGGGGAGAGCGGCTGCGGGAAGAGCGTCACCATGATGTCGGTCCTCGGCCTGGTGCCGATCCCTCCCGGTGAAATCACCGGAGGCAGGGCCCTTTTCAAGGATGCCGATCTCCT
>Ga0272443_10004057_pt1 | contig 16466 bp, 16 predicted proteins | sample SSMAcet12_FD_193581 | JGI IMG/M metagenome (GOLD analysis project Ga0272443, IMG submission 193581) | Marine sediment archaeal communities from Little Sippewissett salt marsh, Falmouth, MA, United States - SSM-Acet-12 | ecosystem: Environmental > Aquatic > Marine > Wetlands > Sediment ... | reverse complement strand
CTGAGGTCTTTCAGCCGGACGACCTCATCCACGAAGCCCTTTTTCGCACAGTAAAGGGGGCGTGATGTTTCCCGGTAGTGTTCCACCATTTCATTCATTGTGTCGATGACGGGTTCCAGCGGCCGGCCCCCATCCTTTTCCTTGACGAGACGCCGGGCATAGGACGCCGCCGCCGCCGTCTCGCCGTGCATCACGTAGATTTCCGTCGCCGGCGTGCCCAGGGTGAAGGCGGTGTTGTTGTTCGCCGTGGGACCGCCCATGACGTAATGGGCCGCCGCCGTTCCCTTGCGAAGCACCGTGAGCATCATGGGAATGTTCGTCTGCTCGATGGAGTAGATCAGTGACTGGCCGAGACCGAGGAGCTCCGCCTTCTCGGCGATATCGCCCACATCGATGCCGCTCGTGTCCTGGAACCAGATGACCGGCACCCGGTCACGGTCGCACTGCGTGACGAACTCGCTCATCTTGATGAGGCCCTGGCGGTACAGCTTCCCCCCGACGGCCTGATACTCCGTCGTGTATTCCGGGTAGTCCGGTATCAGTCCCTGGCGGTTGCCGATAACGCCCAGAAGATATCCGTCCACCTTGACGAGACCCGTATAGACCTCGGGCCCGTACCCGGGCCGGAACTCGAGGTGCTCCGAGTTGTCCACGAGGCGGGCGAGGACGTTGTCGAAATTGTACACCGCCTTCGGATTCACGGGCACGATGCTGTCAAGCTCTTCCGGCGAGAAACGCGGTACCGCCGGCTCCGCCACACGGAAGAAGGACGGATCGTAGGCGGGAAGCTGTGTCATGCACTCACGGATGGCGTCGAGGACCGCCGTCTCCGTCTCGAAGACGGCCCGGAAAAAGCCCGTCTCGTCGTAGTGTATGCGCGTGCTGCCCGGGGGAGAAGCCTTAAAGTGCCGTGTCGCCTCGATGAGCTGTTCCGCACCCTCATGATCGAAGGACCCCTTCGGGCTCATGCCGCTCACGATGCCGCCGCCGCCCACGGCGATGTTGCAATCCTTATGAGCGAAGAGCATCGTCGGGCTGATGCCCTGATAGCCGCCGCCAGCGGGGTTCGTGCCGTAAATGCCCGCGATGACGGGCACGCCGAGCTTCTCCAGCTCCGCGTGACGGAAAAAACAGGTCCCCTGTCCCCGGCGGTTCGCGTAGACCTTCTCCTGTTCCGGCAGTTTCACGCCCGAACAGTTCACGAGCCAGACCAGCGGTATCCGCAGTATCTTGGCAATGTCCGTGACGCGCAGGTTGTTCTCCGCCTGCCCGGCGATCCAGGCACCGGCCACCCACTTGTTGTTGAAGCCGATAATCGCGCACCACCGGCCGTTGATGCGGGCCAGGCCGTCGATGACGCCCGTGTGGCCCGATTCCTCGCTGTCGGGGTCGAAGAGGGTGTGAAGGGGACAGAACGTCCCCGAATCGACAACATACTCGATCCGTTCCCATACCGTCATCTGGCCGCGGTCGTGTATCTTCTCCGTCGGTACGCCCACGTTCCTGATCCGTTCTTCCTCCGCCGCGATTCCGGCCATGATCTCATCTATCTCTGTGACGTTCTTTTCCATCCTTTTTATCTGAGCGGAACGGAGTGCCGTACCGAAATCGTCCATCTTCTCAAAATAGGGTCTCATTAAACAGTCCTCTCATTCCTTACATAATAGTGTCTCGCTGATGTGTCAGCGGATAGGATCGTGTCCCAACGATTGATCATTGCAAAAAATAACTCATCGGCCGATATAGCGGGGTGGTCGTTTCTCGAGAAACGCCGTCATGCCCTCCGTCTGATCGTGCGTGCTGAAACACTGGGCACAGCACTGCGCCTCCAGCTGGATGGCGTTGTCCAGGGAAAGGTCGATCCCGTAATTGATGGAGTGTTTGGCCATCTTGAGGGTGAAGGCGGGCTTGGCCGCGATCTTCTCCGCGAAGGCCGTTGTCTCCGAAAGGAGGGTCTCGTGAGAGATAACGCGATTCACCAGGCCGATCTCACAGGCCCGCGCTGCGTCGATCATCTCACCGGAAAGAACCATCTCCTTGGCCCGTCCCATGCCCACGAGACGGGGCAGGCGCTGCGTGCCACCCCAGCCGGGGATGATGCCGATGGACGTTTCCGGCACGCCGAACCGGGCCCGGTCCGAGGCGAAGCGGATATCACAGGCCATGGTGATCTCCATGCCCCCGCCCAGGGCAAGACCGTTGACGGCGGCGATGACAGGCTTCTCCATCGTCTCCATCGCCCGCAGTGTCCGCTGCCCCAACTCCAGAAAGGCGAGGGCGTCCACCGCCGGCATGTCTCGCATCTCCGCAATGTCCGCACCGGCGATAAAGGCCTTGTCGCCGGCACCGGTCAGTATGACAACACGAATGGCATCGTCCGCGCGGCACTCAGCCAGCGCCTCGCCCAGCTCCTCCATCGTCTCCGTGTTCATCGCGTTCAATGCCTTCGGTCGGTCGAATACAATCGTCGCTATCCCCGTCCCTCGCTGGACGGTCAGATTCTGATACTCCATATCTGCCCCCTTGTTCGGTTTTACTGGTTCGCAATAGTGTCACATGAGATGCATGAACATTCACGACCGGCGAGTGAGTGAGACGTAAAAAGGTTTTTAGATGCCATGGCATATATTAAAGGCACGTAATCCCGGTACGGGACGGAACCGTACCGGGATTACCCATGCCGTATAATTATGACTCATAGAATCGGCCGTGCGTCTCCGACATAACGACAGTGTCCACGCACCGTTATACTTCCGTTTAATCGGAAGAGGGAAGCGGTTTTGGTTCCTGAAGTTCCATTGGCTTGTCGCAACATTCCGGTGCTCCCTCGCCGCTTTTTGTGCAGAGAATTTCAGCGCCGCAATCGGGGCATTTATATCGTTTTCCCAGTTGGCTCATTGTATGTCCTCCATCATGGTATTATTTCTTTTTCTCCTTTATTTCCATCGGCTTACCGCAACAGATAAGCGTACCTTTCCCGCCTTTGGTAACGATAAATTCGGCACCGCAAACGGTACAGCGATATCTTTTTCCAACAACACTCGGCATTGTTCTCACTCCTTTTTCATGGTTCTTCTGTCCCGTAGAACAGGTGATATTACAACTCGATTTCCGTGAGATCGGGACTCACTGACAAAACCGGTTCGGTGACAGATTGAATGTCCACGGCTGTCAAGCCGGGAGCGACTTCTATCAAATGAAGGCCGTCTTCTTCCACTTTGATCACGGCCAGGTCAGTTACTATTAAATCAACGCAACTCTTTGCTGTCAATGGGTAGGTACATTCCTTCAGTATTCTCATCTCTCCATTGTTCGTGACGTGCTCCATGACGATGATAAGCTTTTTCGCGCCGACGCCCAGATCCATCGATCCCCCGATGCCGCCGATATCACCGCGACCGGAGCCGGGTATGTTCCATCCCGCGAAATCACCCTTTTCTGATACCTGGAATGCACCGAGAACGGCGACATCCATATACCCTCCGCGTATCATGGCGAAGGACTCGCAGTCAGAGAAATAGCAGGCGCCGGGCAGTTCCGTGATCGGCTGACAGCCGGCATTGATCAGGTCGGCATCTTCTTCCTCCGGCTCCGCCAGGGGACCGGTGTTGAGCATGCCGATCTCTGATTCAAAGACAATGTCGCGCCCTTCCACCCAGTTGGAGACCAGCGTAGGAATGCCGATGCCCAGGTTTGCATAACTCCCGTCAGGAATCTCATTCGCTATTCGAAGCGCCATTAATTCCCGTGGAATACCCTCAAAACGTTTCACTTCTGTTGTCATAATGTCTCTCCGAATCGTAAAGCATACAGTTAGTCATCGATGGATATGACGACATCTTTCCGGGGTACCCGGACGATACGCTGCACGTAGATGCCAGGAAGGTGGATACAGTCGGGATCAAGGTCTCCCGTTTCAACAATCTCCTCGACTTCAGCGATGGCAACGGTGGCAGCTTTCGCCATTTCAGGATTGTAGTTCTGCGCGGTCTTTCTAAAGATGATGTTTCCCATCGGATCCGCCTTGTAGGCGTGTATCAATGCGAAGTCGGGTTTCAGAGCTTCTTCGAGCAGGTATTCACTCCCGTTGAAGACACGGGTTTCTTTGCCTTTTGCCACGACGGTACCCACGCCCGTTGGTGTGTAAAAGGCGGGGATGCCCGCTCCGGCCGCTCTCAAGCGTTCAATAAAGGTCCCCATCGGGCTTACTTCGCATTCCACGTCTCCATTGCGGAGCATCTTTTCAAAAAGCGATATTTTGCTCGCAGAACGGTAAAAGGGATAATTGCAGATGGCCTTTGACACCTGCTTGTTTTCCAGCAGGTGGTTGATCTCCCAGTTGCCGACACCCATCGATTGGGTGATAAGTGTTAACTTTTTTGCACCATGAACGGCGAGAGCGTCGATGAGAGTTCCGGGATTACCGCAGGTGAAGAAGCCGCCGATGGCGACGACGGCATTATCGGGTATATCCGCAACAGTCTCAGAAACAGATTCATATATTTTATTCATTCACAAAAACCTCCCACATTAAGTGAGTTTCTTGATCGTCTTTACATATGAGGAAAGACGACGTTCCAGTTCAATACCCTCGGAAAGCGTCATATCCAGCCCCGATACGATGGCCTTCTTTGCACTCTGTGTTGCCGCGGGATCAAAGGCGGCGATCGTCTCTGCCAGTTGCTGTGCTGCTCCGGCAAGATCCTCTTTCGACACAACGCGATTGACGAGCCCCGCACGCAATGCCTCTTCGACGTCGAACCAGCGATTCAACAAGAGCATCTCGAGCGCCTTTGACCGTCCGACAACGCGGGGAAGCGTCTGTGTGCCCCCTGCCGCCGGGATGATCCCCAGTGTTATTTCAGGAAACCCGAAAATGCTTCCTTCAGCGGCGATCCGCAGATCACAGCATAGAGCAATTTCCAATCCCGAACCGAGCACGTGTCCGTGAACGGCGGCGATGAAAGGCTGTCGCAGTGATAGAAAGAGTTTCCAGAGATCGCGATATCGCCGGACCTGACGGGCTGCCGTCGGGCTCGGAGCTGAAAGGAACTCGCGCAGATCAGCGCCGGCACAGAAGGCCTTTTCCCCGGCACCCGAGATCACGACAACCGTGATTTCGTCGTCATCGCGAATTGCCTGAAGGGCAACGTAGAGATCGTCCCGCATCTGAACATTGAATGCGTTCAATGCCTCGGGACGATTGAGGACGATATGTGCGATCGAATCGTTTTTTGTAAAAAGCAGTGTGCTGAAATCACTCATACTACTGTCCTGTAAAGGCTTTATCCTTCTTTGCAAGAAAGGATGTAATGCCCGTCGTGCGGTCTTCCGTCGTATGGAGAAGAAAATACAAGTCTGCTTCAAGCTGCAGTGCCTGTTCGAGGGGGCGGTCCAGACCGGAGATGACGGCCTCTTTTGCGTACCGCAATGAGAGAGGGGCCTGGCGTGCGACGGTCGATGAAAGTGACGCTAAGATCTTCGCCACATCGTTCGCATCAACGACGGAATGGACAAGTCCCGTCGAAAATGCCTCGTCGGCACTCATGGAACGGCCGGTGAGAATTAGCTCCAGGGCCTTTCCTTTGCCGACAAGACGGGGAAGACGTTGCGTTCCCCCGTTATCGGGTATCAGTCCCTGGTGGATCGCGGACAGTGAGAACGATGCATCATGAGACATGATCCTGATGTCGCAGGCGAGGGCCATCTCGCAGATATGTCCGTCGAGAGCGCCGGTGAAGCCGCCGATAACAGGACGGTCAATCACGACGATTTGTTCGGCCATCGAATGTAAATGACCACGATCAAGGATATCTTCAATTTCTGCAGGGACCTTCTCGGCATGTTCTACGGAAGAGAAGTTGGTTGCCCGATCAATCAACAGAGTGACGACGAATATCGAGTGGTCGTTTATAATGGTTTCCGCAATTTCGCCTAGCTCCACCGCACAGTCACTCTCGTGTGCGGGTGTTTCAGGAACCGCAATGAATGTAATCTGCGCTGTGTGATCGCGCCGTGCTAAATTAACGAAAGAAAACGGCATACCGTTTATCTCCCTTATAATAGTTTTATCGATGCACTATTAGCTATACGTTTAATCGCTTAATGAGATTACTGTTTGCCGGGAGAAGGAACAAGCACCAAGAAGTGTTATTCTTCTCTCGGTGCTTTGAGGATCACCCCGGCAGATTCAGAAAAGCACGTGCATTATTATAAGTCACCGCGCGGATGTCGTCATCAGAAAATCCCTTCAACTTCATTTTTAGAGCCGTTTTCGGTACGCCGAGAGGATCGGAAAGTCCGGAGGTGTTCGTGTCTGTCGAGAGAAAGACACGATCTAGTGATACATCCTGAAGCCACGATGCTGCCATGTCGGGCGTCACGCCTCGCCATGGCTGAACAGTTACCGTTGCCCAAAAACCGGCATCGAGGACCATCGCAACAACATCACCTGAACAGTGATCAATTGCAATCTGATTTCTATCGATACCCACGGAATCAATGATATCGATATATTTTTTTATCCACGAAGCCTTGTCGGTATGCGGTGTGTGAAAGGCAACGGGCGCACTGATTTCTTTTGCAATTTCAAGTTGACGGCGAAGAATAACTTCCTGAAGAGCGAGATCGGCATTTTTTGATTTCGGTTCGAGACCGATTTCCCCGACACCGACAACATCATCCATTTCATAATAGCGAGGTATCGATTCGACAACTCGCTCCCAATCAGGGGGAACACAGATCATGTTGAGACCAAACTCAACATAGAGTTTGATCCCCACTTCCCGACACCGGTTCTTATCGTATGTCAGATTGCGATCGAATATATCCAATACCGCCTGTGACGTAATGTCTCCGGTCGTGTTACATCCGGCGACTGTCACCACGTCGGTAAGGCCGGCAATCGCCATCAGTTCGATATCGGCTCTGTCTCGGGAATCAATATGAAACATGGCATCGACGTACATTGTATCCTCCTTGTTTATGGTTTATCTTGCATGAATACGTGCTCTATGATATAAAAACTATAAAGTTATATTTATTATGGCTTCGATTAAAAGTCAAGATTTATATTTCAGTCTGAGATGGGTGTATCTTTCAGGAAAACAACAATTACGGCCCTTCCAGTAATGACTGGTTGTAGATTTCGAAGTAATTAGTATCGAAAAATAAGGAGGATTTATCGAGTGCCGGCAAAAGGCCAAACATGTGCGAACTGCAAGGGGAAGTGCTGCCGTGGGGTAACGTTTATTCTGCCGCTGGAGCTTCGGGGCGTAATGTCTGCGGAAGCTGTTGAGCAAAATACTGTTAAGGAATTGAATGGGTTAAACATAAAGGAGGGGGATTTCGACGAGAGTGCGGTCCCGTGCAGCTATTATAAGGACGGTCGGTGTACCATTTATGAGCGACGACCTCAGTTGTGCCGTTCATATTATTGTCATGGGAAGTATTGGGAACCCCGGGATAGTTAGTGATTTGTTGAAGATGGAAATATCGGCCACTTCCTTTCTTGAGGAACTAGGGAGGGGTGTCATGATGATCGCAATTGGCGATATCGAATTCAAAAAAGACTTGACACGATAAAGCGGGACAAGGTAAAAACTATAAACTATAAAAATTATATTATTGAGGATGAATTAATTGTGAGAAGGAACGATGGAAAAAAGGACTGACACTATGCTGGGAGGTTTTCGGGTTCTGGATCTTTCAGATTACAAGGGATATCTCTGCGGTAAAATACTGGCGAATATGGGTGCCGACGTTGTTAAGATTGAACCTCCCGGAGGAGATCCGGGACGTGATGTCGGGCCGTTCTATAAAGATGTACCCGAAAGGGAAAAGAGCCTCTACTGGATGTCGTGGAACGATTCGAAACGGAGTGTGACCCTCGATATTGCCAGCAAAGTGGGTCAGAATAGATTCAAAGAGCTGGCTGAGACAAGCGATTTTATCATTGAATCATTTCGCCCCGGTTTCATGGACGAACTGGAGATTGGATATGATGTTGTCCGCGAAATGAACAAATCTATTGTTTGGGTTTCAATAACACCCTTCGGGCAGGACGGTCCGTATCGGGACTATGAAACCAGTGATCTCGTTTCAATGGCACTCGGGGGCGCCATGAAGATGAACGGGGACCCTGACAGGGCACCACTCAGGATGAATCCCGATCATTCATTTGCGTTCGCCGGTGCAACGGCCTTCGTGGGCGCCATGATTGCCCATTACTACCGCATGTCCACCGGCATCGGGCAGTTCGTGGATCTGTCCATACAGGAAGCAAGTGCCCAGGAAACATTCATGTATCCGCCTACTTACGACCTGACGAAATTTGTCAATCAGCGTATGGGTATCTACTACGGTCAATATTCGCCGAAACACGGAATATGGAAGAACCGGTGGAACTATCCCTGTAAAGACGGATGGGTACGGTATGCGATCCGCGGTGGCCATACCGGTTTGAAACAGCAGACTGCCTTGACGAAATGGATGGATGAGAATGGCATGGCCGGGGTTCTGAAAGAGATCGACTGGGCCAATTTTGATCCCACCAGTGAACCGCCGGAGCGCGTTCAGGAAATACAGGACACGATTGAGACTTTTTTCCTCACGAAGACGCTTCAGGAAGTGGAGAAAAATTCCGTCCAGCGGGGCACACGAGCCAACGCGATGTTGACACCCGGCGATGCATTGGAACACCCCCAGTTTGTTCACCGGAAGACTTTTCAATACTTGAACTATCCCTGCATCGATGTGCCGGTGCCCGTGGCAGGGCAGGTGTTTATTTCCAATGCCTGCCACAGCACGGCGCTGCAGAGGTCGCCTCTCATCGGCGAGAACGACGATGATATTTTCTATAAAAGTGAAAGTGAAACCTCGCGGGTGAGGGCGAAAATCGAAGGCACTGATACGGAAGTGAAAAGTGGACGCTCACGCAAAGTCTTTGAAGGTATTAACATCATTGCACTTTCATCCGCTGTGACGGGTCCCTGGGCGACGAAGGCAATGTCCGATTACGGTGCGGAAGTGTGCAAGGTGGAAACCATGAAGCATCCCGATTCACTGCGGTATCAGGTGCCTTATAAAGACGGTAAGCCGGATCCCAACAAGAGTTCCCACTTTGCCTTTATGAATACGGGGAAGAAAAGCATCCTTCTCGATTTGACGAGAGAAGAGGGGAGGAATGTATTTAAACGGCTTGTTCGAGACTGGGGTGATGTGGTTGTACAGAATTTCGGTCCGGGCGTCGTTTCAAAGCTTGGTCTGGACTATGATGAACTGGTGAAAATCAACCCCGATTTAATAATGGTCAGTGCGAGCATATTCGGCCAGACGGGACCATACGGCAAAATCGCGGCCTGGGGAGGAGCAACGTCTGCCGTAGCGGCTCATTATTCCATGACAGGTTGGCCCGATCGCGGACCGACAAATCCCGGTCTGACGGTAACAGGGGATATCCTCGGGCCGTTCTATATCATTGGTGTATTAACGGCGGCTCTTGATTATCGGCGTCGGACCGGCAGAGGGCAGAATATCGATATCTCACAGATAGAGTGTCTCGCCAATGTCTTCGGTCCCTGGTACATGGATGCCCATGTCAACGCACGGAGACCGCAGCGCCATGGGAATCGCAATCCCTACGCTGCACCACACGGTGTGTATGAATGTGCCGGTGACGACCAGTGGGTTGCGATCACCGTAATGACGGAAGATAATTGGAAAGACTTCTGCGAACTGACAGCCATTGTGGAGACGTCGGACCACCGCTTCAACACCCTTGAAATGAGAAAGAAGAATGAAGATGAGTTGGATGCTCTCATCACGGTGTGGACGAAAAAGAGAGATAACAGAGAGATCATGACACTTCTGCAATCGCTATGCATTCCGGCTGGTTGCGTTTACGATCTGGCGGACGTTATGGAAAGAGACCCCCAGGTGCGGCATCGCGGCTTATTCGTGCCGGTCGATCATCCCGGTATTGGAGTTTTGAATGAGCGACGTCTGCCGTTCAGGCTGTCGGAGACACCGGAAGAATTGCAATCCTCACCAATCATGGGAGAACATACGGAGTATTTCCTGCAGGATGTTTTGAATATGGAGGATGAGGAAATAGTAGACCTCGTGGCAAACGGGGTTCTGGCGTAGACAAATTAATATTATTGAAGAGGAGAAACATATTTATGCCTGACCAAAGAGTTGAATGGATACCATTTCTGAATGAAGTGTTTCGCAAACAGGGTATTTATAAGGATGGCAACGGCTATAAATGGGCGGAGAACGATTCCGCGCCGTTAACGCCATTGTCGAAACCTGTGAAAGAATGTCGTATAGCGCTGACATCCGGGTGCGGTGCCCGTCTGAAATCACAGCCCATATGGGAAAAAGAAGAACGAAAGGATCCGGGCTGGCGGGACGATATCAGTTTCCGGGAAATTCCGAAGGACACGAAATTTTCCGATGTTGTTATCACTGCGGCGACCCACTCCTATGATTCCGAGATGGATCCCAATATCATGATACCTCTTGATCGTATGAAAGAAATGGAGGAAGGCAGTTATTTCCGCGAGAGAGCACCCTATTATTTTACGCACCACGGTACGTGGCGACGGGGAAAGCTCGTACGGGAAACCGTCCCGAAAATGGTTCAGCGTTTTCGCGAGATGGAGGTAGATGCCGTTATTTCGTTTGCCCAATGACCAAGTGATGCGCAGACGGTCGGTCTGCTGACACGCGGTTTTGAAGAAGCGGGTTTCCCGTCAATTGAAGTCAGTGCGATGCGGGACATCATGGAAGCGGTTAAGCCGCCCCGCGCATTGTTTCTCAACTTTCCCGACGGTCATTCCGTGGGGAAACCTTTCGATATCTCACTTCAGACGGCCATTATCAGAAGGGCCCTGGAAGCGCTGGAAACGATTACGGAGCCCGGGACGATTATCGATCTGCCCTATCGGTGGTCCGATAATTTCGGATGGCAGGTCCGTGCGCTTGCCCATTACAGTTGCCTCGATCCGGGGAAGAGTGAAATATGGGACAATGAAATCATCGATCTTGGTGACGGGCGGGTCCACAAACGCCGTCATTATAAACCGGTTCCGGGATATGAATCATATCCAGACTGAACGAGAAATGCTGTCTGCAGGTGAGAAATTATGCTGAGCGGTTACAGAGTAATTGATTTAACCGATGAGAAGGGTGCTTTTTGTACCAAGATGATGGGTGATCTCGGTGCCGATGTCGTCAAGATTGAAAAACCGGGCGGTGATCCTCTCAGGAAACGCCCCCCTTTTTTCGGCGATACGCCGGACCCTGAGAAAAGCCTTCCCTGGCATGCTTTACATAACGGGAAACGCGGTATAACAATGGATATTGAACGAGAGAAGGGCGCGAAGATTATGCGGCGACTTGTCGCCTCTGCAGATTTTCTTGTATCATCGCTGCCGGCTCCCGAGGTGCGCGGAAAAGGCCTTGTATACGATGACCTTAGTGATATCAACAAGCGGATCGTTGTTACGTCCATTACGCCGTTCGGTCTGACAGGTTCGTGGAGTGATTATAGAGCCGGAGATCTCGTGGTCATGGCAACGGGTGGTATGATGTCCATGACCGGTGATCCAGACGGACCACCATTGCGGCTGAATCCGGATCATGCCTATTATATCGCATCGTATAAAGCGCTTGTTGGAACATTAATCGCTAATTATTACCGGGGCATTTCAGGTGAAGGGCAGCATGTGGATAGTTCCATCCACGATTCCGTTGTTCGTGAATTCTATTATCCCGTACCCGTTTATGAATTTGAAGGGTACGTGCCGAAACGAGTCGGAGACAAAGGCGTCAGGGCGGGGAAGATATTTCGGCAACGATTTCGATGCAAAGACGGGTACGTGACCTGGTTCTTTCACGGCGGACGCGTGGGGTCAAGCACCAATATTGCCATATCTCAATGGGCGGATGAGGAGTCCATACCGGACACCGTGAATGTAACGGACTGGACGAAGTTCGATGTCTGGCGTGCCTCTCAGGAAGACCTCGATGCCGTAATGGACCGTTTTGCCACATTGATCGCGAAATTTTCCAAGAAAGAAATACGGGACGAGCTTGTGAAGAGGAAAATCCGAGCCGCCGTTATCGACGACATTGAGGATATAGCCGGTAACCCCCAACTTCAATCGAAAGACTTTTGGGTGTCCCTTGATCATCCCAGGATGGAACGCCCTCTTCTCTATCCCGGCGATCTCTTCTATTCGAGTGAGACAAAAGTGCGCATACGGCGACGAGCGCCGATGATCGGCGAACATAACGACGAGATTTACCGTAATGAACTGGGTATGACGGATGAGGATATGACGGAGCTCACGAAAGAGGGTGTTATCTGATGAAAAACGAAAAGCACGCACTTAACGGTATAAAGGTTGTGGAATGGTCGCTCGCAATAACGGGGCCGTGGGTCGGAAAATGTCTCGGTGACCATGGTGCGGAAGTCATAAAAATCGAATCGACGGTAAATCAGGACGTGACACGATTGTCCGTGCCTTATGCGGGCGGTATTGCCCATCCGGACAGGTCTGCCACGTTTCTCCGGTTCAATACGAGCAAAAGGAGTATTACCCTCAATCTGAAGACGGATGAAGGAAAAGCTATCCTGGAGGAATTGATAGCGTGGGCCGATGTTTTCTTTAATAACCAGCGGCCCGGTGCGATGAAACGTCTGGGCCTTTCCTATGAACGCATCCGGAAAATCAATCCGTCGATTATCGCAATGGATATAAGTAATTACGGGCAAACAGGGCCCTATTCGGAAGCGGGGGGATGGGGCAATATGACAATGGCTATGGGCGGTCACACTTTCCTGACACGGGATCGGGACATGGTGCCCACTGCACCGGGCTGGCTCGCCACGGCGGATGTGATCGGTCCGATGAACGCGCTTGTTGCAGTGCTGGCTGCGCTGGACTACCGGAGACGAACGGGTAACGGCATGTACCTCGATGTGAGCCAGTTGGAGGCACTTGTCCACTTTCTCGGGGTGGGGCTTCTCGATTACAGTGCAAACGGGCGCGTACAGCAGCCCATCGGCAATCATGATCCTGAATACGCGCCGCACGGCGCCTATCCCTGCAGGGGCGATGATCAATGGTGTGCCATTGCCGTTACCAGCGAGAATGAGTGGCAGAATTTGTGCCGCTGCATGGGGGATCCCCTATGGGCAAAGGAAGCCCGGTTCGGTAACATGGCGTCCCGCAAGATACATGAAGACGAACTGGATCGCAGAATTGGTGAATGGACAAGAAGCTTTGAGAAACGGGAGTTAATGGAATGGCTCCAGTCCAAAGGAATACCCGCCGGTGCTGTTCAGAATATCGCCGATGTTCTCGAAGAAGACCCACAGGTTAAAGCACATGACCTCTATCCGAGGATAGAGCATCCTGTCATGGGTGAGTGTTATCATGGAGGTTGGCCCTTTCTCCTGTCGAAAACACCGACGCGGATGTCCACATGTCCCTGCCTCGGTGCAGACAATGATTATGTGTTGAATGACATACTTGGAGTCGGTGATGAACGTTTCGTTGAACTGATGACGGAAGGCATCCTTGAATAGTGTGCTTGGGTTCAGCGGTAGGAGAAAAGATTGCCTCGTGATTGGATTTTGCGAACAAGGCGTACTGTGATTCGCTGTATGGTGGTGTTCCAAAAAAAATGGGGGAGAGATGGCTATGGGAAACGACAGAATTGAATTTGCGACACTGAAAGCGAGACGTCTTTCGGAACTCGTCGAGAAACATATAAGGGAACTTATATTAAACGGCGAACTGAAACCGAACGATCACCTGCCGACGGAAAAGGAAATGAGTGCTCAATTCGGTGTTAGTGCTGTGACCATCAGGGAAGCATTGCGCGGTCTCGAAGCGCTCGGACTTGTTGAGAAAAAACAGGGACGAAGCGGGGGAACCATTGTCAAGAAAATCGAGAGTGGGCCCGTGAAACGATCAATGTATGATTATTTGATGTCTAAACGTATTTCCGCTGAGCAATTGCTCGAGGCGCGTCGCTCCGTTGACCCTTCAATTGCCGCCTTAGCCGCTCAACGTATCAATCCAGAAACTCTGCAAAAAATGGATGCGAATGTCCGGTACAGAGAAGAAAAAGTAAAGAGAGCAAAAAAACCGCTCAAGGATCACGTATTGCGAGAACTCACGGAAAAACATTTGGAGTTTCATCGTTATATCGGTGAATCCACGAACAATCCTTTCCTGGCGATGATTGTTGACTCATTGATGGATGTTCTGTGGGAGTTAAGAAAGAAAAGCGACTCGCCACGAGGGAAATTTTCTGTCCAAGTTGTAAAAAGTCATCGAATGATTTTCGAGATATTAAAAAAGGGTGATGTGTCTGAGGCACGAAAAGCCATGGAAAGTGCATTAGATGAGCTGATCACAGAGTTTACGAAAGAGAAACTGTCTCATTAGTGTGAGACAAAACAAGAGGAGGAAAAAGTCATGAAAAGAAGTGTTTTGGTAACCCTTATCATCGCGTCATTCATCATCGGTTTCTCCACTACTACTCCCGCGTTCGATTATGACGGTCCGACGGTGAAATGGCGTTTCGGCATGACGGGAAGCCCCCGTATCGGAACGTATGCCGTCGACTGGTTCGCCAAAGAGGTTGAAAAGAGAACGGATGGAAAAATGAAGGTTTCCGTCCAATACGGCGGTGTGCTGGCATCTCAGAACCAGGCTCGTGACGCGATCAAATCGGGTATTATGGACGGAGGACAGGTCCGTATCACCAAGATCGGCAATACACCGCTGGGGACCGTCTGCGGATTGCCCTGTCTTTGTCTGCCCGATACGGCGAAGGTAGAGGATGTATGTGAATGGATCACGCGTATTTATACGCATCCGCTCATGGTTGAAGAATGGTCGAAACGGTGGAAAAACAAGTATTTTTTCCCGATTGTCTTTACGCCGCGCGGTATTGCGTCAAACGTTAAAATCACCAAACTGTCTGAATTTGACGGGCTGCGCTTTCGGGAAAGTAAGGTAAAGGGTCAGCCCTTTGCAGGACTAGGTGCTGTTCTCACATGGGTCAGTACGGGTGACCTTTACAGTGCCATGGAGCGCAAAATGATCGATGCTGCGGCTTATCCCTGTCCCAGCAGTATGGTGGCAGTTGGTCTCGGCGAGGTTTCAAAATATGTCCTCCATCACCTCGACTATAGCTATTCCTTTAATACTTTTGCCGTAAATGAGAATAAATACAATAATCTTCCCGCACCCATTAAGAAAGTCGTTGATGAAGTCGTTGCGGAAATCCCTCAATTCCTGGCAGAAGACAATACGCGCCGTATTGAGGAGGATTGGAAAAAGCTGACCGAAAAAGGAGTGGAGAAGATTGAAGCGTCGCCGGAATTTCGCGCGGGCCTTAAAGAACTGGCTGCGAAAACATATCCCAAATGGGTTGACAATGTTGTGAAAAAGGGAGGTGTGTCTCGAGAGAACGCGGAACAGGTTCTGCAGATGGTCAAAGATGTTACGGATGAAATTTCGAGTCGCTATAAGTAATTAGATCGAAAGGGGGCCCTTTAACCATAAGGCCGAGCTTTTGGATGGAGGGTCTCCTTAATTACAGCATAATTGCCTGGGAGCGTGAATGCATATGAAAGTGGTACAGGATTATAAAGAAGAACTGAAGATTATGCGTCAGGAAGAAGAGCGCCAGGAAGGGAAAAGAGAGGCACGGCTTGCTGCGTACAAGTCTTCATGGAAAACGAGTAGCAATCCTATTGTTCGCATTTTCTATTACTATGAGAAAGTTGAGTATTTTCTATTTTTTGTCGGCGCGTCCATCATAATGCTGTTGATGTTCATGCTTTCTGCGGAAGTCGTCGGACGTTATGTCTTCAATCAGCCCATTCCGGGGCAGATGGAATTCGTGGAGTCTCTCCTTCCCGTGACCGTTCTTCTGGGGCTTGCCATGACGCAGAGACGATACGGTCAGGTGCGAATGGACCTGCTTTTGGGAAGGGCGACCGGCAAGAAGAGGGCTTATTGGGAGGCGGGAACGCAAATCTTGACGTTTTTCGTTATGCTTCCCTGTGCGATCTTCGGTACAAAGTGGTTTATCCAGATGGCGATGCTCGGTGATAGAACGGAAGACCTCGAGATTCTTCTCTGGCCATTCAAAATGTGGGTACCGGTGGGATTTGGCATGCTTCTCATCCGGTGCATCGCGGAGGCTGTTCAGTGGATTGTCAGTGCCCGGACGGGGAAGGAGTATGTGCATGAATCGAGAGCCCATTAGTCTTATCTACGGTTACAAACGCGTCCGAGAAGTCGCAATTCAGTGGAGGTAATAAATATGGATCCAGTATTGATAGGAGTTTTGGGGATAATAGTTCTCACGATACTAGTTGCGATTGGTTTGCCGATTGTCTATTCCGCAGCATTTGTCGGAATGTTCGGAAC
>Ga0272443_10004056_pt1 | contig 16473 bp, 12 predicted proteins | sample SSMAcet12_FD_193581 | JGI IMG/M metagenome (GOLD analysis project Ga0272443, IMG submission 193581) | Marine sediment archaeal communities from Little Sippewissett salt marsh, Falmouth, MA, United States - SSM-Acet-12 | ecosystem: Environmental > Aquatic > Marine > Wetlands > Sediment ... | reverse complement strand
TTACCAGCACTATTAGCGCTAGAGCACCATAAACTTTCAACAAATTTATCAGCACCATTTTCATCAACAAAAGCATAAGAAGTATATGCTGTTATCCCTTGACATTCAGTCGGCAAGCTTAAGTCTCCTAAAGTTAGAGCTTGTCCCCCGTGATCTTGATTCCAAGGATCTCCACTACCATAGTCAATATAACCTTGTCCCTCACCAGCTAGGCTGTTGACAGGATAAGTAGTATAAAAACCCAAAGTTCCTTCTTTACCATCTGGTTCTGAAGAGCACCAAGATATACTTCTATAACGACCATTAGGCAGTCTATATAAAGTCTGAGCAGTAATAGCTTCACAACCTGGCAGAACATCAGCTAAAGAAACTGCTACCGCATCATTGAAAATAGATGTGGATAAATAATCTACATGTCCATTATCCTGCTCCCATAAATATCGACTATATAAAATGCTACCTGTATCACAGGTTAAACTATTTGTATATCTTGGAGTAATATTGTTGTGTAAAAATCTAGCAACTGAAAGTGAAGATATGTCCTGTCCAAGGCAGGCTGATCCCGGCCAACCAGCAGTAATGTGAGTATCTAAATTAGTTAAACTAGCTTCAGCTTCAACCGTAGTATAACAAATTAAATTTTCTAGACATTGATCTGATCGTTCACAAACTTGATTGCAACCATCTACTCCTTCAGAAGCTTGCTGACGCACATCTTGCCTTTGCTTAAGAGAAATAAAAGAAACAATTCCTCCTAAAACCAAAAAAATTAAAATTAGCCCAGCAATAAATAGACTCTTATTTTTGTTTTGATACTTATGATTATATTTCAATTTAGGTTGAAATTTCGGCGATGAAAAAGGCTGTGAAGATTTGGAATTAATTTGTGATCTATCTACAGATAACTCTTGTGGATCTAAAGGAGGTGTGACTGGCATTGTGCAAAAATATAATTATTGATATTAGTAATCTTAGTTAATTAATTTATGTATTTTTAAAGTTACTGCCAGATTCAGATAATAAACAAAAAATAAAGCCAACCTAAACAAGGCTTATCTGGAATCAGTATAAAGGATATGGGGAAAGATTAGCAAGCAGCAAATAAAACTATCATCCACCATTTTTTTTGTTTAAACAGCGGCTTAGCATACTCTTTAGCATACTCTGCTTGTCAAACAAGGATAACAAAGGTTAAACTGAAATATAGATATAATTAATAGCTAAAACCCTCTCATCAAATAATTTCCCATTAGGAAATTCTCAAAAATGAAAAAAAATCCTCGTCAAAAAGTCAAACGCCGTACAATAATTGCCGGCATTGGTATTTTTATTTTAATTTTAATTGTTTTTGTTGGGGTTTGGCAAATAGACAAGGTCAAAGAATTTCTCAGTAAAGCTACAGGACAATCAGCCAATTTCATTATTGATACTCAAAGAATACAAGGTTCAATGCCTCGACCCTGGCGAAACTTAGCTCAAGGAGGAGAAAGCGAAAATTGGCGTCTTCAACCATTATCCAACCAAATCAAAGCTCTCAATACTGAGTATGTACGAATTGATCACATTTACGATTTTTATGATATTGTACAAGGCAATCCTGGTAATTTAAGCTTTGATTTCTCTCAATTTGATGTCATTTTAAATGACATTAAGGCTGCAGGCGCCACTCCTTATATTGCTCTAAGTTACATGCCTCCAGCTATTTCAGCTGGTGATATTGTAGAGAAACCACACAACTGGACAGATTGGCAATTAGTAGTCCAAAAAACCATTGAACATGTTAGCGGCACTCGTGGTTTCACTAATGTTTATTATGAAGTTTGGAATGAACCGGATCTTTTTGGAGGATGGAAATATTATGGTAGTAAAAATTATTTAACAATGTATTCTTATGCTGCCATTGGGGCCAACCAAGCTAGAGGCGTACGCAATTTTTACTTAGGTGGGCCAGGTATTACAGCTTTGTACCGCAATTGGTTTCATGCTTTAGCAAAACATGCCTTAAATAATAACCTAAAACTCGATTTTATTTCTTGGCATCGTTACTCTCATAATATCGAGCAATATGAAAAAGATTTACTTGAAGCTCGAGCTTGGCTCGCCCGCTATCCCGAATTAAATAATGTGGAACTTCATATTACTGAATGGGGGCCTGACAGTGAAAATCATCCTGCTTATGACAACAACTATGGCGCCGCCCACACAGTTGCTGGAGCTATTACTATGACTGGAGCTGCTGATAAAATTTTTAGTTTTGAAATTCAAGATGGAAAAAATGCCAATGGCGAAAAATATTGGGGCCGCTGGGGTTTATTTACTCACAATGATACCGGAGCTTCTGCTAAACCTCGTTATTACGCTTTAAGTTTACTAGATCGTATCGGCACCCAATGGTTACCCCTAACTGGGCAAGGCAGCTGGGTTAAAGGTTTAGCAGCAAGAAAAAGCACTAATGTACTTAATGTTGTTTTGGTCAATTGTGACCCTTATGGTTCTCATGCAGAAAATGTGCCTTTAACTTTCCAGAATGTTACTCCAGGAACTTATCAGTTTAATCTACAATATCTAGGTGGAGTCCAACAACAACAACAATTAGTTAGCAATAGGAATGTTTTACAAACTTCAGTCCCAATGCAAGCTAATACGGTTATGTATGGAGAATTAAGAAGAATTAACTAATTCCGGAAAAATTGAATTCAAAAATTAATAGACTTGTTTCCATTTCAATCGTCAGATGCCGTAGATAAAGTTTTAACTATTAAACCTAAATCTACATTATCAACCACACCACTGTAATCCAAATCCCCGATATTCAAACACGTTTCTGATCCTCTTGAAGCTTGACAGCCAAAAATAAATCCATAATCTACTCGATTAACCACTCCATCTTGAACACCGCCAGTCTCAGGCGCTTTTAAATCTCCTGCTTCAAGTGGACTATCACGGAAATCAAAGGTGTAGTTTGTGCCTGCTTCTAAATAAAAAGCCTCAAAAGGTGAACATTCTTTATTTTCTGGTTGAGGACTTTCACAAAATTCCATTCGGCGATGTCTTGGACCTTTTACAAACATTTTGTAAGAATCATTAACCAAATTACTAATAATAATTGGCTGCGAAAGTTCGTAATAACCCAATTCTGCCTGTGCAGGTTCAACATAATTAAAATCTAAAATTTGATTATAAATTTCTACTCCAGCTTGACTCTGTAAAGAGAGGTGCACTGGCACGGTTTGTCCATTTAGATTAGGTGGAAAAACATTTTGCACCTGACCATTAATATCCGGTTCTATGCCCGGCACACCAGCTAATCTTAATTGCATATCTATCAAAGTATCACCTTCAGCAGACTGAGCAATAGTTGGACTAACTGAAGGAGTTACTTCGGCAGAACTAGTGGGCGAAGGAGCAACTGTTGCAGTTGGACTCACCCTTCCCCCAGTACCTACCTCATAACATTGATTAATAATCCAGAGACAATCATCACGATTATCACAATCAACCTGAATTAACTCTCCACAAGGATCTGTATCTGGATCACCGGTAATTGGTTGATCTGTTGGCTGAGGAGTCAAAGTAGGTTCCGGAGTAATAGTCTGTTTTGGGGTAACACCTACTTCATCACAAGTACAACGGATATCATCTGGGCATTCTGGATTTAGACAGTGTTTGTTTCCTTCGTCAACAGATATACAGGAAAGGTTATCGACACAATCAATATCAACTAAACAGCTCTGGCCACAAGTTGAACGATCTCCCATCGTTCCACAAATAACTTCTTGTTCTGCATCGTCTAGAACAACAAAAGCAATATTATGGATCTGATTCATTGATACACCATTGTCACCTAAATAAATATAGCCGGGCACTCTTTCTTCAGTAAACTGCCAAACCCAGTTCACATAATCACCAGCCGGCACTGGAGAAACTGCTTCGTAGTTATAAATTGAGCCATCATTAGCCACAATGCGTAAACTAATATTACTGTGAGCTCGATCACTAATCACTCTAACTTCATATCCTGACACTGAAACAGTACCTAAAACCGGCTCTACTTTTCCATCATCTGCTTTTGTGGGCTCAGGACCAGGGGCATCAGTTACTTTTGGCTCTACAGTAATAACTGGAGTTACAGTTGGTTCGTCTGGTCCTTTAGTTGGGGTTGCTGTTGGATTTTTAGTAGGGGTAGGTGAAGCTGTTGGTTCTTTTGTTAAAATTAAGGTTGGACTAGTAGAAATCTTTGGATCTACTTGTTCAACTTCTACAGTAATTTCCGAAACTTCAATTTTTACTTGACCGCAAGAATAAGAGCTAGCTTGTTGTCTAACATCTTGACTTTGTTCAGATAAAAATTGAGCACTAAAAACACCGATCACCATGATCATCATCAAAAATCCAGCAGCGATAGCATTACGAGCTTTTTTTGAACGGCGTAAATTTAAACTACGAGGTGTTTTTTTATAAACAGCGAAACGTTGCTCATCTCTAGGCTGAAATTTGGATTTTTTTTGTGTTTGAGAATTATTTTGCGAAAAAGGAACACCGTTCATATTAATCAGTATAATTACGAAAGTTCAATCCAGCAAGTTTACTTTAACAATAGAGTTATCTTCATTAGCAACAGTATTCTCAATTCTAGATCCTTAGAACTGGCTCATGCTTACGCACGTCTAAAGAGCCAAATAAAACCTTAGCTGAAGGCGTAGCTACAGCATTTTGCTCCAACTCAAACCAATCATAGATATGTTGAGGCATACCTTGATCTGGCTCCCGAATGCTAAAATGCAAAGCATCAGGCCGATTAACTCTTGATAAAAGATTATCTCCAAACATACCTGTCTGATCCATCCCATACCAATGAGGTAAATAACCATATTTTTCTTGACCGTACCAACTATACAAATATGACCACAAAGTGTTGTAACCATAAGGATTCGTAATAGTAGAAATAGAAAAAGCATCCCCAGCAGCTTCTTGATATGTATAATCAACTGCATCTAATAAATCAGTTAAATAGGCCCCCTGAGGAACAAAATACTCTGCAACCTTGAGAGTTCTTACTTTATGCCAAATTGAAATATTACTTACAAAGAAAATCAGAATTAAAGCAACAGCTATAATTTTCCCAGCTTTTTTTGCCCACAAAAAATCACACAAACAGGCCAACATAAATATTAAAAACAACTCGATAGTCATTAAGCTGTGATACGCAACCCGGTAATGCCAACTAAACAGTAACAAAGGAGAAGCAAAAGCAATTAATAAGAATGCTTTTATTTTTTCGTTTAAGTATTTATAAGCAAAAATTAATAAAATTATAAAAACAATAATTGAAACCACTGGTAAAGAAGGATAAATTGCCTGCAAAATCTTTGAATAATATTGCCCTGTAATCACTGAAACTGGCTCTTTGGGATTAAAAAAACCTCTCTGAGAAAAGCTAGACAAAGCTTTTAAAGAAAAAATACCAACTTTCCATAATTTGAGCTGAGTTAAAATCATGGTTAAAACACCTAAAAAATAAACACCAGCTGAATAAACCAGTGTTTTTATTTTCCATCTCTTTAAGTTGTTCTTTTGATACTCAAGTAAAAAACCGATTAAAACCAAACCCCACCAAGGAGCAAATAAAATTGCCGCTTGATGAGTTATTGCTAAAGTTAACAACAACCAAGGCAATAATTTCCTTTTTCCTTCAAAAAAAATTAACCAAAATAAATAGAAAAATAAAGGCAGAGAAAAAACAGCAATCACAGGATTAGATAACCAAGTGGCAGCTTCATAAAACTCATGGGAAAAAATTGCCATCAAGCCCACTAAATTAGCAATGCTTTCTTTTTTAGTCATAGAAAGGATCAAAAAATAAAAAGGAATAACACCTAAAGAAGAAATTAAAATAACTCCATACATAACATATTGAGGATTACCTGAAAAAACAGTATACAAAGGCCCAATTATATAATAATATAAGACCCCGTGAAAAATAGTATCATTGGTACCACTAGCAGTTGGTCCCTGAATTTTTATATCTCTATTTTCAATTATCTCGCGACTGACAATAGCATCTCTACCTAAATCAAACCAATAAGGAAAATTAAAATTACTTGTCCCATACATCCTCCAAATAGACCCAAAAAGCCAAAATATTATAGCTAAAATAATATGCTTCTTTTTAATCATTCTTCTCCTCCAAGTTGCCTTGATTAATTGTTTTTAGTAAATTTTGTTTAAAAGCTTCAACAGAATATTTTTCCATTTTTTGACTAATTAGCTGTCTATCCCACTTCTGCTGAGCAAAATTTTTCAATACTGCCTTTAACTCTTCTTTATCAAAACTTTGTAAAAACAGACCTGTTTCTCCTGCAATTACAGTTTCTTGAGGGCCTCCAGACTTATGTGCAATCACTGGAGAGCCTGCAGCCATGGCTTCAATCGGCACCATGCCAAAATCTTCATCCTCGACTGGATAAATTAAAGCTTTGGCTCCAGCATATAAATCATATAATTCATCATCTGAAACAAAACCTAAAAACTCGATTGTCTCTCCAGCCATTTTCTTTAAATCTCCTAACAAGGGTCCTGTCCCAGCTACTTTCAAAGGCAAGTTTAACTCAGTACAAGCCTGCACGGCTAGATCAGGATGTTTTTGCAACCCTAGGCGATTAATATAAAAATAATAATCACGTTTTTGCTTAGGTTTTAAATACTGACGGATTTTATCCACCTGCACTGGCGGATAAACCACTGTAGATTCCCGCCGATAAAACTTTTTTATTCTTTGTTGCGTTTCTTGAGAATTTGCCAAAAACTCATCTACTTCCTGAGCCACCTGCCAATCTTTGACCAGCATATAATGATTAATCAATTCACCGCCCCATTTAATTAAAAAATTTTTATCCCAATTACTCATAGTTGAGTAGCCATACAAAGATCGTGGCGGTGTATGACAATAACAAAAATGAGTCCCATTCGGTACCTTAACCGCTTTAGCCATAAAAGCATTAGAAGAAGAGATGACTACGTCATAATCTGATAAGTCCAGGCTAGAGAAAGCCTGTGGAGCTAAAAATCTTAAAGGTGAATACAATTTTTTGTGCAAAGGAATTTTAGCGAACCAAGTCTGCCGCAAGTCCCAATCTTTGAAACGCTGCCAGTGTTTACCTAAACTTTTTTCATCATAAAAAGCTACAAAAACTGGAGCTTGAGGGAACATCTCATGCAAAACCTCAACCACGCGCTCGGCCCCTCCGTATTCTCTTAAAAAATCATGAATGATTGCGACTTTCATTTAAATTTTCGCCTATTTTCGCCTATTTTTGCCTAATTTTTTTTATTTTTAAAATAATGCTTCCTGCACTTTTGTTTCAAACTCATCACAAGGCAACAACTGCACTAAAGATTTAAAATCCAACTTACGCAAAAACTCTACCGCTTCTTCTTTATCATAAGCGTCTAATTTACACTGATTCAAATTAATATCCAAAGGCACTGCTGTATCAATCCTAGCTAATTCTTGACTTAAAAAAGCCGTTTCTTTTTCTTTAATTAATTTTTTTAATAAACTGCCTTTTAATAACTCGCCTTTACTCCCTGATTCCGCCAACTGATCCACTTTTTTATATAAATTTTCCAAGGTCTCAAACTTGCTCAATAATTTAACTGCAGTTTTTGGCCCAATTCCCCGTACCCCAGGGATATTATCTGAACTATCGCCCATCAAAGCTTTTAAATCCACTATTTGCTCTGGAGTAACTTTCATTTTTTCAATTACAGCTTGCCGATCATACTCTTTATCTGGAACTCTTCTTCTTCCAGGAATCCAGACATGAGTATTATGATCTACTAGCTGAAAAATATCTTTATCTCCAGTCACAATTACAGTCAACAAATCTTCACTTGCCCCTAAACTAGCTGGATCTTCATCCAGCTGGCGGCTTAAAGAGCCAATCAAATCATCAGCCTCATAACCTTCCAGCTCAAACTGAGGCACATTTAAAACTTTCATCGCTTGCTTGATCAAAGGAATTTGCGGTTTCAAATCATCAGGCATTTCTGGCCGATGAGCTTTGTAATCTTTAAACTGTTTATGACGGAAAGTCGGCTTAGGATGATCAAAAGTCACAGCTACATAATTGGGTTCAAAATCATGCAAAGAATTAAGAAAAACTCTTAAAAATCCATAAACAGCATTCACCACCCGACCTTGAGGATCACTTAAGTTAGGCAAAGCATAAAATGCCCGATAAATCAAAGCATGGCCATCATATAAAAGAAAAACTGGGCGATCAAACACGATAAAAACTCTAGTTTATAGACTATTACTATCTTAACAAAATATTATTTTTCGTCTTCCTCATGCTCTGGCTTGCGCTTGTCAAAGCCCATCAATTCTTTAAACTGATCAGCATCTAAACTTTCTTTTTCTAAAAGCTCTTCAGCCACCTTATCTAATTCTTTCTCATACTCATTTAAAAGCTGAGCGCTGCGCTGTTCAGCCTCATGAATAATTTTGCGCATCTCAACATCAACTTTTTCTTGTAACTTATCAGAAATCTCATAAGGTTTGCCCCACAAAGTGTTGTAGTCAGAGTTATCATACTGAGGGGCAAAGTTCATTGGCCCCAGATCACTCATACCATATTGCATCACCATCGCTCGAGCGATATTAGTCGCTCGCTTAATATCACTACTAGCACCTGCAGTTTGCTCAGTGAACTTCATTTGCTCTGCAGCCCGCCCACCTAACAACTCCACAATCTCATCCAATAACTCCAATTTAGTAGTCTGAAGCTTATCTTTTTCAGGAGGAGTAAAAGTGTAACCTAAAGCTCTACCTCGAGAAATAATAGAAATACGATGAACTGGATCTGTATGCTCAAGCACATGAGCCAAAACAGCATGTCCTGCTTCATGATAAGCTGTAAGCTTACGCTCATATTTATCCTGTAATCGCTTCTTGCTTGGTCCTAACTTTACTTTTAAAGAAGCTTCCTCAACATCAGCTAAAGTCACTTCAGAACGATCTTCTCTAGCTATAGCGATAGCCGCCTCATTCAACATATTTTCTAAATCAGCTCCAGAAAATCCAACTGTGCTTTTGGCAATTCTTTCAAAACTTAAACCCTCAGATAAAGGTTTGCCTTGAGCATGAATCTGAATGATTTCTTTTCTTTCTTCTAAATCAGGTAAACTAACCATCACACGGCGGTCAAAACGCCCCGGTCTAACTAAAGCCTTGTCCAGCAGCTCACCTCTGTTAGTCGCTGCCATCACAATCACATTGTCATTAGGCTCAAAACCATCCATTTCTACCAAAATCTGATTCAAAGTTTGTTCGCGCTCGCCATGTCCACCCATGTTGCTTTGCCCACGGGCACGACCAATTGCATCAATCTCATCAATAAAGATAATTGCCGGAGATAATTTTTTTGCTGTCTCAAACAAGTCACGGACGCGTGAAGCACCCACACCAACTAACATCTCCATAAACTCTGATCCAGCAATAGATAAAAACTGCACCTCAGCCTCACCAGCCACAGCTCTAGCAAGTAGTGTTTTACCTGTACCAGCTGGCCCCATTAGCAAAACGCCTTTAGGTGTACGAGCGCCAACTTTTTGATACTTTTGCGGATTTTTTAAGAAATCCACCACCTCTTGCAATTCATTTTTAGCCTCTTCCATACCACCAACATCTGCAAACTTAGTATCCTGTTTTCCTTTCACAAAAATTTTCGCCTTACTTTGGCCAAAACCAAGTAAACCATTTTCTGCTCCACGAGCTTGTTTCAAAATAAAAGCAAAAAAGAAGAACATTAATAACAATGGCAAAATATTAAGAATTAATTCCCAAACCATCTGGCCAGTGCTAATATCTTCCACCTTCATGTCAATCTGATCCAATTCAATCCCAGCAGAATTCAAAACCGTTAAAGCTTCTTGCCCTGTTTCTTTTAAAGCAATTTTTTGCTGATTCTCTTGGTAAAACCCGCGCATCTCATTGCCAGCAATCTCAAGTTTTTCCACTTTTTGATCTTTAATGTCAGCCACCAGCTGGCTCATGCTGATTCGCTCAACCCCGCCACCCATTAAAGAGAATAAAAAAGGCAAAAACAATATTGCAATAATCACATAAACTAAACCTTTGTTAAGAAAATTATTCAAATCAAACTTAATCTCAAATTTTTTCACATTAGGAGTTTTTTTCTTATCCTGTTTTTGCTTATCCATTAATTTCTTTTTTAAATTAATTTTAATGGCTTGCTCATACATTTTTTTAGCTTGTTCAGCTTTTTTCTCTTGAGCTTTTTTTTCCTCAGCAGTCATCTTTTCGTTTTTCATAGCTTCAGCAGAAGCCGGTCTAGCTTTATTTTTATCATCTGTTTTTGTCATATTTTGATCCATTTCTGTTTGAATTGTAGTGAGGGATTATTTTAACATCCAAGTCTATCTAACAACAGTCCCAGGCTCCAAATCAGCTGGCAACTCAATCTTCACTGGTTTATCCGCCTCATCAGCCATCAGCATCATACCCTGACTTAAACCTTGACCTAATTTTTTCTCAGCTAAATTTACTAAAAATAAATAATTATTTCCCACAAATTCTTCAGGTTCATAATAATTTTTAGCCCCAGCCAGAATTTGCCTCTCACCAATGTCCTCACCAAAATCTACTGTCAGCTGTAACAATTTATTGCTCCACTCTGGAGCTTCAGCTGTTTTAACCAAGCCCACCCGTAAATCTAATTTCATAAATTCTGGATATTCAATAGTATCTTTCATAATGATCTTTCTTTTAAATTGTTAATTCGTGAATTTATTACTCAGCCCCATTTTTTGTTTAACTGTCAACAAAGTCTCTGCCGCTACTTTTTTCGCTTTAGCCGCACCTTGAACAATTACTTGATCAACATATTCTGGCTGTTGCTCAAGCTCAGCTCTTTTCTCTTGAAAAGGCTTTAATTCTTGATAAATAGCCTGAGCCAAACTGTCTTTTAAATCTTTGTAACGCAAGCCATTTCCCTGATAAGCAGCTTCATATTCTTTTCTTTTTTCAACGCCTTCAAACATTTCCACTAAAATTAATAAATTCCTGACACCAGGAGAAGACTTGCCCGTATGCTGATCAATATACTCAACCTGAGCAGTTTTACTTGTTTTTGCCCCCTCTGTTTTAACCTGCACCTGTTTGATCTCACCACGACCACTATCTGTTGGAGCTAAAGCCAAGCGTTGTTTAATCATCTCTAAATCATCAGTCAGCTTGATATAACTGCCTTCAATGGATTTACTCATCTTACCTTCACCTGTTAAAGAAGGCACGTACTCTCCAGCAGTAGCAAAATGTTGAGGCTCTGGAAAATCAAGACCATAAGTCTGGTTCATTTTACGAGCAATATCTCGAGCTACCTCTAAATGAGGCAATTGATCAATACCGACAGGCACATATTCAGCTAAATAAAGCAGAATGTCAGCAGCCATCAAAACTGGATAGTTTAACAAAGCCATAGTGACATTTCCCGGATATTGAGCTGCTTTTTCTTTAAAAGTCGGCAAATGCTTCATCCGAGAAACTGTAGCCACACTCGAAAAATAAAAGGTTAACTCAAAAACCTGACTCACATCTGACTGTAAAAACAAAGTGCTTTGCTCAGGATCCAAGCCTGCAGCTAGATAATCCATAATCACAGAGCGCCGATTTTTCTGCAATTCAGCTGGATCATAAGGGGTAGTAATGCCGTGTGCATCTGCCACCATATAAAAAGTGTCATAAGTCGGATCATTTTGCAACTCTAGCATCCCTTTTACCGCGCCCAAGTAATTGCCTAAATGTAATTCACCAGAAGCACGGATTCCTGCCAAAACGCGTTTTTTCCGATTGTTCTTCCCATTTTTAGTATTTTGATTTTTTTTTGTTTTCATATTTTTGATTCTAACATCTAATTAATTATTTCTTGAAAAGGGTTTTTCGCTAAAAAATAGCAAAAAAAAACTCCCTTGCGGGAGCCTTGATCTATTCCATATACAACAAAACAATTCTCCCTATTTTCGTGGAGAGTGACGCCAAGTCTGAAAATTTTTCTGGAAATTTTGTTGAGTGATGATTAACATGTTTCTGAATTTTAACTAAAAAATTATAATTCCTCAATCTGTACATTTGGAGTGGATTCTTGATTACCTTCCAAAAGATCTAAATATTTTTCTGTGGTAGTAATTCTTTTATGTCCGACTAGCTGAGACACATAAATCAAAGGAGTGCCTGCTTTTAATTGCTCAACAATAAAAGTATTGCGCAAATCATTTACAGTAGCATCACGAATACCTGCCAAACGAAAATAACGATTAATTGAAGCGCGAATATTTCTTACTAAAAATGGGTTGCAAGTTTTAGTTAAAAACACTGTCTTTTCCTTAGCTTTGGGACGAACCTTTAAATAATCCATCAAAGAATTTTTAGCAGCTTGATTAAGAGGAATACGTCGTCCCTCCCGGGTCTTTTGCGGCTTAATATAAAGAACGTTTCTTTCTAAATCTACATCTTCCATGCTTAAATTGGCTAACTCACTGATTCTCATCCCAGTTTGAAGCAAAAGCTCAACAATAGCTGCAATTCTGGCATCACCACGGCAAGAATCACGTAAAGCTCGATATTCAACTTTGGATAAATAGCGAGGAGGATTAGGCTCAACTTTAGGATGAGCTACTTCTTCAGCAGGGTTGTCATCAATAAAACCTTGTTTATTTAAAAACCGGAAAAAAGATTTGACAGAATTAATTTTTCTAGAAATAGATTTACTTGTATAGCGTCTCTTTTTTAACAATTCTTTAAACTGAACAATATCCTCATAAGTAATCTCTGAGACATCAACTCTCCCTTGTTCACGAGCATAATCCATCATCTGCCCAACATCATTAGTATAAGCAGTAATCGTAGCCTTAGCCTTACCGTCATTCTCTAGGTGTTGTTCATATTTAATCTGGGCGTCTTCGAGTGTCAACGACATATAATTATTTTCCAAAATTCTCTATAATAATAAAAATGTTATTTTAATTTGGGCAAGTAAGTTAAAATCTTAACAAAAAAAAACAAAATTAATAAATTTTTTTTATATAATAAATATATAAATCCGCTTTTATATTATTATAAGATTTTAAACTAGGATCTTATAATAACACAAACTCTCGATATTAACAACACTAAATGTTACAAAAATACTTAAACAATCCCTTTATTATTATCCTTTTATCTACTATCTCTATAATTTTTATTATATCTTTAAAACAAAATCTGCAAAAAATCGAAGTATCACAAAAAAACGTTGAAAAACTTGGACAACAAGTCCAAAAATTAGAAACAGAGATTGAAAATAAACAAACTAGTCTAGAAAAAGCTCAACAGCCTCTAGCTAAAGAAAAAATCGCTCGCGATGAACTATTGCTACAAAAGGAAAATGAGTTAGTGGTGCAACTACCAGAGATCAGAATTGAAGCTGAAGAAAAACAGGTCCCTGAGGCAAAAACAAATTGGGAAAAGTGGAAACAAGTGTTGTTTTAAGGATTTAAAAAAAAGGGAACTAGCTTAAACTTTCGTCTGCAATTTACAAAAAAAAGATCTTTTACAAGATCTTTTTTTACTATTGTTGCGGGACTAGGAGTCGAACCTAGCCTGCGAGATTATGAGCCTCGCGTGCACCGTACACTATCCCGCGTTGTTTGTCTTCATCTTGCCTGGAAAATATTTAAATCTTCCCTGCAACGGTTGTTTATTATAACCAAGATTCTGGTATAATCAAGGCTCAGTCGAAAAAAATTTTTTTAATTTAAATAGCCTGGAAACAGGTTGCGCTTAAAATATTTTTTGATTAAAATTAAAAAGCTTAAAAATAGACTCATCAAAATAAAAAATGAGCCTCAAAAAAAAGCCAGGGTAGCTCAGTTGGTTAGAGCACAGGATTCATAAACCTGAGGTCGTGAGTTCGAATCTCACCCCTGGTACAAATTAAACCTAAGCAGCAAGATAAGCCTCAATCCAAACAAGAAATGCGTCAAAGCCTTTCTCATAGAAACAAGCTCGAGCCAAGAGTTGAGCTTTTATTGGTAAACTACAAAATCGTTGTCTATCTCTTTCACTAAAATCTTCTAAGGAAAATTTCGCTTCTTCACCCATGTCATCCTTTTTAAAATTTATTAAATAAATAATTAATGTCACTTTTCAAAAAAAACATAATTTAAGCACTTATTACAAAATTGAAAATAAAAGATGAACTAAAATTTACAACCCCACCAACTAAAAAAAGTATTTTACCAAAATAGTATAAAAAATTACACTAGTTTTTCAATAACTTCTTCCGCTGTTTCCACAAAATCAGCTAACTCTGAAATTTTTTTAGGTAAAAACCCATCCTTCTCCATTTTTTGCAACTGAGATTGCAACCCAGAATAAAAATTATCAATATTTAAAAAAATTAGTGGCTTATCATGGACTTGGTGTTTTTTCTGTCCTAAAACAACCATACCTTCGCCTAAAGTCCCAATTCCTCCAACTAGGACCACAAAAGCATCTGCTTTTTCACTCATAATTTGTTTGCGCTCAGCGATAGTTGCCGCCACTATCTTTTCATCAGCATTCTGCTTACATTTATACTCTAATTTTTTTGCTGTAACCGCAATAATCCGACTTCCATTCTGCTGCACCGCATCAGCCACCACTTTCATTAAACCTTTGTCATCACCACCAAAAACTAGATCAAAACCTGCCTTAGCTAAAAGTGCTCCCAGCTTAGCAGCCGGTCGAGTATATTTTTCTTCCAGATCATTGGCTGATAAAAAAACTGCTACTTTTTGAATCTTTGTTTTATTTTTTTCCATAAAAAACCTCAAAATTAATTAATTCTTTATTAGACTAATAAATTTCTCTAATTAATTATAGTTGAGAATTCAAAGAGCCGCAGGCGTAAGCCTGCGGCTCTCCTTAATCACATCTTATAGATGCAAATTTCTTTACATCATCCCTGGCATACCGCCCATGCCGCCCATACCTCCGGCAGCTGGCATTGGTTTGTCATCTTCTGGTACATCAGTGACTAAACACTCAGTGGTGAGAATCATGGAAGCGACTGAAGCTGAGTTGGTGACAGCTGCAATTGCAACCTTAGCAGGTTCAATGACACCAGCTTTTTCCAAATCTTCAAACTCATTAGTCACAGCATTGAAACCCCATTTTGGATCATCTTTTTCTTTAATTTGACCCAAAACCCAACCAGCATCAACACCAGAGTTAGTGGCCAACATTCTGATTGGCTCATCTAAAACTGATCTCACTAGCTCCACACCAGTCTGCTCATCTTCACTAGCAGTCTTAACCTTGTCTAAGGCTTTAGCAGCCTGGACATAAGTTACACCACCGCCGGTAATGATACCTGATTCAATAGCAGCCTTGGTTGCCTCTTTAGCATCCTTGACTCTTTCTTGCAGGTTCTTCATTTCGACCTCAGTGTTGGCACCGACTTGAATAACGGCTACACCGCCAGTGAGCTTGGCTTTACGTTCTTCTAATTTTTCAATATCAAAATCAGAAGTGGAAGCCTCGATTTGAGCCTCGATTTGAGCGACGCGTGCGTCAATGTCAGCTTGAGAGCCTTTACCACCCACAATTCTGGTGTTGTCTTTGTTAGAACGAACCGTGTCAGCACTGCCCAAGTGTTCTAAAGAAGCATCGCTGAGCTTCAAACCTGTTTCAGAGCTTATAACTGTTCCGCCAGTCAAGACAGCAATGTCTTGTAGCATGGCTTTACGGCGATCACCAAAACCTGGAGCTTTGACAGCCAAGGCTTTGAAAGAACCACGGAGCTTGTTTACCACTAAAGTGGTCAAGGCTTCGCCTTCAATATCATCAGCCATAATCACTAGGGATTTGCCAGCGTTAACGACTTTTTCCAATAAAGGTAAGATATCTTTAATATTAGAAATTTTCTCGTCAGTAATTAAAATGTGTGGATTTTCCATTACTGCTTCCATGCTGTCAGAATCAGTCACAAAATAAGGAGAAGAATAACCTTTGTCAAACTCCATCCCTTCTTTGTGATCAATGGTGATTTCCATGGTCTTGCCTTCTTCGACTTCAACCACACCATCTTTGCCCACTTTTTTCAAAGCTTCAGCAATTTTCTGACCAATTTCTTCATTCTGAGCAGAAATGGTAGCGACTTTTTCCCAATCTTCTTCTTTAACTGGTTTAGCTAAATTTTTAATAGCCTTGACTACGGCCTGAACAGCCTTATCAATACCACGCTTCATGATCATTGGATTGGTGCCTGCGGTCACATATCTCATACCAGTGTTGCTCATTTGCTGAGCTAACAAGGTAGCAGTAGTGGTTCCATCACCGGCCAAATCATTAGTCTTGGAAGCAGCTTCCATAACCAGTTGAGCACCCATGTTTTCAAATTTATCCTCTAATTCAATCTCTTTTGCTACGGT
>Ga0272443_10004055_pt1 | contig 16473 bp, 12 predicted proteins | sample SSMAcet12_FD_193581 | JGI IMG/M metagenome (GOLD analysis project Ga0272443, IMG submission 193581) | Marine sediment archaeal communities from Little Sippewissett salt marsh, Falmouth, MA, United States - SSM-Acet-12 | ecosystem: Environmental > Aquatic > Marine > Wetlands > Sediment ... | reverse complement strand
CGAAGCGATCATCTAGGCCAGCGTGCTCGAACCCGGCTCGATGAGCGTGTTCGACATCCGGATCACCGGCTCGTATCCGGCGTCCGAGGCACGGCAGTTGCCGGTGATCGACTCGCCGAGGGCCGCGGCGGTCTCCCGGGAGTGCAGACGGCCGGTCACGCGCCCCTCGGTGATCAGCTGGACCCGCCGGCCGGCGACGCCTTCGTCGTCGATCGGGTAGCTTCCCCCACGATCGGGAATCGTCGGATCGTCGACCACGGTGAGGAATGGCGAGGCGATCTCCGCACCGAGTCGGAGCCGCTCGCGCAGGACCGGCTCGCGGAGGGTCATGTCGGCCTCCGAGGTATGCCCGAACGCCTCGTGGATGAAGACCCCCGCCCCGAACGGATCGACGACGACCGGATGAATCCCCGCGACTGCCGATTGGGCGGACAAGAGCTCATCGAGGTCCGAGAGAGCCTGCCGGAGCAGCTCCTCGCGATCGAGAAGGCGCCCGTAGTCGGCGCAGCCGCCGATGGCGAAGAACGCTCGTCGCACGGCATCGCCGCGACGACCGACAATCACGCCGAGGATGTGCGAGATCAGGTGCTCATAGCTCACCGCGGTCCCCTCGGTGTTGGCGAAGACCCGATGCGCGTACGAGTCCGCGTACATGAACTGGGTCATCAGGACATCGGCGCCGGCGTCCGCCATGCCGCCGTAGTGCCCGAGCAGCTCCGTCTTGTCGCGAAGCGAAACCGCTCTCGGGTCGGACGGCGTCGAGACGGGGAACGACGCCTGGAGAATCGGCGCCTCGGCCAGGCTCGTGGTCTTTGTCGTGTGGGCGGATGCGACGCGCGCCGCATCCGCTGTCTCCTCGGCGACGCGACGCGCATCCTCGACACGACTGAACGACGCGATCGCCTTCGCTCCTTTCACGTAGACGCGAACATGCCCTCCTCGTGGTGAGAACGACGCGATGTTCTCGACGCGGCCCGTGTTCAGCGTGATCTGCGTCTTGCGCTCCTCGTCAAACCGGATGTCGGCGTAGTCGACATCCAGCCCCTCGAGGGCCGCACATAGCCTCTCTTTCATGCTCCCTCCGTATAATGGCCATGCGTTGGCACCCTAGGGTGCCGACCGTCGGCCGGTCCCTCTGCTTGACGGTGTGGGGACCGGCCACCCTGTTCCGCATTCCGAGCTACTTCAGGTGCACCTTGAACGCAAGCAGGCGCGCCGGGTCGGTGCAGAGGACGAGCACCACCTCTGCGGAGCGCACGACACCCAGCCGGATGCTGCCCCTAGTCACTCGAAACCTCCCCTGGCGCCTTCGCCATGGACGTGATCACGATGTGCGCGACCTCGCCCACCGGCGTTCGCTTCAGCGTGTCGATCGCCTCACGCGGCAGCGTGAAGAACCCATGGAGCGCGGACGCCGCGCGGGACGAATCCCGGCTTCTCAGGCAATCCTGAATTGCCTCATGGAACTGGCGATCGACGTCCATTGGATTCACCAAGTCGGGCTCGCCCGCGACCTGGCTCAGATCCCACTCCCGGAGCCGCCGCAGCGCAAGCAGCGGTTGCACGACATGCTGCAGGACCACGTTGTGAGTCGCTTCCAGAATCGCTCCGAGGAAACGGTCATAGGCCTGCTCGGCCCGCTGAGCGACAGCGAGGACGGCGTCTTCGTCCTGCGCTCCGTCCGCGGTCCCCAGGGCCTCGAGGAACGTCTTGCCCAGTCGATCGATCTGCTCAATCTCCTCGTCGGAGGCATTCTCCGTCGCCAGCGAGACCGCGACGATGGCAAGCCACTCCATGATCTGATCCACGTCCCAGGCCGTCGCACCGTCTCGGCGAAGTGCAAGCAGCAGCGCATCGGCAAACGGGCCCTTCTGAGATGAGGTCACGAAGACGCCCTTGCCGTGCCGTACCTCGACGAGGCCCCTCGCAGCGAGCAGTCGTGTGCCATCGCGGATCACGGAGCGGCTGACCTCGTACTCTTCAGACAGCTGCGGTTCCGTGGGCAGCGCCGTTCCGCCTGGAAGCTCCCCGGAAAGGATCCGCTCGGTGAGGTCGGCCGCCACTTGGTCGGCCAGGGTCTCGCGCTTGATCGGTCTTCGTGTCTCGGAGGTCATTGAGGCTCCCTTCCGGCTGCCATCGTGTCATATTATGACAGGATGATACCATGTTATGCCGCGACCGTCAAGTCTCTCAGCTGGGGCCGGACCACAGCCGCCGACTCGCACCGCCAGGGATCGGTTCAGTCCACGATCCACCCACCCGCGAAGTCTCCGGGACCGTCACTGCACTTGCGACATCGTGCCCCTGATTGATGTCCTGAGGTTTTTAAGCTAGAGTTATGTGTTTCCGTGCATGGGAGGTGTGTATAGCATGTACCATGCGTTCCGTCTCCGAACTGCCATTGCAGTGCTTGGCTTCCTCCTGATCGCAGTCTCGGGAGCCGTGCTGCCGCTGTGCGCGCAGGACGAGGACACGACGGATATCGTCATCGACGGCGACATCTCCGACTGGTCGGATGATGTCTCCATCATACCTGACAGCGCCTACGACGAAGAGCCCGGATATCTGGGATTCGTCGAAGGTCGTGCATTTCTCAACCAGAATGCCCTCTACTTCATCGTCGAACTCGAGGATGCGAGCAAGCCGTATGCACAGTTCGACCTCTTCATCGGCGTTGGATCGCTTGACTATCTGATCTCCTGGCCGCCGGGTTCGCCCGAGGGCTATCGCGCGGACGTGACCGATGGATTCCAGGAGATCGGTCCGACAGAGTATTCTCGGTTCGCCTACGACTCTTGTCTCGAGGTTCGAATCGATCTACGCGATCTGGACATCGATGACCCCGGCGAGGTCCGGTTTGTCGAAGTCGTCGCCATGCACGGGGAATGCTGCGAGGAGTTGTGGCAGCCAACGGACACCCTTCTCTTCCCCGGGGGGATCCCCGTGCTCGCAGAAGTCGATTCTGGGAGGCTGCTCAGCGACGATCCCAAATACGAACTGGCGCGAGAGTTCCGCCTGCTTGACGGCTACCTGGCCGAGAACGTCTACGATCCCCCGCTCCAAGCGCCGAGTCATGTGGCGGTCGGACCCGACGGAACGATCGTGATCACCGACTGGGGATCCGGAGACAGGCTGTTTGAGCTTAGCGAACACGGAACTCTGAGCGACTACTGTCCTGCACCGTGTGATGACAATTCCGGTATCGTTTTCGACTCGGCCGGGAATCTCTTCGTGAGCGGGGCGAACGGAATCCTCTGGAAGATCGATCCCAGTGGACATGCGGCGGAGTACGCTCACGGATTCTACGGGTATCAGTTGGATATCGGACCATCCGGCACAATCTACGGAACCGAAGGCAGTGGGTCCAGCGTTCAGCGCGTGTCGCCGAGCGGCGAGGTCATCCGCTTCGCTACTGGGTTCTCCGACGCAATCGATCTCGCCGTCAATCCGCTCACCGAGGAGGTCTACGTCTACGACAGGGGGGCCGGAATCATCTACCGGGTCGCAGAGAACGGAGCGAAATCCGTGCTCGTTCGGGACGTGTTGCGCGAGTGGAACTACATCGCCTGCTCGGCCGACGGACGTCTGTATTTCATGGACTTGATCGCCGGCCTGTGGGAGATCTCGACGATCACGGGGCGATGCACACGGATCCCCTGGGTTCAGGACAGCTACACGAGTCTGCATCCGTGCGACTTCGTCTTCGACCCACAGGGTCGGATCGTCTGTGTCGATATCACGTTCAATCATGTGGTGCGGTTCGATCTGTCGGCACGCCGCTTGGATGTCCTCTGGTTGGGGATGGGGAATACCCGTGCGCTCGCGACGGACTCGGCAGAGAGGGTATATATCGGCGTGAGCCATCCGAGCGTGACAGGTGAAGGTCAAATCATGCGCATCGACGGAAACGGGAGACCGCGCCGTTTCGCAAGCGGGCTGCTGCCCGATGTGCAGGGCCTGGCGATCGACTCCGACGGAACGGCATACGCTCTTGCGATGGGCCGCGTGCCCGGTGGATCCGCGACCCGTGTGTACGAGATCTCTCCGGCAGGCCACGTCGAGGTTCTGGCAGAATTCGGCGACGCGGCCTGGGAATTGGCAATGGATCCTCTGACCGGGTATCTCTGGGGCATTTCCCCTGGGCATCTCTGGTCGGTCGACGAGCACGGAAGACGTCGCACGCTCTCGACGCAGGCTGCGGGCAAGGTCCTGGATAGCCTCGCCTTCACGCCGGACGGCACGCTCTACATCGTCGCGTACCCGTCTGACGACCAAACCACGATCCCCGTGCGCGGCGCTCTGTACCGTGTGGATACGTCGGCGCGACGATTCGAAGAAGTCGCAGATCTCTCGACGGCTCAGATGTGCTGCCCGATGGGATGCATCGCCGGAGCCGCGGACGGCAACATCTACTGGGCGGGCCACGGCGACTTGTACCTCCCGGGGCATCAGGATGACATGCACATGCTGCAGATCACGCCCGATGGATCCGTCGTCGTCTTCGCTCAGAATCTTCCGATGGATCCCGCCGGGGTGATCGGCTCCAAGATATGCACGGACCTGTACTTCTCCAGCGGCTGCGGGGTCTTCAGGATCTACCAAGGAGACTGATTCATCGGCAGTCCGGGACACGGACCGCCGCTCGGCGTGGACGGCGGTCCGTCGCCAGAGTCTCCCATGGAGTTCCGCGGACGTACTCCTGAATCCACAGGATCAGGCCGCAGAGTGGTCGCGAGGGATCCTCTCCGAAGGAAGGAGGAGATACCGATCGAGAGTCTCCTATTCGGACACGAGATCGCCGGAGATCTCGAGCAGCTCCACCGGAGCACCGTCCACCAAGACGAAGGCAACGGTCACCCCCGGCGAGGGCGAGTTCGGCTCGATGATGACTTCACGACCTTCAAGCGCTGTCTTCAGGTCATCGACTTGGAACGCCACGTGCGGCGTCGTCTGAACGATCCGCGGCAACGTGCAGTCCGAATCGAACCGCATCCACTGGATGCCAAACGGGTTGCTCTCGTGATCCGTGACGTGCATTCGAAAGCGCTCAAGATGGGTTTCTCCCGGACGCACCTCCGTGGTTGGGATTCCGAGGTGGTGGTATTTCATTCGTCGCCTCGCTTTCTGTGATCCAGCATTCTCCGGACACGCGATCACGAACTCAACCGCACAAGATGCACCGGTCATTTCGTGCGGCCGTACACCTACCTCCTATCGCGCCGGCTCGGGAGACGGTTCCGGCTCCTTCTCGACACGCCGCAGCACGGGAAAGAGCAGCCCGGCCGTCCCCGCGAGAGCCAGCGTGATCCCGGCCAACGCATACCAGAATCGCATGCCCAATCGATCGGCCACGGTGCCCGCAACCATCAGTCCGAGCGGCACGCTCGCCGTCATCAGACTGGTGAACAGCGAGTAGAACCGGCCCTGCTTCGCAGGATCGACGAGCTCGCGCAGGCTGGCGGAGATGCTGCCTTGGGTGACGGCGAACAACGCACCGAGCAGCCCGAACCCCGCCACCGCGACGAACCACATCGATGTTGGGGTCCAGGCGGGAACCAACAGCATTCCCCCCAGTCCGGCAATCCCACCGAACACCACGAGCATCCTCTTGCGCCCTCCGCCCCAAATGCTGAGCAGCACTCCGCCGCCGATCAATCCGATCCCGAAGAGCGACTCGAACCAGGCAAGCATGCCGGCATCTCCGGCGAACCCTTCGTACACAAGCATCGGAACCAGACCACTCGCCGAGGCAAGCATGAAGTTCACCACGGCGGCGACCCCGACGAAGATCAGCAACGAACGCCAGCCGATGACGTATCTGAGCCCATCCATGAAATCGCTCATGTAGGAGGAGCGTTTGCCCTCCGACGTCGACCCGACAGCGGGCTGCGGGATTGCAAAGACAAGAAGAGGACCAATCGCAAGCGCGGCCGTCGCCACATCGAGAAGCATCACGCTGTGCAATGGGAACCAGGCGATCGCCAGAGCACCCAGCGCCGGCCCGACGACCTCCAGGATGCCCGAGCGGGTAAGATTCAGCCCTTCCAGGCGACCGTACTGCTTCTTGGGGATGAGCAGCGTGAACGACGCCCTGGAAGCAGGCCGGTAGAACGCGTTCCCGATGGCCCGCGCGAACATGACGACGTACACGTGCCATATCTGCATCGAGCCCTTCCAGAAGAGATACGCGAGCCAGAGGGAGGCGAGTGCGATGAACGCATCCGAGATGATCATGATCACTCGCCGGCTGTGTCGGTCCGCGATGACGCCGGCAAACGGCGAGATCAAGATCTTCGGTAGGAATGTCAGACTCGTGGCCAATGCAAGGACCGACGCCGAACCCGTGAGTTCCGTGACCCACCAGATCAGCGCGAAACGCGCGACCGCACTGCCAAGGGACGACAGCATCTGCCCCGTCCAAATGGAACAGAACCGCATCTTCCAACGATTCACATGACCTCCGGTGCCTAGAGAAGGTGAAGGGAAGGATGGTCGTGCATCGTCTCCCTAGCGTCTCCGATCCGATCGTCGTTTGAGGTCGAGTTATCCAGAATGCGTGCTCCTTATCGGCGCCATCCGCTTCTGCATGCGGTTCTCCGGATTGCGGATCCAAGAGGATCGGGTGCCGTGTCGAATACCCGCATGGGTTGCTCCGTCCGTAGGGCTGCTTCGAGGCACATCTCCTTGTCGATCGGCGCAAGTCACACGCAACTCCGTTCGGCTTGCAGCACGACGCATGTTCCTGCATCGATCGAGAGACGCCCACGCAACGGATGGCTGACACGGTGGGTGCGTGATCTGTCCGAGTTCCTGCAAGGAGGAAACATGACGCCCCGAGAACCCGATTTCGAACGCATGCGACAGGAGATTCTGGCCTATCACGAGGCCTTCATCGACGCGCACGTTCACAACAATCCGGAGTTCCTCGTTGAGGGCCTGGTGGAGGATTACGTGAACGTGTCGCGGGGCGAGTTGGTTCGCGCGACAAGAGATGAGATGCTCGAGATGGCCGCTCACTATCTCGCGAACACGGAGTTCTCCGAATACTCCATGCCCGAGGAGCCTGAGATCGGATTCTCCGATGATGGTTCGGTCGCCTGGTCTCTCTTCCGGCTTCATGTCAAAGCGACCTGGAAGCCGCAGGATTCGGAGGATGTCGACTACGAGGATACGTGGGCCTGTCTTGTGTTGCTTCGTAGGGACGGGGATCGATGGATCCGGATCGCGGAAGCGTCGAACCGGATTCCGCGCTAGTCGCACGGTCGATCCGTTCGGGATCGGGTGTGTGGCGGCCTTGCCGCCCGGGTACGCCACCGCGTCTTGTACAGCAGAACAGGAGATACACAGCGGCGTATGCGCCCCATGCATCGTCGAAAGCGCATCGTTGCTTCGGTTGCAGCTTCGCTCAGCCGAGTCGTCTCCTCTTGCTCCCGCGCGAACACACCTCCTATACTGATCCTATCTAACGCGATCTCCACGGGACACTGCATCGTCGCGTGTCCTGACGAGAGAAAGGAGGGATAGCGATCATGACGAGCCACAGGAACATCGCAGGGCCGGACGCTACCCTCGCCACACAAGAGGCCAATCTCCTCTAGAGCGTCACCGTTCACACGACGCGAGGGTCGCTCCTCCCTGCTCGATCGGTGCTCGCGCACCGAGTCTGGAAGGGAGTATCCATGCCACAACACATGCAAGGCAGCGCATACGAGGAAGGGCGCTGGTCGCTCGACGATCTGTTTCCTGCTACGTCCGGACCGGAAATCGAGCAAGCCTTCGCCGACGTCCAGGCGGCGGCCGACGCCATCGAAGCAAGACAGTCGGCCCTTGTGCCGGAGATCGAAGAAACAGCCTTCGTCGAGATCCTCGAGTGGATCGTAAAGCTGACGTACGTCACAGACAAGCTGGATGGATTCGCCGTTCTGAGCTTCTTCGCGGACACGGAGGATCAGGAGGCCCTGGCGCTCCGGGGACGCGTCGACACGCTACAGGCCGATGCAAGAAACCGGGCGTTACGATTCGAGCTGTGGTGGAAGGCGCTGGATGAAGAGAACGCAAGGCGGCTTCTGAAGGCCGCCGGCGACAACGCCTACTACCTGAGAACGCTGCGGCGATTCGCCCCCTACACGCTCTCCGAGGTTGAGGAGCGGATCGTCAACGTCAAGAACGTCAACGGCGCCGCCGGGTTGGCCAAGCTCTACACGATGATCACCAGCAACCTCACCTTCGACTTCGAGAGCGACGGAGAGTCGATCGAGCTGACCCGCTCCGAGCTGATGGACTACGCGCGGGACGAGTCGCCGGAGCGACGGGAGGCCGCCTTCCGGGCCCTTCTCGCGGTGTACGAAACACGTAGCGCAGAACTCAGCCAGATCTACAAGTGCATCGTCAACGACTGGCACGCAGAGAAGGTCGCGCTTCGCGGTTTCTCTTCCCCCATCGCGTTTCGGGATCTCGACAACGACATCCCGGAGGTCGTCGTCGAGACATTGCTCGAGACCTGCCGCGACAACACCGCTTTGTACCAGCGGTACTTCCGGCTGAAGGCGCGGTGGCTTGGCTTGCCGAAGCTCCGGCAATTCGATCTGCTTGCGCCGCTCGAAGACACCGTGACCGAGATCCCATTCTCCGACGGCGTGCGCCTCGTCCTCGACACGTTCCGCGCGTTCTCTCCGAAGCTGGCAGCACTGGCGGAACGCGTCCTCGCCGACGGGCATGTCGACTCGGAGATTCGTCCGGGCAAGCGGGGGGGAGGATTGAGCTGGGACGCGCTGCCCGGCTTGACACCATGGATCCTGATCAACTACGGGGGCCGCGTACACGATGTGACGACGCTGGCGCATGAACTCGGACATGCCGTCCACGCGATGATGGCCGCCGAGCACTCGGCGCTGACGTTCAGCCCGCCCCTGCCGCTCGCGGAGACGGCGTCGAGCTTCGCCCAGATCCTTCTGTTGGAAGCGATGCTCGAAGGCGCCGATTCCGAGCTGCGTAGGACACTGCTCGCGAAGTACATCGAGGACAGCTACGCCCAGATTCTTCGGCAGGCCTTCCGCGTCCTGTTCGAGCAGCGGGCACATCGAATGATCGTGGATGGAGCGACATCCGACGAGATCTGCGCGGCGTACTTGGAAACCCTGCGCGAGCCGTTCGGCGACAGCGTCGAAGTGGACGAGATCTTCAGACACGGATGGGTCGGCATCTCTCACTTCTACACCCAGCCGTTCTACGACTACGCCTATGCGTTCGGGCTCCTGCTGGTTCTCGCGCTGTATCGGCGCTACAGGGCGGAGGGCGACGCCTTCGTACCGAGCTACCTGGAAATCCTCTCCTACGGCGGGTCGAAGGCGCCGCTCGAGATCCTCGACCAGGCCGGCTTCGACATCCGCCAGCGCGCGTTCTGGCAGGGCGGATTCGACGTCTTGTCCGGCATGGTCGGCAAGCTGGAGGGACTCGTGGAGTAGAGCAAGAGGCCGAGGACGTGGGGTCAGCCCATGGGCCCCGTGTCCTCTGTCGGCACGGCATCGCCGCCGTTTCACCCGCCGAATTCCATTCATGGGCCGCGCGAGGCGCCACTCCACTTGCTGGCCCGTGGACGATGCTTTCCAGCCGGCACCGCACAGCCTTCTTGGGGCCCTTTTCCCACCGACCGTCTCTCTGCACTTCCTACGTATGTCTTTCCAGGTCCCATTCCCAGCTGTTCGTGGATCACCCCGGGGAGGGACAGCATTCCAACTACCAGTCCGCAAGCATAGTACTATCGGAGACATGACACTGGTGGTGACGCCCGCGGCGATCACCCTATGGTCGACGGCCGTCCTGGCGTTTGCCGTAGTCTGGGTCTCGCTGCGACACGAGGAGTTTCCTGGCAGCAGGACCTTCCCGTTCCTGATGCTATCCGTCGTCGCGTGGTCACTGCTCTCGGGCTTCGAGGCTGCCGCTGTGGAGCTTTCGGCCAAGCTGGTCTTGTCGAAAATCGAATACGTCGGTCTTGCCGCGACTCCGCTCTTCTTCCTCGTCTTTGCGGCGGAGTACTCTCGACGCGACCGTTGGCTGGGAGGATTCCGCAGGATCGCCTTGTGGATTCCTGCTACAGCGACCGTCATTCTTGCCGCAACCAACGAATCCACCCGTTGGCTATGGGCCGAGTACCTGCCCGGCCCCACCGGCACCAACTCCTTCGTCTACGCACATGGGCCGGCGTACTACTTCGTCGCGGCGTACGTCTATCTGTTCGTTCTCATTGGATGCATACTGGTCGCCCGATCGGCGCTCCGGCGTTCCGGACCGGAACGCCGCCAGGCAATGACGATTCTGCTTGCATCCGTAGTCCCGTTGATTGCCGGTCTTCTCTACGTGATCGACGTATCCGTGGCTCCAGGGCTCGATCTGATCCCTGTATCGTTCGCGATCACGGGACTCGTGTTCTTCACGGGGATCGGCATCTTCCGTGTATTCGATGTCGTCCCCGCCGCCCGCAGTGCACTGGTGGAACAGACCTCGGACGCAGTGATCGTCGCCGATGCCAAGGGACAGATCGTCGACGCCAATCCAACGGCTTCCCTGTGGCTTCCTGCCACCGACTCCCTGATTGGCTGCCCCATTACGGAAGCCGTCGCTTCATGGCGTCTCCTCCGCACGGCCTGTCTCAAAGCCGAGGCCGCCCACATGGAGTTGATCCTGCAGGATGACCCTCTACGCTATGTGGATGCCCAGGTCACGCCACTTCGGGATCGACGCGGCAGATCCAGAGGATGCTTCGTCGCCCTGCGGGACATCACCACACGCTACCGCGACGAACTCGAATTACAGCGGGTCAACGAGCAACTCGCCGAACAGGTCCGACAGATCGAGGCACTCCATGACGAGCTCCGCGAGCAAGCCATCCGTGACGGGCTGACCGGCCTATTCAATCGTCGCTATCTCGACGAGATCCTGCCCCGCGAGTTGAGTCGCGCATCACGGGAGAAGGACATGCTCTCGATCGTCATGATCGATATCGATCACTTCAAGTTGGCCAACGATCGGTACGGTCACGGCGAAGGAGATCGCCTCCTCGCGGTGCTCGGGACCGTGCTGCGCGAGGGCACGCGTCCCGGCGACATCGCCTGTCGCTACGGCGGGGAGGAGTTCCTCCTCGTGCTGCCGAACACCCCACCGGAGATCGCTCGGTCGAGGATGGATGACCTTCGGAGCCAGTACATCGAACGGCTTCGAGTCAAGAACTTCCGATCTCCGCCGACACTCTCCGCGGGCGTCGCCGCCTTTCCGACCCACGCGCAGTCCGACGAAGAGCTGTTGCAGGCTGCGGACTCGGCCCTCTACCGAGCCAAGGACGAAGGCCGCGACCGGGTCTGCGTCGCCGGGCATCGATCCGTTTAGCCCGTTCGCCCTCCGACCCGCTTCCGTTGCCGTCAGGGCTCGGCATCGGATCGCGTGACCCGGAATGGGTTCCCCGCTTCTCGAGAGGTACACGCACCCACAACCCCCCGTCCAAGTAACCTCGAAAGCGCACTGCGCATCTCGGCCGTCTTCGGTATGCTTCAAGCGTTCCGGCGGGGAGTCCGCTTCGGGAAGGGATGCGGCATGGTCGACGTCTTCGAGGTGGCGAAGCTTCTGGTCTCGCATGCGGTCGCAAACTACGGCGGCGATGTGGACCTGATCGCAACCTACGGATCCCAGGCGCGCGGCGATGCCCGGCCGGGTTCCGACCTCGATATCTTCTACACGCCCGCCCCGGGCAAGAATCCGCCGATCGGTCGGACGTTCCTCCTCGACGGACTGCTGTTCGACTTCTGGGCGCTGCGCTGGGAGACGCTCGAAGGGTTCGCCACAGGAACCCTTCGCGGATGGGCATTTGCGCCGGCGCTCGTCCGGCAAGCCACGCCGTTGTACGTCCGATCGTCCGAGCAGGCCGACCGCCTGGCCGCATTGCAGCGGCAGAGCCGGGCGTTGGAGGAGCCCGAATATCGCGCGGCGATGCACGAACGGGCCCAAGAGTGTTTCGTTCGTGTCGTCGAGCAGTTGGGAATCCTGCGATTGGCCGCCCAGGGCTCGAGCGCCGATCTGTCGCACGCCGCGTGGCGGCTGATTCAGGCAAACTGGGAATGTCTGTCGCTTGCGAACCAGGTGACCTTCGAACGCGGTTTTCATCGTGCTCTGAACGAGACGGAGAAGCTGACGAATCGACCGGAGGGTCTGAAGGAGCTCGTCCGCACGATCACGACCTCGCCGGATGCGAGCCGGGTCCTTGAAGCCGCCGACGCGCTCGTTGGCGCGACCTATCGGATTCTGCATGAGCACGATCCGGCCCAACCGCTGAAGCGATCCGTCGGCGAGGCGTTCGATCAGGTCTATCCCGAGATGAAGGACATTCTTCGGAAGCTTCTCACCGCATGTGAAGCCGGCGACCGCGTGGCGGCGAGCCTGGAAGCGTACAGCCTGCAGCACGACGTCACGTCGATCCTCGCCGACACTCGAAAGGCGCCGATCCGGAGGCGATTCGATCCGTACAGCGCGCCGGCGACCGCGTACAGCGAGGCGGGCTTCCCCGACCTGATGACGCGGTCCACCGGCTCACTCGACGGACTGGCCGACGCCGCCCGTCGTTTCGACGCGCACCTGCGGAGCTGGCTGGCGCATCACGGCGTGGACCTCTGCGAGTTCGACACGTTGGACGAGCTGCGTAGTGTGCTGCGCTAGAAGACATCATCGGCAGCCAGCACCTCGGATCGTCGGACCGCGGCGCGAGACGGTCTCGCAACGGGCTTGGACCATGCTCGGCGTACCCGATTGGGAAGGCGGTGCTCGAAGTGCCCCGATCCTTTGAACTCGCTCGCCGTCGAGACCTCGCTTCGCTATGCCTGGCCGCCCTGACCGCCTGCCTTGTCTTCGCGGCGCCGCAGCGATCGCTCGCATGCGACACGGCGCTGATCGTGATCGACGTGCAGAACCTCTGGCTCGAGCAGGGCGACTGGCGAACCGTCGCCGGGGTTCACATCATCGAGGCCGTGGCCGAGACGCTCCGCGTCGCGCGAGAGGCGTCGCTCACGATCATCTACGTTCGTGACACCAGCGTCGACGCGGCCTACGCCGGGGAGGAACGCCTTGCGTTCCCCGATTCGATCGCCCCGTTTCCGGAGGATCCGGTCTTCGAGAAGAAGGATCGAGACGCGTTCACCAATGCGGCCCTGAAGCCAACGATCGAAGGTTTGGGACTCCGCCGACTCCTCCTCTGCGGCATGGCGAGCGACAGCTGCCTCGCCGCAACCCTTACGGGAGCCATGGACAACGGCTTCGAGGTCCTCGTCGTCGCGGACGCCCACAGCAGCGGCCACGGCGGCCGCAAGGCCGCGTTCATGAATGGCATCTGGGGAGGATGGGGCGTTTCACTGCCTACGACGGCGGAGCTCGCCCTCTCCCTCGGCACTTCCGCCTCCGTCGACGACCCGTAGTTCCGCCGGTTTCGGGAACCACGACGCAACGTGAAGCCCACGGTTCTCCCCGCTCATCCAATGTGATATGCATTACATTCCCGGCTCCCACGCCTTCGTCCCTTGCGATTCCGCCAGGATTCGGATCGGTGCCGGATCCTCCACAACAGCGTGGTGAACCGTGGTCTCGGCAACGCAATGCGAGGAGAGCTCTGTTGCGAATACTCTACTGATAGAGTATTCTACTGCGAAATTATGACTGCACAGGGAGTGAGGATCGCTCGATGGCCCTAGAGCACATCCTCCTCGGGTATCTCGCCCGAGGACCTCGAACCGGATACGACCTGAAGAAGACGTTCGACGCCTCGGCGGCTCACTTCTGGCCGGCGCGGCAGAACCAGATCTACCGCACGCTGACACGCCTACACGAGCAGGGACAGATCTCTTTGGAGATCGTCGAGCAGACGGATCGACCCAACCGGAAGCTCTATGCGATCACCGAGGCCGGACGAGACGAACTGCTCGCTTGGCTCTGTACGCCGGTCGAGGAGCCCATCTGGAGGTCCCATCTCCTCAGTCAGCTGTTCTTCTCCGATGCGATCGACGATGACGCGGCGATCGCCCTGCTTGAAGCGAGGCTTCGCCACCTGACGGAGGAAGTGCAGCAGTACGAGCAGATGATCGAACTCGGGGACGAACCCGCCACGCCGGAGAACGCGCGCGACCAGTTCTTCCGCTGGTTGACGCTCGATCACGGGATCCGAACGCATCTCTGCTCCATCGACTGGACGAAGGATGCCATCCGACGGATTCGGCGTAAGGCCTATGAAGGCGGCCGAGCGGCCGCACTGGACATGTCGGAGCACGAAACATAGGACGCCGAGGAGCCCGCGGCGATGACTCACGATATATCGGAGAGGAGCCTCTTGAAGCCGTTCACCCAAGCAGCCTGGATCTCTGTCCTGCTCTGTTTGTCCGTCTTCCTTTCCACCACAGCCGTGGAGCCGGTCGACTTCGCCTCCGGCGACTTCTCGCTCGTCGGGGAGCTTCAGCTCCCCGACGGCGAGGCTCCACTCCCGGCGATCATCATGGTCCACGGCTCCGCCGACAGCGATCGCACCGATTGGGGGAAGTACCAGCCGATCATGGATCGCATGCTCGCCGCCGGTTTCGCCGTCCTTTGCTGGGACAAGCCGGGGGTTCGCGCGTCGAGGGGACGGCTCGCGAGCGACGGCGAGGTCATCAAGCAGCGAGCGTCGATCCTCCTCGACGGCGTCGAGCAGCTGAAGCTCCACCCCGCAATCGATCCGGATCGGATCGGCGCCTGGGGGATCAGTCAAGGAGTGGTCGTCGTGCCGATGGCGCTCCACGAGGCCGAGGACATCGCCTTCGTCATCGTCGTCAGCGGTCCGGGGACCGATGGCATCGCTCAGACCGCGCATATACAGGCCCGCAAGCTGATCTGTCGTGGCTACTCCGAGGAGGTCGCGAAGCTCGCGGAGATCTCCCTCTCCGGGCTGCCCCGTTCGTCGACACACGAAGAGTATCTGGGACACATGCAAACACTGATCGGCATTCCGGCGCTCGGATACAAGGCATCCTGGATCGACGCCGAAGACGAATGGTCGCCCTGGGATCTGTCCGAGGGCTCGACCTTCAATCCGATCGACGTCATCGCGCAGTCGACGATCCCGGTCCTCACGTTCTTCGGCGAGTTGGACATGCAAGTCGATCCCGTTCAAGGATTCGCCGCCTATCGTCAAGCACTCGCAGCGGCCGGACATCCCCTTTCCGCGGCCGTCTGGATCGAGGGTGCCGGCCACACGCTGAATCGAACACAGTCCGGCTGCACGGACATCTCGGCGCGCAACCACGTGCCCGAGTATCTCGACAAGCTCGAAAACTGGATTCGGAGCCTCTGGTAACGGGCCGGGAAAGACCGTCGGCTCCCGAAGCCGCGATCGACCAAAGGAGGATGGATGGCACGCGCGCAGCAAATGGGAGGAATCCCCCGAAATGGATCGGATCGACCGCGCACGATGCGGCAACTCGCGGCGGCGGTCGCGTGCGCCGGGCTGACCGTGCTCTTGCTCGCAACCACGGCACTTGGCCGGAGCGACTCCGCGGAGCCGCCCTGGCCAACCGAGCGCTGGGTATGCTCCGCACCGATCGACCAGAACATGAGCATCACGGCCTTGGATGAGTTCTGCTCGAGCGCAGGACGGTACGCAGACACGGTGCTGGTCGTTCGAAACGGCTACATCGTTTCCGAGCGCAACGCATCCAACTTCGCCAGCGGAGCGAAGCACTTCCTGTTCTCCACGACGAAAAGCATCCTGTCGATCCTCGTCGGCATCGCCATCGACAAGGGGTACATCGAGAACGTCGCTCAGCCCGTTCTGGACTTCTTCCCCCATCGCTCGGTGGCGAACCTCGACGAGCGGAAGCGGTCGCTGACGTTGGAGCACCTGTTGACCATGACTTCGGGATTCGACTGCTGCGAGGACAACAACGAGACCTTCAACCGAATGGCCGGGAGCTGGGATTGGCTGCAGTTCGCGCTCGATCTCCCGGTCACCGGGACGCCCGGCGAGACGTTCGAGTACTGCAATGCGAACTCGCACCTGATCTCGTGCATCCTGACGGAGACCACGGGACTCAGCGCCCTCGATTTCGCCGAAGCGTACCTCTTCGGACCCCTCGGGATCGACGATGTGACGTGGAATAGCGATCCGCAAGGCAGAAGCATCGGGTGCACCGGCCTGTGGATGAAGCCTCGGGATCTCGCCAAGATCGGACTGCTTTGCCTCGAGGGCGGCCGCTGGGATGGCGAGCAAGTCGTCTCCTCGTCGTGGATCGAGGCATCGATCCAGCCCCGGACGGCCTGCAACGACTACGGGTATCGAAATGGATACGGCTATCAGTGGTGGATCGGCAACGAGTCGGATGGCTGGTACCTAACCTCGGGATACCAGGGGCAGCACCTCTTCGTCCTTCCAGAGCAGAAGATCGTTGTGGTCTTCACTGGCAGCAACAGCCA
>Ga0272443_10004053_pt1 | contig 16476 bp, 11 predicted proteins | sample SSMAcet12_FD_193581 | JGI IMG/M metagenome (GOLD analysis project Ga0272443, IMG submission 193581) | Marine sediment archaeal communities from Little Sippewissett salt marsh, Falmouth, MA, United States - SSM-Acet-12 | ecosystem: Environmental > Aquatic > Marine > Wetlands > Sediment ... | reverse complement strand
CCCGGAAGTCATCAACCGCAAGAAGCCGGATCGGCGGGCCGCGTGGTTCGAGTCCTACGTTACGACCGTCCTGCAGCGCGACGTGAGGGAGCTTGCGAACATCGACGGGCTGCTCGAACTGCCCCGGCTGCTGCAGCTGCTTGCAGCGCGATCCGGGCAGCTGCTGAACGCGTCCGCCCTCTCCAGGGACCTGGCCATTCCCGGCACCACTCTCAAGCGCTATCTGGCCCTGCTGGAGACCACCTTCCTGATGCAGCCCCTGCGACCGTGGTCGGGGAACATCGGCAAGCGGCTGGTGAAGTCACCCAAGATCTACCTGGAGGATTCCGGACTGGCCGCCTACCTGCTCGGCGCGGAGATCGGCCGCAAGGCCAACGGGAGCGACCTGACCGGTGGGCTCCTGGAGAACTTCGTTCTTGGCGAACTGCGCAGGCAGATCGCCTGGAGCAGGACGAGACCGGGGATCTTCCACTTCCGGACCTCCAAGGGCAGCGCGGAAGTGGACGCCGTGCTCGAGTCCAGAGACCGCAGAATCGTCGCCGTGGAAGTCAAATCCGGCACTCGCGTGCGCAAGGACGACTTCGCAGGGATCGGCAAACTGGCCGCCGAAGTGGGTGACAGGTTCCACCGCGGTATCGTGCTATACGGCGGCGAGGGAGTAGTGCCCTTCGGCGGCAGAATGCACGCTGTTCCGGTAGCGGCGCTCTGGCGCTGGTAATCACCCCGGCAAGGCCGACCTCGGCGAGCACCTCTGGTCGCTGGTGGTTCTCGGAATCTGGACGGAGCAGCGAGCCTAGCCTCCTCCTCGCGCCAGGATCCCAGAGACCGCCACGAAGCCCCGGCTCCTGAGATGCATTCCTCACGCAATGCCACGAACACACAGAGCAATGCGGTTTTCGGGTGGGCAGTGAAGACAGGCGGCAGCCCGGGCGCAGTGTCAGCTGCGCGCACGCCTCTTCTTGGACTCGCCCCCCGGGGGCCCGCAGGGAGGAGCGAACGGGACGCAGCCACGCCCAGGGGGCGGCAGTTCCGGCGGAGTTCAGTGTGAGGGGTGCGGCGCAACGCAGTTGCGCAAACCGAGTGAACACAGAATCTCGACGACCCCCACCTGCTTGTGGAACGGGGTCCTTTGCGACTCTGCGAGAGGAAGAAGAGGGTGTTGGGTCCCGGGGCCTACTTGCGCTCTTCACGTCTTTGGTGCCAAAGGGCTCTTCCTGAACCCCGGTCCCCCGTACGCGGGTCTGGACGGCCGGCTGGTGCCGCCTATAATCGCGGGGCATGATCAAGAGACGGAAGAAGCACGTGTTTCTGGTGGTCGGCGCGCGGCCCAATTTCATGAAGGCGGCGGCGCTCTGCCGGGCGTTCCGCAAGCAGCGAATCCGGGTGGAGCTGTGCCACACCGGCCAGCACTATGACCGGGTCATGAGCGATAGCTTCTTCCGGCAGCTGGGTCTGCCCAGGCCGAAGTACGCGCTGGGCATCGGTTCAGGGTCGCATGCCGAGCAGACCGGCAGGGCCATGATAGGCATAGAGAAGGCGCTGCTCGAGTCCCGACCTGGGATGGTAATGGTTGTCGGCGACGTCAACTCGACCGTTGCCGGGGCCCTGGCCGCGGTCAAGCTGCACGTTCCCGTCGCGCACGTCGAGGCCGGATTGCGCAGCGGCGACCGCCGCATGCCGGAGGAAATCAACCGGATCGTCACCGACGCGGTCTCGGACTACTGCTTCGTTACCGAAGAAGACGGCAGGAAGAACCTGCGCCGCGAGGGCTTCGACATGAAGCGAGTATTCCTGGTCGGCGACGTCATGGTCGACACTCTGCTGCACTTCAAGCCGCGAGCCGCAAGACTCAAGCGCGCGCGGCGACTGGGGCTGAGTTCCACGGGCTATGCGCTTTCCACGCTGCACCGGCCCGGCAACGTTGACGAAGAGAAGACCCTTTCCGGCCTGGTCGGCGCGTTCGAAGAGATCGCCGAAAGCCTGCCCTTCGTTCTGGCCGCGCACCCCCGCACCCGCCAGCGACTGAAGCGGTTCGGCCTTCTCAAGAGGTTCGAAGAGCTGAAGACGAGCCGCAGCCGCAATCCGCAGAACGCGGGACCCGGCCTGTGGCTGCTGCCTCCTCAGGAGTACCTGGACTTCATGTCGCTGGTCATGGATTGCCGCATCATGCTCACCGACAGCGGCGGTCTGCAGGAGGAAACGTCGGTCCTGGGCGTTCCTTGCCTCACGCTGCGCTGGAACACCGAGCGGCCGGTTACGCTTCGCGAGGGAACCAGCAAACTGGTGGGTAACGACCCGGCCCGCGTGTTGCGCGCCGCGCGCCGGGCCATGGCCTCGCCCCGCAGGAAAAGGCGCGTCCGGCTCTGGGACGGGAAGGCCGGCGGCAGGATCGCGAAGATCGTCGCACGAATCCTTCGCGGACCTGCCTCCTGACACCAACGATCAGCAGGCCGTTCCTCAACGGTCTGCTATGGGTGGTTCCCCTTGGGACGGCTCGAAGCCCGCACCAGTCGCCAGACCTCGGAACGCTCCAGGCCGGGCACCGGCTGCGGAATCACTCTGAGGGCTCCCCAACCGGACGTGAGTTTTTCGCCCCTTCACGCACCGCCCTGTCGTGGCGCAGAGTGGCCGCGTCCGTCTTCTTCCGGGGATCGAACTCCCGCTTCTCGAAGACCAGCAGGCCGAATCCGCCGTAGGGGCAGTCGCTCCCGGGAAATCCCCGCGCGCCTTCACCGTCGCCTCCTGGGGGCAGTCACACCCCGGTTCTCTTCATGAGAACCTCCTCGTAGACTTCGAGGTGCTTTGCGGCAACAGCATCCCAGCACAGGCCAAGCTGCTCGACGCGCCGGCGACCGGCTGCGCCCATCCGGTCGCGTGACGCCGGTTCATCGAGCAATCTGCGCACTGCAGCGGTGAAGGCCTTCACGTTTGCGGGTTCCACGAGGAAGCCGGTCTGGCCATCGTCAACGAGTTCCGGCGTTCCTCCTACCCGCGTGGCCACGACGGGACGGGACGCGGCCATGGCCTCCAGCACCACGTTGGGCCGGCCCTCGGACAGGCTGGGAAGGGCTAGAATATCACACGCGGCCAGCCACAAGGGCATCTCTTCCTGCGGTCTGAAGCCGTGCACCTTGACCCGATCGCTTACGCCCAGAGCTGCGGCCTTGGCCTGCAGTCCCGGTACGGACGGCCCCCCGCCGACCAGGTGGACCTCAGGGCGTGGCGCGTATTTCCCGAGCTCTGCAGCCATCTCGGCCAGTATAAGGGGGTTCTTGACTGGCGCCACCTGGCCGGCGAAGAGGACAATTAGCGCCTCTTCCGGCAGGCTCAGACGCTCCCGGGCCTCTTCCCGCCCACAACGGCCAAAGGCCTTGAGGTCCACACCATTGGGCTGGAACAGGACGCGGCCCCCGGATACCCCTCTGGCCAGTACTGCCGAGCGCAGATCCTCGCTCACGGTGAGAACACGATCGGCACTGGCGAGTGCCCGATTCGACAGTCGCCGGGCAAGCCTGCTCTTCGACAGCTTCAGATCGCTGCCACGCACGGTCAAGAGCAGCGGTTTGCCCGCGAAGGATGCCGCCCATCCGGAGATGGTCCATTGAGCGTGCACCAGGTCGCAGTCCTTCGACCAACGGCGTGCGGCGCGCCGCATCAGGTACATGAACCCAGGAACCTCCACCTGGGCCAGGAGACTCGTCCGAAGATTGCTGGGGATACCTCCGCCGTAGGCCAGCCTCTGGAGTGAGTCCGGCAGCATGTACCGGAAACGGCGCACATCCACCGCCCCGAACCGGTCAGAAAGCGGCACACCGCGGTCGTGAGGACATACTACGCGAACCGCCGCACCGGCATTCACCAACGCTCGCGACAGGCTCAGGAGAAAGCTACCGTAAAAGTCACCCTCGAAACGCGGAAAGCCTGTAGTCAGCATGCAGATCCTCACGGCGTCGCGCTCTCCTCCGGCAGACAATGGTAGGTGCGGCAGGACGCGAGTCAATCCTCAGCCGTCCTTAGGCGCAGACTCGCCGCAGGAGTCCTGTGACTGGCGGCAAGACGCCGGAGTCTTGAGTCACCGAAGGTTATGTTGGCTATCCGACCCTCTGAAGAGTCCGCCAACCTCAAGCCCGGAGCGAAACCCCTTGCGCCCCTGTCGGTTGGGGGTAGAATCCGGAACAGCATAACGAAGAAAGGGCAGGCGTGTACGAAGACCGGAGAATCGCCGTAGTAGTGCCGGCCTATAACGAAGAGACCCAGATCGGCAAGGTCATCGAGACCATGCCCGACTACGTCGACCGCATCGTCGTCATCGACGATTGCAGCATGGACCGCACTTCCGAGGTTGTGAACGGCTACGCGGAAAAGCAGCCCCAGCGGATTCACCTCATTCGCCACGAAAGGAACCGGGGCGTTGGCGCTGCCATTGCCAGCGGGTACCGCGAAGCGGTCGAGAAAGGCGCAGACGTCGTAGCCGTGATGGCCGGCGACGGCCAGATGCCGCCTGCCGAACTCGTAAATATCATCGAACCGGTGGTCGAGGGCAAGGCCGACTACGCCAAGGCCAACCGCCTTTTCACAGGTGAAGCCTGGCACAAGATCCCCAAGGTCCGGTACATGGGCAATGCGGTGCTTTCTCTCATGACCAAGGTGGCCTCGGGATACTGGCAGTTGGCCGACACCCAGTCCGGGTTTACTGCCATCTCCGCCGAGGCGATCAACCGCATCCGCGTGAAGACCCTCTACCCCAGTTACGGCTACCCCAACGACCTGTTGGTGCGACTGAACGGATTCGGCTTCAAGACAGTGGATGTGCCCAGCGAACCGGTCTACGGCGTGGGCGAGAAGTCCAAGATGCAGGTGTGGAAGGTCATCCCCCGGATGACCTGGCTTCTTACCAAGTGCTTCTTCTGGCGAATGAAGGAGAAGTACATGATCCGCGACTTCCACCCGTTGGTGTTCTTCTACCTGGCCAGTATGGGCTTGGGAGGTATCGGGATGCTGCTGCTGTCGCGGTCGGCATGGATCGCCGTCGAGACGGCCCTGGAGGGCGCCCTGCGCATACCGCCCACGAACACACTGGCCGCCGGCTTCTGCCTGGTATCCGCCCTGCAGTTCGCGCTGTTCGCTATGTGGTTCGATATGGAGTACGATCGAAGATAGGCCCTGTTTTTCCGCGCAGAGACGCAAAGGTGCGGAGGACGCAGAGAGGGAAGCACCCATTATGACTGAGAATGAGGTTGGCACTGTTGTGCTCAAGAAAGCTATTGATGTTCACCGGGACTTGGGTCCAGGACTCCTGGAGCGAGTGTACTAGTGCATTCTCGTGGACGAGCTTCGAGAGGCAGAGCTCCGTGTAGCCCAGCAGGTCCCGGTGACCATTGAGCACAAGAACAAGCGATACGAAGATGCTTTCCGCGCCGACATCCTCGTTGAAGACAAGGTCATCATCGAAGTGAAGTCCGTAGAGAAGACGACTCCCGCCCACAAGAAGCAACTGCAGACCTATCTCAAGCTGACAGGCTGCAAACTGGGTTACCTTCTCAACTTCGGCGAGGCTTTGATGAAGGACGGCATAACCAGGGCGGTCAACGGACTAGAGGAAGGTTGACTTCTTTTCCGCGCCCGTCTTCGCCCCACGGGCTACGCCGCGGTAGGCCAGAGGCGCAGAGGTGCTGAGACGCGGAGAACTGCAGGCCGAAGTTGTCGTCGGCGTTGCCGGGGCTGGTCGCTAGTGCGACTTCGTCGCGTCGCGCCCACCCCCCGGCAACTCCCCGGGAGTCTGACGACTCCCTGAGCGTGGCCCTGCCACGCTCGCTCCTCCCTCTAGGCAGACTCGTAGAGAGGCGAGAGCACGGCGCAAGCCGTGCTCAGGGCGCGATAGCGCCCGGGTGGCTGCTGAAGGGGTGGGCGACGGACAGCCATGTCCGGCGCTCAACCCGAGGCAGCTCGCCTCTACTCACTCCCCGAAACTGAAGTTCTCAGCGCCTCCGCACCTCAGCGTCTCTGCGCGGAAGATAATGCCTCGCTGACTTGCTCCGGGGTATTCGCGTCCAGGGCCAGGTATTCCTTGGCAAGCTGACCGGCAACGTAGATCTGTACTTGTGCGTCGCCGGGTGCGCCCAGTTCGTAGACGGTGATGGCGGGGTCGCCTTTGGGCGACTCGATTACGGCGACCTTGACGTATCCTTCGCCCGGCGAGCGTAGCTTTTCCGGCTGGCGGGACTGGGGGTGACGAACGTGAACAATGTAAGTCGTTCTTTCCTCGGTCAGCGTCTGCCCCTGCCGGAGATAGTAGTTGGTGATCGTGTGTTTCTCGTTGCTCCGGTATGCGCCTCGGAACTCGCCACGCCGGAACAGATATCCGAGGGTCTTCCAGCCTCGCCGATAGGGAAAACCGAATTGCCCATAGGTCATTGACGGTAGATTGCTCCACATCAGTTCGGGGGCTTCTTGCAGGAACACGGCGTGCAGGTGACGGGTAACGAGCATCGCGACCACCGCAGCGGCGGCTACGGTCACCCCGGCACAGAACTTCCCGGCGACTCTGTAACGCTGCCCCAGGCGATGGCATCCCGCAAGCAGGGCTGCGAAGCCCGCGCCACACACAAGGAACCATGGGTAGAACGCGTTCTGCACGTGGGTGCCGGGCTTCCGCATCAGGATCACAAACACGATGAAGTAACTCGCGAACCACAGGAAGTTGAGCGTGAGAGCTTTCCACCTATGGCTCAAGATTGCCAGTGGGCCGAGTACGATCAGCGTTACCATCATCACGGCGGAGCTATACGCTCCTCCCGAGAACCACAGTATATCCCAATGAAAATGCAGGCTCTTGTCCCAGCGCTTCGAGTAGTAGTCGACATTGGCCGCTGCGTGCCTGTTGAGGTAAAGCGGCAGGTAGAAGAGCATAACGACGCCCAGAAAGAGAAAGAGTGCTACCAACAGCCCGCCCCAGTTCTCGCGCAGGCCCTCGAGGCGATACCTGTATACGACGGCAAAGAGCACGGCCGGCAGCAGCAGGAACCCTTCGTAGTGCGTCAGCGACGCGAGGCCGCAGGCCACAAAGCCCAGAACCAGACTGAGCCGGGCCGTGCCGCGCTCCTCGGTCTCCATGAACTTCCACATGAAGAGAACCGCCAGGCAGGCGAAGAGCACCGTGATCATCTGGTACTGGACGATCCGCGAGAAGGCGATCCCATATCCGGACAGGGCGCACATCATCCCCGCGGCAGTGCCGGCCGCGCCCCCGAACATCGCCTTCCCGAGCAGGTAGACCAGTAGCGCAACACACATACCAGCGACCGCGAAAGGCGCCCGGGTCAACGTCTCGCCGTAGCTACGGCAGGTCATATAGACCGCCGCCGGGACGATGACCTGCGTGGGAGGGCGCCGATTAGCAGTAAGCAAGGACGAGTCCCCGCGGACAACGGCCATAGACTTGGCCACACAGTGGTAGGCCTCGTCGCCCTGGTACTCGGAGTAGCCGAGATTGACCAGTCGGAAGAATTCCGCCACCGCAAGAATGACTACCGGCACGAGATGCTCCCACGTGAATCGCGATGCAGGGACCGGCGCCATGCCCGCCCCGGGAAACAGAGCAACAGCGTGCGGCAGTGTCGAGAACAGGCCCAACGCGATGACGAAGACTGTCGCGTTGAACTTCAGTCCGAACAGATGCCCGATCATCAAGCCGACGATGGGGATCGCCAGGCTTGCGCCAACGGCGATGCAGCAGCGCTCCAGCACCTTCAACGGATACTTGCGCACCAGCAGGGCGGTCAGCCCGAAGCCCGGCAGGAAGAGCAGGAGAAGAAGGCCGCCCGCAGACTTCAACAGGCCCGGCCCACAGAGCAGACTCAGGAGCGTGGCCAGGATGCACGCGGCAATCCATGCCATGGAGAATACCCTGTTCGTCCCGGGGCCTGCCGGTTGACTTGACCCGTCTATCACCGCGGAGCCTCTCTTGCCCCTGACCCCGAGTCCCCGGCCGCGTGCCTCCGGAGCATCTCCCGCCCGGTGATGAATCTCCCCCGATAGCGCTCGATCAACTTGACCAGCATCTTGTGGTAGCCCGAGCCCAGGTTTCGCAGGAAGAGGCGGATCCTGGCGTTCATCTTGACCCTGGGTCGCGGACCTATCTCGTAAGGGTGGAAGTAGTAGACCGAGTCCCCGGTCTTAAGAGCAGCATCCAGGGCCGCGACAGTGTAGCGGTACCCGGCGATGCGATTCATGATGCCCGAACCCGCCGGCAGTCTGCCCCAGGGGAAGACCGGCCAGGGGAACTCCCAGAGCCCCGAGTCGCCCGGCTTCGCGAAGTCGTCGGGCGAGAGCTGGTACGGATTGCGGGGCGCGTTCTGGAACTTCCCGAACTTGCCCATGAGCGGCCTGGTCGGGGTTACTGAAGAATCGTACTTGAAGCCGCAGTCTAACATGTCGCCGATCATGTACGACTCGGTCGTGGAGTTCGGCGCGCGGTAACCGATGATCTCCTGCCCGGAGATCTCCTCGAGGACCCGCTTCGACTCCGCGAGGTGTTCCCGGAACTCATCGCGATTGTCCGCGTTGTAGTCCTGGTGCACGAAGTTATGCGAGCCGATCTCGTGCCCGGCCTCGACGGCCTTCTTCACGAGCTGGGGGTAATAGCGGGCCATTTCCGCGGTGAAGAAGAAGGTCGCGGTGATCTTCTCGCGGGCAAAGAGGTCGAGGATCTTCTCGGCGACCGGAGTCATCTCCCCGGAGGGATGATCGCTGTCGTAGTAGTCCCGGAAGAACGCCGCGGTGTTCGGCCAGATCGAGTTCGCTCCACCCGTTGCCCAGCGGCACTGGTACCACTCGTCCATGTCCACGGACATGAGGATCTTAGTACCCACAGAAGATCCTCCGCAACATCACCAGCCGGTAGCCCAGAGCATCGCCGAGCCCGGGGCGGGAGCAGTAGGTCGCCTGGGAGTCGTCGTTCTCGATGAGCTTGCTCTCGCAGTCGCCTTCGCGCAACATCGAGAGGGCCTCGAGCATCGCGGCCGGTGCCGACCGGAACATCCGGTTGATCAGGGTGTCGACGCTGTCGAACCTGCTTATCGGGAAACGCTTCTGGACGAGGATCGGGCCGCTGTCCAGCTTGCGTTCTATGATGTGGACGCTCAGGCCGGCCTCTTCCTCACCGTTGAGATAGGCCCAGAACGGCGCGATGCGACCGCGGTACTTCGGGAGCAGCGCACCGTGCCGGTTGAGCGTGGCGATCTTCGGGATCCCGAGGAAGTCCTCCTTGAGTATAGACTGCGCCTGGTTGATGATCACGTCGGGCTTGAGTTCCCGCAGGATCGCCAAAAACTCGGGGGAGTTGGGATCGGTCGTGCGGTCCACACGAATGCCGCGCTTGCGCGCGAAAGTCTCAAGCGAGAGGAAATTCAGCGAGTTGAGTCCCGGCAGGGCTCTCATCATCTTGAAGAGCACCGTCACGATCGCCCGCCAATAGAGCCTGATGGGATTGGTGATGACCGCGAGCGTCAACAGATATCCGAGCTTCCCGGCGAAGCTCCGACCGACGATCACAGTCCCCGACACGATCCCCACGCCGACGAGTTCGCCCTCCGGAAGGCCGGCGACTACCTTCTTCAGGAAGGGATTGATGAAGACCGGCTCTTCGGTGACGGTGATGTAGACGCGCATCTACTTCTCGCCTGTCCGCGATTCTTCGAGGGCCGAAACGGCCAGTTCCCGGATGCTCATAGTATAGCCGTGCTCGGTGAAGATGCGCACCTCCAGCCCCTCGGCGAGCAGCACCGGGACCTTCGCGACGTACTCCAGCGTCCGATCCTTCCCGATTGTCCCGACGGGCTTCATCTCGAAGCTGCACTCCGGCTGCCCCCTTGAGCGCAACACCAGCCGGACGAAATCGGCGTGCCGCCACGCCTGCGAAGTGCGGACCTTGACACGCACCGAGGTCAGCAGCTTCGCATCGGGAAGCCCGACGGACACTCGCGGTTCGTTGGCCCGGGAAATCGCGAGCGGAAACGCCTTGCGCAATTTGCCGCGATCCGATTCGCCGTCCCGGGGAATCGGCCGGGCGATGATTCCCATCTCCGCGGGCGGGATTGCTTCCTCGCGAAGCCTTCCGGCGGTGAGCAGTTCGTCGGCGCACTTGCGGCGGGCCGAGCACGTGACCGGATCCAGCAGGTAGGGCCGGGAGGCGGAGCGTAGCCTTTTCGCGGCCAGATCGTCGGCCACCTTGCGGCGCAGGTCCTTCAGCGCGTCCGCGTGAGCCCGGACGGCATCCGCAGGAAGCGCGCCCTTCCCGGCCAGGAGTTCCGCGTCGCGGTAGAGGCGGGCCGCGACCAGCGGCCGAGCCGTGACTGCATTGCGGACCAGTTCCTCCGCTTGTAGCCTGCGCGTTTCGGGGTCCAACGCCACGCCGTACAGGCGGATCCCTCGGTCGTCCTCCAGCACCGGGAAGAGCAACGGCAAGCGCGCAAGGCGACCCGCGAACGACGCGCACCTCTCGGGCATGACGCAGGCGTGGGTCACCGAGTGCTCCTCCAGGGTCTCGACAAACCTGCCGAGATCCATCCGAGACTTGAGCAGCCTGACGAGGTCCTTCTGCATTCTCCGGTGCTCGGGACGATAGTCGGTATAGGCGACCTTGTGCGCTCCGAGCACCTGAGCTCCAGCCAGGGCCGTGAGGTGCGCGCTCAGTACGGTTCCGGATGCAACGTGTCCAGTCGAATCTTCGGCGGCCAGTCGGGCGATGGCTTTGCTGCCGAGTTGCGCCGCGAAGTCGCGGGCCGCGTCCTCGGCGGGCCCCGCGATCACTGCCTCGGCGCCCTGGTAACAAGAGGCAAACAGCAGCGGTAAAGCGCAGGCCAACCGAACCGGCAGGCTCTTCGCGCGGGCCCGGCTCCAAATCAGCAGTCCCAGCGCAACCAGGAAGCCGAGCGCCAGCAGCGGCAAGGCCTCGTCCCACTGCGCGAACCGGTCGGGCCCCCAGTAGTGAATGGCGCCCAGGGCCAGCGCCGCGGCGGCCAGCCAGCAGCATCCGGGGATCCCGATTCGCAGCCTGCCTTCGGACGGCCGGACCAGCTCCGACAGCCCCAGGGCGAGGCTGAAGAGCACGGGCGCCGCCCAGATAGAGCGGAAGAGCAGATTGGGGTGCACCCCAACCGGCAGGATCGCGATCAGCAGCAGCAGCGGCAACACCAGCGCCGGCCCCAGGGCGAAGAGCAGCATCCGCGCCCTTCGCGATTCTCGCGCGCGCCGCCACCAGAGCGGCACGGCGGCCAGACCCAGGAACCACAGCGGCGAGCCCAGCAGCTCCACGGCCCGCGAAACGTACTTGCCGCCCAGTACTTCTCCCAGCGTCGAGAGGACCGGGCCGCCCGCAGCGCCCACGGCGCTGACCCCGCCGGTCTGCCCGGCGACAGTGTCGAGCAGCAGCTTCCGACACAGGACAAACGGCAGGACGAATATCCCCATCAGCACCAGGGCCGCGACCGCCCGCCAGAGCCACTGCCGGTCACGCCAAAGCAGTCCCGCCAGAGCGACAAAGAGCAGGACGTACCCGCAGAACTGCCCGCCCTGCGGGTGCACGAAGAAGGCGACTCCGTTGGCCGCGGCCGCCGCGGCGACCCGGCCCCAGCCCCCTTCCAGGACCCACCGGCCGGCCCAGGCAAGTGCTACCGGGTAGAACGTGAAGAGCGCTATCCACCGGGGACCGGTCAACTCCCGCCACATCGCCGGCGCCGAAGAACCCTCCATGCTGGAGGAAAAGAGCGTGAAGAAGGCCAGGAAGAGGCCCAGGGCCAGGAGGCGATCCCGCGCCTTATCGACGAACAGCTTCAGGGCGCTGGCCTGGCAGGAGATCACCACCGGCACCAGCAATGCGGGCAGGACGCGGAAAACGTCGACCGCGCCGGCGCCCGAGAGCCTCCCGATCACAGCGAGAAGAACGTACCAGGTGTTCATGACGTACATGGGGTGCGGCTCGATCGAACCGTGGAAGGGGTCGGCGGTGGTCAGCACCCCCGCGCGCGCCATCCGGGTGACGCCACCGGCGTGGAACCACAGGTCCGAGCCGGGCGACAGGGCCCGCAGCGAGTTGAAGGCCGCGAGGGCCACCAGCGCAAGCATCAGGGCACCGATCGCGCCCCCCGCAGCGGGCGGAGCCTCCTGCAGGAATGAATCGGGCCCCTTCTTCCCTGCCAGGAAGAACGACGCCGCCAGCATCGCAATGGTCGCCGCGACCAGAAAGATCGCGCCCGCCCTCAGGCTCCAACCCAGCAAATACCCGGGGATCGACCAGGCGCATATCAGCATCAGCGAAACGACGAAAGACGGGCCCAGCCAGTCGATCCAGCTGCCGCGCCCCAGGCCGCAGACCCGCATGATTGCGTAACCCGGCAGCACGGCGAAAACGCAGAACAGCCCGCCGACCAGCAGGAAGGATGTGACGCTCACCTGGCCATCCGGTGCCCCGGAGCGCAGCACCACGGCCAGCAGCACCAGCAGCGCTGCGGGTACATATAGAACGTATCTGAGCCAGTTAGGCCAGGCGGACGGAGACGGTTGCATCACCACAAGTGTAGCTCGCGGAGCGGCGCGCGCAATGCCGTTGGAACTGGGTCCCTTGAGCAGAAGCGCACAGAAGTACCCAACCCCTATTCCTGTCGCGCAGAGACGCTGAGACGCAGAGGACCCCGGCCCCCAGCAGAAAGACGTCGTCAGCGTTGCCGGAGTTGGTCGCTCTTGCGACTTCATCGCATAGCGCCCCCCCACCCCCCGGCAACTCCTCGGAAGCCTGGCGGCTTCCTGAGCACGGCTTTGCCGTGCTCGCTCCTCCTTCCAGGTGACTGAGTCTTAGCCCGAACTCGGGAGGAGGCTGGAGCACAGCGGGAACTGTGCTCGGCGCGCCCGTCTTCGCTCCTTCGGAGCTACGCCGCGGCAGGCCCGGCGCCCGGAAGGGTGCTGCAAGCTCGCGCGGCGGACATTCATGTTCGCCGGGTGAACGGCAGCAGCCGGCCTCCACTCGCAACCGGATGACAGCAGTTCTCTGTGGCTCAGCGTCTCTGCGCGACAAAGAAGGGCTTATGGGTTAAGCCCCGTGAGACCCAAAATGACTCTTGCCATGCCGCCAGCGCGTGGCGAGAATGCCCGGGAATCGCTTTGGGAGCTTTCACGGACAGGCATGACCGAGTCGCGCACATCCGTAACCGTCATAGTTCCGGCCTATAACGAAGAGGCCGCCGTAGGTGAGACGCTGCGCGAGTTGCGCGGCGGCCTCGACGTGGACAACTCGCGGGACTACACGATACTGGTGGTCAACGACGGCAGTACGGACGGGACCGCCGAAGTGCTTGACGGTCTCAGGGAGGAGCTCAAGCTCGAGGTAGTGCACTCCCCGCAGAATCGGGGCTACGGCGCCTCGCTCAAGAAGGGCATCGCCGCCAGCCAGAGCGACTTCGTGATGACCTTCGACTCCGACGGCCAGCACGATCCGAAGCACCTGCCGGAAATGGCCGCGGGACTCGAGAGCGGCTACGACGCGGTCATCGGCGCCCGCCAGGCGGGCAAGGGCGCGCCGCTGTGGCGCGTGCCGGGCCGGTGGGTGCTGGCCTGGCTGGTCAACTACCTCTGCGGTCGGCGGATCCCCGACTTCAACTGCGGCCTGCGCGCCTTCCGGCGGAGCGTCATCGAGTCCATAACCCACCTGTGTTCCGAGAAGTTCTCCTTCTCGGCGACCAGCACCATGGCGCTCTACGGCCGCAACGCCAACGTGAAGTTCATCCCCATCGAAGCACGCAAGAGAACCGGCAAGAGCACCGTGTCGGTGGGAACGGGGCTCGAGGCCTTCCTGCTGGTACTCACCTCGATAATGTTCTTCAGGCCGCTCAAGATCTTCCTGCCGGTCTCCTTCCTGATAGGCTTCGGCGGCACCGCGATGTGGACCTACGAGCTCGTTTTCCGGCAGGACATCGGCGAGTCCGCGGTGATCATGCTGCTGACCGCGCTGCAGCTGTTTCTCATAGGCCTGCTCGCCGATCAGATCGCGCATCTTCGCAAGCAGAGACAGTGAGCGAGCCAACTCCCGAGCCGGAGCAGCACCAGCCGGAAGAAGCCGCCGATTCCGGTACGCCCGAAGTCGGCGCGGCGAAGGAATCGGTCGAGCCGAAGTCCGAAGCAGCTGCGGAACCGGCGCGCAAGGGTTTCGCCGCCAGACTGGATCGAGTGCTTGAGCTTCTCTGGCGCGGAGTGGATTCCCGGTACTTCACGTACGCGCTGATCCTGCTCACCGCCGCCGCCTACCTGAGCCTGGTAACCAACAAACTGCGCGAGAACTCCGACAGCGTAGTCTACCTGCGCTTGGCGGAGAACCTCGCCGCGGGCAAGGGCTACACCTACATGAATCTGCCCCATGCGACATTTGTACCCGGCTGGCCGCTGATCCTTGCTGCTGCCATGAAACTGGGAATGGGAGAGCCCTGGCACTTGAACCTATTCATTGCAGTCCTGGGACTGGGCATGTGCTGGGCGACCTGGACTCTGGCGCTGGTATTGGCGAATCGCGGGCTGGCCAATGTAGCACTGGTGGCCTTCGCCTTCAGCGAAGACGCGATGAAGTGGAGCCAGCGGCCCCTGTCCGAGGTGGTCTTCACGTTCATCTTCCTGCTGAGCCTGATCTGCATCGCAATGGCTTGGCGCAACGAACGTCTGTCCCTCCCGTGGGGGCTCGGCGGAGCCCTGCTGGGCTCAGTGGCCATCATGACCCGTCCGACCGGAGCGGTCCTCTTTCCCGCGTTCTTAGCGTGGCTGTGGGTGACCGTGCCCCGGACGGAGAAGAAGTGGAAGCGTTCCCTCCTGGCCGCAACAATCTGCGTTTGTGGTCTGGTGCCGGCCCTGCTGTGGATCGGTCGTGCAGTGAGACACCACGACAGGTACAGGCCCTCATACGTAGGCGTCGGCAAGAGCCTGGCAAGGCCTGCAGCAAAGATCAAGACCATTGGCACCAAGACCGGCGGGATCGCGGATGCCGTGGCCCGGAACTTCGTGGGCTACTACACCGGCAGGAAGCTGGGCCCCCTCTGGGCGGTCGCGGCCGCAACCGTCATGCTTCTGCTGGCCGCCGTCGGGGCCGCCATCGCCCTGTGGAGAAGGCAGTGGCTGCTGCCGGTGACGATCGCCGGCAACTTGGCATTGATCGCGCTGTTCACCCGACCGCTGCCCCGGTACGCGTTCCCTTCTCATGCGCTTCTCGTCATCCTGGCAGTCCTGGCCACGGTCGCCGCGGCAAAGCGCTTCCGACTGCCGGGTAGGCTTGCCTGCGCCGTGCTGTTCGTGGGTCTGCTGGGCCTCTCACTGGTATCCTGGGACCGAACGCGCGGGAACAGGGACAAGCCAGAGAAAAACCAACCCTACCGCCAACTGGCAACCTGGCTGAGATCTCGGCCGGACCGCGACTCCCTTCAAGTCTGCTCCTGGCAGGCGCGCAGGGTCCACTATTTCGCGGAAGCGACCGCTCATCGCTCGGCAGGCGACGCGCAGAGTTTCCCCGAGAGTTACTGCCGCTACGGCGGCTTCGACCTGCTGGTCTTCGAGAAGCGGGAGTTCAACCCCGAGAGGAAGACGGACAGAGCCATACTCCGCCACGACAGGGCATTGCGCGACGGGGTGAAACGCATGACAGCCTGGGGAATTCTGAGGGCAATACCGCAGCCCGTACCCGGCCTGAAGCGCTTCGAGGTCTGGCGGCTGGAACCCCGTTCGCACCCCCCGAAGACGAACCAGCCTTAGCACTGCGGCACTGGATCTCAGCGCGGCCTCTGGTCCTGATCCTTCGTGCGTGCACGAAGCGATGACTCCAGGCTGAGGTTTTTCCGGCGCACCCAAAGACCTTCTCCGAAGTGGCTGGAGAGAAAGCCGAGCCTGAGAGTAAGGCAGGAGCGCAGCTGTGTTAGTGAGTACTTCCTCGGAGGACTCTGGCGACGACCATCGCGGTTCTTCAGGCGGCCAGGACCCCGGCCACCGTGGAATTGACGTCGCCGACGACCAGGACCATACCCGGCCGGGCATCGAGAAGAGCCTTCTCGATGCCGATCACGGCCAAACGTGTCTGTTCGGCGTATGACCCCGACCACCAGGAACACTTGCCTCTTGCGTCTCCTGCTCATCATCTGGCGATTATGGGGAGTGGCGACAGATCGTCCAGACCCACGCATCGGCAGTCAGCCTTTAGGTAGACCTTTCCGGGCACCGGTCCGTCCGCGCCCGGGCCGCGGGGGCGATGTCCGCCCGGGACGTCCTGAATCTTGACACCTCCGGCAAGGCGAACTACCATGCGGTCATGAGTTCACAAGTTACCGGCAAGAGGATACTTGTAACCGGCGGCGCAGGTGCGATCGGCAGCCGACTGGTCAGGTCGTTGGCCCCGGAGAACAACGTCCTTGTCATTGACGATCTCTCCAGCGGATTCGAGGACAATCTCAAGAG
>Ga0272443_10004052_pt1 | contig 16477 bp, 13 predicted proteins | sample SSMAcet12_FD_193581 | JGI IMG/M metagenome (GOLD analysis project Ga0272443, IMG submission 193581) | Marine sediment archaeal communities from Little Sippewissett salt marsh, Falmouth, MA, United States - SSM-Acet-12 | ecosystem: Environmental > Aquatic > Marine > Wetlands > Sediment ... | reverse complement strand
AGCCCGCCGCCGGACAGCTTCCCATAACGTCGGGTGTCTATCTATGGCTGCTTGCCGTCATGATTTTATGGGCAAGCAATACAGTGGTGGTTAAGATCGCTGTCCGCGATATTGCACCTTTCTGGGCGGCGTTTCTCCGCTTCGGCATGGCGCTGCCCTTCATGGCTTTATTTGTGAAACGGCATGGCGCCGGATTTCTCCTCACCGGCCGTCAGTGGTTTCAGGTGGGGCTTCTGGCGGTCCTCTTCGTCACACAGATTTTCCTTCTCAATGTGGGATCACGTTTTACCACGGGCGGCAGGGTGTCGCTCATCATATTCAGTTACCCCCTGCTCATCCCGCTCGTGGCGCCTATCTTCCTCAGGGACGAACCTCTGAAAATGCGGACCCTCACGGGCTGTGCCGTGGCTTTCGCTGGTCTCCTCATCGCGCTCTGGTACGATGTGGCCTTCGAGGGAGGCGGCACGTTCAAGGGTGACATGATCGAGCTTGCCAGTTGCCTTGTCCTGGCGATATTGACGGTTTACAACAAGTATCTCACCCAGTTCATCGACAAGTGGAAAATACTGTTCTGGCAGATGAACGTCGGTGTTTTCCTCTTTCTTATGGGTGCCCTCATATTTGAGGAAATGGACATGACCGTTGTGCGGTTCGATGCATGGACGGCACTCTTTTACCAGGCACTGATCATCAGCGTTTTCTGTTTTCTGTCCTGGCAGTTTCTCCTTGCCCGCCATAACTCGTCGCGACTGACGGTTTTCTTTTTCGCCGCACCGATTTTTGCCATTGTGCTGAGTATCATCCTCCTGGGGGAATCGCTGGAGGCGGAACTGTTGGTCGGCGGTCTCTTGGTGGGAGTCGGGATCTACATTGTCAACAGGGCCTGACGAATATCATCAGGGCATTTTCTTGCCAGAAAGGCGTTGACATATACAATATGTCGGGTTCATAATATTATTTTTACAATATATTGTATTACCATGACATGGCGTACATGTCACGAAACGGAGGGTCGTCCCATGGCCGCACGAAAATCGCCACAAAAATTGCCCCTGTCGAAAAACGCCCTGACCGTCCTGGAGCGACGCTACCTGAAGCGTGATTCCAAGGGCATGGTCCTGGAAACGCCGGAGGCGCTTTTCAGGCGTGTGGCAGAAACCATTGCTGCGGCAGACGCCGTGTTCGCGGCGGACACGGATACGAAGACCCTGGCCGATGCCTTTTACGACATGATGACCGCTCGTGAATTCCTTCCGAATTCCCCCACGTTGATGAACGCGGGCCGGGAACTGGGGCAGCTCTCTGCCTGCTTCGTCCTGCCCGTGGGCGACTCCATGGAGGAAATCTTTGATGCCGTCAAGTATACCGCCCTGATTCACAAGTCGGGTGGCGGAACGGGGTTTTCCTTCTCCCGCCTGCGACCCGCCAACGATATTGTAAAGAGCACCACCGGTATATCCAGCGGTCCTATCTCTTTCATGAAGGTCTTCGACACCGCCACCGAAACGATCAAGCAGGGTGGAACGCGGCGCGGTGCGAATATGGGCATTCTCCGTGTCGATCATCCGGACATCATGGATTTCATCATGTGCAAGGCCGATGAGGCACAGTTGAACAATTTCAACATATCCGTCGGGGCGACGGAGACCTTTATGAAGGCCGTGCAAAACGACGAGGACTACGACCTTGTCAATCCGCGAAGCGGCGAAGTAACGGGACGGTTGAATGCCCGGAAGGTTTTCAACCGTATCGTCGCGCAGGCCTGGGAAAACGGCGAGCCGGGTATCGTATTTTTGGACCGCTTGAACAGCGACAATCCAACGCCCCACTTGGGCGAGATCGAATCGACGAATCCCTGTGGAGAGCAACCGCTGCTGCCCTATGAATCGTGCAACCTGGGATCAATCAATCTTGCAATGATGGTTGCAGAGGGGCAGATCGACTGGGAACGGCTGCGGGAAATCGTGCATCGGGCCGTACACTTCTTGGATAACGTTGTTGAGGTCAATCACTATCCTCTCCCGGACATTGCCGATATGACCTTTGGAAACCGAAAGATCGGGTTGGGTGTCATGGGATGGGCGGATATGCTCATACAGCTTGGCGTTCCCTACGATACGGAAGAGGCCGTCGAATTGGCGGAAAAAGTCATGACCTTCATCCAAAAGGAAGGTCACGCCGCGTCACAGGCACTCGCAGCGGTACGGGGCCCCTTTCCAAATTTCCCGGAATCATTGTTTCACAAACGGGGTGACTCCCCCATACGAAACGCATCGGTGACCACCATCGCGCCCACGGGCACCATTTCGATCATCGCCGACGCCTCGTCCGGTGTGGAACCGATCTTTGCCGTTTCTTATGTGCGGCAGGTCATGGATGACGATATCCTCGTCGAAATCCATCCCCTCTTTGAAAAAATGGCCCGCGATCAGGGTTTCTACTCCGAGGAACTCATGCAGCGGATTGCCGAGACCGGTTCCATTCAGGGAATGGACAATATACCGGAGGATATCCGGCACCTCTTCGTGACAGCCCACGATGTTTCGCCGGAGATGCATATCAGGATGCAGGCCGCCTTCCAGAAGAACACGGACAATGCGGTAAGTAAGACTGTCAACTTTGCCAACGGTTCAACCCTCGAAGATGTTGCTGCCGTCTACGAACGTGCCTACCAACTCGGATGCAAGGGTGTGACCATCTATCGTGATGGAACGAGGGACAAACAGGTGCTGTCATACGGCAGTGAACAGGGTGACGCGTTTTTAAGGGAGAAATCAACGGAGACCATTAAAAGACACCGCCCGAAAGCGCTGAAGGGCTGGACGTACCAGATGCAAACGGGCTGCGGGCCGCTCTATGTCACCATCAATGAAGATGACAAGGGGTTGTTCGAGTTGTTCACCACCATGGGTAAGGCGGGAGGCTGTGCAGCATCGCAGAACGAGGCCATCGGCCGGATGGTGTCGCTTGCCTGGCGAAGCGGTGTCACCACACGTCAGATCGTCAAGCAGCTTCAGGGTATATCCTGTCATTCGCCGGCTGGTTTCGGCGATAACAAAGTCCTGTCCTGTGCGGACGCTGTGGCAAAAGCCATTAAGTGGCATGCGGCACGGCGTGGAGACAATCCGATCGACGTAAAAAGCGGTTTCTCCAAGGGAGCCTGCCCGGATTGCGGCGGGATTCTGGAGCACGAGGGCGGGTGTTTTGTCTGTCGCGTTTGCGGATACAGTGAATGTCACTGACGGGACCCCCGCCGCTGAGGAACGGCTTTTTATGATTTTTCCACATCCTTTCTTTGACTTTTACCGTGCGTGTTTGGTATGGTTCTTCAGTGTCGAGGTATTTGTCTGGTAAAACCTGCCGAAGTTCTCCAAAATATATTGCCCCAAATGCTAGGTGATATCAACGTCCTAAGTTGTTTTTTGATATGAAATTCCTAATTTTCTTTCCCTGTATATCTGTCATGGAGGTGTCATGAAACACGCGCACAATTATCCACCCGTCTTCCGGTCATGGTTCGTCTGGGGCCTGGGAGCGGTACTGTACTTTATCGGTTTTTATCAGCGTGTGGCGCCGGCCGTCATGGCTGAGGAACTGATGGCGGATTTTGCTATTACGGCGACGGCCCTGGGCAATTTTTCCGCTTTCTATTTCTACAGTTATGTTGCCATGCAGATACCCACGGGTATTCTCGCAGATTCTTGGGGACCACGGAAACTTCTCATCGCAGGCACCTTTGTTGCGGGGGTGGGTACGGTGATGTTCGGGTTGGCACCGCACATCATCGTGGCAAATACAGGACGTCTTCTTATCGGCGCATCAGTGGCGGTAGCATGGGTGGTGCTCCTGAAGCTGTCCACGCGCTGGTTTCCGCCGAACATGTATGCCTTCGTTTCCGGTATTGCTCTTTCCGTGGGGGTGATCGGTGCCGTTACGGCGGGTGTGCCGCTGAGGATCCTTATCGAACATTTCACATGGCGGCCGGTGATGGTGGTGTCAGGTGTACTTACCCTCCTTCTGACAGGTGCCATCTGGCTTGCCGTGAAAGATGATCCCGCCGATTGTGGGTACGCAAGTTATGACGGGACGACGGAACGAAGTATGACGCTTCGTCCATGGGTGGTTTTTTCACGTCTGGCGAAGATACTACGCTACCGCAATACTTGGCTTCTCACAATTGCGCCAGGTGGAATTGTCGGTCCCGTACAGGCCTTTGCCGGGTTGTGGGGCGTGCCATATTTCTGTACGCACTACGGCCTGAAACCGGCGCGCGCGGCCGTTATTACATCGATTCTCCTCGTTGCCTGGGCGGTGGGCGGCCCTTTTTGGGGCGCTCTTTCGGACAGGATAGGCAGAAGAAAGCCGCTTTATGTCGTGTGCAGCATCGTGGCTGCCGCTGTCTGGTCCGTCTTGTTGTTTGTACAGAACCTTCCAATGATCGTGGTCATTCTGCTTGTCGTGATCCTGGGCTTTGCGTCTGGCGCGGTGATCATCGGATTTGCCTATGTGAAGGAATCTCTGTCGCCGTCTCTTGCGGGAACGGTGTCGGGTTTCTGTAATATGGGGTACATGATAGGTCCCATGCTCCTGCAACCCATAATGGGATTTCTCCTCGATCTCATGTGGGATGGCACCGTGCACGACGGTGTGCGTCTCTATAGCCTTGCCGCCTATCGAGGGGCATTTCTCGTGATGATCGCCTTCTCGATCATGGCTATTATTCTTCTTTTATTTACGCAGGAGACATATTGCCGTCAGAAAATGGAGACGGAATAATTCCAATCTCTCATTCTGCATCCGTGTCCCGGCCGGGGGAAGCTTCTTGCTCTGAGGAAGCCCTGAGGATGGCGCAGTCATTAACTGAGCCCTCGTAACGATAGGACATTAAATCGGCGCGACTCCCGTCATGGTGACTATGTGGTCGTGTTGCTCTCGGTACGGATCGCCTGGGGGGTCATCTCGTCGCGTTCACGGCTGAGCTGGAGGACAAAGACAGCCGCCACCACGAGAAGGCCGCCGAAAATCTGTGGGTACTCCAGGACTTCTCCGGCGAGAAAGTAGGAGAAGACCGCCGCTGATATGGGCTCCAGTGTCGCGGCGATAACGGCCCGTGTCGAACGGATATAATTGATGCCCGACAGGTACAATCCAAAGGGAAGGAGTGTTCCGAAGACGGCGACATAGAGCATGGCTAGGATCTGGTTAACGGTATATGATACCCGCATAAAGTGAAGGGGCGATACGGCCGTATTGAGAGCGATGGCAGCGAAGAATAAAATATAGAAGAGAACGGTCCACGGACGGTAGCGTTGCATCCAGAACTCGCTGAGAAGCGACGTCGCGGCAAAGGTAAGTGCCGAGATCAATCCCCAGAAGATACCGATTTTATTGAGGGTAAGGAGGTGCAGGTTATAGGCCCCCACGACGAGATAACACCCGCCGACGGACAGAAAAAGGGCCAGGGCCTTCAATCGCGTGAAGCGTTCTTTCCAGAAGAGAACGGAAAAAACCGTCACCAGCACCGGCGCCAGGTACTGAAGGAAAATGGCGGCGGCGACGTGGATTCTGCTGATGGCAAGGAAATACGAAAGCTGTACCAGGGACATGACCACTATACCGTGGAGAGCGAGACCGGGGATGTGAGTCCACCGGATGCGAAAAGACCCTCGGGATCGCCAGAGGAAAACGCCACCCAGCATGATCGTGGCGAGAGTCAGGCGCGCCTGTACAAGATCGACGGGTGCCACGCCGCTGTGAAAAAGGAGTTTTCCCGCCGTGCCCGACGATGCCCACAGTATGGCTGCTGTGATGACGGGAAGGTATCCGCGATAAAATGGAGTCGGTGAGATCAACGTCATTCCGTTCTCTCCTGGGTAACGTGAACGGGACCATATCAGCTTTATTGCCGAAAGGGAAGATCCGATGACGCCTCCCGGTCTTTGCACATGCTGTGAGCCGTCAAGCCATCTGTCGTCATCGTTGGAGTGAGGGCGGTTCCATAGTTTTCCTCTTATTAAATTGGGAAACATGATATGATAACGAACATGATGTTTCCATACGGGAGCCACATCACGAGGTGGTAACGGGGTTGTATGAAGTACAGAACATTTTTTCTTGTCATCATAATTGCCGGTTGTCTTTCCTGTAATTTCCCCCAACAGTTTTCTGAGCAGCAAGACTCACGGACCATCTTCATCGTTGACCGGGGAATAAGTGAAAAAGAAGTTGCAGAGATCCGTCGACTCATGCGGGAGATAGATGAAACCTTTGACGAGTCACGGCCGGATCATGCTCTTCATATAGAGACGCCTCTTGACAACGCCCTCTTTCCCATCGATATCGCTTCCCCCGTCATCCGGTGGACGGATGATCATGCCGAAACCCGGGTATGGTTTGTCCGAGTCTCTTTCGAGGGCACGGCGGAGACGTTCAGCTACCTCACGGAAAATCCCTTTTGGATCCCCGATGCCGGTGTCTGGGATGCCGTTAAACGACGGTCGGTTGGAGGGAAAGCGCAGTGTGACATCGTGGGTGTGGCCATGGGAAAGGGCATCAGGATTGTCAGCCGGGGCGGGATATCCTTCTCCACGTCACAGGACCGCGTCGGCGACGGGCTTTTTTATCTCCAGATGCCACTGCCCTTTTCCTATGCCCGGGCGCACCCCGAACTCTTCCGCTGGTCCCTGGCGGACCTTTCGTCGTACACGGACCCGCCCGTCGTTCTCTATGACATTCCCCTCTGCGCAAATTGCCATTCATTCTCGCGAGACGGCGCTGTCATGGGACTGGATATCGATTATCGCGGCGACAAGGGCAGTTATATTCTGGCGGGTGTGAAGAAAACCATGAATGTTTCTCCCAGGGATATCATCAGCTGGAACGACTGTCCCCAAACGCGCGATAATGTGATGAGCTTCGGATTTTTCCCCAAGATCTCTCCCCGGGGTGATTATGTAATTGCCACCGTCGATGAAAAATCCTTCTTTGTCCAGCGTAATGATCCCGCCTTTTCACAGTTTTTCTTCCTTGCCGACGGTAAAATCGCCTGGTATTCCGTTGCCGGCAGGACCTTTTCCCTTCTTCCCGGTGCCGACAATCCTGCCTATGTGCAGACCTGCCCGGAGTGGAGCCCGGACGGCCGAACCATCGTTTTCTCGCGGGCACCTGTCGATGATGCCCTCGTTGCCATGGTGGATGAGAAGAAAACCCGTTCCATCGACCCCGGTACATCGATCGAGAAGTTGGGGCGGCGGTTTCATATCGAATACGATCTCTACCGCATACCCTTCAACGAAGGACGCGGGGGAGAACCCGTCCCCGTCACGGGTGCCAGCAACAACGGGATGAGCAACTACTTTCCCCGGTGGTCACCCGACGGGAAGTGGATTCTTTTCTGCAGAAGCGACAATGGTCTGGCCCTCCAGCCGGACAGCCGACTGTGTATCGTCCCCGCAGCCGGCGGCGAGGCGCGGGAACTCGCGGCGAACCGGCCGCTCATGAATTCGTGGCACAGCTGGTCGTCCAACGGGAAATGGATCGTCTTTTCGTCAAAAGACGCGACGAAACCCTTCACCGCCTTTTATCTGTGCCACATCGATAGTGACGGACGGGCCAGCGTACCCGTCCTGCTCGACAGATTGCAGGACAGGGATGTGACGAACATGGTGCCCGAGTTCGTGTCACTTCAGGAGGGTGGCATCGCATCTATTCACATGAGTGGAATAGAATAGCACTGTGTTGTGAAAAACATGAAATTATGAGGGCTTGCAAAAGGTGAAAGTATAGCGAAGGGGATTGTACCCTCTCTGTATTTCTGCTGAAATTATAAAACAGCGTGAGGAGATGTGCCCGGTGGATCACCGGTCGCGTGAGGCCGTTACGGTAACGGCGTACGTATGACGTGTAAGGAGTTGAAATTATGACAAATAGAGTATTTCAGTTCATGATGGGAACGATTTTTCTGGTCGTCTGTCTCATGCTGCCTCTCGGCGGAACAGCTTTCGCCTACGGAGACGGGGGTGGCAGCGGTGATGTAGATCAAACGGTATCCACGGGTGGGACCGGCGTTGTACCGGGATATGAAGAAGAATTTATCGATCCGGAGTTTCGGACACCGGATTTCGTGTATCCCAAAGAAGAAAAGGAGAATACCATTGAAAACACCTGGGGCAAGCATGTGAAGAAAAAACCTGCACACTGGACGGAAAAACAATGGCGTGATTATAAGAGAAAACGTCAGAGGATTTTCGAACACCAGCAAAAGCAATCCTTCGGAGAGAAGAAAAGCGCTGACCGGAAACTGACCATTGCCAAGGGAACAGGCGTGGCCGCGTCGGCGGCCGGGGCCGTTATCGGGGCCGTGGCCGCCCCGGCGGTGGCACCGACCATCGTCATTATTTCCGTTACAGGCGACGGGCTCGCCGCCACCGCGGGAAGTCTCGCCGACGGCAAATCGGCTAAGGAGTCCCTCAAGGATGGTCTGAAGAAAGCCGGTACTTCCGCCATTCTGTCCAAAATGGGCAACGCTGTCGGCGGAGGTAAAACAGGTGCCGCTCTCGAATTTGTCGGCGGTCAGGCATACGACAATGCCAGTCCGTCGACGAGTGGACCTATCAATCATCATATGCCGCCACCGGATTTTGTGACCCCTGGCGGGCATGAGATACGTAGATAGCGGGGGATATATAATGGTAAAAAGAGCTTTTCTCTGTATTGTGCTTGTCACTGTGATGGTTGTCAGCGGGTGTGCCTCGTCCACGGATAAAGGCGGCGGGACGTTCGATATATTCAAGCCGGAAGACAACGTCGTTGTACTGCCCGAAAGGGCGTTTATTGACCGTAACGATGTCCCGGGCGACGTGGAACATGTGACGGCGGCCATCATCAACGTACTCCGCGGCGGAAAAGAGGTCATCCCCCACATCGGTTTCGATCCGGACGGCCAACACCAGTTTTTGAGCGAAACCTTTTCCTATAAGGCCTTTGATGTCAAGTTCGTCGAGATTATATACTATAAAACCGAGATGCCCGAGGATGGCGTTCGTTACGCGCGCTTGGAAGGTGGGCTGTATTTCGCCGATGCTCTCGGACGGACCGCCTATGTCCGTTTTATGGCCGATTATGCCATTTCCCGGCGGGATATTATTATTGTCAATACGGAATACGAGATACTGCCTAATCTCTATCCGACGGTGAGGGCCTTTATCGTGCCGAAACAGGTCATTGACTATACCCCCGCCACGGTGAAGAACAGCTTTCTCGACCTCTACGCCCTGGCCATGGAACATGCCGTGTCCATGACCCCAACGCCGGAAGACATGGAACGGCATACGCAGTACGAGCGGATGTCCTTCGTGCAACGTCTGCAGTACATGACCAAGGCGGTGCCGAAGAGTTATTGCGTGCTTGCCTTCTGCATGGAGCGCATGCGACCGGACAGCCAGTTCGTGCTCTCCGTTTCGCAGTATGAGACGGCGTCGCTGAACTCCGGGTCCGCGGCGTATTATCTGGATGACAACGGCTGGCGGGTGGGACTGGTGGCGGGGAAATTTGCCATCGACGACTACACCAAGGAAATATTCTTCCACGTGGAATTCAATTCCGGCATCGATCCTGAGGATGATGACTTGACGCACGTGGCCCGGTTCAGTTCCATCAAGAATTATCACCCTGATCGAATTGAACGGGTCAAAAACCCCTATATCGAGGACCTGAAAAGACAGGGTTACGATTTTGGACGGGCGGGAAATGGTGCCGTCGAATTCGGCGACGTGTTCTTGAATCTCTCTGTCAAAAAAGAAGCCATGATCGTCCAGAAACGGCTGGCGGACATCGGTTTTTATAAAATGAAAATCGATGGTGACTTCGGGCCCGGTTCCCGCCGGGCGCTGCAGTCCTTTAAAAAGGCCAGCGGCCTGGGGAACGACTCCCAATGGGACATGAAAACCCAAAAGGCCCTCTTCCGGAGAACAAACCTGTAATATATCACTGTTCCGTTAATGGTATACTGTACCTGAGAAAGGCGGCCATGGGCCGCCTTTCTCTTGGCGGGTGCGAAATTTACCCTGCAATGAAATGGTCAGTCGACGCTGTAAGAGGGGCGATCACTCCTCATCGACAATGGCGATCGGCCGAACCCACCCCGCGCTGGCGTTCTTGATCTTGACGGGGAAACAGGCAACGGTGAATCCGTGGGGACGACCGATGGCGGAGAGATTGGCCATTTTTTCCATATGACAGTATCCGCGTTCGATGCCGGCGAAGTGCGCCTCCCAGATGACCCGTGAATCACCGTTTTGTGCGAAGTCTTTTGCCTGAAAAGGCAGCGGCCTGTCCCAGCTCCAGGCATCGATTCCCACGACTTTTACCCCTTGTTCAACAAGATAGAGGGTACTTTCCCGGCTCATGCCGCCGCCCTTCACAAGATAATCTTTCGTACCCCAGTACTTTTCGGCACCGGTCTGGACCAGGACGATATCATATGGTTTGATCGTATAGTCGATGCGTTTCAACTCCGTCTCAACGTCGTCAGCGGTGATCAATTCCCCGTCTTCCTTGTGGCGGAAATCGAGGAGGACTCCATCGCTGAAACACCACTCAATGGGTATCTCATCGATGGTGAGTGAACGCTTTCCCCCGTCCATCGTGGGGTGGTAATGGTAGGGTGCATCGAGATGGGTGCCGCTATGCGTGGTGAGAGTGATGGTCTCCACAGCCCACCCGAAACCTTGCGGCAGATCATCTTTCGTCAGTCCCGGATAGAACTTTTTCATCTGCTCGGCGCCCCGGGTGTGATCGGCATAATCGATTTCGGGGATAAATCCGGGCGGGTCGCTGGGGAGCCCGTCTTCTATGGCGATACTGAGGTCGATAAATCGTTTTCTTCCCATGTGAGCCTCCTTTGCCTATGGCGGGATGTTACGGTGAGTAGCCAACAAAGAGGGGCATTCTTATCCCCTCATCCCTCGGCGGTATGGCAGGGTTTTTATACCGACCGATTTTTATTTTTATCGGACGCGATAGCGTTTGTCAAGGCGACGGAATATATTTCAATGGTTCATTTCATGCCAGTTCTTGATAATAGATGATGTGATCTGAGGGGAATCAGTGAGGCAAAAAAATGAAAGAGAAAGAATGGGCAGTGAAAAAAGTTTCTACGGAATCAATCACTGAAAAAAACAAAGACATTTTTCTGTCAGCCAATTTTTACATAGGCGACGATATCATTGAGGAGTTCCACCGGTCCGGAACAGGAAGTGTCGGAAACGGGGAAGGCCGTTCTCTAGATGATCATTGAAAATGATTCAATTACGTCCCAGGAAGAAATTGCCCTGGACCAGGACACGGGACTTGCCGTCATTTTTGCGGCACTTTGCGACATTTTTTTGCCCGCTCAACTACAACCGCGCAAAGAGGGCTGAGGATTTCACGCGGTACCATGAAAAGAGTCGTTTGTCTGCCACCATAGATTAGCGATGTATCAAAAACCTTATACTAAAAATATCCGAGGTTCCAATGATTCGGTTGTTCAATCTTACCTCAGCCGTGAATCACTTTAATATAGTACAAAAAGAACAAAATAAACAATACATCGCGAATATTTACTCCTTCACAATTTTATAGGCAAGGACATGTAAAATATTTTAGGAGGAGGAACTTATGAAAAACAATCTCAAGACGATGATGACGGTTCTTGCAATTGTAGCATTCGTGTTTGTTTTTGCCCTTCCGTCAGGTGCCGCTGCTAAGGTCGTTATCAAGCTGGGACATATTGCAAACCCAAGCCATCCTTATGCCAAGGGCGCAGACAAATTTGCCGAGCTTGTCAAAGCGAAGTCTGGAGGTGCCATGGAAGTTCGCGTGTTTCATTCCTCACAGCTGGGGGGGCAAAAAGACCTGATCGAGGGTCTGGTGTTTGGCACGGTGGACATGGCTCTTGTCGGTACGGCGGTTTTGGGGCAGTTCCAGCCTCAGATATCATTGTTCGATCTTCCCTTCCTATTTCAAGACCGCGAGCATACGTATAAAGCACTCGATTCAGTGGGAATGGAACTCGGAAAAGCACTGGAACCGAAAGGCATAAAGCTGCTTGGGTACATGGAAAACGGAATTCGTCACCTGACGAATAATGTGCGCGAAGTCAAGTCGCCCGCAGATATGGAAGGTCTCAAAATCAGGGTCATGACGAACAAGATTTACATCGGCATGATGAAGGCCCTTGGTGCCTCGCCGACTCCGATGAAATTCAGTGAACTTTACTCGGCGTTGCAGCAGGGAGTCGTTGACGGGCAGGAGAATCCCAGTGCCCATATCTGGACGAAACGCTTCTTTGAGGTGAACAAATTCGCTTCCCTTACCGCGCATGCCTACGCGCCGGAGCCGGTGCTCATTTCAATGAAAAAGTGGAACGCTCTTTCTGCTGAAGAGAAGAAAATTGTAACGGATGCGGCGAAGGAAGCGGTTGTCTGGCAGCGCAAACTTTCCACGGAGCAGGATCAGGAATTCTGGGATAAGATCGCCGGAACAGGAAAAATGAAGATCACCGTTGTTGATCGTGCGCCTTTCCAGAAGGTGACGGAACCCGTATATGAAGAATTTGCCGATGTGGTGGGAAAAGAGAATATCGCAAAAGTTCGCGCGTTAGCGAATTAGTAAAAGCGTGATCAGCGTAAGTGGGGAGGCGGACGGAGTTTCTGTCGCTTCCCCACTTATAGAGGGCCTTTCGGGGCAATGGGTTGTCGGATGGATGCGCCGCCCGGGATGCTCACACTATCAGCTTTTATACGAAGGAATCCATTATGAAAATTCACGATGTGTTGTTTCGATGGTTAAGACAGGTATTGTACATTGCCTCGATTACCGGAATGAGTCTCATGCTGATTATTATATTTCTCCAGGTTGTATCAAGGTACGTTTTTGGATTTAGCTTTTCCTGGTCGGAAGAGTTGGCGCGGTTTCTCTTTGTCTGGGTAGTCTTTATCGGAGGGGCCCTCATAATGGGAGAAGGGGGACACATTGCCGTCAGACTTCTGCCGGAAATAGTCAAAGGGACAAAAGCCGGGAGTATGCTGAATATAATAATAAACGTATTCAGCGTGATATTTATACTCATATTAATTGTAAAAGGCAGTGGCATGACTAAATCCATGATGTTTCAGATTGCTCCCGGCTTGGGGATCCCGATGGGGATAGTCTATTCCATTATTCCCGTGAGCGGTGTCTTAATGCTGCTTTATATTATCAAGGATATTGCATCTCTCTTGGCAGTGAAACAGAAACCGGAACAGGATAAGGAGAAGTAAAATCATGGAAGCAATCTTTCTACTATCTTTTGTTGTCCTCGTTGCCTTGGGAGTTCCCGTCGCTTTTGCCCTTTGTCTTTCTGTTTCCGTAATATTATATTTCTTCCTCGATATGTCTCAGATATTGCTGCCGCAAGTCATGTATTCCGGGATAGATTCCTTTTCATTTATGGCTGTGCCCTTTTTCATGTTGGCCGGTGCTTTTATGTCATCGGGTGGTGTTGCAAAGCGACTGGTCAACTTTGCTTCGGCAATTGTGGGATCGTTTACGGGTGGATTGGCTCAGGTCGTCGCGGTGTCGGGAATGTTCTTCGCCGCCATATCCGGGTCTTCTGCCGCGACAACGGCGGCCATAGGCGTGATCATGATCGATGAAATGGAAAAGAAAGGATATGACCGGGAATTTTCCACAGGTGTCGTCGCAGCGGGTGGAACTGTGGGTATTGTCATTCCGCCGTCTATTACACTTGTTGTCTATGGTGTTACTGCAGGCGTTTCGATTGGTGATTTGTTTATGGGTGGTTTTGCGCCCGGGCTCCTCATGGGAATTTCCATGTGTGTCTTGAGTTACATCTTGTGTTCACGCCAGGGATGGAAAGGGATCGGCAGTTTTTCAGCAAAGAAACTCATTATCGGTTTCAAGGATTCGTTCTTTGCGCTACTCACGCCCGCTATTATTCTCGGAGGAATATACGGGGGGATATTTACGCCCACCGAAGCCGCCGCCGTTGCGGTGGTATACGCCATTCTCGTTGGTTTGTTCGTCTACAAAGAACTAAAGGTAAAAGATTTTCCCGGTATTATTTTCAAGGCCGTTATCAGTACGACACTTATTATGTTTATTGTTGGCGGTGCGAAAGTTTTCGGTTGGCTGCTGACTAATCTGGAGATACCTCACAGAATCGGCATGGTGTTTGTTAATCTGACGGCGTCGCCTATCGTTTTCCTTTTGATGATGAATGTTCTCCTGCTTGTTATCGGCACGTTGATCAACGCATCGGCGGCTGTCATTATTCTGACCCCGATATTTCTGCCCGTGGCGATGCAGCTTGGGATTGACCCGCTTTTCTTCGGCGTGCTCATGGTGGTGAATCTTGCAATCGGCTGTATTACGCCACCCGTGGGACTTGATCTGTTTGTGGCGAGTGCGATTACCGAGATTCCTGTCGAGCGGGTTATGAAAGCCGTTTTTCCGTATTTGATGGTGTTGCTGATCGATCTTTTAATTCTCACATTGTGTCCGAATATTATAACATTTCTTCCTGAATTACTGAGATAGTGCCCAGTTGGCCAAGAAAATCGGTCATGACACAGGACACATGAGCAAGGTTGTCAGAGAAAATAATGACTGAAGTAATACATGGATCAGTCAGAACGGCATGATTGTGAAACGACCAAGGCAGTAAGGTGCTCATCTCATGATTGCCCCTGTGAATTTCGGGAGATCTCCTTTTGTGGTCTCCCGGAATTACATCATTCTCGAAATAGAAAAATGCCGATTACTTTGTCTGGCAAGAAGGCCAGTTGACACCGTGGGTTGATTGCCGCAAGTTGATGATGCATTCTTCTTCATTTCTTGATATGAAACGGTCTTACTGGGGAGATGTAAGGTGGTGAATAATAAAAGGAGGAATATGGGAAATGAGAGAAGTTTCTGCTGAATCAATCACAGAAAAGATCAAGGAACTCTTTTTGTCGGCCAATTTTTACATCGGCGACGACATCATGAAGGAGCTTCAGCATGCCCGGGACAGTGAGGTGTCGGAAACGGGGAAGGCCGTTCTCGATATGATCATTGAGAATGATAAAATCGCATCCCGGGAAGAAATTGCCCTCTGTCAGGACACGGGACTCGCCGTCGTATTTGCGGAGATCGGACAGGGTGTTGCCATCACCGGCGGTGAATTCAACACAGCGGTGAATGAGGGGGTCAGGGCGGCATATGAAGACGGATATCTGAGAAAATCAGCCGTCGACGATCCCGTCTTTGACAGGAAAAACACCACAACAAACACACCCGCGATTATCTACACGAATATCGTTCCCGGGGATGCCCTTCGCTTTGTTGTCACCCCGAAGGGCTTCGGGAGCGAGAACATGAGTGCTTTGGCCATGATGAAGGCCGCCGACGGGGCCGACGGTATCGTAGATTTTGTCGTGGATACGGTGGTCAAGGCGGGCCCGAATCCCTGCCCGCCCACGGTGGTGGGCGTCGGCATCGGCGGTACCGCCGACTGGGCAATGATGATGGCGAAAAGGGCGACCATACGGACGCTGGGAGAACATAATCCCGACGAACGATATGCCGCCATGGAAAAAGAAATACTCGAGAAGGTGAACAAATCGGGCATCGGTCCCGCGGGTCTCGGTGGCCGGACAACGTCGCTTGCCGTTCATATCAACTATTTTCCGACACACATCGCCGGAATGCCCGTTGCCGTTAACATATGTTGCCATGCCGCGCGGCATGCCGAAGGAACACTGTAAAACAAAGGAGGAAACAATGAAGGAGGCGAAAAAAATCACAACACCCCTCGATGATGCGACGATTGACTCGCTCCGTGCCGGCGATTCCGTTTTGATCTCGGGATATATGTATACAGGACGCGATGCGGCCCACAAGCGGCTCATCGAACTTCTCCACCAGGGAAAAGATCTTCCCATTGATGTGACGGGTCAGATTATTTATTACGTCGGGCCCGCACCGGCAAAGCCGGACTACGCCTGCGGCGCCGCCGGACCGACGACGAGCTATCGCATGGACCCCTACGCCCCGGAGCTTCTCGATCAGGGTCTCAAGGGCATGATCGGCAAGGGGCTGCGTTCCGATGAGGTTATTGAGAGCATGAAAAAAAACAAGGCCGTGTATTTCGCTGCTGTCGGTGGAGCAGCAGCACTCATCGCGCGGAGCATCAAGGAATCCGAAGTCATTGCCTATGAAGACTTGGGTACGGAGGCGATTCACCGCTACCGTGTCGAGGATTTCCCCGCCATCGTGGTCATTGATGCGGACGGCAATGATCTGTACAAAACGGAACCGGCGAAATATAAGATTGCGTAAAGACGATATCACTTTTGGATGACAAGGAGAGAATCTCATGGATATAAAAGAAACAGCCCTTGAAGTGCATCGCGCCCATCGCGGAAAAATCGAAGTTGTCAGTAAGGTGCCCGTC
>Ga0272443_10004051_pt1 | contig 16479 bp, 12 predicted proteins | sample SSMAcet12_FD_193581 | JGI IMG/M metagenome (GOLD analysis project Ga0272443, IMG submission 193581) | Marine sediment archaeal communities from Little Sippewissett salt marsh, Falmouth, MA, United States - SSM-Acet-12 | ecosystem: Environmental > Aquatic > Marine > Wetlands > Sediment ... | reverse complement strand
GTGAAGAGCAGGCCCGCGACCGGCATCTCGAGCAACACGTCCTCGAACGCGGCGAACGCGTGGCTCAACAGGTCGTTGAGCTGATCGATCGTCAGCGACCCGTCACTCACGCCGTCGAGCATCTGGTCCAGGATTCTGTTCAGCCCATCCAAGGCGGCGATTGCGGCCTTGGGCAGGAGCACGGTCCCCGTCGGACCGAGGGCGACCCAAGAGATCGTGGTCACAAGAAGAATGACGATAGCCAACAGGCCAACCCGGTATCGCATGGCGCACCTCCTGTGAATTCCGCTTCGCGTTGATGGAGCCGATCGGGAGGGGAAGCTTGCGGCGTTCTGGGGCTTCACGCGTGCCGAGAGCACACCGGGAATCCGTCACTCACCCCGACGCGCGCCCGGCCCGCATAGGATAGACACATCTGCGAGCCAACCCAAATCACGTAGTAGAATGGAGCGTCATGACATCCAACGGATCGTCGGCGAAGTGGCGTGCGTACCCCGCAGCGCTGATCGGGCTCGGCGTGATTGCCGCCTGCCTGTGGATCGCCCTCGCCCACGAGAAGGCCCAGCGGCCGTTGGGAGGCGTTTCGTCCGGTGCACCGATCATCAGCCAGGGCGTCGCGGCGATCGGCGCCGATCTATGGCACGCGGCCGGCTACGACGGGTCCGGCATCACCGTCGCCGTCTGGGACTTCGGCTTCCATGGCTATCAAGCGCTCCTCGGCCATGAGCTTCCGGCGGCCGAGCGAGTCACCACACGTGGATTCGGGCTTCCCATCTCAGGGGATCCGCAGGAGGACCCCGAAGACGCGGCCCACGGCACCGCGGTGGCGGAAATCGTCCACGACGTCGCCCCCGGCGCGATGTTGTACCTCGTCGCGACCGACACCGACGACGATGCTGTCGAGGCACTCGACTGGCTGATCGACGAGTCGGTCGACATCGTTGTCGCGTCGATCTCCGTCGAGGATTACTGCATCGATGTCGGCGCAAGCCGGTACGAACCGGTGCTCGAGCGGATGCGCGGTGCCGGGATCCTGGTCGTCGTCGCGTCGGGCAACGAGGGGCTGTCTCACTGGCAAGGCCGGTTCACCGACGCCGACGGCGACGATCTCCACGAATACGGGTCCGGCGACGAAGGGCTCGAGATCGAGCTGTCCCGGGGGGACTCGATCGATGTCATCCTTCAGTGGGACGACCCGTGCCGATCGTCGGAGAACGACTTCATCCTGCGCGTGGTCGACCACCGCGGGCGGACCGTCGCCGAGGGCGACTACGACAACGCCGTCGACGGACCGTACGAGGACGTCTACGCCGACGCGCCGCGGGACGGAGTGTACGCGATCGAGATCGAGCGGTACTCCGGCGACGGAGACGTCCTCCTCGATCTCGTGTGGAACAACGGACCCGAGTTCGAGCGCGCGATGCGCGAGGGGAGCGTCAGCTACTTCCGGCCGGCCGTCTCACCCCACGTGATGACCGTCGGTGCCGTCAATTGGAGGACGTTCGAACTCGAGTCGACCAGTTCCGGCGGGCCGACAAAGGACGGCCGGATCAAGCCCGACCTCGTCGCACCGACCTGCGTTGTCAGCGCGACCTACGGTGGCCGACCGTCCGAGTACATCGAGTACGAGTGCGGCTTCGAGGGCACCTCCGCCGCTGCGCCGCACGCCGCCGGCGCCGCCGCCCTCGTCAAGCAGGCCTTCCCCCACTACGCCGCCGCCGACCTCCAGACCTATCTCGAGACCCACGCCGTCGACATGGGCACTGAGGGGAAGGACAACACCTACGGAGCCGGCCGGCTACTGCTGCCGGCGCCTCCGTAGATCACAGCTCGCTTGCTCGTCCACACGGGTTTGGAGCCATACCGCAAACCCGTCCCTGCCTCGAAGCCGCAGACCACGGAGACGGGAGATCGAGCGGAAGGCCTCCCTCTCCCGGACCCCGCGAGTTCATTCAACGCGAGAACGAAACCGCGCTAGGAGGACGTTGCCACCTCGTCCACGCGGGTTTCGCTTTCGCGAAACCCGCCCCTGCCTCGAAGCCAAGATCGATCGAGGCAGGCACTCGCCCCTGCCTCGAAGCTTCAGACCATCGAGGCAGGCACCCTCCCCCCTATCCCCTCCTCTCCCACTGCTGTAGTCCCGACAAACGACGAGGATTCCGGAGGCTCCAATCTTGGAATCACATGGAGTTTGGCTCATGCTTGGGTTGTGATGAGAGGGCGAAGTCATCGTGAAGGAAGTGCGGCTCGTCGAGCGGCCGCGTACGCCGGGTTGATCGGGCTCGTTTCCCTCGCGCTCGGCGGCTGCTTCCTCTTCCCGAACGCGGGACCGATCGCGCTGATCGACGTGAGCCTGACGACGGGCATCGCCCCGCTGACGGTGCAGTTCGATGCACGGGCTTCTAGCGATCCGGACGGGTCGATCCGGAGCTACCGATGGGATTTCGCCGATGGCGGCGACGGCCGCGGCGAGCTGTGCACCCACGTGTTCGAGGCGGCCGGCACGTACGAGGTGACGCTCATCGTGACCGACCGTCGCGGCGCCCGCGCGACCGCCTCCGTTACGATCGTCGTCCGTGCGACCAACGCGCCGCCGGTCGCCGCCTTCTCCGTCGCGCCTTCTCCGGCGTTTCCGCGGCAGACCATCCGGCTCGACGCCGGCGCGTCGTACGATCCGGACGGGCAGGTCGTCTCGTACGCGTGGGACTTCGGCGACGGCCGGACCGGCAATGGCGTCCTGACCTCGCACCGCTACGAGCGGACCGGGACCTACGAGATCGCCCTCACCGTTCGCGACAACGACGCCGGCGAGCGGACGACGACGGCCGAGCTGACCGTCGCGACCACGGCCGGCGGCTCCGAGACGATCCCCAGGCACTACGAGTGGGAGTACGGCGGCCGGACCCGGACGTGTGACCTGGAGATCCCGTCGTCGCTGTACGGCTACTACAAGACGCAGCCGCGTGTGGTGTGGACCTCGCGAGACTACGACGCGTACGTCCTCGATCCGCTAGACGACGCGACCTTGAACGAGATCACACGGGAGATCGTCACGGCGACCGCCGGGGACTACCACGCCTCGCTCGAGAACGCCCTGTTCTTCGTGCAGAAATGCATTCGTTACGTCTACGATCCCCTCTGGTTCGAGTACCCGCGCTATCCGGTCGAGACGCTCGTCGACGGCATCGGCGACTGCGAGGACACCGCGATCCTGTACGTCAGCCTCGTGCGGACGCTCGGCCACGGCGCGCTGATGGTGATCGTGGACACCGATGCCGACGGGTCGATCGACCACATGGTCGCGTGGGTACCGGTCGAGCCGTCCTTCGTGAATGCGCATCCCGACCGCAGCTACTGGGACTACCAGGGCAGGACCTACGCGTTCGCCGAGACCGCCGTCGAGGGAGGCTACCTCGAGCTCGGCGTCGATCCGTGGGGCCTGACCCCGTCGCAGATCGACACCATCTACGACGTCTCGCGGGCAGACCACCACCCCCAGGTCCTGCGCCATACCCCATAGCCAACCCACGAGTTGCCCTTTCCCCTGGCGGTGAACCGTTTCCGACCCATGCCTGCGCTGCCCATCGAACGCAAGGACGCTGCGGCCCTACCGGGCTTCGCGAGCAGATGCAACGCGAGTTTCGCACCGGCGAAACTTGCTCCTGCCTCGAAGCTTCAGACGATCGAGGCAGTCCTTGCCCCCTGCCGCCCGGTGAGGTACAGTGTGTCCATCCAACATCGGGAGGCGACGATGATGACTAGGAGGTATGTTTGGCTCGGATAGAGCCGTAGCGTCACGCACTCCGCCTCCCCTTCCCGCCGTTCCACCCTACAAGTCTTGGTGGCGTTCCACGTCTGCTTTGTCGAAGCGAAATCAACCGACCGACGACGCGGAAAGGAACGATCATGAAGACGCTGTTTCATCTCGACCAGAACGATCTGCCGACCCGATGGTACAACGTGCAGGCCGACTTCGAACGCCCGCTCGATCCGCCGCTACATCCGGCGACACGTGAGCCGATGCCGCCGCAGGACCTCTGCGCGCTCTTCTCCGAGACGTGCATCGCACAAGAGGTCTCGACCGACCGATACATCGACATTCCGGAGCCCGTGCTCGAGATCTACCGCCGTTGGAGGCCGACGCCGCTTCATCGAGCCGCGAACCTCGAGCGACAGCTGGGCACCCCGGCCAAGATCTACTTCAAATACGAGGGAGCCAGCCCGACGGGCTCGCACAAGACGAACACCGCCGTGGCACAGGCCTACTACAACCAGCAGGAAGGCATCCGCCAACTCTCCACGGAGACGGGCGCCGGGCAGTGGGGCAGCGCGCTGTCCTACGCCTGCGAGGCATTCGGCATGGACTGCACGGTGTTCATGGTTCGAATCTCGTACGAGCAGAAGCCGTATCGGAAGACGATGATCCACACCTTCGGCGGGGAGATCATCCCGTCGCCGTCCGATCGAACCAACGCGGGGAAGGCATTCCTCGAGCGCGATCCGGACTCACCCGGCTCGCTGGGGATGGCGATCAGCGAGGCGATCGAAGTCGCGGTTCGCGAAGATGTAACGAAGTACTCGCTGGGCTCGGTACTGAACCACGTGCTGCTTCATCAGACGATCATCGGCCTCGAGGCCGAGCGGCAGATGGAGATGGCCGGTGATGTGCCCGACGTGATCGTCGGCTGTGTTGGCGGGGGCTCCAACTTCGCCGGGATCGCGCTCCCGTTCTACCGTGCCGACGTCGTGCACGGCCGCAAGACGCGGTTCATCGCCGTCGAGCCGCATGCCTGCCCGACACTGACACGCGGAACCATCGAGTACGACTACGGTGACACGGCGAAGACGACACCGCTCTTGCGCATGCACACGCTCGGCTACGATTTCGTCCCGCCGCCGATCCATGCCGGAGGGCTACGGTATCACGGCGTGGCGCCGATCATCAGCCGCCTGGTGGAAGACGGTACGGTCGAATCCGCGGCCTACGATCAGGTCGATGTGTTTCGGAGCGCCGTCCAGTTCGCCCGCGCCGAGGGGATCATCCCCGCGCCGGAGACCGCACACGCGGTGCATGCGGCGATGGAGGTGGCCAAGGACTGTGCGGCCACCGGCGAGGCGAAGACGATCCTGATCGGATTCTCGGGTCACGGCCACTTCGACATGGCCGCCTACGCCGCCTACCTCGACGGCGGGTTGCAGCGGATCGAGCACGGCGAAGCGGCGATGACTGCAGTCTCCCACGGCTGACTCCGCGCCTAGGGGGCGGGTGGAGTCACCGCCTGCCCCCGCCTCCTGCTCTGCCTCATGACAAGGGGGAGGGTTGTTGACGCGAACGCTGCTCCCGCGCCGAATGCGGCCGGTGCCGGAGCGGTCCGATGCGCTAGAGTGATGTCGTCCGGAAGGAGAGTGAGATGACGCTTCTGTTCTGGATCAAGATCATCGTGGCCATCGCCACGCTCGGATTCGGCGCATTGTCGGTCTTCCGGCCGACGGCGGCGGAGTCGTTCACCGGTCTGGCAGCCGCCGGGCCGCGCGGCATCTCGGAGATCCGGTCGATCCTCGGCGGCGTGTTCGTCGGGCTGGCGATCGCGGTGTTCATCTACCGCTCGCCGCACGCATTCGGAACCCTCGGGATCGCCTATCTCGGCATCGCCGTCGTCCGGGCCGTGTCGATCTTCGTCGATCGGGCTTCGACGACGAGCAACTGGATCTCGCTGATCTCCGAAGTCGCCTTCGGGGTGCTCCTGCTGATCTGAGCGGCGGGGGGATAGTGGAGGATAGGGGGTAGGGGGCCTGCCTCGATGGTCCGTGGCTTCGAGACAGGCTCCCTTCTTCCCCTCGGCGATCGTTGCCTCTCACGATCGTGTTATAACACGATGTATAGAGTATTGAAATCTCACGATCGTTAGGATACACTACTCGGATCATGAACCCGGAGGCAGCCTTCAAGGTGGGCGGTCGGATCGAGGCGCCGTACTACATCGAGCGCCCGGACATCGAGGGCGCCCTACTGCGCGATGCACGGACGCTGTCGCAGAGTGCCGTGATCATAGCGCCGCGACGATTCGGCAAGACGGCACTTCTCCAACGGCTGTGCGCCCAGCTCGGCGACACGATGCTGGCACCGTACGTCAACTGCCTTCCCCTCCATCGAGCCGCGGCGTTCCACGACCGGATCGTCGAGGCGGTGCTCGGTGCGTTCGAGTCACGCCACGGCAAGACACGACGGCTGCTGGCCACGTGGAGGGACACTATCAAGCGTCCGGTGATCGGAGCGCTGAAGCGACTGGAGGAAGTCGGGGGCAGCGTGCAGTCGGTGGGCAGCGTGCGCTTGAGATTCCGCACGCAGGAGGCCGATGAGGACGAGCTGCTGCGCGCCGCGCTCGACTTCCCCGAGCGGTTTGCCGAGGAACGGAATGAGACGGTGCTCTTGGCCCTCGACGAGTTCCAGGCGCTCTCGGCGCTCGGCGAACCGATCTATCCTCTGTTCAAGAGTGCGATGGACGCCCAACGCCGGGTCGTGTACCTGTTCAGCGGTAGCAGTCTCGGCCTGCTCCAGGATGTCTTCGCTCAAGAAGGGAAGAGTCCGCTGTACCAGATGGTCGGTCGCCTGTTCCTCGGCGAACTCGACGCTGCGCGCGTCGCCGCGTTCGTTGAGGAACGACTGCAGACGGTGGACGGGGCCCAGATTGAATCCAACGCGCTGGATCGATACGCGCAGCTCGTCGGCGGCATCCCGTACTACGTGCAGAAGCTGGGGTTGCAGCTCGAGCACCGCCTGTACCTGCGCGCCGGCGCTCGGACGGTGACGCGCGAAGACGTCGACGCTGCGTTCGACAACCTGCTCGATGAGATCGACCTCGACTTCCAGGAACGCTGGACGACACGATGGAGCGATCAGCAACGGGCGATTCTCCTCGCCCTGTCCGAACGCGGCAGGACCTCCAGCGAAATCGCCGAGGCGATCGGTGTGCCGCCAGAGAATCTCACCTACAACCTGAAGAAGCTCGTAGGAACGATGATCCTGAGCAAGGAGAACGGGTACTACCGAATCACCGATCGCGTGTTCGCCGCCTGGCTGACCCGGCTGTAGCCCACACCAGGCGGCGAAGCGGCCGCCGCCGCGCCGGATTCCGCTGGCTCACCCACGCGAGAACGTTGCCTTCGCGTGGGACCCCGCCATCGCATCCAACGCGAGTCTCGTACCGGCGTAACTCGCTCCTGCCTCGAAGCTTCAGACGATCGAGGCAGTCCTCGCCCCTGCTGTGATAGCTTTCGGCATCACAGCAGACCCCCACCTGCCCTCCCCCATCGCCGTGCCCGTCATGCGAGCAGCCGCTTCGCTTCTTCGGCCGCACGGGCTCGGTCCGCCAATCGACCGTCCCGAGAAGACGGCTTCAGCTGTCGTCGCAGGCTCGCAACTCTCGCCCGGGGAGTGGCCGATCCACGAACGCGTTGTGCCTTGTCCTGCTCCACGCGGGCATCTACACTTGCTTCTATCCGTTCCTTGGGCATACGGCCGCCGAGCGGAGACAGGGAGGTGCTGGATTCTGAGGGACGCAAGACTCATGGGGCGCCTCGGCAGGTTCATTCTGTTGGCCTCGGTCGTCACGCTGGTCGGGTGCTCGCTGCTCCAGCCGACTGTCGATGTCGACATCGACGTGTCGGAGCGGGAGGGCGCCACGCCGATGGTCGTCGAGTTTGCGCCGGTCGTAACCGGCGAGGTCGCGGCGTGCTATTGGAGCTTCGGCGACGGCGAGTCCTCGACGGAGATCCATCCGGTGCACGTCTACCGGACGGCGGGGACGTACGACGTCTTCGTCACCGTGACCCTGGCCGACGGCGCGCGCGGAAGCGTCAAGAAGGTGGGCCTGATCGAAGTCCGCCTGATCCTGCAGAAGGAGCGGCTGTCCGCGTTGTACTGGTTGAACGCGAACAACGGAACGATCCATCGCGGCGATCGCTCCGGCACCGCAGAGGAGACCGTCGTCAGCTACATCTACCGCGGGAAGGACCTCGCCGTCGGCGGCGGCCACGTGTTCTGGGCCGCCGACGACACCGTCTACCGGGCCGCGTACGACGGCAGCGGCAAGGAACCGATCGCCACCGACCAGTTCGGGCTGTGGAGCGTCACCGTAGACGGAAGCCTCGACAAGATCTACTGGGCCGGCGCGCCGAGTTCGCCGTTCAGCATGCAGTACTGGGGAGGCAGCTTCCGGTCGGCGAACCTCGACGGCTCGGGCCTTCGGACGCTCGAGCGGTACGAGGATCCCGATGAGCCGTTCACGTGGTGGATCCGAGCGGACGCGGGCGGTGCGCGGCTGTACCGCTACTTCGACGACTACGACGCGGTGCGGCCGCGCGGCGTTGCGCCGATGGCGGCGGGCAACGGCAAGCTCCAGTACCTTGTCTTCACCTCCGCCACGGCGTTCGCGACCGGCCGCGTCAAGACGGAGATGGACGGCATCACGGCGCTTGCCGTCGATGCGGGCAGCGACGCGGCGCACTACCTCTACTGGATCGTCGGAAGCTCGATCCGGCGGTGTCGCACCGATGGAAGCGACGCGAAGACCGTTCTGAGCGGGCTGGACTCCCCGCGGGGCGTCGCGGCCGACGTCGTCGAGGGGAAGATGTACTGGTCGGACAAGGAAGGGATCCACCGGGCCGACCTCGACGGGGGCAACGCGGAGCTGATCTACCCTGGTACTCGCGCCGACGTCCTGGTGATCCAGGAATCGTAGGCCGACGGGCCTCCAGGAGGCGGCCGCGGACGGCGGGGACCACGGTCGAGCGCGGTTCCCGCCCTCCGCCGAGACGGGCTACCCCTCCGGCAGGTTGGGGACGACGTTCGGCTCGAAGGTCGTCATCTGCCAGAGCTCGTCATCCGTGAGTTCCGGGAAGACGACGAACTCCCCTCGAAGGATCTCATCCCTTCGCTCCAGGACCCCGTCTTGCACGGACTCGGGGACGAGGTCGGTCATCGGGGCGAGGGTGATGCAGCCCTCCGGCAGGCCGTACCACCAGCCGTCGTCCGCCTTCGCGTTCCACATGCCGTCGCGCACCGCGGTGACGACATCGACGAACAGTGGCGTCCAGTTCCAGTCGAGCGCGGTCAGGTAGACCGACGGCGCGTACGCCTGCATCCCCTGGTCGTGGCCGGCGACGTACAGGACGCCCGCCTCCTCGGCCGCCGCGGCGCTGGCGAACGAGTCGGAATCGTGTGTGACGACGTCGCAGCCCTTCGCGATCAACTCCTCGATCGCATCCGCTTCGCGGGCCGGGTCGTACCACTCGTTCACCCACGCGATCTCGATGGTTGCCTCCGAATTCGCCACGGCGACGCCACGCGCGAATGCGTTGACCCCGGCGATCACCCTCGGGAGCGGATGGGAGGGCGCGTACCCGATGATCCCCGACTCCGTCATGTGCCCGGCGACCATTCCGGCGAGGTACCGCGCCTCGTGCGTCCGCCCGTAGTAGGAGCCCACGTTCGGACCGAGGCGGCCATGTGCGCCGCCGCACAGGAAGAGGACGTCCGGATAGTCGGGCGCGATGTCGGGGACGATGTCGCTCCCCCACCCGTGGGTGAGGACCAGATCGTACCCGGCCTCGGCAACCTGCCGGACCACGTCCTCGCCGCCGAGCGACGGCGCGTCCTCGATCTCCTCGACTTCGACCCAGTCGAACCGGCGATCCAGCTGCCCCATCGCGACGTGCCCCTGGTACGTCCACCCGGCGTCCTCGACCGGCCCGTAGTGGAGCATCGCGACGCGAAGCACCCCCGGGTCCGCCACCGTCGGGCACTGCAGGCTTTCGACGATCGACGGACCCAGCCCGAAGCCGAGGATGAAACCTACCGCCGTGATCCAAATGAGTAACCCACGCATCCGCATCTCCCCCTTTCGTGTCGCGCGCGCACGACCGATTCCCTGAGAGGCATCCCCGCGCGCTTGCCCCGATTGAATCCGAAAGCCGCGGTCAATCAAAGTTGCGAGCGCGAGGCCCGAGCAGGCACGCCCGGGCCTCGCTGCGAAGGAGGTCGGCGTTGATTGCGGCGAGCCCTTCCGTGACGTTGGCGACGCCGCTTCGAGGTTGGCGCGATCTTCGGAGGCTTCGATGCGCCCGGGGTGTCGGTTTCGTGTAGTCGTGACGTCGAACGCTCGCGGATGGCCTCCGGTCCGGTTTCCGTTCTCGAGCGGGTTCGAGCGCTCCGACTCGATCGCGCTGGATGGAAACTGTGTAGGGGGGCGGTAAACGGACGCCGGAGGGCGTTCGGCCTCGTCCCTCCCCTGCTCGCGTCGACCTCTTCCCCGCCTACCCCCTCTCTCCTCGCCCCGGCCACCCGCTACTCCTCCCCTACCGGTTGCCCTACACTGGTCCCGTGAAAGGAGGCTGGCATGAGCGTCCTGTTCTGGATCAAGGTGATCGTCGCTGTCGCAACGATCGGGTTTGGGGCGCTGTCGATCACGCGCCCTTCGGCCGCGGAACGGTTCACCGGTCTCGCCGTCACCGGCCCGCGCGGCGTCTCGGAGATTCGGTCCGTGCTCGGGGGGCTGTTCGTCGGTCTCGGGATCGCCGTGCTCGTCTACCGCACGTCGTCGGCGTTCGGCACCCTGGGCATCGGGTACCTCGGGATCGCCCTCGTCCGCGTCGCGTCGATCTTCGCCGACCGGGCCGGGACGGCGAGCAATTGGGCGAGCCTCGCGGCGGAAATCGCGTTCGGCGTTCTGCTTCTCCTCTAGCAGAAGAGGCGACGGCCGGCGGTGGCCAATGCGCGCTCGGTCCGCGCCTTCCTGGAGGCTGACGCGGAGTTCGATCGCTGCCTGGACCGATCGACCTCCGGTTCTCCGGATCCTGTCCAATGGATGACTGAGCAGTGGCAAACATAATGTGAAGATCAGATCCTACACGAACAGATGAGGTCTAGCCGTCTCGTTCGATCCCGCCCCCCTGCGCTCTCCGGCCACCTACTACTCACCATTCGCTACCCGCTACTCACCACCCGCCACCCCCGACCCCCCGAACACTGACACGAGCGTCACGCCGGCCGCGACGAGCGATCCGCCGAGGAGGACGGCGAACAGCCCGGTGAACGCCGACGCGAACGCGATCCAGACGGTCTTGCGGTTGAACCGCAGCCGCCGCCAGATCGCCGGCGCTGCGACGACCGACGAGCCGGCGGCGGCGCTGCCCGTGAACAAGAGCTGATACGCGATCGGGCTCATCCCGCCGTCCATGCAGAACTTCGTCGGCACCGCGACGGTGAACCCCCACAACACGCCCGCCCCCAGCGCGGCGAGCGACGCCCGGAGGCTTCGCCTCTCCCCCTCTCCGTCCCGATCCCGCACGAGGAAGATCGTCCCGACGGCGACGAGGGCGCTGGCGCCGAAGGTCACGAGTCGCGCCGGCTCGCCCAGCACGAGGATCGCGCTGACCACGCCCCAGAACGGGCTCGTGTTGGCGAGGATGTTCGTCTCGTGCAGCGTCCCGTGCGAATGGGCGTAGTAGAAGAGGGCGGTCCCGAAGACGGCGTTCAGCAGGCCGCCGCCGAGGCCGACGAGCACCAGTATCGGCGACCCGAAGACGAAGCCGTCCGTCGCCCAGGCGAAGAGGACGATGAACGGAAGCCCCATCCACGGGCGGAGGAAGCCGAAGCCGACCCAACTCATCCGGTCGACGCCGACCTTCATCAGGAGCCACGTCAATGCCCAGCTGAGCGTCGCCTCCACCGCCAAGACGATCGTCAACAGGTCCGCGGCCGCCCTCCTTGAATGGCCGGGATGATACTCGGTTTGGACCGGTACCGGAGCACACACCGCTCCCCCGTATGCGGCAGGATGGATCCGCGACTCGCAGCCCGAAACCTCCACAAGGGCTGATTCCGCTGGCACGCCTACGCATGGATCAAGCCGTTCGCCAGCTTCCTCCCTCGCCCGCTGCCCCTACCAGTCGAGGTGGAATCCGAAGGTGAGGGAGTCGACGCCGGCGGGGATCGTCTCCATCCCCAGTGTGAACGTGAATGCATCGGCCAACGGCACGGCCGCCTCGACGTGGGTCATCGCCCAGTCGAACAGGCTGTTCGATGCCTCGTCGAAGTAGACGTTGAGGAGGAAGGTGAGATCTCCGCCGCAGCAGCCGTCGCCGCGGTAGGCGATCGAGAACATCTCCCAGTAGTCGGGGTAGTAACTGTGTCCCGCCTCGATCGCGTCGACCCGTCGCTCGATGACGCTCCCGTATGCCTCGGTCGTGATCGCGTAGCGGTTCAGATCGAGCACCGCAACCTCGCGGACGGTCACCGACCCCAGTTCACAGGAGAGCTCGATCCCGTAGATCCCGATTCCGTCGATCGACCGATTCGCGGCGTCCCAATCGAGCTCGGCGTGCAGGTCGACGCAGGCGATCTCGCCGAGGGCGAGTTTCGGTGCCAGGACGAGGCTCTTGGTCTGCAGCTCGAACGTCAGGTTCACGTCGAGGCTCAGCCACGGCACGGCGCCGACCTCGATCCCGGTGACCCCGAACGAGACGGACTGGAAGCCCTCGCAGGTGAAGTACAGGCCGGCGTCGAGCTCGGCGCAGCAGAAGGGGAGCTTCCGGAGTGACAGCTTCTCGCCGGTGAACCCCTGCCCCGGGACGAGCGGATCGGTCGCGTAGTGGCGCTCGAGGCCGGTCGCGGCGTGGACGATCGTGACTCCGTCGAAGTCGTCGTCCTCGATCCGCGCTCCGAACTCGCTGATCGACACGAGATCCAACACGCCGACGCTCCCGGCGATCCGCAGTGCCCATCCATCGGCCGGTCCTCCGAGCACCGCGCCGGAGAGCTGCGCCGCGTGCCACGCGACGTCGATGCCGGCGATCGAGAGGTCGACGATCGCCTCGGCGTACAGGTAGTCCGTCGTCGACGGCCCGAACAGGACGTTCGTCGTCAATCCGTACCCGCCGAACCGCCCGGCGGCGGAGAATCCCTGCCACACCCACGTCCCCGGAAGGATGAGCAGCCCGTCGGTCGACAGCGTCACCGCGCCGAGGGTGTAGTCGACCGCGAATCCCAGGTCGACTGCCTCGAGTCCGGCGCCGAGGGGATCGATCCCGATCCGCAGCGACGTCTCGCCGGACAGCGTGCCCGCGATGGCAGGGGCCGCAACGCACACAAGAAGCAGGACCGCCGCGATTCCACTGCGTCCGATCATCGGGTCTCCACCTTCTTGGTGTAGTAGGCGACGCCGGCGTCCAGGCTCCAGCCGGCGATCCACGTCGGGATATCGTTGGCCAGCCGGATGCGGGTGTCGTCCAGCGTCACGGCGGGGACGCCGGTCGCCTCGAACGAGAGCTTGAGCACCGGACCGGAGACGATTGGCGCGCCGCCGTAGACCGCGATCAGACACCCTTCGACGGGAGGACCCGCGGCGTAGGTCTGTGCCGTCACCTTGAATCCGCTTTGCCCCTCGGCAGTGATCGTCCCGATGTCGACGTTGTTGCTGAACGCGATCGCTCGTTGAGCGACTGTGCCGAGCTGGATGCCGGCGACGCCGCCGTCGGGCATGTCGGCCACCGAGATCAGCACCTCGTAACGCCCGCCCACTTGAACCGGCGGACCGACGATCAGCACCGCGACCTGCGGCGGGGTGAACCAGTGTCCGAAACAGGCGGTGAGGGTCAGCATCAGGCCGACGAGGAGGAGGATCGAGCCGAGACGCGTCGCCTTCCAGGTCATGTCATCGCCTCCGCTCATGGAAGTGTGGTGCGAGTCCCGAGCACGTGCTCCGACAGGATCCTCACGTCGTCTTCGTCGACGTCCCCGTCGCGATCCATGTCCGCTGCCCATCGCTGATCGGCTGTCCCGTGCACGATCCCACTCGCGATCTGCTGACACAGCACGACGTCGAGTAGGTCGATCGTCCCGTCGCCGTTGACGTCGCCCCGGGAGTACGTCAACTGCATCTCGACCGCGCCGATGTCGGCAAGGCCGCCCGCGGGGTACGGGCGCGGGAATCCCCGCTGATCGGTCGTCGGTCCCCCCGCCCACGGAATCGCGTCGAGCGCCAGGCTGCCGGATGACAGCGCGTGGGTTTGCGTTGGACCACCGTTGTCGGCGAGCGGACCGAGCAGCGGGTCGGTGTTCTGCCGATCCGTCGTCTGGGTACAGCCGCAGCTCGTCCCGCTCTCCAGGTTGTAGCCACCCGACGTGAACGCGCTCGTAGTGGAATTGTGGCAATCGTCCGGGGTGTTTCCGGCCAGAATCGTCTTCTTCACCGTGGGACTGCTGTTCGAGCTGTTGTACACCCCGGCACCGGTCCCGGTGCCGAAGTTCTCAAAGATGGTGCAGTGGGTTACTGTCGGACTGCTAAGGGCGTTGTACATCCCGGCGCCGCGCTCCGCTTCATTGCCGGAGAACGTGCAGTCATTCACGACCGCATCGCTGCCGAAGCCGTTGTACATCCCGCCGCCGTAGTACTCCGACGAGTTCCCGTCGAACGTGCAGGCGCTGACCGGCGGACTGCTGTCATACCTGTTGCACATCCCGCCGCCGGCCGAGGAGACGCCGGCCGCGCCGTTGCCGACGAAGGTACAGTCGGCCACCGTCGGGCTGCTTGTGCCGTTGTACATCCCGCCGCCAGCTGCCGCCTCGTTGCCCGAGAACGTGCAGTTGCTCACCGAGGGGTGGCTTTCGAGGATATTGCACATCCCGCCCCCCCACTGCTCTGCCACGTTGCCCGAGAACGTGCAATCGATGATCGTGGGGCTGCTGAGGATGCTGTACATCCCGCCGCCGGCGTAGGAGCGGTTGCCGTTGGAGAACGTGCAGCCGGTCACGAGTGGGTCGCTCTGGCGGTTTCGCATGCCGCCGCCGCTGCTGCCGGCGTGATTGCCCTCGAACGTGCAATCGTCCACCGTCGGACTGCCGTACTCGTTGTACATGCCGCCGCCGTGGTACTGCGCTTCGTTCCGTTCAAACGTGCAATCGCTGACCGCAGGGCTGCTCCCGTAGTTGTACATGCCGCCGCCGTACTGGTCCGCCGAGTTGTCCTCGAACGTGCAATCGGCCGTCGTCGGGTTGCTGTCCTTGTTGTACATGCCGCCGCCGAACGCACCGCTGCTGTTGCCCTCGAATGTGCATTCAGACGCGGTCGGGTCGCTGTCCTTGTTGTACATGCCGCCGCCATGGCCGTAGGTCTCGTTTTCGATGAAGGTGCAACCCGACACCGTCGGGTTGCTGTCCTTGTTGTACATGCCGCCACCGTTCACAGCTGCGTGACCGTCTGAGAAGGTGCAGCCGGTGATCGTCGGGTGACTCGCCGCCACGTTGCACATCCCACCGCCGTCCCCTCCCCAGTTGCCGTTGAACTCGCAGTCGTTTACCTGCGGACTGCTGTGCAGGAAGTTGTACATCCCGCCGCCGCGCCCGTAGTTTGCCGAGAAAGCGCAGCCTGTTATCGTGGGGCCGCTCTCCTTGTTGTACATTCCACCGCCCGCGCCGCCCGCCACGTTGTCGGAGAACGTGCAGTCGGTCACCGTCGGATCGCTGTCCACGTTGTACATGCCGCCACCCAGGTTGACGTTGCTGCCCGAGAAGCGGCAGTCGATCACGGTGGGGTCGCTTCCGCTCTCGTTGTACATCCCTCCGCCGTACGTGGCGTGGTTGTCGGAGAAGGTGCAGCGGGCGACCGTCGGGCTACCGGCCGCGTTGTACATCCCGGCGCCACAGACCTCTGCGGTCCCGGGGATCGGACCTCGATTCCCGCCACGAATCGTGAACCCATCGGCTACGGCGCTGGCGTTGACACCACTACCCGTGATCACGTGATACACGTTGTCGTCACGATTGATGGGGTCGCCGTACACGCTTGTGCCATCGTCTCCATTGAGGTCGCCGCTGAGGACCGTCTCGTAGAGAACCCAGTCCCGGTTTGCTCGGTCGTCCTCCGTACCTGCAAACCCCCCGTACAGGGCGACCCCGTCCAGCAGCTGGAACGTGGCGTCGCGGCCGGTTGGGACGCTAGGCGTGTAGGTCCCTTCCGCCACCCAGATCTCGTACCCTCCGCCGGCGGACGCGGCCAGCGCATCCTGAAGGTCGGTGAACGCGTCGGCCCACGACGTTCCGTTGTCGGCTCCCGCTGCATCGAGATCTACGTAGAGGATCGTCTGGGCCCCGGCGATCGATGCGACGCTGAAGACGAATACGACGACAGATAGGAGAGCCGCGACGATGCTTGGTGCATGAAGGACAGTGCGTCGATCGTTAGCGCAGCTCATCGCGCCACCCGCTCGATCTTCCGGCCTGCCCCGCCGCGCACATCCGCCCATGCCGTTCGGCCTCATTCCGAGCCACCACTCTAGTCATTCCCGTGGTTCTTGTCAATTCCTCGCATTGCCTCACCGAAAAGGTACTCGAAAGGGGATCGTTGCCTCAGCTAAGAAAAGTACTCGAAACAGGAGGTGAGGCTACGGTGACTCGTTCCTGGAGTAACGGGGAGCGAGGAG
>Ga0272443_10004049_pt1 | contig 16485 bp, 16 predicted proteins | sample SSMAcet12_FD_193581 | JGI IMG/M metagenome (GOLD analysis project Ga0272443, IMG submission 193581) | Marine sediment archaeal communities from Little Sippewissett salt marsh, Falmouth, MA, United States - SSM-Acet-12 | ecosystem: Environmental > Aquatic > Marine > Wetlands > Sediment ... | reverse complement strand
AAGCGCGGTTTCTGACATTATGACTGGACCTAAGACGGGGGCAGGTTCATGGTCGTTTAGACTAACTCTAGAAGTGGACCGGCCTTGGGGGGCTGGTCACCCGGCTGCTAAGGCGGAAGCTCCGTAGGGTGATCGGCTTTCGCTATCCGAGTCGGCTTCCGCTATCCGTGTCCGGCGCTCGGCAGTTTGGCGACGCCGGAAACTCATACCGTCCCCACTCCAACCTCATAGCTGTCGTGTTACATCAGGGAACGAAACGTGGCAAGGCGGCAAAGGGGATCCGGGTTCTTCTCGTTGACGGGCTTGGGAAGTGAGGAATGCGATGAGTGAGAGACGTCAGAGACGATCGACCCGCTGGGCGGTCGTGGTCATCCTGGCCGCGACAGGCTTCGGGCTTCTTGGCTGTCAGACGGAAGACACGGCCGATGGGAATTCGGAGGAGGCGAGCATGAGTGCCGGCAGAGCCTCACAGGAAAGCATACGAGAAGCGATCTTCGCCGGGGGCTGCTTCTGGTGCATCGAGGCGGCGTTCGAGCTGATGCCCGGTGTGGTCGAGGCGATCTCCGGTTACACCGGGGGAACGGGCGAGAACCCAACCTACGAAGAGGTCTCTACGGGAAGAACGGGGCACTTCGAGGCGGTGCTGGTACGCTACGACCCGGAGCAGATCTCCTACGAGCAGCTGCTTGAGCAGTTCTGGCGGAGCATCAACCCGACGGATGAGGGCGGCCAGTTCTACGATCGCGGCAGCCAGTACTTCACAGCCGTCTTCTACCTGGACGAGGGGCAACGTCTTCTCGCCGAGGCGTCGAAGCGTGCGCTCGAGGAGTCCGGCGTGTTCGATGAGCCGATCGTCACCCAGATCCTCCCAGCCAAGCCGTTCTACGTCGCCGAGGACTACCACCAGGACTACTTCCAGAACTACCTGGCGCAGTACAAGCGCTACACCGTGGGATCCGGCCGAGAAGCCTATGTCGAAGAGACGCGGGAAGCACTTGAGGGCATCTCGCTGACGGGAGCGGCTTCTCTGTGGGAGGAGTTCGTGAAGCCCACCGAGGAGGAGCTGCGGGAGATGCTCACGCCGCTTCAGTACTCGGTGACGCAGGAGAATGGCACCGAACGCGCGTTCCGGAATGAGTACTGGGACAATCACGAGGATGGGATCTACGTCGACGTGGTCTCCGGCGAGCCGCTCTTCAGCTCGCTCGACAAGTTCGATTCCGGCACGGGCTGGCCGAGCTTCACCCAGCCGATCGGGCCGGACAGCGTCGTCACCGTGGTCGATGCGAGCCACGGAATGGGGCGCGTCGAGGCTCGAAGCCGCATCGCGGACTCCCATCTGGGACACGTGTTCGAGGATGGCCCAGCGCCGACCGGCCAACGCTACTGCATCAACTCGGCTGCGCTACGATTCATCCCCAGGGACGAGCTCAAGGCCGCGGGCTACGGTGTCTACCTTGGCCAGTTCGACTGACGGAAGCTGAGGCCCCGAGGGATGTGTGTAGACGAAGTCCTGGGGACGCAGTACGGAATCGTCGGCCACTGCGTAGGTTCGGCTGCCTGTGCCCAGTGAGCCAACGCCTACGCGATGATTTCGTTCAGGCCATCGATCAGGCGTGTGAGTTGCTCGGGTGGAAGCGTATCGATCAAGTCTCCGATTCGATCTACGGAGAGCGTCCGGATTTGGCTGATCTTGATCCAGGATTGCTTGGGGAGGTCACTTGATTCGAGCTCCATGGTTAGCGGGAATCCTGCGTGCTGTGGCTGGCTTGTGATCGCCATGGCGATCACGGTGCCTGATCGTTCATTGAACACGTCGTGACTGAGGATGACGACGGGGCGCGTTCCCCCTTGCTCATGTCCTCGAACGGGATTCAGATCGGCCCAACGGGTCTCGCCCCTCAGTACTCCGGCCATTCCCTCATCTCCGCACTCAGCGCTTCTTCGGCCATGGCTTGCTCAGCCTTCGGGTCGAGTTTGGCGCACTCCTCGGCCAAGCGAGTCTTCTTCAACCGGTTGAGCTTCTCCGTCACTGCTTCCTGGATCGCGCGGCTCCGGCTCGGGAACACGTTGCTCTTGACGAGTTCGTCGAGCTGCTCAAGGGTCGTCTTCTCGATGCTGATCGCGACTTTGGCCATACTCATGCGGATCACCGGTAGTACCGTACGTCATACCGGCGGAGCTGTCAATCCCGGATCGACTAGAGTAGGAAGCTGACAAAGGGGAGGGATCGTGATGTGGGATCGGATTGTGGAGTGGATCGTCGCCTACGGCGGACAAGCGCTGGGCGCCATCGCGACGTTGGTCATTGGCTATCTCGTGGCGCGGCTGGCGCGCAGACTCATGAGGCGCTGGTTGGCGAAGACGGAGCTTGCGATTGCGCTGCAGCGCTTCGTGACGCAGATCACCTACGTCGGCATTCTCGTGTTCGCCATCGTCGCCTCCCTGGCCCGGTTCGGGATTCAGACGACGTCATTCGTCGCCATCATCGGTGCTGGCGGCTTCGCGATTGGATTCGCGTTGCAGGGGTCGCTGGCGAACTTCGCATCGGGTGTGCTGCTCCTGGTCCTCCGGCCGTTCAAGATCGGCGACTACGTCGAGGCGGGCGGAGTCTCCGGGATTGTGAAGGACATCCAGTTGTTCACGACGATCCTGGCAACGCCGGACAACGTCAAGGTGATGGTGCCGAACGCGCAGATCTACGGAGGCGTGATCCGCAACTACAACGCATACGACACGCGGCGGATCGATCTTGCGGTCGGCATCGGCTACGGAGATTCCATCGAGGAAGCCTTCGCGGCTGCGCACTCGGTGATGTCGGAGGACGGGCGCGTTCTGCAGGATCCCGCGCCGCAAGTGATGGTGAGCGAGCTGGCCGACTCGAGCGTCAATCTCAAGCTGCGCCTGTGGGTGAAAGGCGACGACTACTGGGACGTGCTGTTCGATCTGACCCGCAGCATCAAGGAGACGTACGACAAGCGTGGCATCGAGATTCCGTACCCACAGCACGTCATCCACACTGCAACCGACGCGTAGGCGTCCGGTATTGGGGCGCAGCTCCGTTGGCGCCGCCGGAGGAACGGGGCGATCAGAACCCCATGACAAGCGAGACGAGCGGGATGGCGACGGCTCCGGCGAGGAGCCCGAAGAAGCCGCCCCAGAAGCCGCCAGAGAGGACGGCCAAGCCGACCGTCTGCGGGTAGTCGAATCTCCCCCAGAAGCCTTCGGGAACCTCCAGGACGTGAAACGCAATCGCGAAGTTGAGCGAGAAGGTGATCCCGCCGACGAAGGCTCCGCTTACGAGCCCCAGCCCAGCCCCTTCGATGATGGAGAAGAGGGGCGAAGGCTGATGACGTAGCGCGACGTCGGCCATCCACCGTCCTGCCAGGGCTCCTGCGGCCGCTCCGGCTGCTGCCACGGGGATTGCGAGCAAGAGCGTGTTCGACAGGGGCGTGTCGATCGCGCCCGCACTGAAGCTCAGCGCGATGGCGGTTCCGGCTCCGAGGCCGAGGACAGCGCCGGCGATCGTCATCCCCATTCGCACAACCTCGGACTTGTCGACCGGCTCCGTGCCGAAGAGCGGCAGAGCGGGGATCGACAGCGTCAGCAGAATGCAGGTCAGTACGCGTAGCTGTTTCATCTCACGACACGATGGCACCCTGGCCTGGGCTCTGTCAAGTGGCGGCACCGATCGCCGACCCGTGGGCAACATCCTGGCAAGGCGCTTGCACGAACCTCGATGCTTCTTTCAGTAGGCGGGCCGGAGTCCACGTCAACATGGTAATCCCACCAAGCCTTCATTCCCATCTCGAACCCATCGGCTCTCATGAGGGAAACTGTCGAGGGCAACGCTTCGCGTTGCTTGGAGAAAGGCGCACATGCGGCGGCCTTTCGCGTGGTGGCGATAGCGATGGTGCCCCGAGTGTTTCCGAGATGGCGACGTGGTCCTCCATCTGAACCCCGTCGAGGTGGTGGTCGCGCCTCGTCGAGGGCCCCGGTTTGCAGGTGCCCCCTGGTGCCCATACAATCCGCCAATCCACACGGAGGTGGTCCGCATGCTGACATGCTACGCACGAATCCGGCCGATCGGTCTCGTTCACTTCCACCTCCATCATCATTGCATTCATCGCTAGGTCCGAAGGCGTTTCTCTGCATCGCCTGAACGCGTCCGCGTAACCAGGCGAACGGGTCTGTCTCCAACCTCTCGAGGTGAATGCATGGTTCCAAGATTCCGCAGCTTGTGCTGCCCTCCGTATCGTGATTGGCACGGTCCCTCCCGGGACCCTAATCGAACGCAAGGCAACTGACGTTTCCTGGCGATTCGTCGCCGTGAATCCATCACGATACTTGGAGGAACAATGAACAACGTTCGAACACGCAACTTGGTTGTTGGTTTGCTGCTGTTGGTTTGCGCGATTGGCCCCGCCGCGCTCGTTGGGGCGGAGACGTACGTCGATGGGATCGATGCGGCCTTTCCGCCCTTCTCGTTCATCGATGAGAACGGAAAGCCGAGCGGTTTCGATGTCGAAGTTCTCCAATGGATCGCCGCCGAACTTGGCTTCGACGTGAAGATCGTCCCGGTTGAATGGGACGCGATCATCCCGACCCTGCTGAGCGAGGAGATCGATCTCATTGCCTCCGGCATGTCGATTACCGCGGCGCGTGCCGAGCAGGTGGGCTTCACAGATTCGTACTGGTCCGTCGATCTGGCGATCGTCGTCCGAGAGACGACCGACGCGGACGGCGAGCCGGTCGCCGAGCTGAACCCGTTCACGCTGATGCAGGAGGGCCGCCGCATCGGTGTTCAGCGCGGTACGACATCGCAGACGTGGCTCGAGGAGAACGTGGCCGGCGCCGGGATCGACGTGGAGCTTGTTCTCTACGAGAACTTCCTCCTTGCGCTGGAAGATCTCGACATCGGGCGCATCGACGGGGCGGTGATGGATTTCCCGACGGCGGCATCATCGATTGCCGGTCGACCGTTGACCATCGCCGGAACAATCGCGACGGGCGAGATCTATGGGTACGCGGTTCGCCCGCAGGACACGGAGCTTCTCAGACTGCTGAACGAAGGACTTCGACGCATCCAGATGACGGACACGTGGGACGAGCTCGTTCAGAAGTGGCTGGTCGGCAAGTAGCCTTCGAGCGCAGCGGGAAGCCGTCGCTCCCCGCTGCGTCGACCTGCGATGAGCGATCTCGTCCGCATTCTCCCTCTTCTGATGCAAGGGGCCGCGGTGACGCTTCTCCTGCTCGCCTGCTCGTTGGCCGTGGGCTTCGTTCTCGGCATTCCAATTGGGGTTCTCCACGTGTTCGGTCCGGGCCCTGTTCGCTGGGGGCTTCGAGGGTTCGATCTCGTGATGCGCGGCTTCCCGGCGATTGTGCTGCTCTTCCTCATCTACTTCGGTTTGGGCGGGATCCAAGGGGTTCACCTTTCGTCACTGCAGGCGGCGGTGCTGGCGCTGGGCTTGCGAAGTGCCGCCTACCAGGGGCAGCTCGTTCGCGGCACGATTGGCATGGTCGAACAGGGACAGCTTGAAGCTGCCCGCGCTCTCGGCATGTCGCTTCCCACGGCGTTGCGCTCTGTTGTGCTCCCCCAGGCGCTGCGCCATGCTCTGCCGTCGTTGGGGAATGAGTACTCCATCGTTCTAAAAGACACGGCGCTCGCGTTCACGGTTGGCGTCCTTGAGATGATGAGCCGGGCGCAGTTCCTCGCGATGAGCACTCGCAAGATCACGCTCGTGTACATCGCGGTCGCCGTCATCTACTGGGGACTCACCCAGGCCGGACTGCTCGGGTTCCATGCGATCGAGCGAGGCGTGCGAGTTCCCGGAATGGGCACAGGAGACAATCCGTGAGTGATTGGCTGGCCCTGGTGCCGAAGCTGCTGGACGGCTGGGTTATGACTCTTCGGCTGCTTGGCGTGGCGATCCCGCTGGGTCTGGTTGTCGGTGTCGCTGTGGCCCTGGCGCGGATTTACGGACCCTTTCCGCTTCGCGCCATCGCAGCGGTCTACCAAAGCGTGCTCCGTGGCATCCCGCTCATCGTCCAGTTGTTTGTGCTCTACTACGTCCTGCCGCGGGCGAACCTGCTGCTCAGTCCGTTCATCGCGGCGACCGTCGGATTCGGTCTCTGCAGCGGCGCCTACCACAGCGAGTACATCCGCAGTGCCATCTCATCGATCCCTCGAGGCCAGATGGACGCAGCGCGGGCCCTCGGCATGTCCCGATCTCAGGCGGTGCGGACAGTCATTCTCCCGCAGGCGTTTCGTAGGGCCGTGCCCGGGTGCGGTAACGAACTCGTCTATTTGGTCAAGTACTCGTCGCTCGCCTATCTCGTGACGCTCGTCGATCTGACGGGAGCCGGGCGTTTGGCGGCCAGCGCATCCTTTCGCTTCTTCGAGACATTTCTTGTGGTCGGCCTGATCTACCTTCTGATGGTGGCTTGTGTTGAGGCTGCGCTTCACGTCCTGCAGCGTCGCTGGAAGCGGAGCGGCGTAGGAGTCGGCGCCTAGCGCGGCGTGGCGTCCTTCGCCTGCGTCCGGCGACGGGAGCGACGAAGGCGATGAAGATTGTCCGTCCCCTTTTGGATGAATTCCTCGAGATGCGGCGATCTCGGGCCGGCGCAATGGTCCGTCATGCGTCCGGTCGGAGAGAACGAGGCAAGATGAAAGAAGCCGAGCGACGGAGACCGCCGCTCGGCGTTGGTGAGATCTAAGAACCTCCGCCCCTGCATCCTCCGACACCGCGTCCGATGCCTCCGCCGCAGTTCGCGCCGGAGCCGTCAAGGGGTCGGTTCGCTGCAAGACCTTCACAAGTGCCAGTATCTTCCCTACATCCGCTTCCACTCCCGGCACAGGTCTCGCCGTCGGCTTTCGCGCAGCTGGCGGCACAGTCACCATCAGCGTCAGCACCCTCGCAGCTTGCGACACAATCAGCATTCGTGTCGGCACTGCACAGCGCGCTGTCGGCCGCCGCAGGACAACTGACTCGGCTTTCCGCGCCTCCGCCACTGAGTCCGGCAGCAAGAACGATGCCGCCGGCAACGAGAAGGACAGCAATCGTCAGGCCCACAATCCACCGATTCAACTTGCTCAATGGAATCACCCCCTCTCAATCGAGTTGAGATGACTGTGCCGAGCGGACGTGGATGTGGTGTGGTGCAGATGTGGCACGCGTGTGATGCGCGGCGGGTCGGTGGATCTTCGCGCATTGTGGATCGGTCTACGCTTCTGCACGCTGAACGTGTGAAGCGACCGCGCTGTCGTCAGCGCTCCCGAATCTGCTGATCGAATCCGCACCTTGCCGTCGCATCGAGAGAAGGCCTCGCGTACTCTCTGTCGATGGGTGTGCGGCCATGATCGAGCCGACGAACGTTCTCGTCTTCCTGCGGGAGTCGACCGCTCCGTACCGGGAGCTTCTGGTCGACTCGGACTCCGTTCGCTACGCGTTTTGCGAGTCAGAGGGAGATGTCGAGAAGCGCATCGAAGCGGCGGATGTCATCCTCGGGTCGATCGGCTTTCCGGCGGCGCTGCTGGCCCGTGCGAGTCGGCTGAAGTGGATTCAAGTGACCGGCGCGGGGGTCGACCGATTCCTCGCACAGGGCGAGCTCCCGCCCGGTGTCCTGCTGACGCGTGCCGTCCTCTCGTTTGGCGATCAGATTTCGGAGTACGTCATCGCACATTTGCTCGCGCTCACACAGCGCCTGCGGACGGTGTACGAGCTTCAGGCGGGGAGGCACTGGGAACCGTTGACGGTCGAGTTTCTTCGCGGCCGCACGCTCGGAGTCGCCGGGGTCGGTGCGATCGGTCAGGCGGTCGCGGAGCGAGCTCGCGCGATGGGCATGCGGACCGTCGGACTCACACGATCCGCACGGGCGCTCGCCGGATTCGACGGATCCTGCGGCTCGGACGAACGCGACGCGTTCTTGACGGAACTCGATGTCCTCGTCCTCTGCCTCCCGCTGACGGGCGAGACGCGCGGATGGATCGGCCGGGAAGAGCTTGCCTGCATGAAGCCGTCGGCCATTCTCGTCAACGTCTCCCGCGGGGCGGTCGTCGACGAGCCAGCGCTGATCGACGCACTTCGCGAGCGAAGGATTCGAGCGGCGGTTCTCGACGTGTTCGCCGAGGAGCCGCTGCCCGCGACGAGTCCTCTGTGGGCGCTCGACAACGTAACGATCACGTCGCACCACGCCGGGCTCAATGTGCCCGCGGAGATGATCGAGTTCTTCCTGGAGAATCTGGCCCGGTTCCGATCGGGGCGGCCACTCGAGGGGCTCGTTGATCCGGAGCGCGGCTACTAGCAGCGCCGAGGCGGGTCCTGAATCGCAGAACTGGGGTTTGGCTCCAGCCCTCCAGAAGCGGGACGACCGCGACAAGTACGGCGACCAGAAGCTCCTTGCCCGGAGGCGTTGGCGCTCGATCCGCCGCCCGTCCGGTCTGCCAGCCGTTGCGACGCTCACTCAACGCACCGAACGTCCACATGACCTGCACACGTCTTCGCACCACTCTCGTTTGTCCTCGACAGCGAATCGGTGCCGTGAGAGTGCGAAGTCAATCGTACGAGTCAGCCGGTCGCAGCCGAGCGGAAGGGGAAGACATGAATGGGAAGACTACGACGCGCGCAGGGTTGCTCCTTGTGCTGGTCGCCGGCCTCGTTCTGGGGGCGACGATCCTGGCGAATGCCGATGAAGGTCACGACGAAGTGACCGTTGCGCTCAAGTGGCTGCCACAGGCGCAGTTCGCGGGATACTACGTGGCGGAGGAAATGGGATTCTACGAAGACGAGGGACTCCACGTGACGATCCTGCCGGGCGGCTCCGGGGAGCAGCCAGAGGATCTGGTCGCCGCGGGAGCGGCTGAATTCGGCGTGACGTGGCTCGGTATCCTCCTTGAGGCACGCGACCAGGGAGCCTCTCTGGTCAACATCGCGCAGGTCTTCCAGTCGAGCGGATTCCGCTACATCGCGTGGGCGGATTCGGGTATTGAGGGCCCGGCCGATCTGCGAGGCCGCACGATCGAAACGTGGTTCGGAGGCAATGAAGTGCCGCTGCTTGCGCTTCTCGACAAGTACGGGATCGATCCCGACGGCGATCTGACGCTCGAGAGCGAGGCGTTCACGATGGACGCGTTCCTGAGCCGGAGCGTCGAGGCATCGGCGGCGATGACGTACAACGAGTTGAACGTTGTCCGGCAGTCGATTGTCGGCGGGACGGTCAGTCTCTCCGCGGAGGAGGTCCTGGCACTGAGCTCCGGAGCCTACAGCGCTCTCGAGGCCGTTGTGCAGCCGGACGAGCAGCTGACGATCTTCGACGTCAACGCCGAGGGCGTGGCGATGCTCGAGGACATGATCTTCACGAGCGAGGCGTTCTTGAGCAATGAGTCAAGCCGCGACATCGCCGTGCGCTTCGTTCGCGCGTCGCTTCGTGGGTGGGAGTATGCGCGGGACCATCGCTCGGAGGCCGTCGAGGTCCTGCTGGCGCAGGATGCGGACGGTTCGATGAGCCGCCTGCATCAATCGTTGATGCTCGATGAGGTGATCGAGCTCATCTGGGGATCGGGTCAGGACCTCGGGTATCTCGATCCGGCCCTGTTTGAGCAGACGGCGGACATCGCGCTGCGGTTCGGCGTGATTGACCAGCCCGCTTCGGCTGCGGCCTACTCTCACGACATCTGGGAGCTGGCGACGAGCGAGGACTAGACGATGCAGTTCCACGGCCTGCCCCGAACGGCGTCCCTGGTATGAAGCCTGTGCAGAGCTTCCGGACTTCTCTCCAGTCGTCTTGGGGGCGCGGGATGTTCGATGACCTTATCTTCCTCGGCCAGACGCAGTGATCGAGAGGCGTGCACAGCCCGGCATGTCAAGCACGAAGTGGCTAGAATCAGACGGGTTTTGCTGGTACAATGGTACATCCGTAACTAGGTGTAGCAACTACAGCTGAGGGAGGAGGTTGAGATGAGGAGACTACTGGTTCTCGTGATGGTACTGACGCTTGTCCTCGCAGCAGGTGCGATGACGGCGGTCTACGGAGGTCCCGGACCTGCTCCGAATTCGGGGGACGGCATTCCCGACGGGAGTGGCTTCGACGGGTCACCTGGGCCCTTTGGACCCGCTCTAGACGCGGGTGACGGCAGCGAAGTGATTCCGCCAGCCGCCCCGACCCCGAAGTAGAACAGGCTTCGTCTAGCAATGAGCAACCGAGCCGGCGACGGTTACAGCCCGTCGCCGGCTTTTCTATCCAGCAAGGACACCGAAGATCTCGGCGGCATCTTCCCACGATCTCCAAGCGCGGGCTCTACGACGTTCTCGCATCTCGTCGGCGAGACGGTCTAGAATGAGCTGCATCTCCGGTCGAACGGCGTCCGGCGGTGCGTGAGAGGTGATCGATGATGAAACGGGTGCTGTGTCTAGTTGCGATACTCATTTGCATCGGCGTTGTGGGCGTCGGCGATGCCGCGGCGCAGACGGAAGGACGAGGATTCGGATTCGGCGGCCCGATGGCGATGGCGTTTTTCCCGGACATGAGCGGGATCAATACCTTCCTGTCGGAGAATGGACTGCCCTCGATGGGCAGTTTCCTCATCGGCGCCGGTGGAGGCGGTCGCGGCGGCGTGATCGGCGGTCCGGCGTTCGGTGGCATCGGATGGGGGGTTCTCGCTACCTCGGAGGCCGGGGAACTGAGAGCAGATTTCGTCTTCGCCGGGGGCGGATTCGACATCGGAGCTGCGATCGGCGGCGACGAGAGCTCGGTTCTGACGATCGGGGCTGTCGTCGGCGGCGGCGCGAACGTGCTCTCCATCTTCGGATATCTCTACCCGACGATTGACCCCGAAGGCCTCGTGCCTGAGCCGATGCCGCGCGAGCTGGGGCGGGCGTTCGGTTTTGTCCAGCCGTACGTCAGTATGGCGGCGCAGCTTCTTCCGTGGATGGGATTCGAACTGCGGATCGGCTACGTGCTGCCCGTGTTCGGCATCGACTTCGGCGATCAGCTTGGGATTCCGGCGCCGAGCCTCGACTTGTCCGGCCCAACGGTCAGCCTGGGTATCGCCTTCGGCGGCATCGGGTCGGCCGACGGTTCGAAGACCGATGAACCGGGCGGTGTGGCCCAAGTGACCTCGGTGAGTGAGGGTGCGTTTGCCGTCGATGCCGAGCAGGTGCTCGTCATCGAGAATACGCTGGGCGACATCGTCATTGCCGCGTACGCGGCCGAGGCGACGCAGACGGCGTCGGATCGCGTCGTGGAGTGGCAAGCGACCCGAACCTGCAGCAGGAAGCGGATCGACGAGCTGCAAGTGGTCACGGATGTGAGCGACGCGGGCGCCACCGTGAAGACGGTGGGTCCGGGCCGCGTCGACTACCTGGTGCGGATTCCGACTGGCATTGATCTGACGGTGCGAAATGAGACCGGCAACGTCACCATCGTCGGACACGAGGCCCAGACGATCATCATCGAGAACGGCGTCGGCGAGGTCGATCTGCACGACGTTCGTTCGCTTGCGCTCATCGTCGCCGGCGGCGTCGGGGTGGTTGATTTGGCCGATGCGGATGCGCACGTGCTGATCGTGGAGCTGGGGATTGGCGAGATCAGCCTTGTGCTCCCGGGGACCGCGTCCGCCGCAGTGACGGCACGTGCTCGGATTGGCGAGGTCACGATCGATCGCTTCCCGGGGATGATTGGCGGCGTTCGCGGGTTCCTCGGCGAGTCTGCCGACGTCAGACTGGGGAGCGGTGAGCGGACGGTGGAGCTGACCGTGGGCCTCGGTCGGATCGGTATCGAGATGGGCGTCCCGTAGGCCGACGCGCGCCGGGCATTCTCTCGAAAGCGTCTCCGGAGCGGAAGGCCACCGCCGCGGGGCGAGTCGTCGGCGTCACCCCCCGCGAAGCGGTTCTCGGCGGAGCTCTTCTTCGAACTGAACCTGGTTCAGGTATCGGTAGAGTCCGTCACGCGCCATCAGCGCGTCGTGGGTGCCTTGATCCTCGATCCGGCCGTCCTGCAGCACGATGATCCGGTCGGCGCTGCGGATGGTCGACAGGCGATGGGCGATCACGACCGTGGTCCGGCCGGCCATGAGCCGCTCGAGGGCCTGCTGGATCAGCAGCTCGGTCTCGGTGTCGACTGAGGAGGTGGCCTCGTCGAGGATCAGGATCGGCGCGTCACGGAGGACGGCGCGCGCGATGGCGAGCCGCTGGCGCTGGCCGCCCGAGAGCTTGACCCCGCGTTCGCCGATCATCGTGTCATATCCGTCGGGAAGCTGGTCGATGAACTCGTCTGCGTTCGCAATCTGTGCCGCCATCACCATCTCCCGATCGGTCGCCCCCGGACTGCCGAACAGGATGTTCTCGCGGACGTTTCCGTGGAACAGGAAGACTTCTTGAAGGACGATCGAGATCTGACGTCGCAGGCTCTCAAGCGATAGATCGCGGACGTCGTGGCCGTCGAGCGTGATTGCCCCTTCGGTGACGTCGTAGAACCGCGGGATGAGCATCGAAAGGGTGCTCTTGCCCACGCCGGTCGGCCCAACGAGAGCAACGACGGAGCCGGGCGCGACCTCGAGCGAGATGTTTCGCAGAACGATGTCTCCCACGCTGTACTTGAAGCTGACGTCCTCGAAGTGGATGGCTCCCTCGGACCGTCCGGCGAGTTCGATGGCGCCGGGGTGCTCTGCAACGTCCGGCTCCTGGTCGAGGAGCTCCACGATCCGGTCGGCGCCGGCGAGCGACTGCTGGATGTTCTCCCAGACGTTGCTGAGCGCGCGGACCGGCTGATAGAGCAGTTCGAGATAGAGGAAGTAGGCGACGAGATCGGCAATCGGCAGGGTCCCTCCGAGCACGAGTTTCCCGCCGAAGTAGATGAGGACGATCGTTCCGAGCGCGGCGGTGAACTCAACCGATGGATGGAAGACGGCCATCAGCTTCAGCGCGCGCAAAAGCGAATCGCGATGGCGGACGATGCGATCCCAGATTCGCTCGGACTCGCTGTCCTCTCGGGTGAATGCCTGGATCTCGCGGATCCCGGAGATGTTGTCGTTGAGCGCGGCGTTCAACTCGCCGAGTTCGACCTGCCGATGGCGGAACGCGGGGCGGACGTACTTGGCGAATCCGCGCATCGCGAGGACGATCAGCGGAATCGGCAGCATGGAGAGAAGGGCAAGCTGCCAACTCATGCTGACAAGCACGGCAGTGACGCCGCCGAGCATCAGCACGTTGACGAGAACGTCCGGAATCGCGTGGGCGACGAGCTGCTCCAGAAGCTCGGAGTCATTCACGGTTCGTGACATCAGCTGGCCTGTCTGCTTGTCTTCGTAGAAGCGAAGCGACAGCCGTTGAAGGTGGCGGTACACCTCGTGGCGAACGTCGGCGACCACGTGCCAGGCGGCGACGTGGGCGGCGTAGCTGCGGACGAATTGAAGGAAGGCGCGAAGCAAGTAGATCGCCAGCGCGAAAAGCGCGAGTCGCGCAACATGGCCGAGTGCTCCCGAGCCGGGCGACGGATCCGTCACGGTGGAGACCATGTTTCGGATGAGCTGGGGGGCGATTAGCTGTATCCCGACGAGCGCCAGCATGCTGACGACCGTCAACGTGAGAGCGGGTTTGTAGTGCTTCAGGTGCAGAACGACCCTTCGGAGGGATTCCACGTTCTCTGCTGCCTTTCTCGGATCGCTTGGGCAGCTCTTCCCCTTGCGGGTGCCAGAGCGCCAAGCTCCCGGCGGATGGCGTGCACGGGATTGTACTGGCCCGCTGTGCGCGCTTCGACGCGGCTGGCGAGCGGGCGGACTGGATCGGTAGACTTGACTGAGCCTTCGAGAATCTCAGCGGGAGGCAACATGGACGCGGCAAGACGGGAACTGATCGAGACGGCGCGGGCGCTCGTCACGGAGATGAATCTCGGGAACGGAAACTCGGCCGGTGGCGTCGGCGCGGCGATTCGAACGGTCGGCGGGAACGTCTACACCGGGGTCTGCATCGATCTCAGCTCGGGCCTCGGGTTCTGTGCCGAGGTGGCGGCGATGGCGCAGATGGTGACGCACCGCGAGACGCAGATCGAGGCGGTCGTCGCGGTCACGTTCGGGGGCATCCTCCCGCCGTGTGGTCGCTGTCGCGAGACGATGTCGCAGATCGACCCTCGCAACGTCGATTGCACCGTCATCGTCAGCGAAGCCGAGGACGTACGCTTGCACGATCTCCTTCCGAATCACCGATGGACACGCGATGAGAACCACGACGATGGTTGAGTCGCTTCGTGTGCACATCACGCATCGCCCGCCTGAGTCGGCGCTCGGCGAGCTGTCGGAACATCTCGTTCCGAGGATCTCGGTGTCGACGGGAGATGAAGTTCCCGGCGGGACGGACATCCTCGTCTGTGGGCGCCCTTCACGCGAGCAGCTCAATGGCGGTCGGGTTCGAGCGCTCATCATCCCGTATGCGGGGGTTCCGGCTGAGACGCGAGATCTGCTCCTCGCGGAGTTCCCGCAGATTGCGGTCCACAACCTCCACCACAACGCGGCCGCGGCGGCGGAGCTTACGTTGGCCCTTTTCCTGGCGGCGGCGAAGAGCCTGATCCCTGTCGATCGATGCCTCCGGCGGCACGACTGGCGCAGCCGGTACGACGGTGCGATGACTGTCCTTCTCGCGGGGAAGACGGCGCTCGTTCTCGGTCTTGGCACGATCGGGACGCGGATTGCGCGCGCGTGCGACGCCCTCGGGATGCGCGTGGTCGCTGTGAGACGCCGGGCCGACCTGCCCCACCCATCGTTTGTCCTCGTTCACCCTCCGGATGCGCTGCACGCTCTCCTTCCTCAAGCGGACGTCCTGTTCGTCACGCTTCCCCTGACGGACGCAACGCGAGGGATGATCGGCCCGGATGAGCTCGCGCTTCTGCCGCCGACGGCGATCTTGGTCAACATTGCGCGGGGAGCGATCGTCGACGAACGGTCGCTGTACGAGGCGCTCAAGGATCAGCGGCTGGCTGGGGCCGGCATCGACGTCTGGTACAGGTATCCTGCGTCGGAGGATTCACGTGCGGAGACGCCGCCATCCGAGTTCCCGTTCCACGAGCTGGAGAACGTCGTGATGAGCCCGCACCGCGGTGGAGCGTTCACCGTGGAAGAGCTGGAGCGAGAGCGGATGCGGCACCTGGCGACAACGCTCAACGCGATGGCGCGGAATGAGCCGGTCCCCCACAGGGTCGATCTCGAACAGGGGTACTGAGCTCGGCGGATTGCTCCGGATCAGAGGTCCGTGGCGAGACTAGTCGTCGCAGCGCCAGGGCGGGATGTAGAAGGAGCGTTGGACCGAATCGCTGAAGCCTTCCACGTCCCAAACGGTGAGGGTTACCCAGTACCATCCGGGGCTGCGGAACTCTCGCACGACCCTCACGCCTTCAAGATAGACGAGGTCGCTCCACTCCCATTCGTAGAATGTGAGCGCCTCCCCTTCCGGGTCGATCGATCGAGTGGCGTCGAATCCGATCTCGATCGGGATGAAGGCGATGCGATTCTCACTCGGACACCATCGTGTGGCGTACGGCGGCATGATGATTGCCAGCCGAGCCATTGGGGCGTGGACGTTGATCGCGACCTCGGTTCCGTCCTCGAGCAGCCAAGCGGCGTCGACGATCAGCGGTCCGTCGAGCGGCCAATCGATCTCCCACGCACAGCCTGGAGGGACGGAGCCGGAGAAGGTCAAGACACCATCCTCATTGAGATTGAGCGTCAGCTCGGCGCCGACTCCCAGCGTGAGCACAGGTTCCACCGGTCCGGCAAAGGTCACGCGAAGCCCGGTGTACGTCACGTCGGTCGTGTTGTAGAACAGGCTTACGTTGCGGTCGGTCTTGTAGGTCTCGAAGGGGCCGGTTGCAGCGTGGATCGAGGCCACGAGCAGAATCGCCAGCGCAAGGATTGGGGCCGATCTCTTCATCTCGACGTACCTCCTGTGGTCGATAGCCTATCACGACGAGCCGTTCGAAGGAAGAGCCGTCGTCGCCTCCCTGTGACTCGACATGCGCCGGCTCTCGTTTGTAGAGCGCGAAGGCCGCGCGCTAGGCTGAGGGAGAAGTGAGCATCCTGAGAAGAACACGATGCCTCAGAGTTGGGCGCGATCTCGTTGCGCAGAAGATCTTCAAGGCAGCGTGCGTGCGGTCCGACTCCGGCGGAGAGGTCTGGCAACGGAGAACGGAGGCTTGAATGATGCGGATATCTGTCTGCTTGACGGCGCTGGTTGTTGCGCTTTCGTGCGCGGCGATCGCCGAGGCGGCCGAGGTTACGATCTGGACGATCCCCGTGAAGCTCACCAACCTGTTCGACATCTCTCCGGCGTGGGCGGATGGGCAGGTCTTCGTCGCACTGCCGGGAGCGTACGCTGTCGCGCTCGTCGACGGGTTGATCGGCGAGGTGCGACTACTGCCTGTCGGGCAGGCCCCTCTCAATCTGCTGCTCACAGAGGAAGGTCTCTTCTTCACGTTCCACGGCGGGATCGGCTTCGTCGA
>Ga0272443_10004048_pt1 | contig 16485 bp, 15 predicted proteins | sample SSMAcet12_FD_193581 | JGI IMG/M metagenome (GOLD analysis project Ga0272443, IMG submission 193581) | Marine sediment archaeal communities from Little Sippewissett salt marsh, Falmouth, MA, United States - SSM-Acet-12 | ecosystem: Environmental > Aquatic > Marine > Wetlands > Sediment ... | reverse complement strand
ATCATTATGGTGGACAGGACATTACACAGGCGTTCGATATAGATGTTGTCTTTCCATCTGCCCTGACCATCCATACTGTTCGATATCTTCCATGACAATACTCTCCTGCTATAAATATCGATGATTGCCACCAGATAGACATATCCTATACATGGCAGCTTGATGTAGGTCAGATCAGTACTCCAGACATGATTGGGATACCTGATCATCTTTCCACCAAGCAGATACGGATAGACCGGATGCTCAGGATGCTTAGCACTGGTATTCTTCTTCGGCCGTATAGCTTTGATCTTTATTTTGCGCATCAGACGGCGCATCTGCCTTCTTAAAGGCTGACCGCCATACCTTCTTTTCAGCTCCAGATGGAGCTTACGGTATCCATAGAAAGTTAATGCCGTATGTATTTCTAAAACTTCCTGACGATGATCTTTGTGAGGATCTCGTCTCGATTTCTCTGTAATATGATCAATCCATAATTAAAACAACCCCCTCAATTCATCATTTTTTCTTGCTAACGCTTTCTCCATGTATTAGAAAGGCGCACTTAAACTGACGATATAGAATAAAAAAAAGGGATGAAGTTTCTACTTGACTTTTTATCTAAGGAATCTTTATAATAGGAAAAAGTTAATACGTGCTAACTTTTTTACAAAGTAGGAAGAGAGTTTGCTGAAAATTGGTGTTTCAGGAAGGTCGATCTTTCAGGGAAGTCTGTCATCTTCCTGGTTGCGGGTTCAGTTGTGTGATTCCCGTTACCGTGGCGACTCGTACCCCATCATGATAGGTGGACAATAATATTCTGCCCGGGAGGTCTATGAAGTATAGTGAATCCATGGAGATGTACTTGGAGACGATTCTAAAAATCGAGGAAGAGCAAGAGGAAGTCCGTGTTGTTGACATTGCGAGGAGTCTAAATATCTCCAAACCCAGTGTGTCGAGAGCAGTGGGCCTTTTGAAAGGGAAGAAGTTGATTCTTCAGGAACCGTACGGCAGTATCTATCTCACTTCAAAGGGGAGAGCTGCTGCAACAGGTGTCTATGACAAGCATAAGCACATTACTGAATTCCTGATGTGTTCTCTGGGTCTGGATAGAGAAACTGCAGAAGCAGATGCCTGTAGAATGGAGCATGTTGTTTCTGAAAAAACTTTTTCTGCCATCAAGAGATATGAAAGGAGCAGGATTCCACGCTGAGATTGGATGTATGGCCTGAACATAAGGATTTTCAAGAAGGTGCTCTGAGTACGCACGGGTTTTTGCATCTCTGAAGATCCTGCTCCGATACAAAGTTTGCTGAAAGAGTGTTGTGAGTGAAGGAATGCCTCCCGGTTCCGGTCGCCGGAATCACAGGAGAGGGTAGGGGGTTGATTTTGATCTTGTTGTAATGAATAGAGGCTTCGATGGTTTGGCTGCCATTCCATGAATGGCAGGGTTATGGTAATCCGGATGTGTAGGCGGGTAGTGCTGCTTCGTGAGTAGAAGAGTAAGGGATACTGTGAACGGTATTCGATGTCGGTTGGAGGAATTATGAACGCGGTGGTATATGCATTTGCTTTGACAATATTTGCCGGTCTTGCCACTGGGGTGGGAAGTGCCTTGGCTTTCGTGTCAAAGCAGTTCAATCCCAAGTTTCTTTCCGGTGCATTGGGCTTTTCTGCGGGGGTGATGATATACGTTTCCTTCATTGAAATCTTCATGAAGGCCAGGGATTCGTTGCGGATGCCATTCGGGGACACCGGTGGATACTGGGTTGCTACGATTGCGTTCTTTGGCGGGATAGCTGTCATAGCCATCATTGACAAGCTGATCCCTGCATATGAGAACCCGCATGAGATCGGGAACATCAATGAAACACCCGATGCGGCTTCAGAACATAGGTTGCTCAGGATGGGGTTTTTTTCAGCATTGGCCATCGCCATTCACAATTTTCCAGAAGGCCTTGCCACCTTCATGAGTGCACTTTCTGATCCTGCTCTGGGTATCAGCATCGCGATTGCTATCGCGATACACAATGTACCTGAAGGTGTAGCGGTGTCTGTACCTGTGTATTACGCTACCAGAAGTAGAAAAAAAGCGTTCTGGCTCTCGTTTGCTTCCGGCCTTGCTGAACCGGTGGGGGCTTTGCTTGGTTACTTCACCCTGAAGAACGTTTTCAATGATTCGACTTTTGGTGTCATATTTGCGGGAGTCGCAGGGATCATGGTCTATATTTCTCTCGATGAGTTGTTGCCGACTGCTGAGGAGTATGGGGAACACCATATCGCCATAGGAGGACTTATCGCTGGTATGGCGGTGATGGCCCTGAGTCTCCTTCTGTTTGCCTAGGCGGTCAGGTCAGAGAATTTCTTGGAGATCTGATGGCGTCTGTTATGATTCGCTGATTATTAGATGTATGAGGGAGATAGTGTTTCTGTTTCCTAAAGTTAGCTCAAGCTAACTTTAGGGGGGGATGCTCGGAACTTGATGAATAAGACTTAACGGTGTCAGGTATGGAGAACCAGCCGGCTGCCGGGAACTGCTGTCCGGATTCCCGTCATGAATCGGGAGTCGGGATTTTAGAAAACTGATCATCACCACGGACTATGGTGATAGGGAATGGGGAATCCATGTATATCAACAATATGAGGAACGTGTATCCATGAATACATTGAAAAAACTACAATTCTATATGGCAGGAAGGAGAGCCTTGCTTCCTGCAGCTTTGACTCTATCTGCATTGAGTGCGATTGGGGCAATGGTACCGTATATACTGATCTGGTTCATCATCAGGGAATTATTAATGAATTGGGGCCAGAGTTCGAGTTCAGGAGTTGCGGCCTACGGATGGTGGGCGATGGGTACTGCAGTATCGAGTATCCTGCTCTATTTTGCAGCGCTTTCCCTTTCTCATCTTGCAGCGTTCAGGGTGGAAACCAACATGCGCAGGTATGCCATGGAAAAGATTCTCGGGATGCCCCTTGGCTTTTTCAACAGCAACACCTCCGGACGCATCCGCAAGATTATCGACGATAATGCAGGAATCACCCACGGTTTTCTTGCTCATCAGATGCCGGATCTCGCCGGTACGATCCTGATGCCAGGTGTCGTACTGATTCTGGTATTCGTATTTGACTGGAGGCTCGGGGCGGCGTGCCTGGTGCCGGTTTGCTTCTCCTTTCTCATCATGAGCTTCATGATGAACAAACGGGGAAAAAGCTTCCTTGAAAGCTACATGACATCATTGGAGAATATGAACACAGAAGCGGTTGAATATGTTCGCGGTATACCTGTGGTCAAGGTGTTTCAGCAGACGGTCTTTTCCTTCAAGAATTTTCACAAAAGCATCACAGAATACAAACACATGGTCTTCGGGTACACACGAATGTGGGAAAAGCCGATGTCGGCATATACGGTGATCGTCAACAGCTTCGTGTTCCTTCTTGTGCCAATCGCTTTGCTGATCATCAACCATTCGGGAGATGTTGCCCAGACGGTTCTGAATCTCATTCTATACGTGTTACTTACTCCGGTGTTTTCCCAGAGTATCATGCGCAGCATGTATCTGAATCAGGCCTTGGGGCAGGCAAGAGAAGCTGTTGACCGGATCGAGCATCTCACTGATTATCCCTCTTTGCCGGTTCTTGCAGAACCTGAAACCATCAGAGGTCACAGTATACGATTCGATGGGGTGTCCTTCAGCTATCCGGGTAAACGAGACAAAGCTGTCAACTCTATCAGTTTGAGCATTCCGGAGGGGAAGACAACCGCGCTCGTCGGAGCCTCCGGAAGCGGAAAGACGACACTGGCTCGTCTTGTTCCCCGTTTCTGGGATGTTGATCAGGGTGCCGTGCTGATCGGAGGAACCGACGTGAAGCATCTCGACCCCTCAGAGCTCATGAGCCATATTTCCTTCGTGTTTCAGAATACTCGTCTGTTTAAAACCTCTCTGTTGGATAATCTGCGCTTCGGTAATCCATCGGCAACTTTGGAGGAAGTCGATCGGGCTTTGGATCAGGCTCGATGTCGAGAAATCATCGATCGGCTTCCGCATGGTCTATCTACCAGGATCGGTGTCGACGGGACCTACCTTTCCGGGGGAGAACAACAACGGATTGTGCTGGCTCGCGCGATTCTGAAAAATGCGCCAATCGTGATTCTCGATGAAGCAACAGCCTTTACTGATCCAGAGAATGAACATCTGATTCAGCAAGCGTTCAAGAGTCTGACCAAGGGAAAGACAGTACTTATGATTGCTCACCGTCTGACGAGTATATGCTCTGCCAACAATATCGTTGTGATGGATGCCGGTACAATAGCCGAACAGGGCAGCCATGAAGAATTGCTGAACAGAAAGGGACTTTACGCCAGGATGTGGAATGAATATCAGCAATCGATTAACTGGAAAATCGAAAAGGAGGAGCTTCATGCTTAGGACCATTCAAAAACGGTTTGCCCTGTCTCGTAAAGGTGCGCGAGATTTTGTTCTCGGTACTGCATGGACTACGATCCAGAATGCCTCATTAATGCTTCCGGCTGTGTACATGTTCGCTTTTCTGGATGAGTATTTGTTCGCTGCAGCTGGCGGCTCTTCGGTAAGAACGGGGCATGGGCTCGTGTATTATATTCAGCTTGGCATCGGTTTCATGCTGATTATGTTCACGATTGCGGTATTCCAGTATAGAAGTACTTTTACAACCGTGTATGAGGAGAGCGCTAACCGCAGGATTTCTCTGGCTGAGAAGCTGCGGAAACTCCCTCTGGCCTTTTTCGGGGAGAAAAACCTGTCTGATCTAACATCCACGATCATGGAGGACTGTACCGATCTTGAGCATACCTTCAGTCATGCAGTGCCGCAATTATTCGCCTCTGTTCTTAGTGTCCTGCTCATGGCCGTAGGATTGTTTCTCTACAACTGGCGGCTATCCCTTGCATTGTTCTGGGTTGTTCCTTTTGCTGCGGCAATCATACTGGTATCAAAGAAGATGCAGCGGAAGGAGTTCTTTACCGGATACCGGATAAGACGGGAAGTGAGTGAACATATCCAGGAAGGTTTGGAAACGATTCAGGAGATACGGTCATACCAGCAGGAAGCTTCGTACCTGCACACCGTACATGCAGCAATCGATCGATATGAGAGGCAGTTGATCAAAGGGGAGTTGCTAGTCGGTTTACTGGTGAACTCTTCACAGAGTTTTCTCAAGCTTGGGTTGGTCAGTGTCATCATTGTCGGAGCCAATCTCATCCATGCAGGAAGTCTCGATCTGTTTCCTTATATCGTGTTCCTGTTGGTAGCCTCTCGTATCTATACGCCGGTGGGTGAAGTTTTCAACAATCTGGCGGCACTGTTCTTCCTGGATGTGCGTATCAATCGAATGAATGAGATGGAAGCATTGCCGATTCAACAGGGTAGTACCGTTTTCGAACCCGAGCATTATTCCATTGAGTTTGACCATGTCTCCTTCTCCTATGAAGAGGACAAGCAGGTGATACAGGATGTCAGCTTCACTGCGAAGCAGGGAGAAATCACGGCGCTCGTAGGACCTTCAGGAGGTGGAAAGAGTACGTGTGCGAAGCTTTCAGCCCGTTTTTGGGATTGTGATAAGGGGACGGTACGTCTGGGAGGATACGATATCAGCAGCATCGATCCCGAGACGCTTCTTGAGCAGTATTCGGTGGTGTTTCAGGATGTCGTGCTGTTCAACACTACGGTCTTGGACAATATCCGTATCGGCAGGCGAGATGCCTCTGACGAAGAAGTCCGACAGGCAGCGAAGCTTGCGCAATGCGACGAATTTGTACGGAAGATGCCCGATGGGTATCATACGGTAATCGGAGAGAATGGTGAAACTCTCTCAGGTGGCGAGCGACAACGAATTTCGATAGCGCGTGCTCTTCTGAAGGATGCACCGATCGTACTGCTTGACGAAGCAACCGCCTCGCTGGATGTCGAGAATGAAACGAAAATTCAGACGGCGATATCCTCTCTGATCCATGATAAGACTGTTCTGATCATAGCTCACCGAATGCGGACTATTGCGAAGGCTGACACTATCGTAGTGCTGGAAGGTGGAACACGTGTGGAGCAGGGGTCACATGAGGAACTGCTCCTGCATAAAGGGACGTATGCAAGAATGTGGAAAATGCAGCAGAAAAGTGCCCGGTGGAACATTTAAATATATCTATCGAAGAATGGAGAACGTTATGAAACAAAAAACACTGCAGACGAAAGATCTGATTACCGTCGGTATGTTTACCGCACTGTATTTCGTATTATTTTTTGCTACGGGCATGTTGGGGTATATCCCGGTTTTGTTCGTGTTGCTGCCTTTGATACTGCCCGTCATATGTGGCATTCCCTTCATGCTGTTTCTTACTAAAGTACGAACCTTTGGCATGGTTACCATCATGGGGACTATCCTTGGGGCGCTCATGCTGTTGACTGGACACACATATGTGCCACTGATTACCGGACTTCTGTTCGGATTCCTTGCAGACCTGATCCTCCTAGCGGGTAACTATGCCAGCAAAAGGCTCTCTATTCTGGGATACTCAGTGTTCAGTTTGTGGTTGTTGGGTATGCTGATGCCCTTCTGGGTGATGCGTGATTCATATGAGCGGATGACGCGTGACAGCATGGGCAGTGATTATACACGGGCTGTAATGGGCTTGTTTGAGAACCTTTCCTGGGCTTTCCCGATTCTCGCCTGTATCGGCGGGCTCGCAGGAGGTTTTCTGGGTCGGACAATGCTGAGGAAACATTTCTCAAGAGCAGGAATCATATAAGGAAAGACGATATTCATGCAAAAGACGTACATGCAGGTACTTGCGGATACAGATGGCATTCGCCTTGATCCGCGAACGAAGATTATGATGCTTCTGATCATCAATATATCAGCGTTCTCAGTGCAGCAATGGTATGTGATGGCTTTGACCACCATCATTCCGTTGTCGATACTGGTGTTGCGAAAAATGTATTTCACAGTCTTCCTGTGCTCGGTGTTGTTTGCCATCTCTCTGTCGGCTCACCTGTATCTGATTGATACGACATCACATGCAGTGAGCATCTTAAGCGCAATGATTACTGGCATGATAAACAGAATGGGGCCGGGGCTGATCATGGGGTATTACCTGCTCAGTTCAACTTCAGTTAGTGAATTTATTGCAGCAATGGAGAGATTGCATGTCCCCTGTCAACTGACGATTCCGTTATCGGTCATGTTCCGCTTCTTCCCTACCATCAAGGAGGAAGCGACAGCAATACATGATGCAATGAGAATGCGTGATATCCGGTTAGGTTCATCGAAGGGAGGGTTCCTGACCCTTCTCGAACACCGGATTGCCCCTTTGTTCATTTCATGCGTGAAGATCGGTGAAGAACTGAGTTGTGCTGCATTGACACGTGGACTTGGAGGCCCGGAAAAACGGACGAACATCTGTCGTATTGGATTCGGGAGGTACGATTTGATTTATGGATCGGCAACACTTCTTACCGGAACGCTTTTTGTTCTCGCCAAAGGGTCATGACCGATGATTACTTTGGACGCAGTCAGTTTCTCGTATGAGAACGGGACGGAATACAGTGGGCTGCAGGATGTGAGTCTTTATGTGGAACGTGGGGAAGTGGTTCTACTGTGTGGAGAATCAGGAAGCGGGAAGACCACGATTACCCGTCTGGTGAATGGGCTGATCCCGCATTACTTCAGTGGAACATTATCGGGGAATCTGACGATCAACGGCGTTGATCCTCGACACGTGGAGCTGCACAATATTGCAAACAATGTGGGCAGTGTATTTCAGAATCCGCGTTCCCAGTTCTACTGTATGGATACCAGTTCGGAGCTGGCTTTCGGGTGTGAGAATCAGGGGTGTTCAATTGCCGAAATCGAGGAACGGATCTCTCATACTGTCGATCACCTGCAGATTGAGAGTCTGATGAACCGGAATATTTTCAAACTTTCCGGAGGAGAGAAACAGAAAATCGCATGCGGAGGTGTTCATGCCGTTTCTCCTGAGATAATCGTACTTGATGAGCCGTCATCGAATCTTGATCCCCAGTCAACCAGGATACTGGGACAGATCATCGCTCATTGGAAGACTGAAGGGAAAACAATACTCATCGCTGAGCATAGGCTTTACTATCTCAGGGACATCGCCGACCGAATGATCTATATGCAGAAAGGGAGGATTGTTGAAGATATATCTATGGACAAGGCACTGAAACTTTCTCCTGACCGGATATCCAGTTTGGGTCTCCGGCCGTTCTTCTTTGAATCATTACCGGTCTCTCAACGAAAGCAGACCGGCATAACTTCGGATACCATAAGACTGACCGGGTTTTCTCACTCGTACACAAAAGGCCGCAAGGAACTCGATATTGAGTATCTTGAGTTGCCACGGGAGGGTATCACGGCAGTCATCGGGCGCAACGGGTCTGGGAAGACTACGTTCGCCAAGGGCTGTTGCGGCCTGCATAGGAAATTCTCCGGCAGGGTACAGTCGGGAGAACGGTGTTGCAGAAACACCCGATGCATGAAGATGACATATATGGTCATGCAGGATGTCAATCATCAGCTCTTCGCGCAGTCGGTGATTGATGAGGTTATGTTGAGCATGAACGAGCCTGATGAAAGAAAGGCTCTGGACATTCTTGAGAGTCTTGATCTGCATTCGCTCAAGGATAGACATCCTCTATCGCTTTCCGGAGGAGAGAAACAACGTGTCGCGATCGCCGGAGCAATCGCTTCCGATCGAGACATCCTCTTGTTCGATGAGCCCACCAGCGGTCTGGATCTCCGTCACATGATACAGGTGGCTGAGAGTCTCAGGCATGTGCAGAAGATGGGGAGAACGGTGGTGATCATAACTCATGACCTTGAGTTGATACTGAGAACATGCGACCACGTTCTGTACCTGTCAAAAGGCAGGATTACCCGATCTTTTCATATGAGCGATTCGACCAAGACAGATCTGATAGAGTTGTTCTCTCATGAGGTGGAAGATGGCGTACTCCTGGTATGATGAGGTATGGTGAATGATGATGTTGTGTTCTCTGATGCAACAGCTGATAGACTGGAGGCATACATGCATAATCCCGATGGCATGATATTAGAATTGATCGATCTTAGTGTACGGGTGGGGACAAGAGACGTTCTTTCCCATATCGGCATGTCCATTCCTGAAGGGGAAGTACATGCCCTTCTTGGTCCGAATGGGAGCGGGAAGTCTTCTCTTCTTATGACTATCATGGGCTTTCCCGAATATGTGGTGACGGGAGGGAGTATCTGGTTCAAGGGACAGGACATCACCGACGCGGAAGTGCACGAACGTGTTCGAATGGGTCTGGCGATTGCGCAACAGCGCCCACCTACTATTCGAGGTATCACCCTTCGGACTCTTCTCGGGTACATCCTTCGAGGTGATCCTGATGCCGCAGGCAGGCTCTCTGAACTCGCCAGTGCATCACAGATGGACTCATTGCTGGATAGGGATATTAACCATGGATTGTCAGGAGGGGAAATCAAACGTTCGGAACTGCTGCAGCTCTTTGCCTTATCTCCCTTGTTTTCTTTGATGGATGAACCTGATTCAGGTGTGGATGTGGTAGCTCTCACATTGATGGGGGAGATGATAAATCGACATTTTATCTCTGATCCTGAACATCCTGTATTAAGGAAGGCAGGGCTGATCATTACCCACAACGGGAATATTCTGGAGCAGCTGCCGATAGACAAAGCTCATGTGATGGTGAATGGCAGAATGGGTTGTTCCGGCAATCCTAGCATCCTGATGCACCATATCAATAAGTTTGGGTATGAATCGTGTGTCAGGTGCAGGGACTGTAGAGAAGAGTAGATGTCTTTCAGGGTATGGATATCAAAAAGGAGTAGGTATCATGATATTGGATGTTGCTGATCACGAGATATTGACATCAGCCGGAGTCTCTCTTGACGAAGAGAGCCGGGCTGGGGCTTTCGTTATGTGCGACCATGCTCAGGCATTCCTGAGAACCGGATCTTCTGGGTATGAGCTGTTACCGATAGCGGATGCTCTGGATAAATATTCGTGGTTAAGAGAACAATACTTTTTCCACGCAGTCGCAAGCGACCTGGATGACACGGTATCCCGTTGCGCGGAAGAACCGCATCCATTGGGGTTTTTTCTTCATATTCAAAAAGGTTCGGACATTTCTCTTCCCGTTCAGGCTGTTATGTATATGAAGAGTGACTCCATCGAGCAGCGGGTTCACAACATAATCATTCTTGAAGAGGATTCCAGGGTGCACCTTATCACGGGATGTCTTGCTGGACATCAGAGTCGTACCAGCACACATATCGCTATTGAGGAGCTGTACATCGGCAAGAGGGCTAAACTGGTAAGCACGATGGTGCATACGTGGGGTGCAGATCAGCATGTGTACCCATTTACGGGCGCGATTGTGGAAGAAGGAGGCCGGTTTGAAAGCAACTATGTTTCGCTGCGTCCGGCAAAACTCCTGGTGAGCAACCCTCAAACCTGGTTGATCGGCAGAAGGGCTTCCGCTAAATACCTGACGGTTGTGCTGGCCTCACCGGGATCGACGATGGAAACCGGAGGAGTGGTACATATGGATGCCGAAGAAACCGCTGCGGAATTGGCACATCGCGGAGTCTGTACCGGAGGGGTTATGAAACAGGGAGGGATGCTTATAGGCAACTCTAGTTGCAAAGCCCATGTGGATTGTGCTGGAATGCTGCTCGACAGTGGTGATGATGGCTATATTGAGTCAGTTCCTGGTTTGTGTTCGAGGCATCCTGATGCCCGGATGAGTCACGAGGCCAGTATAGGAAAGATTGCTCCGGAAGAAGTGGCGTATTTAATGTCGAAGGGGATGGAGGAACGAGAAGCGATTTCAATGCTTGTGAGAGGATTTCTTGGAACCGATATTGATGGTCTTGGAACTGCTCTCGATGAGCAGATATCCAGTATTGTGGAAGTGGCAGGACATGGTGAGGGATAAGTTGCCTCTTTTTTGGCAACGCAAAAAAAACCAAAGTTGCAGAGAAAATTCTCCACCCCTATCAGTGAAAAAAAGTAGTATGTCTGTAGTTGGTAAGTCATAGATGGTATCCTATCCTTGAGGGAGGACGGGAACCGGTGACCGTGTACGCTCATTTGTAATGGATGCTGAGTATCAGACATACCTCAATAAAAAAGATACACTAACCGGTCATAGAAGACTATTTCGAGACTTCCCGGGAGTCCCTCCCGGGAAAGGTCTCAATAATAAAAGTGAAGGACATCTGTGAACTTCCTATCATAAAGATTGAATCGAAATTAGGGCTACATGTCGCCTTAATTTCGAATGATCTGGATAGGCACAGAAGGTATAATTTCAGGTTTCCGTTTCCAAATCAAAGCAGGCCTCATCACAATCTCGTACTTCAGGTAAAGGAGGATATCAGAGATGAATAATCTGAATTCGATTCTGGTCGATGATTTATAGTCAAAATAATTGTATATAAGAGAACAAGAAGAATGGTTATGGACTCTTTCGCAAGATCGTAGAGCTTGAAAATTCTTTCCACAATTGTTTGACCTTCTATAACCAAACAGCCCAATCACCGTATTCACATACACCGGTTCCATGATGCAGCTTGCCCTTGGTTTCAAGGTCCCGGAATGCATTTCGCATTCTTCTAAGAATCTCAGGTTTGATATCCAGAGAATGGTGGGCTGGAAACACCCGTTCAACAGGCAATGCTGCAACCTTCTCAAGGGAGGCAAGGTAAGCTTGGGGATCTGTGGATGGGTAATAGGCGAACAAAGTATCCTTATAGACCAGGTCGCCGGTGAACAGATATCTGCGATCCTCTTCCCAGAAGCACATATGGCCGGGAGAGTGACCGGGTGTGTGCAGAACCTTGATGACCCGACCCCCGATGTCAATTGTATCGCCATTACCGAGTATGCGGGTAGGGGAACCCTGGAAGAACTCATAGGTGTTTACATCATAGCCGGCAGGGGCATCACAGCGATCCATTACCATCTCTTTGATTTGGTCAATGGAGAGGGGAAATTCTCCATGCAGCCAGTTCAATTCATTCTTGTGGGCATAGAAGTCGGGGAAATATCGGTGACCCCCGATATGGTCCCAATGGATATGGGTGGCGACGGCGATGACTGGTTTATCGGTAAGGCGCATCACTTCATCGTGAATATTACAGATGCCCAACCCGGTATCAATAAGTAGACTGCAAGCAATGCCATTGATAAGATAGCAATGGGTCTCTTCCCAGTGTCGGTATTCACTGAGTATGTATGTATCGGCATCAATCCGGTCGATGGTGAACCAATCGCTCATATAACCTCCATGCATGAGATACGTATGCATTTGCTTTTCCCCGCAGGGACACTTTAGGCCCAGTCGAAGAAATATGCAACAACCGTTACAAAGTAGAGTGAGAAGCCAATACAGAATAATGGTTGTTGACATGATTCGCGATCTTCCCTATGCTGACGACCATAGTACGAAAGCGGGGGGACTCTTCGGAGTTGAGAAGGTAAAACCTGACCCTTGGAACCTGGCAGTTAACACTGGCGTAGGGAAGCTGATAGATGCACACTGGTCGATCAACTCCCCACGGGGAGATTTTTTTTACACAAGCGATGCGGGGGGACTCTTCGGAGTTGAGAAGGTAAAACCTGACCCTTGGAACCTGGCAGTTAACACTGGCGTAGGGAAGCTGATGGATCCATTGAGGACAAACATCTCCCTACGGGGAGATTTTTTTATATACAAGCGATGCGGGGGGACTCTTCGGAGTTGAGAAGGTAGAACCTGACCCTTGGAACCTGGCAGTTAACACTGGCGTAGGGAAGCAATACATCAATCCGAATCATTGATAGTACTTGTCCTTTCCAGCAAGTGACACATATGAGGAGGATTTGAGATGAAACAGGTATTGACTATTGCCGGCTCGGATTGTAGCGGTGGTGCTGGCATCCAAGCGGATTTGAAGACATTTGCAGCTCATGGTGTATATGGAATGAGCGTCATTGTCTCTGTCGTCGCAGAGAATACCCAGCGGGTCATAGGAGCACAAACCGTCTCTCCAGCATTGATAGCAGACCAGTTGCAGGCGGTGTTTGAGGACATCGAGGTGGATGCGGTCAAGATCGGAATGTTGCCCTCCCAGTTGGTTATGGAGACCGTCGCCAATGAGCTCAAGGAAAGAAAACCCAAAAACATTGTTCTGGATCCTGTGATGATAGCAAAAAACGGATTTGCCCTCATGGATTCCAGATTGGCTCAGACCTTGGCTGATCTGGTTTTACCGTATGCGGACGTGATAACCCCCAATATTCCTGAAGCGGAGGTTCTCGCCGATATGCGTATCGATTCAATTGAGGATATGCAAGAAGCAGCACGTAGGATTCACGGGTTTGGACCACCCTATGTGCTGGTCAAAGGTGGGCACCGCAGTGATGCTGCCGCAGATCTGCTGTTCGACGGAAACAGGATGCTGTGGTTCACCGCAAAACGAATAGATACCAAAAATACGCACGGAACAGGGTGTACCTTTTCATCGGCAATTGCTGCGAACCTTGCATTGGGCAAACCTATCGAAAAAGCGGTGGAAGAAGCAAAGGCGTATGTGACCATGGCCATCGAACACGCATTGACTTTAGGGAAGGGGTGCGGTCCCACACATCATTTTTATGATCTCTACAACAATGGATTAGCCCGATAAGGAGGAGCAATATCATGGATACGAAACAGATGTACTCGAATAGTACGGAGATACTGCAGGCTGTACGCGAGAGGAAGCCAATCGTTCATCAGATTACCAATTACGTCACGGTACAGGATTGTGCCAACGTAGTCCTTGCTTTGGGAGGTTCTCCCATTATGGCGGATGCTGAGGAAGAGCTGGAAGATATTGTTCGCTTGAGCAATGCTTTGGTCATAAATATCGGGACCCTCAATGGTCGAACACGTTCCTCGATGTTCACAGCTGCCCACATTGCGCGAGATTCCGGCATCCCCATCATTCTCGATCCGGTAGGAGCGGGAGCTTCCTCCTATAGGACCCAAACCGTACAAAACCTGATTTCCGAACTGGTCCCCAACGTGATTCGAGGAAATCTTTCAGAGATTCGAAGTGTTGCACAGCTGAGTAGTCATACCTCGGGTGTCGATTCCGCTGACTGTGACGGTGCCGAACAGGTTGAAGAAACCAAGGAAATTGCTTGTAATCTTTCCCGGAAACTTGGATGTATCGTTGCCCTCACCGGCAAGATCGACATTGTCTCGAATGGTACATCCATAGTAACCATTGAAAATGGACATCCCGCACTGACACGGATTACGGGAACAGGATGTATGAGTACTGCGATGGTCGGGACCTGCTGCGCAGTAACCGATGACTATTTCTCGGCTACCGTTACGGCCCTTCTCGGTATGGGTATTGCCGGAGAACAGGCGAGCGTGCACGCCGGTTTGGGAAGTTTCCATCCCGCTCTATTTGACCATTTCAGCAGACTTGATGGTGCTCTCCTGATGCAAAGGGGGAAATTGTATGTCAAATAAATCTCATTCTAAAGGGTTTTCGAACCGTTCATTGTTCCTTATTTGGGCCGGGGCAGCAATTTCTGTTGCCGAGATACTTTCGGGAAGTGTACTGGCTTCCCTAGGCATGTCGTCCGGACTGGTGGCAATTTTCCTGGGGCACATCATCGGAGGAGCCCTGTTGTATCTTGCAGCTGTTATGAGCAGCTCCTTACGAGCTTCGGCGATGGAATCGACCCGTTACTCATTTGGAATCTACGGATCGTATGTTTTCTCAGGTTTCAATATCCTGCAGTTGGTTGGTTGGACATCCATCATGATGCTGCAGGGCTCCCGCATCCTTGACCAGATAACCGTATCACTGTATGGATACAGCAATCCCAACCTCTGGATGATCGGGATTGCCCTGTTCATTTCCATCTGGTTGTTGTTCATATCGCGCCAACATGCACAACTCAATGGTCTGGTGGTTGTACTGTTGCTGCTGTTGAGCCTGGTGATGGGATATCGGCTCATACGTGATCTTGCCTTCAATGCCGTAGAAGGTGCGTGGCCGACGATTACCTTTTGGCAGGGAGTGGAATTGAATATCACCATGTGTCTCTCCTGGTTACCCTTGATAGGGGATTACACCCAACATGCCAGGCAGACGAGAAGCGGCCCGTTATGGAGTGCTGTTGGCTATACGGTTGTAGGAAGCTGTATGTTTGCATTGGGGCTGGGATTATCCCTTGTTACCGGGAGTTCTGATATCGCATTGATGTTGACAATCTCGGGGTTTGGGTTGGCTTCGCTTTTCATCGTATTCTTTTCGACTGTAACCACCACCTACCTGGATGTATATTCGGCGAGCGATAGTTTCATGAATATCTGGCCGTTGAGTCACGGAAAGGTGCTTTCCATACTCTTCACGTTCATCAGTCTGCTCATCGCCCTCCTGCTGCCAATGGATACCATCGAACCGTTTCTGTATCTCATTGGGGCCATATTCTCTCCCCTGTATGCACTGTTGTTCGTCGATTACTTCATCCTCCACAGACCTTCTGCGCAAACAAACCGCTGCAATCTGATAAACATGACACTCTGGGGTCTTGGTGTTGTGCTGTACTTCCTGATGCAGACGTTTCTCATCGATGTCAGCAATTCCCTGCTCATATTCTTTATCGTCGGTGGCATCAGTGTACTCATCAAAAGGAGGCAAAAACGTGTGTAAGGTAGACTATACCTTGTATATGGTTACCGATCGAACACTCATGGGAACCAAGACCCTGGAAGAGTGTGTCGAGCAAGCCCTTTCCGGTGGTGTCACGTTGGTGCAATTGCGGGAAAAACATCTGGATACCGAAGCCTTCGTCATGTTGGGCAAACGGATCAAGCACCTCTGCGATGCATACGATGTCCCTTTGGTGATCAATGACCGACTGGATGTTGCTCTAGGTGTGGATGCAATTGGGGTACATATTGGTCAGCAGGATCTGTTGGTTTCCGAGGCACGTGCAATTCTGGGCCCAAACCGCTTGTTGGGTGTTTCGGCGACCACTGTGGTTCAGGCAAAAAAAGCCCAGTCTGATGGAGCGGACTATCTAGGGGTTGGGGCCATGTTTGTCACCCAAACCAAACAGGATGCTTCGTATGTTTCTCTACAAACTTTGGCAGCGATACGCAAAGCAGTGAATTTGCCGATTGTGACCATTGGTGGCATGAACAAGGAGACTATTCCGCTGTGTGCCCCGAATGGAGTGCAAGGGTTTGCCGTAGTTACAGCTCTCGTCAGCCAACCGGATGTTTTCCTTGCTGCCAAGGAGCTGAAACGATGCTCGAAAGTGTATGTTCGTCCTGTTCCTCCCGCATTATATGGGACCTGAACAAGGCGGTTCGGACTAGGTCTTGGTATAAAAGACACCTCATGGAGATTTGATGCGGATTGGCTGGATCTCTATGAGAGTCCTGACGTTCAATC
>Ga0272443_10004046_pt1 | contig 16487 bp, 13 predicted proteins | sample SSMAcet12_FD_193581 | JGI IMG/M metagenome (GOLD analysis project Ga0272443, IMG submission 193581) | Marine sediment archaeal communities from Little Sippewissett salt marsh, Falmouth, MA, United States - SSM-Acet-12 | ecosystem: Environmental > Aquatic > Marine > Wetlands > Sediment ... | reverse complement strand
AACATCAATCTTATCGTAATGTCTCTTCGTGCTGCCTAGATCGGATCAAATCCAATCCTTGATTATAATTTATTTTAGAACACTAAACGGAGAAATGCCAATGCCAACATACGAATATCGCTGCCAAGATTGCCGCCAGCGTTTTGAATTATTCCTGACTTACGCCGATTATGATAACAAGACGGTAACCTGCCCAAAATGCGGCAGCAGTGACATCAAGCGCTTGATTGGCAAGGTCCGTATTGCCAGGACTGAAGAACGCCGGATTGATGAAATGGTTGATCCATCCCAATTAAGCGGCATTGAAGATGACCCAAAGGCCTTGGGACAATTGATCCGCCGGATGGGTACAGAGATGGGGGAAGAAATGGATCCGGGACTGGATGAGGTTGTCTCCCGTCTGGAAAGCGGGCAGAATCCAGATCAGATTGAAAAAGAAATACCCGGCTTGGGTGATTTACCTGCAAATGGTGAATGAGTGTCATTCTTCTAACAGTTCGAGCAAGTCATCGTAAGAATCCACCCAGGAAATACGATTGAGAAAATCCGCAAGTGAATCGAATCTCGCCCTATAAGCCTGCACTGCTGGGCCTACGGGGTCTTCTCCAGCCGCCCCGCCATCAGGATCATCGCTGTATGCCCCATGGAACGCGAAGTAAGCCTGGTTGAGTTTCCGGATTGCGTAGCCATTCTCCCAGAAGATTTGCCGGCGCGCTTCCATATATGCTTCCGCAGCTTCCACTTCCCCATTCGCCAATAAACGGTCCACTTCAACACGTGTTATCCGCATTTCCACCCGGAAATTAAATATGTTCGCATCCAAAATCGAATCTGACTCAATCTCGTTTTCCTCAACCGCTGCTGTATCGACTTCCTCGGGGACAAAATCAGGATAATACTTCTGCAGGATCATCAAGCCGATTTCCTTCCCCGCCAGGGAAGCCGTCGTCTCGTTTATTGTCCGTAAGTCTGAGCTGGTGTAATAATTTACCCCCAATGGCCGCAATGTCAGGAAATTATGAGTCCATTCATGGGCGATCACCTCGGTCAACCAAACAATATCGGTGGTCTGCATGACCATTGTCGGATAGGTGCCGATCCCGCCTATATCCACGACCAGCGCAGAATAATCGAATTCATTGAAAATTTCATATTCGAGGCCTTCCATCTCATCAACGCTCAAGCCATCTTCCAATGAAATATCCAATTCAGTCCTGATCTCGTCGCGCGGAGAAAGGATCAAGGACTGAGGTACATCGCTGAACTGGAATAACGACGGGGGCAGCGCCTGCCCCAGACCGCTAAGCCCGGCATCCTCAAGGACATCCATCAATTGTGCTTGCAGGACAGATTCCGCCAGAGGTGCCAGTTCTGCGAGCCGGCTTTCTGCTTTTTCCAGTTCCTCCTGCGAATCCCGGCTGGCAGCTTCCGGATCCTCAACTTCCGGATCGGTATAAATAAGCGTGATTTCCGCATTAAGGGACCTGACTGCCTGAACCTCTTGAAGATATGCCAGCACAATTTCAGTCTGCTGATCGGCTGGAAGGAACCGCTGCAGGTTCAATCCCCAGCTTGCTGCTTTGGCAAAGACCACATCCAGGGTCCATGTGCCGTAATCAAATTCTATCGGCCTTGTGAGAGCGTGCACCCAGCTGCTCAGCCCTCCAGGCGGCAACACAGATCCGCCAAGCAGGAATAGCATTCCGGTCAGAATGACCAGAAAACGCAGGATCCGCCAGATATTACGCAGCCAGCGATGGAATCGGTTTGATGGACACATAAACCGATTCTAGCACATGCTGGAAGCATTCATGAACTCAATCTATCGGATAATGATCGGGAAAAAACAATGGATTATTTTCTCTTCATCGTCATCTTCATCATCTTCGTGGACAAGCAGTCCTGCAATCTCGATCCGGACGGAGTCAATCCGGGAGGGAATCCGGCTGAATGACGTCCGCGAATCAATGAACAGCGCCGTCAGGTCATCGCTCGCTTTCTCAAGTGCGATTCCCTGAGTTTGACCGTTCAGTAATTTGAGATAAGCGTAGTCTTCCATACCCTCACGCAGTAATTCAAGCCGAATAGAGGGCACCAGCCGGTTGCTTTCAGGTTCACAGGGATCGTATCCCAGCGTGTCATCCTTGGGCGGGTAAAAGAGAAATCCGTCCCCATTACTCAAATGATTTGAGAAGGATGCCAACCAGGGATTCGGAGACCAATCTGTGGATTGGAAGTAGTACAATCCATCTACGTCATCCAGCCAGGCAAGCCAGGGAAGGATCCGGGCATCCAATCCCGTTCGGTCAATCACAGCAGGATTAGCAAAAGGCAGCGTATCAAAAGAAGTGAATTCCCACCAGACCTGTTTCCCAAACTTTAGTTGCTGGTCATGGGCTGTCGCTACTTCATAGTCCGTCAGTGAATAAAGCAGCACCTCTTCAGGTTCCCCTGGCTCTTCAACAGTTGCAGGCGTCAGGTGATAGTCTTCGAAACTCTCGAAGATCGAAACAACAAGCTGGTCATGGCATTCCTGGGGGACGCCATTATTCGTCCCCCCATAAGTCTCCAGGACGGTCTCCCAATCAAAACCGACCTTTGACGGTAAGGCTGGATCACTGGGAAGATCGAAATTCCAAACAATTAGTGAAAATGGGATCTTACTCGATCCAATCCCGATCGTACCCATGTAGGTCCCGGATTGAGCAGTAGATGGCACTTCAATTCGGAACCACAAGGGCTGGTTCTCCTCCGCTGTGAATAGGATCTCCTCGCCAAGGGTGACCGGATAAAGCGGGTCCGGCCATAGGCCAAGGCGTCCGAACGAATCGGAAAGCTGTGTGATCTCAATATAATCCACTCTGAACAACACCACCTGGCTGGCCGGGATGACTTCACTGCCGTTCTTTAGATCACTGACGCTTACATTCAACGCCTGCGTCACTGGCGATCTGACGACAAGTTGCATGGACTCAAACTCACCCCTGGCCGCGTAGATCATCAAGGGCTCAGCGGTGATTGGTGCTTTATTCGTTTTCAATATTTTCTCAACCGGGGGAGACTTCCAGACAAGCAGTTCCCCGGTCTCAGCGTTTGAAATCAGGTGAAAATATCCCCCAACCTCTACTAAACCACTGTCCGGATTATGTGTACCCTCACCCACGGTTATCATTTCAGGTAAAGGATGTCCTTCATGGTTCAGTGTATCAAAGTAGATGTAATAACGATCCACATCAGGATCAACCTGCCACCGAAGTACCCCATCCCCGTCTTGATCTACCAGCCTGAAATTATCCAACCACAGGTCAAGTACATCACCTTCATCGTATCCTGTATACTCATTCAAATAGGATGCCAGTTCAAGGTAGAAGTAAAGGCTTTCCAGAGAAGAGGTGTCAGGATTAACGCAGTTCCCAAACGGTGTGAGAGATACGCTGACATGATTCCAGGAATCCATACTCAAAGAGGGGCCATTGATCTTTCCTGAGGGACAAGACTGTAAACCATCTAATTTAAAAAAATAAAGATCCGTTGTTTGGTCAAGTGCTTTTTCATTAACCTCTGGCCAAACATCGTAGATCAGGGTTTCATATGCTGACCAATCATCCAATTCAGAGCCCTCCAAATAATAATGGATTCCTGCCAGGAAGCTTATGTCCGGTATGAACTCAAAATGCGCATGAATTGCCCCTGTCCCCTGTGTGAACCGGCTTTCATCAAGGGTTAATGTGAACATGTCTTCCGCCAGCCAGAAAGGCTGCCCTGAAGCAGGGTCCTCGTTGAGCGCATCCCCATCAATAACCAGCCTGGAGTAAGTCTCTTCGTAAGGGATAGGATCACCAGCAATCCCATCCCGATAAGGAACGACACGAATGGACCGAATATCAAGGAGAGCACCCTCGAGACCAAGTTCTGCGAACAGGTTTGAAAAATTAATATTGACGGCAGCAACGCCATCGTTTTCAGCTGTGATGGATATTCTATATGGCCATTCGTTATCCCACCAGTTATTCGGACTCTCCGCACGGCCGGTTGTGACACCTGCAAATGTGAAGATCAGCGCAAATAAACCGATCAACATCAGCAGTTTACTTCTTTTTCGAACAGTCATAGCGACTCCCCAGACCCTTTTTCCCACTATCACTTGTAATTGTATATGGAATTGATTTTTTTTGCCAGTCCGTGATAGAAATGGCACCTAACTTGCAATAAAAACCACAGAGGATATGATCATGAAACGCTTACTTTTTTCAATTTATTTGGCCTTGCTTGGCATTCTGCTTTCAAGCTGTCAGGTCTTTCCCTATGCCTACGAAACCACAGCAGGATCGTCAGCCGAAACCACCGTCAGTACAGACGCGCCAGAGCCGACCTTCACACAAACGCTGCCAGAAGCAGCTGTTGAAATCTTGGAGACAGAGGAATCTATAGCCACAACAGAAGAAATTACACCTGAGCCGGCTGTGGATACTGTTATCCGGCTCATCGTCCAGGAAGGAAACCCAGCCTATTTAGCCAACTTTACCAATCCGGATGCGGGATGTAATTGGATGGGGATTGCCGGACAGGTATTTGATAAAGACGGCAAAGAGATTTTGGACCTATTGGTCGTTGCTGGCAGCATCATGGAAGAAAATTGTGTTGAAATGAGTTCACTGACAGGTACGGCGCTTGCTTACGGTCCGGGTGGTTATGAAATCAAACTGTCTGATATCGCGCATGATACAAATCAAACCTTCTGGGTTGAAATACGTAATGCTGAAGGAAACGCAGTGTCAGAAAAGGTTTTCTTTGATACTTTCGCAGATTGTGAAAAGAACCTGATCCTGATTAACTTTGTCCAGCAGGCCGAAGAAGCCAAAGCCCAGCCTACACCTGAGGTGACTCCAACACTTGAGGCTTACCCCTAACAGCGATCTCGCGGCGGACGATCAAACCGCCAGCGGAGATCAATCCTGCCATCACCCATTGGTAAGGCATTGCGAAGGAATCCATGCTCAACCCTTCAACCAGGTATGCAAGCAAGAAAAGTTGACCCGCAAGGCCCAGGATCCGCATGGTTTTTGAGTGACTCTTGCGAATCAAGATCGTGCTTTTCCATAGGATGTAGACCCAGATCAAGAACATTGAAAAACCAATGAATCCGATTTCAGACAGAAGCCGTATCCATAGATTCTTCGAGTTCGCCAGGTAATTTGCCTGGTAGATGATGTGCCTGACCTCAATCGAATCCCACCCATGGGCATTTAATCTATCCATAAAATAGAAACCCGTATTCCCCAATCCAACGCCAAATGGATAATCGACAAAAATATTCCAGCCACCAAACCAGTAAATCATCCGCTCAAAGAAAGCAAGGTTCCTGGCAAAGATGATCATGCTGTTTTCCGTGAGTGGGAACAACTCCAATGTCTTGAAGGTGTAATCCTTAAAAAGCAGTTGGTAACGGTTATCCCATCTACTGGCGATCAGGACATATCCCATCAATGCGCCTGCAAATACCATCAGGATAATGACAACGATCAGCGCCGTCAAAACGAATTTCACCCAGAAGACACTCCTGGGCTGCTTTTTGCGTCGCTTTAAGTACCACTTGGTGATACGCTTATGCAGCGCTTTGATCAGCAGCAATCCCAGATATGCAACCGAAGCCAGAAATGCGAGTAATCCCACGCGCGGTGAACTGAATCCGAACACAACCAGCCCAAAAGCCAACAGGAAATCTTCGATCTGGAATATCCATAGACGAAACTTAAAAATCGATTTACGCTGAACAACCGCCGACATCCAGATCGGGAAAAGCACCAGATTGAATTCACGTACGAACCAGGAAGGTTCATAGGCAAACCCTGACACACGGTTGGTGTATAACACACTTTCTGACTGGGTTGCTAATGCCATTCTGATCTTTATGATCCAGCCAGGCATGTTTAAGAATGAGCCATAAGTCCTCAACAGGATCACTTCCAGCAACGTCCAGAGGATCAGCAATCCACCGCCAATATATATGAACAGGAATGTCTTGCGAATCCCCTTTTCATCTCTGGGGTAGGCAGCAAACAGCAGATAAAAACTCAAGCCAATTGCGACGGTGAGGAACGCTCTCAGACTTTGGCCGAAGAAATCCCGCCCGCGTGAATAGTACCCATCCATAAAGAAAGCCAAAGCTGAAACGATCATGGCAATCAAAACAAAGTAAAGGTAAGGAACGACCTCGGCGGGAAACTTGCCACGTTCAATGATAAACGGCACCAGCCAGAGAAGCAGCAAAACAGCCATCGGGATCGCCGAGAAAGGTGCCACGATCGCACCTGTTGCCTGACAGAGCAGCGGGAAACTGGTCAGCGGCAGACCGACCAGGAGTAATAACCAAAGGGTCGAACAAAGAATTCGATAAACCGCATTCTTCGAAAGCGATGTCAACATGGTCACGCCTCCGTTTTTTGTGGCTTGCCAAAGCGTTTTTTAGAATCAACAACAATGATCCCAATGATGATTCCGATCACCGTTCCTGCCAGGAGGAGTACGCCCCGGCCATAATATGTTGGGGTTTGCGGCAGTGCGGCTTTGGAAATCAGATCAACGATCACAAAGGATTCCGCTCTTCCCGCCTCCTGTGCATTCTCTATCGCAGGGATGACCCCATCTACCCAGTAATTAACGATCGCCTGAGCCACTTCCGGATCTTCATGCCGATACCTTAGGTACCAATGTGCATGGTAGCGCTCTATCAAGTAGTTTTTATCAAATTCTGCCTGTGTCAGGTCTGGATCCAACGTCAACGCAAACTCATACGCTGCACTGCTTTTAATCAGAACCATCCGCTTAACAACCTGCAGGGCAAGGTCCTCATCATATTGTGTAAAAACAAGAGGATCGCCATAACGATCAACCATGTTTTCGAAATTGATTTCCGTGTAATCAATACTGGCGTTGATAATCGCCTCAGCCTGATACAGCGGCTTGAGCATCATTGAGACGCCGAATCCCACAAGGCTGCCGACAACGGCAAGGATCAGGATGACCCACCACCGGCGAAGCAATTGGTTAAATGTTCCTAAAAGTTCAAATTCATCCTGCATACTTCCTCCATAGACCAGACGAGAACAAAAATATTATATCCCATCCAACAAACCCTAATGATTTGATGTTTTTGCAGATTAATACTATCATTTGCCAATGACGTGACTTTTATTCATCCTATCGTATAATCGAGATTACTACAACTCAGGTTCGATTATGGTTCCAGAATGAACTTAGACCTTTTAATGATATCCTGAGCTTGCTTACTTGGTAGAAAAGAAAAGAGAAATTATGAAAACAAAAAAGGTGGTTATCCCAATAATTCTAACGATCATATTAGCCATCGGGTTATGCTGCATTTGCATTTGCCTGGTCCTTTTTGCCAGCGGTGCTGTTCTAATCTCACAAATCGAGTCCTCAGATCCATCATATCCCACGCTGGAGACTCAGCCAACACCCGAAGCCATCACATCCAATCCTGTCGATTTGAATGCTCTCTCAACATTGGAAACTCTTGAGGGCACAATCATACCGGTGAATGATCCAATAGAATTGGTCAATCGGTTTAGCGGCTTATCCAACATTCCTGATGTGGTGGTCGACCAGGATGCGCCATATCAAGTCGGAGATACGCAAGACTTCTGGGTAACCAATGTGGACACGAATGAAAACTTTTTAATTACAGCAGTCCTGCGCTATGTTGGTGAGAACACCTACTTCTGGATCGAAAAAGGTGTTGACTTCGAACAATCAGATCTGTATGCATTAGGTGATACTTTTGACCAGGTCATTGTCCCAACCAACCGGGAATTCTTTGGCACAGAATGGAATCCTGGCGTGGATGGCGACCCGCACATCTATATCGTCTATGCCGGGGGATTAGGGTACTCGCTGGCGGGCTATTATTCATCAGCCGATGAACTAAATCCGCTGGCACATGAGTATTCCAATGCGCATGAGATGTTCCTGATCAACTCGGACAATGTCTACCTCTGGGAAGAGTATATCTATGGCACCCTCGCCCATGAATACCAGCACATGATCCACTGGTACACCGACAGGAATGAATCGACCTGGCTGAATGAGGGGTTCTCAATGCTCGCTGAACTGTTGAATGGCTATGATGTCGGAGGGCATGATAACAGCTATCTCTACCAGACAGATATCCAGCTTACCGATTGGGGTGACGATGTCGGCACCAATGCACCCTATTACGGCGCTTCATTCCTTTTTATGACGTATTTCCTTGACCGTTTTGGTGAAGATGCCAGCAAAGCTGTGGTCGCCCACCCCGAAAATAGTATGGAGTCCATTAATGCCGTTCTTGATGAGATGGGGTTGATCAATCCGCATACACAAGAAACCCTCACTGCGGAGGATGTTTTTGCCGATTGGGCTGTGGCGAACTACTTGCAGGATCCATCGCTGGCAGATGGACGCTTTGGTTACAGCAATTATGATCCCTCTCAAGCCGCCCTTACAGAGACAATCTACGGATTCACCTCTGAAACCCTAAACCGCTACGTATGCCAGTATGGTGTAGATACCATCCGCCTGACGGACATCCAGGGAGATATCACCCTGAATTTCACCGGGTCCACCATCGTTAATGTCCTCCCGGAAGGCGCATATTCAGGGAACTACGCCTTTTACTCAAACAAAGGCGATGAATCAGATATGACCCTCACCCGGGAATTTGATTTCTCATCTGTGGAAGAACCCATTACACTCAACTACTACACCTGGTATGACCTTGAAGAAGATTACGACTATCTTTATTTGAGTGCATCAGTCGATGATGAGAACTGGACCATTCTGACCACGCCCTCCTGTACGACCCTGGATCCATCCGGGAACAGTTTTGGATGCGGTTATAACGGCAGTACCGATGGGTGGATTCTTGAAACCGTTGATCTAAGTGCCTATGCGGGTGAGGTGGTCAGCTTGCGTTTTGAATACATCACCGATGCTGCTGTAAACGGTGAGGGATTACTCCTGGATGATATCAGCGTGGACGCTGTTGGATATTTTACCGATTTTGAAGACGATGACGGCGGCTGGGTTCCAGATGGATTCGCTCGGATCACCAACGAGCTGCCGCAAACCTTCAAAGTATCACTGATCACGCTTGATGGCGCTTCAACTGTCACATATGTGAGCCTTTCCGAAACCAATACAGCCTCAATCGACTTGACGCTGGATTTAAACGATGAGGTCATCCTGGTTATCAGCGGGACGACACCACATACAAATCAAAAGGCTTCTTATCAGATCGAACTGGAGAATTAAAATGTCCAACTCGAACTCAAAGAATAAAAAAATCAGCACAGTTTGGCTGGTTATCATCCTGGTGGTTGGTTGCTTCTTGCTGACAGCCCTCCTCATCTTGTTGGGCTACCCCCTGATAACCTCATCCGAAATCTCTCTGCTGCCCGAAGGATTTTTTAAGCGAACACCGACATCAACACAGCAGAGCATTACACCTGCCGTTTTGCCCACAACAACACCCATAACCTTCAATACACTCAGCCCCGGTCAGCCCACATCGACTCCTGCTGAGATCGAAGGCCTTGAGCCGACGCTCACGCCGGAAGTTGTCTCTCTCAGCAGCGCAGATGAGACCCTGCTTTCATTACAATCCGAAGAAGTACCCATTAACGATCCCGTTGAACTGGCTGAAAGACTGGGCGGAAAAGAAGACGTCCCGGAAACACTTTTTGATCTGGACTCTCCCTATAAAATCGGTGAAACGAAAGACTTCTGGATAACAAATACTTCTTCAAATCGGAATTCCCAGATCACTGCTGTCCTGCGTTATGCAGGGACAAATACTTATATCTGGATCGAAGAAGGCGTGGCGTTTGACCAGGATGACCTCAGTGCTCTGGGACAGACTTTCGATCAGGTCATCGTGCCGACCAACCGCGAGTTTTTTGGCATGGAGTGGAATCCCGGCGTGGATGGCGATCCGCGTATCTATATCATTTATGCAAAAAGAATAGGAGCATTAGGATATTTCTCTTCAGTTGATGAGCTCCATCCCGATGCTCATGAGTATTCCAACGCGCATGAGACCTTCATGATTAACGCCAGCTATCTCGAATTATGGGAAGAGGGCATCTTCAGCACTCTTGCGCATGAATTCCAGCATATGATCCACTGGCACACAGATAGGAATGAAGAGATATGGCTGAACGAGGGCTTCTCAATGCTGGCCGAGTTGATCAACGGGTATGATCCGGGAGGTCACGACTACCGGTATATTGCGAACCCGGACCTCAGGTTGACCGATTGGGGAGTCGGGAATGAGGATAATATACCGCATTACGGCGCAGCCTTCCTGTTCACAACCTACTTCCTGGACCGCTTCGGGGAAGAAGCCACCCAGGCTGTTGTCGCTCATGAAGAAAATGGGATGGAAAGCATTGACCTCGTCCTGGCGGATTTGGGGATTGCCGATCCATTGACCGGAGAGATCATCACTGCTGATGACGTCTTTGCGGATTGGGCGGTCGCTAATTTCTTGGGAGACACCAACCTGGCTGATGGACGTTACGGCTACGAGATTTATCCTTCTGCTCCCACAGCTTCCCCGACAACCCTTATCAATACCTGTCCTATCGGCACCCTGGCATTTGATGTCAAGCAGCATGGCGTCGATTATATCAAGTTCGACTGCAGCGGCGAACATACCCTCACCTTCACGGGCAATCAAACCGTTCCCATCCTCCCGACCAGCCCTCACTCCGGGGAGTATTTCTTCTGGTCCAATATGGGTGATCATTCGAATATGTCCCTGGAGCAGACATTTGACCTCACGAACGTGAGCGGTCCAATTGAATTAAGTTTCTACACCTGGTATGACCTGGAGGAGGATTACGATTACCTTTTTGTAACCGCATCCACAGATGATGAGAACTGGCAGATCCTTGATACGCCATCCTGTACGATAGAAGACCCCTCAGGGAACAGCTATGGTTGTGGACTGAACGGCTCTTCCAACGGCTGGCGGCAAGAAACCGTCGACCTCTCACCATTTGCAGGCGAGGAGGTCACGATCCGCTTTGATTACATCACTGATGCAGCCGTTAATGGTGTTGGGTTGGCTGTTGACGACATCCGTGTGGATGCAATCGACTATTTCACCGATTTTGAGACCGATGAGGGCGGATGGCAAGGAGATGGATTCGTGCGGATCCAGAACACTCTCCCGCAGACGTACCGGGTATCCTTGATCTCGTTTGGGGAAGAGATTACAGTCACGCCGGTCTTCCTGGATCAAAACAATCAAGCCGTTGTCGATGTTACAATCGGTGGTGAAGTTGATTCGATCGTCCTGGTCATCAGCGGCACTACGCCTTTTACCCGGCAGGCAGCAGATTACCAGATCGATATTGATTAGCTTCACCTTATCGTCAAATCAACGCTGATTTACAGATGAAACCTGAAAATAAAACACACCTGTGATCGCGCCTGTGTCCAAAAGCAGCCGGCTTATCGATAAAAGGAATCAATAATGTCACCAGTAAAACGTAATAAGGTAAGTTATCCCTTGAAAACACCCTGGTACGATAAAGTCGACCCCCAATTCCCCCACCCCGAATACCCGCGCCCCCAGATGGTGCGCAAAGAGTGGCAGAACCTCAACGGTCAATGGAATTACGCCCTCATATCGAAACATGCGAACATGCCTGGTTCCTTCCCTGAGACCATCCTGGTGCCGTTTCCGATTGAAAGCGCCCTCTCAGGGGTTGGGCACCCGCTTAGACCGGATGAGCGGCTCTGGTATCGGCGTACGTTCCACATCAATCAGGATTGGAAAGGCGGGCATGTCCTGCTTCATTTTGGGGCTGTCGACTGGCTTGCAGAAATATACATCAACAATCAGCCTGTGGGAGAACATAAGGGCGGCTATGACCCCTTTACGTTTGATATCACATCGGCGCTGGTGGAAGGCGAGAACAACTTGGTTGTGTCCGTATGGGACCCAAGCGATTCCCGGCCGATCCAGCGGGGTAAACAGGTCCTTAAGCCTGGATTCATCTGGTACACAGCCGTCTCCGGGATCTGGCAGACAGTTTGGCTGGAACATGTCCCTGACGCCTATATCGAGAAGATCAAGGTCACGCCAAACATTGATAAAAGTTGTGTGGTGATTGAAAGCCTGATCAATGCCGACAAATCGGGTTATACAATCAAAGCCAGTGTACTTGAAGGTTCAGAGCGGATCGCAGAGCTTGAAAGCACAACCGATACACCCCTCACCCTGGACATCCAGCATCCAAAGTTATGGTCGCCGGATTCACCACACCTGTACGACCTGGAACTCAGCCTTCTTGAAAATGGAAAAACAATAGATCGTATTCAGAGTTATTTTGGGATGCGCAAGTTCAGCCTGGACCGTGACGGACAGGGCAACCTGCGGTTTTGCCTGAATAACAAACCCCTCTTTCTCTATGGACCGCTTGACCAGGGCTATTGGCCGGACGGCCTGTACACACCGCCGACCGATGATGCCATGCAATGGGAGATCAACTTCATCAAGAGCGCAGGATTCAATATGCTGCGCAAACACATCAAGATTGAACCCGCGCGTTACTATTATCACTGCGATAAAGCCGGACTGATCGTCTGGCAGGACATGGTCAGCGGAGGGATCAGTCCCAAACCCACCTGGTTCCTTTTCGCCAATCTTTTCAAGAGCATCCACGATGACCGCCTTTATGGGAGGCTGGGTCGGGGCAGCAGGAAAAACCGGGCTGAATTCAGGGCAGAATACCAGCGCATGATTGACACCCTAAATAATGTGGTTTCCATCGGGATCTGGTGCCCGTTCAATGAGGGTTGGGGGCAGTTCGATGCTGCAGACATCGCTGCATGGACCAAATCATATGACCCAACCCGCCTGGTGGATCATGCCAGCGGGTGGTTCGACCAGGGTGCAGGCGACTTTTCAAGCAGTCATGTCTACTTCAAGCCCCTCCCCGGTATAGAACATGAAGACAAACGGGCGGTTGTACTCTCTGAATTCGGTGGATACAGTCTGAACCCAATTGATCATGCCTGGAATCCTGAGAAATATTTCGGATATAAGAAATTCCAGAACAGCGCGGAATTAACATCGGGCTATCTTGGATTGTTGAAGGACCAATTGATCCCCTGGGTAAGGTCGGGGTTGTCCGCAGCAGTCTACACCCAGACGACAGATGTCGAAACCGAGGTGAACGGCTTTATAACCTACGACCGTGAAGTCATTAAAATGGATCCGGATGCCATTCGACAAGCTCACGTACAACTTTATAATCAAAGTCCAAAATAATACGATCCAACCCAAACGATCCGTCCTCGTGTTAAATTGTCAAAGCTGCCTCCGCAAAAGCAGCTTTGTTTATATTATAAATAACCGACCAACCTAAAAAATAACGATCTAAAAATATCCTACAGCATCAATCAATTCATCAAAGGTCGTGAAATAGGGTTCAATTCCCACAAGTTCCATAGATTCTCGGATGCGTTCATCAATCTTGACGAGCACAAGCTCGCCGCGGTTCATTTTCTTGACTTCCTTTTGAATCCGGATCATTGCCCACCAACCAGCGCTTGATACAAAATTGACATCCCGCATATCGAAAATGATGTTGAATTGGCCCTTTTCGATCAACTGGTTTAAAGCCCCTTCTACCTCAGGAGCAGAATTACTGTCGATACGCCCGCTAGTAAAAATGATCGTGCTGTTTTTATATTCAGTTAATTCAAAGTTCATTGCATTTTCTCCATAATAATCTATGAAACATCAGGACTCTTACAATTATAACTTAATCCGATTTCCAATCCATCCCAGGGAATCAGCAAGGCACTAAATTTTTTCAACTCTAAACTAAATCAGTAGTCTATTCATTATATATTAAACCTGAGGAAAGTGTATCGATAAGCATTATCAGGGGGTTGATTTTTCCACCAATAACGGCCTCGTCATCCGGAAAAGATTGCTTAGATCTGGGAATACAGAAAGAGTATCCCCATCCCCAGGCTCAACTGTGCCAGGTGGTATGTGATTCTGACGATCAGTTGAGCGTGATTGAGGTTCACAACGAATCGATCATAGGCAAGGATTGAATCTGAAGCGAGAAATAAGACTCCGCCAATCGGAAGGAGTAGACTCATGATCGTCAATTCTTGCTGCGAGAAAGCAGCGATTATCGTTCCCATAACCATACCAACCAATACCCAGAGATAGAATTGGACAGCTAACCAGAGCTTATTGCTGGCGCGATTCTTGAATGAAGGTCTGTAGATTAAATAGAATACGATCAGGATTCCCACCCAAACTAAAAGGAATGTACTTCCTCGCCATACCACGCCATTCATTAAGTGTGATAGTTTCAGTTGACTCACGATCAACGCCAGCAGACCGATATAGAGGAAATGTCCAATCAAAAAGGAAATGAGTCCACACATGAACCATTTCTTAGAAAACATCAAAAAGACATCGCCGCCCAACCCAAAGATTTGAGCGAGCAGCAACAATAAGATAAAAATATCAATGTTCCAGCCGGATGAGAACAGGGTCCAGAAAAAGACAAGGATCATCGCCAGCGGTTTGGTAAAGAGCTTAATCCGTTTCCAGTTGCAGGCTATGGCAGCCCAGTCCAGCAAGAAGCCGGCACAAACAATAACGGTAAACAAGTGAAAATCCGTTAATTGCTCAATCATGGCTCAACCCATACCGGTTCAAGAATTCAGGGTTGTTCCGCCAATTCTTCGCGACTTTAACCTGCAGTTCCAGATAAACCTGTTCCCCGCTCATATCTTCAATCTCCTCCCTTGCCATCGTGCTGATTGCTTTGATCATTGAACCGGATCTTCCTATCACAATGCCTTTATGTGTTTCGCGTTCCACAAACACCGTCGCATGAATATAGCGGACTCCCTCGTTGCGCATGAGATAATCATTTACCCTGACGAAAATCCCATAAGGGACTTCTTCTTGCAGATGATGCAGTGCCGCTGCTCGGATAAGGTCTTCCACGATCTCGCGTTCATAGGTGGCAGTGATCTGCTCCTTGGGGAAATACTGCGGCCCTTCCGGCAGTTGGTTGATGATTTCCCTCAGGAGTGAATCTCGCCCTTCAACCACGTTTGCCGATATCCACAGAGAACCGTCGAAATCTAGAAGCTTACTGAATGCCTGTTCTCGATGTGTGAAATCCCCGGGATTGACCAAATCCGCCTTGTTCAAGACCAACAGAACAGTGGCATCCCGCGCTGTCACCTTTATCTTTTCAGCCAGTAAACGGTCTTCCTCATCCGGTGGCAGGCTGGCATCCACGATGAATAGAAGCAGGTCTGCATCCATGAGGGCATATTCCGCTTCTTCATTGATGAAACGGCTCAGTTTATAGTCGCCTTTATGAAGCCCGGGCGTATCAACAAAAATGATCTGAGCATCCTCGTTTGTCATGATCCCCAGCTGCCGCCTTCGGGTGGTCTGCGGTTTTAATGAGACCGCGGCAATCTTCTGCCCGATGTAAGCATTCAATAATGTGGATTTACCGACATTCGGTTTGCCCACAAGAGCGACATATCCCGATCGGAACCCCTTACTTTCATGTCCTTCTATTGGAGTATTCATTACAAGCCGCCTGAAATCAAATAACGAATATTTATCCTACCACCCGGTCTCCCTGGACCTGATGCCCTTCAAGCTGTAAAAGGAATACTTTCGTCTTCAATCCTTCTGGGGCAGTATATCCCACAAGGCGTTTATCCGCGCCAATCACCCTATGGCAGGGGATCACAATGGGGATTGGATTCCCGCTCAATGCTCGCCCGACAGCCCGGGCGGATTTCGGTTTACCCAGGCGTCTGGCGACATCGCCATAAGTCAGGACATCACCGTAAGGGATTCGACAAACTTCCTGCAAGACCTCGCGTCCAAATCCCTGCAAGACATGCCAGTCCACTTCAACAGAGAAATCCATCCGGATCCCGAACAGATATTCATTCATCTCGATCAACAAGGTGCCGATCATCTCCATGCCCTTGAGAGAAGGCCCAGTATCCTGAATTTCTTCACCTGTCTTCAACTGCTTTAATCGCATGAAAGACGCCTGGCGCAAACCTTCGTCTCCTGCGATAAAACTCAATGGGCCAATGGATGTTTCCGCCAATTCACCAAATGTGAGATTCAATCCTACCTCTTATTAAATATGAAGATATTATCTACTATCTTACCTTAATTTATTCAATGAGCTCATTTGAGTATTACATCAAAAGATTAAACTCATTAACCCTTTTGAGATGAACGTAGGGCAATCGTAGGGTAATCGTCAAGCAGGACGGTCTACTATCCTGTAAGATTCTAATAAGCAAAGGTGACTTCTCTTCTTCTCCTCCTTAATGAGAGTGCTGAGGTCGGCGTCCTCAGCACTCTTGTAATTTAACCATATCCCCCCTCAGACTCT
>Ga0272443_10004045_pt1 | contig 16490 bp, 15 predicted proteins | sample SSMAcet12_FD_193581 | JGI IMG/M metagenome (GOLD analysis project Ga0272443, IMG submission 193581) | Marine sediment archaeal communities from Little Sippewissett salt marsh, Falmouth, MA, United States - SSM-Acet-12 | ecosystem: Environmental > Aquatic > Marine > Wetlands > Sediment ... | reverse complement strand
TGCGCAATTTCCATCACCAAATTGTGCTGTGTCAATCGCAATTTTTCCAGGCACTCAGGTTGTTCGTGGATTTCAGAAATAAGAGTCATTATCCTCCAAGAATATCCAATATAACAAAATGCTCAAAGATTCAATGATGAAAGTAGCTATAAAATTAGTAAATTATAATCCGTCCATTTGAAATTAGTACCTGCTTTATGAGTGAATATCTATTACTTACCTTTCACATAAATTTTGTGATCAAGTTTTCAACATCTTCAGAGAACCGATCAATAAATCCTTTGATATAATCAACAACCTTTAGCTCAGGATTTATCATTAATGGGGTTAAGTCCATCGCATAGCTCAGATCGCTGGTTTCATCCACATCGTGGGATTCGAAGAAAGTGGCATTTGCCACACGTCGTCCCATTGTAGCCAAATCATAGCGCTTTCCTCCACTGATCTGTGAGTCATATATGCCCAATAAAGCTGCCTGCAAGTTTTGTTGTGGAGAACAATCCATAATGACTTTTTCGTAGTCGCGCATCCAGTCGAGATTGCGCCATACTTCGCATCCGATTACTTTTCGGGGTCGCTCCTCATCATCCAATCTGCGTAAGGCTTCAATCACGCGAAGCGCCACACTTACATGTGTCCCATGTTTATCTGCCAGGTTATGTGTATAAACGAACTCTGGGTGTGCCAATCGGAAAAGGTCAAAAAGATCGTCCACAGGCATGGTCTTGCTGCCATCTTTGATAATACTGCTGGGATAATCCAACATGACCAGCGCTGAGTACTCTCCGATAAAGGCGGCTTTGCGCTGCTCCTTGAAACGCACATCACGCATCTCATCATCGGTATATTTTTCATAAAGCCCACTGCGGGGAGAGCCGCGTCCATTCGTCATTACCACGCCTGTAAACCATTTATTTTCCTGCCGGAAGCACTCCAAAATGGGTGGAGTAGCCATAATCTCTATGTCATCCTGATGGGCAGCAACACAGAGATGCGTGGTGCGTTCCAGGGCTTCTTTGACAGGAACACCATCGGGAATAAAGACTTCTGCGGTATCTAAAAAGAATTTCATCAGTACCTCCTATTCGGGAATATAAGGCAAACTCGCAGCTGCAATGGATTGACCAACACGGCGGCTTTTCTCATCGGGAAGTTGAATGTTAATTTTCTCAACCAATTCGGGGAATTCACTCCTAAACACCTTCATTGCGCCTTCGACGATGAGGTCACCTCCAATACCAGATGTGCAGCGCCCCAAAATCAGCGCATGTTTTATATCATAAAAAACAGCATAGTGAGCGAGTGTGTAGCCCAAATAAATACCAATGGTTTGCCATATTTTCTTTGCGCCCTCATGTCCAGCTTCAAGTTTCTCTTGCACCGACACTAATTTTGCTGCATCGGGTACGTCTTGGGGAACTTCGATCCCGGCAGCGTGGGCGAGCCGGAATACACACTGCTGCGAGAAATAATCCGCGCCACAGCCGATATCACCCGACCATTCTTCCACCGGAGCATTGGGACTGTAGTCCACCGGTGCAAATGCTAGCTCATTCAGCCAACCCATTATACGTCCTTCTGGATTAACATAACCTGCGGCTTCACTCGATCCCATGGCAATACCTAAAATACTATTGTCACCAAGTGACATTGCACCGGCGATTGCAGTCACATCGCCATCATTAATGATCTCAAGTGGGACACCCATCTCATCACGAATGCGCAGGAAGAGGTTGTGAATTTCACCCATTCGATCTTGATGGATCCCACGAAAGAGAGATGCTACCATTGGTCGGTTATCGATATAAACCCCTGCAGAACTTCCCCCTATCGCGTCCACACGCGGAAGTCTGCTTGCAGCCGTTCCAATGGCTGTTTTCAATTCATTGTAATGATACGCAGGATCATTGTGTTTGCGGGGTTCCCAGATAAATTCTTCGCTATAGATCGGGTCCCCATCCAACACAGCACTTACCTTGAGATCGGATGCACCGAGATCAAACCCAATGCGGGCACCCTGCAAATGACCACCGAGTGATTTACCTGTTTCATGCGAAACGGGTACTTCATCCACATTACAAATGATAACTTCGAAATCTTTCTCGTACACTCGTCTGCCCATGAACTGGTGGTCAAATTTACGTTTACCATCAGCAGAATAAACCTTTCGAATATATTCACCAACAGCATTCGAGCCGCCAATATACACTTTATAACCGCCGCGCTGCCAAAGCAGGAATTTGACAAGTCTTTCTACATATTCGAGGTTTTGCTCAGCTTTGGGGTGTTCAGACGGGAAAACCTTGGTTTCAAAACGGGTGACTGTATTGTCACTACGCTCTATTCCAATAACGAGGGGGGGGGCTTCGTCTCCAACCTCCGCTTGAAAATGGCGATTGGCCAATACTGCCGGGCGGAAGTTGGCATCATGTGGAGGGACGATATTAGGTTGGGGTAATTCAAGTGTTTTTGACATGATTTCTTCCTAATGATCTCATTTAATGAGGCTGAGGAAACTTAATTTTGAAATTTATGAGTTTCGCTTATACTTTTCTGAATGCGTCACTAACAGCAGCCTGCATTTCACTGTATTTTTCCTCCATTTCAACTACTAATCTAAATTGAGTCCGACATCGATCCAGGTTGTGGTTCTCGCGATGGATTTTATAATACTGATCCCCGTCCAGATAGTCGGTAAGGAAGCGCATCCCACACTCCAACGTAAGCAAACGTGCAGAGAAAGCGAGGTTTTCGATCTCTTCCAGCAGGCAAGTATCTAGCAAGGCTTGCTGATAACCTTCGACATAGGTTCTAAAGACATCCATATCAAAGTGCACTTTGTCCAAATCACGCTCGTCCTCTTCAGCTGTGTTGGTAATAGAGCGGATAGCATCACCAAAATCGTAGAGTAACGAGCCCGGCATAACAGTGTCGAGGTCTATCACGCAAATGCCACTGCCGTCTTCGTCGTCGATCATGACATTGTTAAATTTAGTGTCATTATGGGTCACACGCAAGGGGATCTGCCCGGATTTTATGAGATCAACGACTAGTGATGTTTCATGAGTACGCTGAAGAACGAAATTGATCTCGTCCTGTACAAAAAAAGCCCGATTAAAAGTATCGGCTTCAAGAATTTCTTGAAAGTGTTCCAATCTTCTAACAGTATGATGGAAGTCAGGAATGGTTTCTATAAGTTCATCCGCAGGATAATCCTCCAAATATTGTTGAAATTTTCCAAAAGCATAAGCTGCGTTTTTAACTTGCTCAAGCCTGACGGGTATTTGATAGGTTTGAGCACCTTCAATAAAGAGATAAGCACGCCAATAATTCCCACTGGGCGTCCGAAAGAAAGATTTACCCTCTTTTGTGGGTATCAGGGTAAGAGTTTCACGATCCGGGTTGCCCCCATTGGCTTCAATTTTTTTACGAATATGCTCTGTGACCCCTAATATATTTAACATCAATCCTTCCGGTTTTTTGAAAACATCATGGTTAATCCGCTGTACGATATAGCGATGCTCTTCGCCATCGGCTTTTCGGAAATAGGCAGTATAAGTATCATTGATATGCCCAAAACCGTAAGGTTCAGCGCGCAGGAACTCACCATCAAAGGTAAATTTCGGAATAATTTCGTTAAATTTCGGTTTTGATCTCATCAATGATTAACTCCATAGCTTTTCGGGGTATTCCCCTGCCACAACAAGGCTGTGAAGATACGCTTTTACCGATGCCTTATCGTCATGGTAGGTTACGCCGGCCCAACGTGCCTGCGTAGGGATCACGGTTACATTGGCTTTTCCTTCATGCAATAATGCGCCAACCACTTCAGGTAAAAAGAATTCCGCTTTCGGATCCTGGAGTGATTTCTCAAGGAATTCTTCAAAATAACGCTGCAACTCTTCAAAGATGCTTGGTGTAAATCCCCACATATTCATGGAAACAGTACAATCAAGGGGGAGTTCTACCCATGTTTCGCCACCATCTTCGGAGAATTTCGCTTCATTACCAAATTTCTCAATGCGCGTCAATTCGTGGATTTCGGTGAGAAAGCCCTCTTTATTCTTAATGCAAACGCCGCGCGCAACATGCCCGTGTTCAGTAATGGTATTTTTGAGCAAATAACCGATCATTGCATAACTATAAACTTTGGGATTGTCTTTCACCATGCAGAGAAACTCAGATAACAAAAGGAAGGACGACGCACCATAAAAATCATCGGCATTGATAACGGCAAAATTCCCTTTTACTGCATCTTTACATAAGAGCGTGGCTTGCCCAGTACCCCAGGGTTTGTGGCGTTCTGGCAGTACTTCAAAGTGTGATGGAATTTTATCCAATTCCTGAAATATATATGCCACATCACAAAATTTTTCTACTCTCTTACCGATAACCTCCCTGAATTCTTGCTCAATGCTTTTCTTAATGACGAAAACTACTTTTTTAAATCCTGCGCGCAAGGCATCATAAATTGAATAGTCAATAATTAACTCGCCGTGTGGGCCAAAATCATCCATCTGCTTCAGTCCGCCATAGCGGTTACCTAGTCCAGCAGCCATAATAACTACAGTTGTATCACTCATATCTACTTTGTTATTCTTTAAATTTATACATATCCATTAATATTTTGAGACTGCCAGCGCCAGGCGTCAGCACACATTTCATTAAGGCCTCGCTTCGCTTCCCAATTCAGTTCTGCCTTTGCATTGGATGGATCGGCATAACTAATCGCGGTGTCTCCGATTCTGCGTAGAGCGATCTTGTATGGAATGGGTTTACCGGAAACCTTCTCAAATGCAGCCACCAATTCCAAGACACTATACCCATTTCCTGTCCCCAGGTTATAGGTCGCCATCCCAGGCTTCTGTTCCAGTTTCTTTAATGCCTTCAGGTGTCCCAATGCAAGATCAACAACATGGATGTAGTCCCGCACCCCTGTACCGTCGGGTGTGGGGTAATCATCCCCGTATACATTGAGTTGAGGCAGCATCCCTGCTGCAACCTGAGCGACGTAGGGCATCAAATTATTCGGAATTCCGTTGGGGTCTTCGCCAATCTCACCACTCTCATGCGCACCAACGGGATTAAAATATCGCAGCCGGATGATATTCCACGAGGGGTCAGAGACATAAAGATCGCTGAGGATTTCTTCGATCATCCTTTTTGTGCGACCATAAGGGTTTGTTATCCCTCCAACGGGGAAATCTTCCGTTACAGGGACGCTTATCGGGTTGCCATAAACGGTGGCGGAGGAGCTAAATACAAGATCCTTGATATCATACTCCTGCATTACTTCGCAGAGATTCAAAGTGCTTTTGAGATTGTTACTGTAATAAAGCAAGGGGTTTTCAATAGATTCGCTAACAGCTTTCAACCCTGCGAAATGGATAACAGCACCAAAATTATATTGAGAAAATATATCGCCAAGGGCATCTTTATTGACCAAATCAACTTGGTGAAAATAAAGTTCCTTGCCTGCGAGTTTTTGTACTCTTCTGAGTGATTCTTCCTTACTGTTGAAAAGGTTATCTACAACAATAACATCATAACCCGCTTTCAATAATTCCAAACTTGTATGGCTGCCAATATATCCGGCACCACCGGTGATTAACACTTGCATTAATTTAACTCCTGATAATTATGCCGGCGGATTCATTCTAAAACCCAAATTAATAGGGACAGGGTATTCGCGACGTACACGCAAGAGTAATTCATCGTAGATAGGCAGGTCCTCTACTTCACATATTCGGTGCATGTGCAAATCTTCCCATAAATCAGACAAGCTGGTTTCTCCCTCACATATGGTGGTCAAAAGCGGAGCGTTGTTTAGACATTGTTCGAAAAGTTCCAGGTCCCCGAGTGAGAGCACCGCCGGGGCTTCGATCAATCGAATGCGTTCATTTTGATTGAGTTTTTCAGGCATAGCATTAATCAATCCTTGTCACGTTCAGATTCGACTAAAAAGCACGTACATTCAATTGCCAGCTGCAGTGAATCTAGCACTTGCGAAAGTGCTCGCATATAGACAACGTATTTCCAGTTTTCATCCTTTAACTGCTCCCGACGTCATCCCTGCAATAAAGTAGCGTTGCAGGAAAATGAATATTAACGTGACCGGTATGGATACAATCACCGAAGCAGCCATCATCCCTCCCCAATTATTCTGAAACTCGCCTGTATATCGAAGAATAAGACCTGATGAGAGCATCCGCATCTCGGCTGATGTCACAAGCGTCAAAGAATACAAAATATCATTCCATGACCAAACAAAACCATAGATGGCAGTCGAGATCAACCCAGGGACAATAAGAGGAAGAAGAATACTCCGCATAATCCTAAAATTACTTGCACCATCAATCTTTGCTGATTCAATGATCGAATCTGGGAGTTGATCTATATATGATTTTAATGTCCACGTCCCAACTGGAAGCGTGAACGTAACAAATGAAAGTATGAGAGATAAATAACTCCCCGTTAACTTGAAAGTTCTCATCATTGAGTATATCGTTAAAAGTAAAACGACATGTGGGAAAACCCTGGAAAGCAATATGAATGAAAGCAATACTTTTCTGCCACGATAGCGGAATTTTGAAATGCTGTAAGCTGTTATGGTGGAAACAATTGTGGAGACTATGGAACAGATGAATGAAACGAACAGGCTGTTAAGGAAATATCGCATTATAACTGGGTCTTGAATGACGTTTATGTAATTCTCAATTGTTATATTCCTCGGGAACAATGTAAAAACAAAAATTTCTTCTCTCGTCTTCAATGAGGTAATTAACATCCAAAACATTGGGAAAAAGATGAAGATCCCAAGTAGGATAAGGGTTGTCCAGAAAAATATTTTATAACCACGAGACTTTATTTCAAACATTACTATTCTCTTCATTTCCTCTATTATGCAATAATGAAGTCTTATAAATATTCAAGTAGATCATTACCTATTTCAAGTTCATTTTTTTGTATTATTGCAAATACCACATAGTTTACTGATTTTCCTTCTCCGTCTTCATATAGAAATAGGTGAATATGCTGAGGGTTAACATCCATAGGACACCTATGGCTGCTGCTTTCCCAGTATTCCAATTTTGGAAGGCATTTTTATAAACTTCAATCGCAAGTGTCGTCGTTCCCCTGGCCGGACCGCCCTGCGTCATTACCCAAATCAGGTCAAACTGCTGCAAACTACCAATTGCACCCAATATCAACAGCGAATTGATGAGACCTTTCATATTGGGAATTACAATGTGGAAAAGTACATTGAAATTACCTGCGCCATCCAGTCGGGCAGCCTCCACTTGCTCTACCGGAACAGCCTGCAATCCTCCAAGCAGGAATGCCATGTACCAAGGAAGACTCCGCCAGGTTGAGGAGATGATGATAACCATCATTGCTGTTTTCGGATGCCCCAATAGCGTCAAATTGTTGTCTATTAATCCCAGGGCATCGAGAATGCTGTTCAAGATCCCATATTCGCCATTAAAGATCCACATCCAGATGAAGCCAATGCATGTCCCAGGAATGATCCAAGCGATCAATGTACTACCTCTCAGAAATTGCGAACTTCTAAAACCATGATTCAAGACAATTGCCCAAGCGAACCCTAACACAAAGGGAATAAAAGTCGCAAAGAAAGTCAGCACAAGAGTGTTCCAAAATACACCCTTATACTGGGGATTTCTCAATATTGATACATAATTATCAAAACCAATAAATTCGGTATCCGGGTTTAATGGACTTTTATTTGTAAAGCTTATGAAAATCGAATTAAGAGTAGGATACATAAGCATTACAAGGAGTAAAGTAAGCGCGGGTAGGATTAGCAGAAAACCAAACTGGTTTTCTGCTAATTTTCTACCGCTGCCCATTTTTCGAGAATAACTAATCTCTCTTTGGACAGAATGCATAATCTTACTGACCTATTGCCTCTAAGATAGCTGCATCAGCTTGTGCGGCTGCAGTCTCAGCATCCAATGTTCCAGTTAGGACAGCTTGCGCACATTCTGTAAGGGCAGTCTCAATCGCTGATTTCGATTCATAGTTGCCGCTTTCCAGAAGCTGACCAGTTGCCGTAATTTCTGCCCAGCCACTCAGGAATTGATCCTGCTGGAATACTTCATTTTGCAGGATTGTTGAGTTAGCCGGAACTAAGCTGTTGGTCTCCCATAAGGACAATGATGTTGACTCGCTGACCATGAATTGGATGAACTCAAGTGCTTTATCGGGTGCAACACTGTTCTTTCCTACCGCGAGCACCCAACCCCAAAGGGTAGAAGTCGGGACATCGCCTTCATTGACAACCGGGCGTGTCATGCTAACAATCTTTGTGTCCACGCTTTCAGCAGGGATACCATTATCAATCAGAACAGATCGAGCACCGAACGCATCGTGATAAAATCCGACTTTTTCCTGACCGTATAAAACACGAGCATCAAAGCGGCTCATATCCAGCCTGATGTAGCCCTTGTCATAAAGACTCTTCAGCCATTCCAAGGCGGCAATACCAGCTTCGCTGTTTACAGAAGGATTACCATCTTCGTCGACGATGCTACCGCCAAATGCATAAACCCAGGGGGCAAAGTCTGTTGCGCAGGTTGCATCTTTTGTGCTGATCGCGTAGGGAATAATATCCGGGTCCATCGCTTTCAATGCTGCAAGCGCTTCTTCGAATTCTTCAATTGTAGTAGGAGCTGAAGTAATCCCTGCCTCAGCAAGCAGATCGGCATTATAGATTGTCCCAATAGAAGCAATCGTCCAGGGCAAACCAAACACCTGATCGTCGCGTGTCGCCAATGACATAGCGGCGTCGGTATAATTTTCCTCTACCCAACTTTCATCCATCATGTCCGATACATCAAATAATGCGTCTGCGCCATACAGCATCGTTACCCAGTTAATATCAGATTGGATAATATCAATCTGTTCACCGCCCTGTGTCCTGATGATGACCTGAGATGCAGTATCAGCCCAGGGCCAACCGACCCACTTGACTGGGTGGTTTGGATTCATGGCATTCCATTCTTCAATGATTACCGGGAGGGATTCTTTATAAACATCTTCTTCCATGGACCAACCCGCAAAAACCAGTTCATGGACTTCTTCTTCCTCTTCTATTTCTTCTTCTTCCACCTCTTCTTCTACAACTACTTCTTCCTCGGTAGATGCATCAATCACTTCTTCCTGTTCTTCAGCTGGCTCAGTGTTAACATCCTGAGCACAACCTGCGACTCCAAACATCATTACAAGGACCAAAACAAACGTTATTGTTTTTGTGATTTTTGATCTCATTTCTATACCTTTCTCATTGATTCTAAATTTCGGAAAAATCTTCATCCCTTTTTCAATTCTTCGTCAACTCCATCCTCCTCCTTCCGTAAATTTATATCCCTAAAAATGCGAAAACATTGAGCTTCATCAACATGAGAATGATCGCGCGTCTCCTCAATGCCAAATTTCTCCAATACTCTTTTATAGATCACCTTACAATGACCGCAGTAATCGTAATAAGGTTCCATCTGCTGCAACTCTAATAACATTCCCTTAGATGGGCATCTCTTCATATCAATGGTCATGACACCGTTTTCCGGATCAATTAAATATTTCACATCAGCCGCTTCTGTCTTATGTGCTCCTCCGAAATACTTCCAGCAGCCAACAATACCTTCCTCTTTTACCAGTGGACCAAGGCTAGGCTCTACATATTTCTCAGAAATATATTTCCAAAATTTTTCAACTTCTACGTGTCCACCCTTTTTATCAAGATACTCAAAGAGGACACTGTAAGCGGGGATAAATTCGGTACATGAAATCATTGCTGGGCTTCCTTTTCAACCTCTCAGGCATCTATAAACCGAAAATCAGCTGCGCCGGAACGTTCATCATATGCATCCAATGAAAAACTGATCCCTGCATTTTCTGCGATAGCCCGGTACAGAACTTCCGTCGTTGCACGATAATACTTCGACATTTCATGACCTTTGGATGTCACGTACCGAACTGCAGGGCACCAATCAAGATGCACAAATAGAGTGTCTCCCTCCAGCTTTGTAAACAGCGTTTCAGCAGCCTCCTCAATTGAATAAATTTTTTGTAGATACACTTCAATTGCCTTCAATCCATCTTGATGAATGGCTCTTGTGAGTGGGGAATAATATCTTTGTGCAACTAACTCTATATACTCAACAACACTTTCTTCCCCAAAGTTCTTTGCCAGGTACTGCAAACCCATATCACATGTTATATGAAAATCCAAATGTAGATATTTATTCTCAGAAGATTTCTTTTCAATCTCTACTTTGCTCATCTTATTTTTCACTTCCATAAAGCCGGATTTCATGGATGGCTGCGAATCTACCTCCCCATGTCTTCCGGATGGCAACCCGGACTTTTACAATAGCTTCTGAATCAACTTTTTTCCTGATATGACGCTGATGATTTTCTGATATAAGAATTTCCTGTATTGAATTTCTAGAAATCAACTCAACCAGGATCTCTTTGGCGAGATTCTGATGTATTCTGTCCCAATTGGGAAAATGCACACGAGGGTTAAGGTTGTTATAATCCCTATACAACCCGCAATCCAGATACATCTCAATCTGTGATAGATTGGACGGCTCCATCAGTTCCAGCTCAATATATGCACCGTTTTCTTTCATTTCTGAAGCCCAGAGATGCATATCCCCATATGGGCGGCTGAAACCATCGTTGATCTTGGCAACTTCAAATAATTTCTGATCGGGTGAAATCCGTACTGAAGGTTTGAAGACCTGTAATCCCCTCGTATTCTTGCCGAACACACCTAGAACGCCAGGATATTCATCGGATGTCACACCGATCTTTACATCTCCACTTATTTTCTTTATGGATAAAACCAGATTACCCTGGGTTTCTTTTTCTTTTCCAATTGAAAACCAACCGCTTTCAATAATTGAAATGGTCTCCTGAGCAAGCAGTTTCTTTGGAACATGATTTTCCAGATCAATACTATCCCAAAGGGAAAGGTCAACAGCACCTTCTCCGGATGAAGAAAGATACACAGAGATATCCAGGGCGTTGAGTAACGGAGGAAGAATAATGTGTGCTGGTTTTTCAAGAGGAATGAGATCATCTAAATGATCCGATCCCAACGCAATTCCCGGCGAACCTGTAATTCTTGCCTGCCTGGCGAGGTCGCTCCTGTCCAGATTCTTACGACCAATGATCCATACATCGTCCCGAATGAGCCTCTGCTGCAGAGATTCGATATCTTCTGCTGAAAATTTAAAGGGCATCTTGCCAACCTTCTTCGCAATCGCAGCAGCCGTTCCAACAGCCTGACCCATAATAGAGCATGTCTTCATGATCCTGGCTGAAGCCATCGCGATATGAGTCATGCCAGCATCCCTGCCCGCAAGAACCACATTATCAATATCCCTGCAGCATAAACTTCGCAAAGGGATATCATAAACCCCGACAGGGATCTGACGACATGCTTCACGCTTATCAAAGAAACCAAGCTGCGGGTGTGTGTCAATTGGCCACCCACCATGCCCAACTGCGTCATGCTGAGGTTTTTGCATGATCAACTCTTCATGCTGGAGCATATATTTTGAAATGATCCTTCTGGATTCTCGTCTTGCTGGAATACTCCCGACCCATTCCAATGTTAGATGATCAGCATCGAAATTTCCGCTATTCTTCACATAATCCCATATGCCATAAATGATCTTATGCAATTCATGAGCGATGTCTTCACTGTCATAGATGATATGCCTGTCACCCCCATACTCAAGCCACCAATACGCACAGCCATTATCCGCTGGGCTTATTGTTTTGTCTGTCTTCTCAAGGATGTTTTCAATCTCTTCCTTCGAGTAAACATAATTAGGAGGAATATATTTAACCGGCTTATCATTCTGTTTGACATAGAAAAGCAGGGTTGAACCCAGAGAATATTCATTCTCATCCATACCGAATTTTTTCCTGTCATCCTCAGAGATCCCTTCCGTTCCATAGACATATTGGGCTTCACCAAGGACAGAAAGCAACCCATCACCTGTGCAGTCCGCAAAGATCGATGCATGACAGATGAATTTTTTCTCTGTTGAATTCTGATAACAAATGATCGCCTCGATGCGGCCATCCTCCATGACGACGTCCTGCATCCTGGCATTCAACAACAGTTTTATATTTGACTCTGCCAGGACGTGATCCAGAAGGATGGCATCCCACAGATAGGGATTGCCTTCTTTATTGCGATATAGATTCTCCAATATGAGTTCATTGATAATGCCGGTCTCTTCAGCATAGCGGTTATTTCCCAATCCGGTCGCACCACAGGCATGCACCCTGAACTCGCTGCTGGAATTCCCACCTAATACCGGTCGGTCATGGCATAAAATGACCTTAAGGTTCAATCGGGCAGCAGATATTGCAGCACAAATACCCGCCAGACCTCCACCAACAACAATAAAGTCACTGTCAAGTTCAATCGTCTTATATATCATATGAAATATCAATTCTAAAAGTAATCAACTCAAAAACACTCATGGCCTGACATCCATTTCCACATATTCGTACATCACAGGATTTCTAATTTCTGCTAACCGCATCCTGTAAGCACAATTAAGGAAATCTGCATCACAATTAACGAAATAATTACTCTTCTTCTCAGTAGATTTTTCCTAATCCATTTAAATTGTATTTACAAAGTCACAAATTTATCAGGTATAATGAGCAGGAAACGACGGAGCTCAACAAAAATTGATGGCTCTTGTTGTGACGGGAAGCGCTACTATTGCCTGCCAGTCAACATTAAAGCGCTTCCTTTTTCATTACTTACTATTCTTTCTGTAATATACCTAATAATTAGTTTTTCCTCACAGAAAAAAAGAAATTACGAGACCTTGTAAGTCACCACAATTGTTATTTGACCTCATAATCCCAATTCATTTGGGAGGATCAATGCAGATGCTCCTAATAAAACGACATTCTTGCCCAAACTCGCAAATCCGATCTCTGTCGAATCTGCTGTCAGGCGCAAGACATGCTTCTTCATCTCTCTTCGAACAATTTCTAAAAACGGTTCACCAAAACAAGCCGTATCCCCTGCCAGCAGGACGTGACTACCTCCAAGAACTCCAACTAGATTTGCTATAGCGATCCCGAGGTATCGCCCTACATCCGCCATTAACATCAGTGCCGCAGGGTCGCCTTCCCTTACCGCCTGACAAATGCTCTCAAACGTTAAGTCACCAGAAGCTGATATCGACTCATTTAAAATCGAATCAGGATTCTCTTGTGCCAATCCTTTTGCCTGTTGAACTATTCCTCGTGTACTCACAACTGTTTCTAGGCAGCCGCGATTGCCGCAAGTACATAACTCCCCACCCTCTTCAACAACAATATGACCTATTTCACCAGCACCAAATGGATCACCATACAAAATCTGATTTTCAAGAATAATGCCAGCACCGACACCCCAACCAGTATTCACTAATACAAGGTTGCTGCTGTCGTTTATACAGTTACCAAAGGATAGCTCTGCCAAAGCTGCTACCTGGCAGTCGTTTGCCATATAGACGGGCAACTGATAATGCTCCTGTAACAACTCCCTTAATGGAATATCCTTCCAGCCCAAATTTACTGCATGATGGATAATGCCCTTTGTAATATCGACAAGGCCTGGAGCGCCAATCCCAATGCCTAATAGTGACTTTTCAGATTTTGCAATCAATGTATCCAGGAGATTAAAGACCAGCTGAAGTGCCTTCTCACCATCCATGCTCTCCAACGGAAGCTTTATTTGATATTTGATCTCACCTCGCAAATTGATGATTGCTCCACTGAAATCCCCCCTGGCCAAATCCAGACCGATCAAATAACGTGAATCATCAATAACCTGTAGTAAAATACCTTTTCTACCCACCCCCGAATCCGTCGTGCCACTTTCTTCGACAAGACCTTCCTCGATAAGGTTAGCCACAACATCCGAGACAGTCGGTCGGGTTAATTTCGTGATCCGCGCAATTTGCGCACGACTAACACCATTCTCTTGGTAAATGGTCTGTAAGATCAAACGCTTGTTCTGTAACCTTGCTTGCTCAGGTGTAATCTTCAATGAGATATCCTTTTGTAAGTAAAGTTTACTAACTAATTCGATTATACATATTATCGTTTCTTTTGTCAATAAGCAAATTCTTGATTGTCATTTAAAATTCAAAAGTGAACCATTTAAACTTGAAAAGTGAACTGTTTAAGGCTGAAAAGTGAACACTGTAATTTCAAAAAAAGCACGATAAATTTGGGTACATTCCTCTACAAACTGGAGGAATCAATGGCTCAACTTCACAAAAGGTTAACGGATGGACAAGTACGTGCTTTTTTCCAAAGTTATTGTCAGGGAGCCTTATCACGGGCCGAAATACAGAAAGTGTTGGAGATTGGCAAAACGCGTTTCTTTGCCCTATTAAAGATCTATAGAGAAAACCCTCAGAATTTCACGATCGCTTATCACCGGAAGACACCGGCCAGATTATCCTCACAAGCGGAGGGGAAGATCAAAAAAGCTTTATTGAAAGAGAAAAAGATTGTGGAAGATCCAGATTTACCCATCTCCGGATACAACTATTCAGCTATTCATGATCGCTTGAAGAAGGAAGGCCTCCAAGTATCTATACCCACGATTATCAACCGAGCCAAGCAATTAGGCTGTCACAAACCTCGTAAGAAGAGGAAATCACATGATCGAGAAGTGTTGACAGAATCTATCGGAGCTCTCATTCAACATGATGCTTCTCTCCACCTCTGGGCTCCTCTGGCGAAAGAAAAATGGTATTTAATCACTTCCATTGATGATTACAGTCGAAAACTTCTTTTTGCTGATTTCTTCATTGCTGAAACATCCTGGGCTCATATACAGGCAGCTCAAACGCTCATTCAGACCTTTGGAATCCCCTTCAAGTATTATGTGGACTCTCTGCGTGTCTTTCGTTTTGTCCAAGGTCGTGACGGCTTTTGGCGAAAACATGTCCTGGAAACAGATGATGTTAATACTCAGTGGAAAAAGGTCATGGATGAATTATCAATTAAAGTATCTTTTGCCTTATCGCCTCAGGCCAAAGGGAAAATCGAAAGACCTTATCGCTGGTTGCAAGATCGCATCGTCCGAACTTGCATTTATGAGAACCTTTCCACCATCGAAGAGGCTCGTCTGGCTCTGAAAGACGAGGTTGACCGTTATAACAATCACCAAGTTCATTCTACAACTAAAGAAATACCCTCAATTCGTTTCAACAAAGCTCTTTCTTCAGGCAACAGCCTTTTTCGCAAATTCTTCATTCCTAAACCCTATTCTTCACCTTTAGACATCTTCTGTTTGCGAGAAACCCGTATCATCAACGCCTATCGCCGAATTTCATTATTCAACCACACAATAGAAGTCCCTAATGTCCCACTCAGAGAACAAGTTGATATTCACCTTGTCCCTGATCCCGAACGTGAAAATATGCATGTCCGGATTTGGTGGGAACAACAATTGGTTCATTCCGTTGATCTCCTTCTCCAAGGTTTTCGAGTTCACTTTTGAAATTTATGAGAGTTCACTTTTCAACTTTTCCTAACATAAGCAAATTCTTGATTGAGCGTATCCCACCAGACCTTTCAACCCACACACTGGCTACTGGGTTTATTCATCAAGCAGGAATATATCTATTGTCCCTATCTCACGAAGACTGAGATGGGTGACTAACCTAGGTTTTTTTGAACTTTTTTTGGAGTGCCTGACTCTAATTAAAACAGATCAAAAATAAAATTCTCTTCATTCTGCCCACTTCTTACAGTAATTACGGATTTTGTATTCTCATTGAGACTTGTCCACATCAAACCTCTACTCCCTGTTTTGATACTCATAAATATATTTTAGGTCGCTTTTCCTGGTGCAATTCTGGTGCAGAGCTGGTGATACGCTGTGGACATAAAGGACTGCGTGGACAAAATTACCAAAATTTTGTGCAACGTATGGACACAATGTAAGCTGTGGACAAGTTGTCTACTGACTTCGAATACCGCAAGGGTACTTTATCAGTTGGTTATGCGTTCGAGTTGACAACGCCCGAAGGGTGCTGCGCCGGGGGCGCTATATATAGCACCTATCTCTATAAGCACCTCTATATATAAGGGTATTTTCTTTGGTTTTTGAGAATCAATATTTTTCTTGGTGCAGCCACACTACATCGCCATCCGACTACATTGTTCGCTTGTCTATCATACAATGGTACTATCGGCTCTCTTGATCAATTCATCTTATTCTCAGTTAGTTGTACTGACTTAAGAACTTGAAAATTGTTCTCTGATTGAGTCGTAATAACCATTCATAATTGTTCTTAGATTCAACTCATTAGTGCAACAAAGCTGGAAGTAGAAAGGTAAGCTGCAGTAGAATAAGGCCCTTTCAACCTTCCAGAGTCAAAGGAGCACTTATGGGTTACACACAGCTTACCCGTGAACAA
>Ga0272443_10004044_pt1 | contig 16492 bp, 17 predicted proteins | sample SSMAcet12_FD_193581 | JGI IMG/M metagenome (GOLD analysis project Ga0272443, IMG submission 193581) | Marine sediment archaeal communities from Little Sippewissett salt marsh, Falmouth, MA, United States - SSM-Acet-12 | ecosystem: Environmental > Aquatic > Marine > Wetlands > Sediment ... | reverse complement strand
CAGGAAGGTTACCTGTTTCGTACCTTGTAATCGTAACCTCTCCAAATCCGAGCAGGAGGGCGAGATTTTTCTGACTGACTTTATATTTCGCGCGAAGCTCCCTGATCTCTGACGGATAAATTATGCCGTGCTTCTCACGGAAAATATCATAAGCGGTCTCAAACATCCTGGCTTCAAGATCGGGGTCATAACACTCATTGCCGCAGTTATCGCAAATTCTGATATCCGCAGAGAACAGTGTTTGTTCACCTTTCACCGGAAGGCTGCAATCTCTTGTTTCTATGTGTGAATCTGTCCTGCAGTCACATGTATTACAAAAAAATTTCTTCATATCTGCACCCTCTAAACGAAGGGATAGATCATCTTATATTCAGGAAAATGAAACGATAAACATTTTGCCTCACCGGAAAGGACAAGTTTTACATAAAATTCGGTGCCCTCATAAAATGCCCCGAATACCCAGATAACCTGTCCCGGAACATCACGATCCGTGTCCGGTCCGCTAACGTAGTTACGGTAGTTCAGATTCCTTATTACTTCCTTTCGCACACCGGGCATCAAACCAAGCATAGCCAGTGCATTATTATTCTTCTCAGACTTAATCACCTGGAGGCCATCCTCTTCCATTTTCTGCCTGAATTACCTGAGAAATGCCTCAATATCGGCTCTGGAAGCCATGCCCTACTCCTAAATACTATCATATGATAGCGTTTTGCGCAATACCGGCAGCAAAATTTATGCCGTCCCTACCTCGGGATCGGGGTTTTGCCGACAATACGCGCGATTACCTCGTCCGGACGTATCCCCTCGATCTCCGCTTCCGGCCTCATTATGATCCTGTGACGCAGCGCGGGGTACGAAAGCTCCTGCACATCGTCCGGTACGACGAAATCCCTTCCCCTGCATGCCGCGAGTGTCTTCGAGGTCAGAAGAAGCGTTATCGCGGCTCTCGGACTTGCCCCGAGAAGAAGATCGTCATCTTCCCTGCTCGCTCGCGCGATCTCGTTAACGTAATCAAGAACACTGTCCTCGACTTTTACGGACTGAATTTCCGCGCGCACTTCCTCGATATCAGCCTGTGGCGCGACCGCCTGAATTCCGACACTCTCGAGGTCTCTCGACTGGAATCCCTTATGGAAACGCTTAAGGAGTTCGAGCTCCTCGTACTTTTCGGGATAACCCACGAGAAGCTTGAACGTGAACCTGTCGAGCTGCGCCTCGGGTAACGGATAGGTACCCTCGTACTCGATCGGATTCTGTGTCGCGAGAACCGTGAAGAGTGGCGAGAGTTTATATTCCTCGCCCTCGATCGAGACACGACGCTCCTCCATTGCCTCGAGAAGAGCGGCCTGGGTTTTCGGCGGTGTGCGGTTTATCTCGTCGGCGAGCACGATCTCGGTAAACACCGGACCCTTCTTCAGGCGGAATTCCGACGCGCGGGTGTCGTAGATCACCGTACCGATGACGTCCGACGGCATGAGGTCGGGGGTAAACTGGATACGTGTGAAATCGGCCTGCAGGGTCATTGCAAGCGCACGCCCCATGAGCGTCTTCGCTAGGCCCGGAACACCCTCGAGAAGAACGTGTCCACCGGTCAGAACCGCGACAATAAGGTTCTGTAGGACATCCTCCTGCCCGACTATGGCCTTAGCCATCTCGCCGGTGATTTTTTCCATTAGTTCCTGTGCTTTCGCCATGCGGGGATTGTAGCATAATGATATGCATATCGGGATAACAATCAGAAACCACGAACGTGATACGTCATTTTAAAAACCACTAATTTGTGTATGGAGGAGGTACTTACACTCCTGTAATAAAATCCCGGACTGCCAGTAAAATTAAAAGGAAATAGCCTGCGATGGGTCCATTAAACAATGTGTTCAGGATTGTCAGTCTGAGTGGGTTCTCCCATTCTCTGTATACGCTCGGTTGGTGAGATGATCGCTGAAACCCTCACACCGAAGTTCTCATCGATCACAACAACCTCTCCCCTGGCAAAGAGTTTACCGTTAACGAGAAGGTCGACCGCCTCACCGGCTAGTTTCTCAAGCTCCACGAGGCTTCCGGGCGTCAGGCTAAGAATATCCCTGACCGGAAGGGTTTTCCTTCCAAGCTCGACCGTCACCATAAGGGGGACATCGAGGATCAGGTTAACACCGCGGGTTTCATCAGAACTGGTATGGGGCTCAAGGTCCTCGAAAGCAACTTTTTGAATTTCCGGTTCCACCGGTGGTGCAGGTTCACCTGCAGCAGCCTGCTCAGCGGGCTCCGATTCCGCGTCGACTGCCGTATCCGGGGAAGCTTCGGAACCCTCTCCGGCCCTGGCTTCTATCACGAGCGGATGCTTGTCAGTCATTTCATTAAGTCCATTATCACTGATTATCAGTCCCATCTTACCCTTAAGATCGTCCATTGTAACATCGATTGGAACGTACCAGACCTGCGCATCCGCGGCTATCTTCGACTCAGCGGTAAGGATGTCGATAGAGCTCTCCTCGAAAAATTTCAGATCACCATGCTCGGTGTCGGCAACGAAATCCTCGGCGAGTGCGGAATCAAATGCGCCAAGGATATTGTTGAAGGCCTCCGTCAGTGCCGAAAGAAGTGCTTCATTCAGTTCCTCCGCACCTTCCTGCCCCATCATTTTCTGCGATATTTCGAGCGCGATCGCCTGTCCGACCGAACCGAGAAGCACGGTCGAGGTAAGTGGACCCTGTGTAAACATGAAGAACGCATCGGGAGTGGTCTGCGCGGCTATTAATTCATCGAACTGCCTCTGAAAGGGTTCTTTCGCCTCAATCCTGATATTTTCGGAACCGGCAAGTACCGGAACGATATTCTCGATCGCCCCTGTAAAGAGCGTCGACACCTTCAGAAGCGTTTCCATTGGGAAATCACGTCCTGCGCCCGTATCCTGGTTTTCAGTGGCCAACTTATCGATTTCATCCTGTGATAATCCCATCGCTTACTCCTCGTAGAAGTCCATGATTTCGACTCCCTTGAATCTGCCCATCTTACCCGGTCGACCAAGGAACCTCGGGTGAGGATCGTCTCCGACAAAAATCCTGAACAGGTCGTTCAGCCGTGTCGGTAGGGTTATGACATCACCCGCTCCAAGTTCGAGGATTTCCTTAATTGAAAGATCCAACCTGCCAACTTCTACCCGCAGATCGATCCCCGTTGGCGATAAAGTCTGAAGTATTGTATCCGAAGTGCTGGTCTCCTCGTCCGATGCACGTGCAGATCGTCTGAAGAATCTCTCGGTCGAGAGGGTTCCAAGGATCGGTTCAAGAAGCATATGGGGCATGCATAAACCCATCATGCCGCGTGAGTCCTCGATCCTCATCTCGAACGAGACGAACAGGGTCATGTCCCCCGGATGCACAATCTGGGTGAACTGCGGATTGTATTCGATGGCCTCCAGATGCGGATTCACCTGGACCAGGTCGGACATGGCGTTCTTGAGAACCCTGAGCGCGTCCGACACCACGTTAACCATGAGAGCTTCTTCTATTTCGGTCAGTTCACGAACGGTACCTGCCGAACTGCCGGTTCCCCCGACAAGTCTTTCGACGATGGAGAACGCGACAGGGGGAGAAATGTCGAAGATCGCATTTCCCTCGAGTGGCTCCATGGAGATAATCGCTATTACAGAGGGGCTGAATGTCGATTTGATGAATTCCTCGTACGGAAGCTGGTCAAGCGAGACGATCTCGACGTGCACGAGGCTTCTCAACTTACCGGAAAGGAAAGTCGACCAGCTTCGCGCGAATCCCTCCATTATCATATGGAGCGTGCGTATCTGGTCTTTCGAGAACTTGTCGGGACGCTTGAAGTCGTAGTCCTTGATTCGCCTGGTACCGCGTATAACAGGCGCTTCCTCCGGAATCTCCTCGACATCCAGAGCCGACAAAAGAGCATCGATCTCTTCCTGTGAAAGAATTTCAGCCATAACAAAAAAATGTCACCCGGAAAGGTAAGACAATCCGTTAAAACCTGTACCTATTATATCGGCAAAGTTGTCTCCGGGCATTAGCCATATCCGGAAATTTATAAAAAAACGTTACTGAGCGACAAAAGTACTGAAGAAGGTGTTGATAACTTCACCTTCCTGCAGTTCTTCATTAATTACCCGTGTCAGCTCCCGTGCAAGACGCTCGCGTCCTGAAAGGGTAGCAATCTCGTTCCAGTCCTGGTTGGCCATGTTCGAGTCAACCTTCGAGGTTATCCTCGGCTGCTTTGTCATGATCTCGGATACCACGAGTTCGTTGCTGACTTCGACTGTAATGCCGTACTTGAGGTACATGTACTCGTATTCATCGGATATCGCAAGATTCACGATCGACATTTCAAAACCCTCGTAGAAAATGTTTGTCTCGGTGATCTCCACTTCCTCTTCGGTTCCTTCCTCACCTTCAGCAGCTTCCGCGCTGTTAAGGGAATTCAACATGAAGAATCCGCCACCGCCGAGGGCCAGGACAACTACGACGATCCCGATTATCAGGCCAATCGGCATGCCCTTCTTTGCCGGGGCTGCGGGCTGTGCAGCCTCGTTACCTGCATTTTCATTATTATTCTCATCAGCCATTTTCTTTCCTCTTCGCTGTGTACGACGTATAAATCCGTGTTTTTTTTACTGCCGGTTCCCGGAAACTTTGGTCGCGGTATCATCCGCTTCCGGCTCATCGACCGGTGGGGTAATTATTCCATCACTCTCCGGGCTTAAAAGATACTCAAGGGCATCGGACGGGTCCGGACTGACATCGGCCGGTGCTTCGGCCTCAACAGTTTCGGATTCCTCCTGCCCCGTGTCGTCTGTCGTTTCGTTTTCCGATTCATCCATGAGATCAGGCTGGAACACAGGATCCTCGGTGTTCAGAATAATTACATCCACACGCCTGTTTTTCGCGCGGTTTTCAGGTGTCGTGTTCGGCACAACCGGATAATAGAAGGCGTATCCGGCCGCTGACAGCTGGTGAGGTGAAATACCGCCATTCTCTATCATGTAATGTATTACCGCCGTCGCGCGTGCTGTAGAAAGTTCCCAGTTGGATGGAAACTGTGCCGTGTGAATCGGTGACGGATCGGTGTGACCCTCAACCTGTACACGATTCGACACCTGGCTTATCTCCTGTGCAATTACATCAAGCACCGGAACAACGCCAGGCTTGATATCCGCTTTACCAAGGTCGAACAGGGCCGTGTCGGTAAAACGGATCATGAGGCCGCGCTCGTTGATCGAGGTCTCTATAGAACCATCCAGTCCTTCCTCCTCGATCTTATCCTCGATCGCCTCTTCAATCTGCTCCATCTGACGTGTATCCGCGGCTGGATTCTCGGTTATCTGCCTCGCCGGAATATCTCCAAGATTAAGGACCATCGGACCGCCCGAAAGGACCCCAAGCGCCCCCTGCAACTCGATTATGACATTTCTGAATTTAACAACATCTATTGTTGAAAAGCTGAACAGCAGGACAAAGAAACATAGGAGCAGCGTCATCATGTCACCGTAGGTGACCATCCACAATGGTGCGCCCAGTCCTTCTTCAGGTTTCTTTTTCTTCTTGCCAGCCAAGTCTGACTACTCCTCCTCTTCCTCGGTCTCTTCCTTCGGTCGAGTACTTGGCGGGAAGAACGCCTTTAGTTTCTCCTGGACGATCCTGGGGTTCTCACCGTTCTGAATCGACAGGACGCCTTCCACGATGACCTGCCTCATGAGGACCTCTTCCTGGCTTCGGATACTTAGTTTCTTGGCGATCGGAAGTGTAACGAAGTTGGCGAGGATCGCACCGTAGAAAGTGGTGAGTAGCGCAACCGCCATGCCGCCGCCGATCGCGGACGGATCGTCAAGCTTCGCGAGCATCGCGATCAGCCCGATCAGCGTACCGATCATACCGAATGCCGGGAAAAATATGCCAAGCTGCTCGAAGATATCCTTTCCAAGCTTGTGACGGTCCTCGAGGAACGCAAGCTCGATCTCGAGAATGTCCCTCACAAGCTCCGGATCGGTTCCGTCAACGACAAGCTGGATGGCCTTCTGAAGGAATTCATTGTCAAGAGCGGCCGCATCCTCTTCAAGCGTGAGAAGACCTTCACGCCTCGCCTTTTCGGCGAAAGATACGATCGTTCCGACGATTCCGGAGGAATCATGTTTCTGCGGCATGAAGGCGTTTTTTACAACCTTCATCGCGCCGATCACCTGCGACAGCGGAAAACAGACCATGACCGCAGCCATTCCGCCGCCAACGACAATCGCGATCGACGGGACGTTAACGAATAACATAAGGCTGCTTCCGCCCTGGGACATACCGAATATGATCAGGGAGGTTCCGACAACAAATCCGAGGATCGTGGCGATATCCATTATGAATCCGCCTCCTCACGGAAATAAATCATGTCCTTCAGTGTACGTCGCTTGTAATCGATGACCTTCTTCACAACATCATCCATCTCTTCCTTCACAAGGACTTTCTTACCGTTGGTGAGCGTCAGGATGGTGTCCGGAGTAGACTCGAGAGTCTCGATCATCTCGGCGTTCACAACGATAGATGTTCCGTTTAATTTAGTCAGGGTAACCATGACATCTCTCGGGACACATTTGTGTCACGTAATAATATCCGCTTCACCTGTTTCTGAGATTAGATAAGATTTAAGATCGGGTGCCCGGAAATGGGCATGAAATGGGCTATTCTTTAATCAAACTTAATAGGATCGATAAATTACGTGCGTTACATCGGGATGTTCCCGGATTTTTTCAATATATCATCATCAAAATCACCTGCATTTTTATGGCCAAAAATCGACTGATTTTTCTTCCCGATTTCTAATTTTTCGGCTTGACAGAACGGATTAGTAAATTTATACTGACTGACTGGTCAGTCATTAAGCACAAGCAATCACGATACTATATTAATGGCCGTTAAATCCAAAACAAAAACTCGCAACCGTACGCGAATGGCTCCCGAGCAGCGAAGACTTCAGATCCTTATCGAGTCCATCGGGCATTTCTCAAGGAATGGTTATCACGAGACCGATCTTCAGACAATCGCTGCAAGCCTGGAAATCGCCAAGGGCACAATTTACCTGTACTTCAAAACCAAGGAAGAATTGTTCAATACAGCTGTCGAACACGCCGTGCAGGCCCTTGCCGATTCAATTCACAGGGAGGTCATGGCTGTCGACGGACCTGTCGATAAAATAAGGGCGATAGTACGGGTGCACTACACATTCTTCTACAGGCAACGTGAACTTGTTCAGATCATCATAAGGGAGCGAGGCGAGCTTCTTGCTCGCGCGGAGAGCACGTATCACAGGGTTTTCCAGGACAATGCTTTGCATATCGAGAATATTCTGCGTGATGGTATCAGGCAGAAAATTTTCAGGAAGGTTAATACAGAGGAGACCACCCTTATCCTCGCCAGCCTTCTTACAGGTTCGATATTCACACACGTTTATAAAAATACAAGGAAAGCGATGGAAACATCCATCGCTGCCACATGCGATCTGCTTCTTAAAGGACTAACATGCGAGATGAACAAATGAAGATACTACTTGTCTATCCGGAGGTACCGGACACATTCTGGGGATTCAGGCACATTCTGAAGTTTTCAAAGGTACGGGCAACCCAACCCCCGCTCGGGCTGCTGACCGTCGCGGCGATGCTTCCGCAGGAATGGGACAAGAAGCTCGTAGACATAAACGTCTCGAAACTTAAAGACGAAGACCTCGAATGGGCTGATTACGTTTTCATCAGCGCGATGGCGATACAGCGCAAATCTGTCGAGGAAGTGATCGACCGCTGCATGCTTGCCGGTGTAAAGATCGTGGCCGGCGGTCCCCTTTTCTCGACGGAATCGGAACGCTACATGGAGTGTGATCATCTTGTGCTCAACGAGGCGGAAATAACTCTGCCGCAGTTTCTGGCAGATCTTGAAAAGGGTACTCCCAGACACGTTTACACATCGGATGAATTCGTGGACATGGCAGAAACCCCCGCCCCACTCTGGTCAATAGTCGAGATGGATCGCTATGTACTTATGAACATCCAGTACTCGCGCGGATGTCCGTTCGACTGTGAATTCTGCAGTATTCCAGTTCTGTATGGAGAGCGTGTACGGACAAAATCCGCTGACCAGATCATTTCCGAACTTGAACTTATATACGCAAACGGATGGCGCGGCAGCGTATTTTTTGTCGACGACAACCTTATCGGAAATAAAAAACAGCTCAAGAAGGAAATCCTGCCGGCGATCATCGAGTGGCAGGAAAGACGTGGACGTCCGTTCGCATTTCAGACAGAGACATCGATCAACCTTGCGGACGATCAGAAACTGATGGACCTCATGGTGGAAGCAGGATTCAACTCAGTTTTTATTGGAATCGAAACCCCGAACGAGGAATCCCTCGCCGAGTGCAACAAGGTTCAGAACAAGAATCGCGACATGCTTGAGAGCATTAAACTCATACAAAGTTCCGGAATGCTCGTGTCCGCAGGATTTATTATCGGTTTCGACAACGACACTCCGACGATTTTCGAACGGATGACCGACTTCATAAGTCAGTCGGGAGTGGTAAGTGCCATGGTAGGCCTTCTGAACGCACCTATGCATTCAAGACTTCACGTTCGGATGCAGAAAGAAGGCCGCATGATAGATGGGATCCACAGCGATCACATGGATTACACGATGAATTTCAAACCCAAGATGGACCTTGACACACTGTTAAAAGGTTACAAGGGTGTCATAAGGGACATTTACTCCCTTGGCCCCTATTACGAGCGTATCAGGAAGTTCATGAATAATTACCGAACAAAGACCGTTATTCGATACCATTTGAAGTGGTGGCACATAGTGGCAATCTTTAAATCTTTCTTCGTTCTTGGATTCAGGGAAAAAGGAAAGAGCCATTTCTGGAAGCTTTTCTTCTGGACACTTACAAGACACCCGAGACTGTTTCCGATGGCCATGACCCTTGCGATATATGGTCTGCATTACAGGAAATTCTACCATTCCGTACTGTCCTGACAGGATTAATCAGCACTCGGACGTAGTTACATCAGGATTAATTAAATATGCGGAGTAATCAGGTCACGATACCCTTCGTAACCTTCATGAACAGGTCCTCAAGGTCCGTTTCTTCCTCGGCGAAACTGAGAATCACAATACCCTCGTCCTTCAGCTTATCCATCATCACGGGCATATCATCCACCTCACCATTATAGATAACCTTCAGGAAATTGGGTTTCGGAATAGATACATCATCGACCTTCTCGATCGTGAGAAGAATTTCCTTAGCCTTCTCATCGTCCGCCTTCACTTTAATATTAAGAACTTTAGCGCCCTTGATCTCCCGGAGAATATCTTCGATCCTGCCGTACAGAATCATCCTGCCAGCCTCAATAATTCCCACCGTGTTACAGAAATCTGCAAGCTCGGTAAGTATGTGTGAACTGACAAGAATGGTTTTTCCCATCCGACCCAGTTCCTTAAGAAGTTCCCTGAGCTCGATCCGTGCTCTTGGATCAAGTCCGCTCGCAGGCTCATCGAGAAGAAGTACCTTCGGGTCATGAACGAGACATCGCGCGAGACATAGCCTTTGTTTCATCCCGCGAGAGAGCTCATGAACGAACGCGTTTTTTTTGGAAGACAGGTCGGTAAGCTCAAGAACATCATCGATGATGCCGATCCTTTTCTGCTTCGGAATCCTGTAACATGCCGCGAAGAAATCAAGGTACTCCCACGCTTTCATCTCGTCGTATACACCGAAAAAATCTGGCATGTAACCGATGATTTTCCGAACAGACATAGGGTCACGAACCACGTCAATACCGTCGATAAATGCGGCACCGTCCGTTGGGAGAAGAAGCGTTGCCAGGATTTTAATTGTTGTGGTCTTCCCTGCCCCGTTCGGGCCAATATACCCGAAGATATCGCCTTTCTCGATGTCAAAGGAAACACCCTTCAGTGCTTCTGTCCTCTTGAATCTCTTGCTGAGACCCTGAACTTCGATCATCGGCATGGAACTAACCCCCAATAATCAATTGATGCCCGGCACCTGTTAATGCAGACTTCCATAAGCTCAAATGGTTCACAAAATAACGAATACAATACCGTATTTTCAGGATGAGGTATCTTCCTCGACAATCTCCTCAACCACAACTATCTCTTCGCCCTCAACACCTTCGGGAAGAGGCTCTCCCTCCTCAACCACGATTACCTCTTCAACAATTTCAATAACCTCCCCATCTTCACCTTCCTGTACGGATTCAGCCGTTTCCGGCTCAGGTTCGACTGTATGTTCCTCAGCGGCTCCGGTCCGCACGCACATGCTGTAGATTTCGATCATGTCTTCTTTGCTTAAAGGTTTAAGGCCACCAATCGTGTCCTCGCCCTTGCCAAAAACGCGAAGAATATCATCAGCCATTTTTGCGAACATCTCGGGGTCATTGGGAATTCCGAGATCGTCCATAAAGAACCATGCGCCGATATCCTCAAGCCAGTTTGTGACCCTCTCGATCACAATTTCAGCCGCTTCAAACGGGTGGTGAGTCTCGAGATCGAGATTGAAAACCCTCTCTCCGAGCTGAATAATCCTGTCCGGTTTCTCGTGGTAAACGAACTTCATCCAGCGCGGCAGGAGCATCGCAAGTCCCGATCCATGTGAGATATCATAGTAGGCGCTGAGCGGATGCTGCATCACGTGCAGCGGGAACATCCCGCCCCTCGGACGGTTGATAAATCCGTGAAGCGCGATGGCTCCGAGCCAGCTAAGCCTGCTTCGCGCATCAATATCCTCAAGGTTCTCGAGCACATCCTCAAGTGCGATCATGACCTCGATTATGAAACTCTCGGTCATCCTGTCGGCAAAACCGTCCGGTTCACCATTGAAGTAACTTTCGAGGACGTGCATGATCATATCGACCGCACCGTCGCGGGTGTAATTCTTCGGCGTTGTAAGCGTCAGTTCCGGATCGATGATGCTGACTTTCGGGAACATGCTCTCGCCGAAAACTCCAACCTTATCTCCGGTTTCCTCGTTCGTGACAACAGCCCCGGCGTCACCTTCGCTTCCGGTCGCCGCAAGTGTGCTGACGAGAAGAATGGGAAGCGCATCCCCGACAGGTTCGTAGTAATCCTCCCAGTGGGCGATATGCGTCCAGATATTATCGGGATCAAGTGCTCCGAATGCGATAACCTTGCTCGCGTCCATCACCGACCCGCCACCAATACCGATCACCATGTCGCAGCCACTTTCTTTTGCAAGCTCGGCGGCCTTTTTTATTGTGGCAACTCTCGGATTCGGTTCGATACCCTCGAACGGTACCGGGTCCAATCCGGCCTCTGTCAGCATCTCGAGAGCTTTATCCATCACTCCCATGACTTTTGCCGATTCCTTACCAAAAACGACGAGTGGCTTTTCGCCGTACTGAGTGGCAAAGTCAGCAAGATTGCTAAATTCTCCGACGCCAAATACCATACGGATGGGATTGTAGAGCTGAAAATTATTCACCAGTGTCCTCCGGAATTCTGTCAATGCATACAAATACACGCATCCCTGTTAAGGGATGTGGGGATTGTAACATAATTTATGTTATTAATGTTTGCAGAAAATTGATATTGGCCATTCGCCGTTATTACATAACACCCGGAATGCTGTCAGGCTGACTAATTTTTCCATGCTCCTTTTCGAACACCATGAACGGATTGAAATTGGTATCGCGGTCGTACACATCAATCCCCTCTGACTTCTTCAGACCGATTACTATGGCGTATGTGATCGGTGTGAAGAGGACCTCGATCCCGCATTTGAAGATGTAGTTAGACAGGATAACCGCAACGACTGTTCCGGGCGACCATCCCCATCCGATGTTGGCGATCAGAACAAAAACCACCGTATCGATTCCCTGTCCCACGAGTGTGCTGCCAATCGTGCGTATCCAGAGGAACCTGCCCTTTGTTATCAGTTTCAGTTTCGCGAGGATATAGGAATTGGAAAATTCACCCGCGAAAAACGCCGTCAGGCTTCCGACAATAATCCATCCGACAGGTGCCAGCACACGCTCGTATCCCGCCTGTGCAGCGGGTTCCCAGTCTTCACCCGGGGCCGGAAGTCTCCCGACAAGCCAGAGATACCCGGCCATTATCGCGGCACAAATGAAACCGGTCCAGATTACTTTACGACTGGCACGGTATCCATAGACCTCGGTGAGGATATCGCCAAATATATAGCTCAGGGGAAATAACAGTGTCCCCGCATCGTAGGTAAACAGCCAGACCTTCACCGGTTTGACCGATGCGATGTTGGAGATAAGAAGAACACCAACGAAAAAACCCGTTATGATCGGGAGCCAGCGAGTTTTCATGTGCGGAATTATAACTTAATAATCGGATGCGTGTGGTATACTCACGTCAAAATCAGGATTTCAGGCATGAAATATGGTAATTGAAACAATTGTAACCGGCCCGCTGCAGGAAAACTGCTTCGTTGTTATGGATGAGAACAGCAATGAAGCCCTTGTCATTGATCCCGGCTGGGATTCGGATAAAATCCTCGCCATCATCTCGAAACATGGCATCGGGAAAGTGACGGTTATCCTTACCCACGGCCACTTTGATCATATCTCTTCCGCTGATGAGATAAGAAAAGGTACCGGCGCTGAAATATATATGTCCCCACTCGATAAGTTCCTTCTCGATTCTGTCGGAGGGTCAACCGCTATGATGTGCGGCATGGGTAACGCCAGGCCCTTTACCGTAGACGGTTCAATTGAGGAGGGAGACACTTTCAAAGCGGGAAATATCGAACTGACCGCGATCGCCACACCCGGTCACACTCCCGGAGGGATGTCATTTTACGACGGATCGGGACATCTGTTCGCCGGCGACACGCTTTTCCGGGGATCGGTCGGAAGGGTTGATTTCCCTGGGTCAAACGGAAATCATCTTATAGAATCGATTACTAAGAAACTCTACAAGCTCCCACCGGAGACAATCGTCCACTGTGGACACGGTCCGGATACGACAATCGGTTACGAGATGGAGCACAACCCGTTCACTAACAATCCTGGCTGGCTGGGGTAAACGGATATGGGTAAAGATCCCGAAATGCCCGCGGATGAGACTGAATCAGGTCAATCAGATACTGAGCAAAAGTCGAAATTCTCCGACTGGCGCGAATGGGCGGATACCGAATACGTACCGCCATCCTCAAGGCGGTACGACACATTCGCATGGGTGTTTTTCATCGGGCCGGTATTCATAGCCTGCGGATACCTCATCTGGAAAGGCATCAACGAGTCAGAGTACGCGCTTTCCCTCATCGGGCTGGTTGTTGCAATAGTTACAGTCTGGCTTCTTAAAACAGGCAGTAAAAGAAGGGGCTTCTACTGATTGCGAATATCGTCCAGCCTCTCAGCCGCAATACTCCTCGCCATGTAGTAATAATCCAGTATTTGCATAGGGCCAAGATATTTCGTTCTGAATGGCGCGGATGAATCTATCGATCCGAGCAGATCGTTCGACTCCTTGGGACCTTCGCGGACAAGCCCGTACTTATCCGGATTATCCCCGAACTCGCTTCCGGGCAGTGGATGAAACACGTGGAACCCAAGTGTAATCCCCTTAAGGCTTTTCGCGTATTCCAGAGTTTTCTCTATATCCTCGCCGGTCTCATCGGGAAGTCCAATCATGAATGAAGCATGGACCTCGATCCCGAGATCGACCGCTGATCTTACAAGTTCCCGCGTGCGATCAAGGTCATGGTACCGGTTAATTTTCTCAAGTATGCCGGGAGAACCCGATTCCAGTCCGAGGAAAAGTCCTGTCATTCCAGCCCCGGAGTAAAGTTCAAGCGATTCGGTCGAAAGGAGTTCGGGACGGCAACTCGCCCCCCACTTCATGCCCGGTTTCCGTTCTATCAGAAGTTCAGCGATTCGCGCTGCACGTTTTGGATTCAGGTTGAATGTGTCATCGGAAAAACTGACACGTTTTATGCCCCACACCGTATTAAGTCTTTCCATATCCTCGCAGACCCGTTCGGGAGACATCGCCCTGAAGGACTTTCCCCAGTACGCCGATGACGTGCAGTACGGGCACTGGTACGAGCATCCGCGGGATGTTATCAACCGTGCGTTATAATTTTCCGGGAAGCCTTCCAAAAGGTCGAAAGCGGGAAACGGCAGGCTGTCGAGGTCAGTGATCGGTTCTCGCATCCCGGTTTCATTCCATTCATCCCCATTCCGGATAACAGTTCCACGCGGGGGACTGTTAATAACCTCCCCCCATCCTCCGGGTCCAAATAAATCAACAATCTCCTTTATCGTGTTCTCCGCCTCGTAACGCGCAATGCAGTCTATTGCGCCGCATGATTTGATGTTCCCTGATGACAGGCTTGCAGCTATACCTCCCGCAATTACTCCGATCTCAGGATTCCCTGCTTTGATCTGCCGGGCAAGCTCAAGGCCCGACCGGATCATTTTCGTAAAGGGGAAACTTATGCCGACAATATCCGGGGTATCATCAAGTGTCAGCGTGAGAGTGTCTTCGATTGAATATGCGCCGGAATACGAATCTATAATTTTAACGTCGCAGACATCCCGGACCATCGCGGCGATCTGCGCAAGCCCGATCGGAAGCCCGTCCGGATCGGGTGTATCACGGTCGGGGTCCGGGGGTGATATTAAAACAAGTCGAACCAGCGTTATAATACCTCGGTCATTAATAATACATGGTGATCGATCATGATGAAACCGGCTGATATATTCAATGTTACTCTGATTGCATTATTGCTGACACTATTCGTGTTTGGCATATCGGGATGTGGTTCGGGAGATGAAACCGCACTTGATAACCAACCTGATCCCGACGTAACGGGTCAGGCAAATATTAATCCGCCCCCGACCGAAGAGCCTGTCGAACCGGTCGCAGAAGAAGAGGAGTTCACGCCGACCGAAGAACGGCCACTCGCCCCGCCCGCTCCCGATGCGGTCGGCATTGATTCGGTACCCGATGGCGAGTATGCCCTCGTTGTAAGTGTCGGCGGACTCGCACCGCCTGAACCAATTTCAGATAACATGTCCCTGGACGTGAGAAACGGTCTAGATTTCCAGTTATCTATTGTAAACAATATGGATCACAGGCTTGTCATTGGGTTCAGGACCACCCGGAAAGTGGATATAGTGTTTACCGATACTGAAAATGGGAGTGTTTACTTCTGGCCCACCACCCGTGAGTACAGGGATTACCCCCATGAGCTCTCAGTCGATGTCAGCGACGTCTGGTCACACGAGCTGACTGCCCTGTTCGGAGCTGAAGAAAATCGGGTGCCGCCGGGCACATACGATGTCGAGGTAATAATCACGGGAAATCCCGAATTAAAAGTGGAAGTATCCGAAATGGAAATCAATCTGCGCTGAAAAAGAAGAAATAGCTTCCCCGTAAAATCCATTTCGCTATCACTCTGTTATGGACTTATAAAGAATGAACCGTATCGCGGACGGGATAGTATAAGTGGCGGATAAATAATTTCTGCCAACCAAATGCGATTATGGTTAAGTGTTCCGCAATAGATACGAGCGAACTGATCGACTTCATCGCCACGCAGATTTCGCGACGGGCTGACTGGCGTGAGGGTTTTGGTGACCTCCTGGAGTACATCAACTGTCGTCTTGCAACAGGCAGCGGATTCGTTAAGCTGTACCATTACATTTCGGGACGTTACATCGAGACTATCTGCCGAAGTGACAAGTCAAGGAATCCGATTGTTGACGATGTGTTCAGCCAGATGGCGATTGAAAGGAAACCCGTGGCCCTCCCGGTTGAGTATGCGGATTTCCTCCCGGGTCAGCTGCAATATTCTGTAGTGGGTATCCCGTTCGTAAAGAACGGTGACTATCTCGGGGGACTTGTGCTCGCCGGGACCGATGGCGAAGGTGTTCGCGAAAGTCACTTTTACGATCTCCTGTCATACACACCGTACCTGCTGCCGATGTTCGAAAGCGCGGTTCTGCAGGAGATACTACTGTCCAATTACCTCGAAGCTATCGAGACGCTCGCGGTAGCCCTCGAAGCGAAAGACCCGTACACCCGTGGGCATTCCAACATGGTAACCGCGTACGCTGTCGCGATAGCAAGGAAGCTTGGGCTGGATGATTACCGCATCCAGGCGATCGAAATAGGCGCAATGATGCACGACATCGGGAAGATAGGAGTTCCCGATGATGTCCTCAGGAAACCCGGTCGGCTCACAAACGAAGAATTCGAGATTGTTAAGAAACACCCCGAGATCGGCGAAGAAATCCTGAAACCGATGCAGCATCCTTTGTTCGATATCCCGAAGAAGATCGTACGGTGGCACCATGAGCGCATAGACGGCAAGGGCTATCCGGACGGACTGACCGGAAACCAGATTCCGCTTGAAGCGAAAATTACATTTGTCGCCGATGCATACGACGCGATGACGGCTGATCGCCCGTACCGTGAAGCGCTTCCGCCAG
>Ga0272443_10004043_pt1 | contig 16493 bp, 15 predicted proteins | sample SSMAcet12_FD_193581 | JGI IMG/M metagenome (GOLD analysis project Ga0272443, IMG submission 193581) | Marine sediment archaeal communities from Little Sippewissett salt marsh, Falmouth, MA, United States - SSM-Acet-12 | ecosystem: Environmental > Aquatic > Marine > Wetlands > Sediment ... | reverse complement strand
CCCACCCTTACTCACGGAGGGATGCCTTTTGGTGCCGGGACTTTAGCCGCCAAGCGGAATAAAGCAGCACGTATCATTGATCCAAGGCCTTACATTACCGGGACAATCAACGAAACCTTTAAAACATATTCAAAGATTGGTGCCGTGTTGCCGGCAATGGGATACGGCAAACAACAAATGCAGGACCTGGAAAGGACGATTAACAATGCGGACTGCGACCTGGTTCTGTTTGCAACACCCATTGATCTACCCAAACTTCTGTCTATTAACAAACCAATGTTAAGAGTCCGTTATGAATACAAAAATCATGGTAGTCCCACTTTAAAAAAAGTTCTTTTAAGGCACCTCAAAAAATTGATCAAATAAGTCAATGGAAAAGGAGTCTCCCTATGAAACACCCCAATATAAAAACATCTCTTCCGGGCCCTAAGGCTGCTGCACTGATCCATACAGATCGAGACCATGTCTCCCCCTCCTACACCCGGGGGTACCCTCTTGTAGCTGAAAAGGCTAAAGGGGTGTGGATTAATGATCCGGACGGCAACACGTTTCTGGATTTTACATCAGGGATTGCCGTATGTGCTACTGGACACTGTCACCCCCATGTCGTCAATGCCATCAAGAAACAGGCGGGCAGGCTACTGCACATGTCAGGAACCGATTTTTACTATACCCCTCAGATTGCTTTAGCTAAAAAGCTGGCCAGCCTGGTACCGGGTGATGGCAACAATAAGGTTTATTTTGGCAATTCTGGTGCCGAGTCAGTGGAAGCGGCCTTCAAGCTCGCTCGCTGGTATACCAAACGGGAGCTGAACATTGCCTTTTTTGGTTCGTTCCATGGTCGCACCATGGGTGCGCTATCTCTTACAGCAAGCAAAATAATACAGAAGAAGCATTACAATCCACTTATACCCGGCATTACCCATATTCCTTATGCCTATTGCTACAGATGTCCTTACAATTTGTCCTATCCAGATTGCGGAATTGAGTGCGTCCGCTGGGTAGAGGATACCCTTTTCCGCACCACCGTGCCCCCGGAGGAGGTTGCGGCTATTTTTGTAGAGCCTATTCAGGGTGAGGGAGGATACATTGTGCCTCCTCCCGAATTTCATACAGAGCTTCATAAAGCGGCCGAAAAGTACGGAATTCTCTATGTGGCCGATGAGGTACAGTCCGGGATGGGCCGCACCGGAAAGATGTTCGCTATGGAGCACTTCGGCGTCGTACCGGACATTATAGCCCTCGCCAAGGGGATCGCTTCGGGAATGCCGTTAGGGGCCATGGTCGCCAAATCTGACATTATGGTCTGGGAGGCCGGCTCCCATGCCTCCACTTTTGGAGGGAACCCTGTCTCCTGCAGCGCTGCCCTGGCCACGATCGAGTTGCTCGAATCTGAGCTGATGGAAAATGCTCGGATAAACGGTGAATATTTAATCGCTGGATTGCGGGAATTGCAAAAATCAATAGAATGCATGGGCGATGTACGCGGAAAAGGTCTGATGATTGGCGTTGAACTGGTAAAGGACCGCGTGACAAAAGAAAGGGCTGGCGATTGGCGCAACGAGGTGATCCAAAAGGCCTTTGCAAAGGGACTCTTACTCCTCGGGTGTGGCGAGAATACAATCCGATTTTGTCCGGCCCTTACGGTCACAAAAGAGGAGATAGATGCATGCCTGTCTATCTTTGAAGAGACCTTGCTGGATTTAGGCAAATAGATGCCATACAGAGACTGCCTCTGCCTGTTTATTTTCGAGCTGGCATGAAAAAGTATCGTTTCCCTGTGGGCTCTGCGGTGAAATGAACTGTCAGGAGTAGCATTTATGAAAAATGTCATAGTACTCGGTGCCGGTCTCATTGGAAAAGCAATTGCGATTGATCTCTGCAATGAATACCGTGTTACATCGATCGATATCAATTCTCAAGAATTGGGTAAATTAAACGCGGCCTATCCAATTAACATCGTAAAAAGAGATCTCTCCGATACCCGCGCTATTAAGGACATCATAGCGGATGGCGACTTGGTCATTGGTGCGGTACCCGGATTTATGGGGTTTAATGTACTCCAGACCGTTATAAGTTGTGGTAAAGACATTGTCGATATCTCTTTTTTTAATGAAGATCCCTTTGCATTGGATGAGCTGGCAAAAGAAAATGATGTTACAGCGGCTGTTGACTGCGGTGTTGCACCGGGCATGAGTAACATCATCTTGGGATATCATCATGCAATGATGGCTGTTGAGCGTTTTGTATGTTATGTGGGCGGGCTACCGGTGACCCGGACCCTGCCCTATGAATATAAGGCCCCTTTTTCACCCATTGATGTCATTGCTGAATACACACGCCCCGCCCGAATAATGAAACATGGGGAACTGGTTATCAGACCCCCCCTGTCTGACGTTGAATTCGTCGAATTTGATGACATTGGCACTCTGGAAGCCTTCAATACCGACGGATTGAGAACTTTACTCAGAACAATGCCGGTACCCAATATGAAAGAAAAAACACTCCGGTATCCCGGGCACGCCAGGATCATGACTGTGTTGCGGGATACCGGATTCTTCGATGAGAACGCCATAGAAGTGAATGGCAGTCCTGTTCGCCCGATCGATGTGACATCAAAACTGCTATTTCCAAAATGGGCACTGACAAAAGATGAGGAAGAATTCACTGTGATGCGCATTTTAATAGAAGGAAAAGAAAACAATACAGACAGGAAATATTCATATTTTCTGTTTGACCGGTTTGAAAGGAACAGTGGCACCTCATCTATGGCACGTACCACAGGCTACACATGCACAGCAGTGGCCCGATTGGTGCTTGAAAATCATTTCACCGCAAAAGGAATTTGCCCACCAGAGGACATAGGCGCTACAGAGGGATGTTTTGAAAAAATCTTAAAGCACCTGGAAAAACGAAATATTGGATTATCGTATTGAGTATTTAACCCAGGGTGCGCAGTAGCCCCCAAAATCCGGCATCAGGAGACATACCTTTCCAGCAATATCGAGGCATTTTGGCCCCCAAACCCAAAACTGTTATTTATGGCCTTGTGGATCGTTTTGTCTATTGCCTTGTTGGGAACATAGTCTAAATCGCAACCTTCTCCAGGATTTTCAAGGTTGATGGTCGGGTGTATTCTCCCCTTTCTGATCATGAGTGTCGTTGCGATTGTTTCGATTCCGCCTGAAGCGCCGATCAAATGACCGGCCATGGATTTTGTGGAACTTATGGGGATTGCATAGGCATACTTGCCAAAGGCTTTTTTTATGGCTGAGGTCTCAATTGGATCATTTAAGGGTGTGGACGTTCCGTGGGCATTAATATAGTCAATTTCCTGGGGAAACACATTGGCCTGCTTTAGTGTATCTGTCATGGCCTTTGCCTGCATATCTGGGTCTGGAGCAGGTACGGTAATATGATAGGCGTCTGAAGTCGCCCCATATCCGGTCATCTCACAGTAAATGCGGGCTCCCCTGTCCAAAGCATGGCCTAATTCCTCCAATATGACGATGCCGGAACCTTCTCCCATGACAAATCCGTCCCTGTCCTTGTCAAAGGGTCTTGATGCACTTTTCGGATCCTCGTTTCTCTTGCTCATGGCATTCAGGGCAACGAATCCCCCGAAAACATAGGGGGTGATACATGCATCCGCCCCACCCGTAACCATGATCTTCTCATTCCCCGTAAGAATTTGTTTATATTCTTCAATAATGGCATGGTTTGAAGAGGCACATGCAGTAGAAACATTTCCCGCTATGCCCTTTATCCCAAATCTTATGGTTACATTGACTGCGACGGAGCATATTTGGATATGAGGAAGGGCAAACGGCGAAACCCTTTTGGGTCCATTATTCCGGATAAAGCGCCTAAACCATTTCTCACAAAGATCCATGTTTTGGCTGCCAACCCCAAGGATGGCACCGATTTCTCCTGTATTGAGCCCTTCTATGCTGTACCCCTTTTGCCCCTTTTCCTTATCAATGGCCTTCAATGTAAATCCCGCATCATCAAGCGCTAGTTTTGTGCCGGCCAGGGCAAATCCGGAGGTTCTCCCAAAATATTTAAAATCTTTGCTTTTATCTATGAAATCGGCCAGTGAAAAATCTTCAATGGGGCATGCCACCTGTGAATCAAATTGACCCATATCACAGTTTTCAAATCGAATCCGTTTTGCTCCGGACCTGCCACTTATCAAAGAACGCCAGAACGCCTCCTTCCCCGTTCCTATTGGGGTCACAGGACCTAATCCTGTTATAACCACTCGCCTTTGCATGGGCACCTTCCTCATATGGAATAATGGATAGTAAATCAGGTTGTGTGGTGATTATGAAGGGTTAAAGAAAAAAGGTCAAGGCGTGTCTTAGAGGGAAAGACACAGTTACATCATGAACCCAAAGAACAGAAATGGGGTCGAAAAATAATTGTTGAGTTTAGTTCTAAAAATAGCGATTATATATACTTATTTCCTTAAAAGGAGCCTTAAATGTTTACTTTAAATGATATCATTAACCTTGCCATCCGTATAGAAAAGAATGGAGAGGAAACCTATCGAAAAGCTCAGGAGGAAGTTTCAGACCCTTCCCTTGCCTCCTTGCTAAAATGGCTTGCCGAAGAAGAGGTTGAACATGAGAAGTGGTTTACGGCACTCAAGGAAAAAACTGCGACGGTACCGGAAGACCCCAGACTGGAAGAAATGGGCAAGGCTATCCTTGAAGGTGTATTGGGCGATCAGTCTTTTTCGATCAAAGATGCTGATTTTTCGAGGATAGAAGATGTTAACAGTCTTCTGGAACTATCGGTTGAATTTGAAAAAGATACGATTCTTTTCTACGAAATGCTCGGTGCATTCATAGACGATAAAGAGATATTGCGCCAACTTGATGAAATAATTGAAGAAGAAAAAAATCATGTCCAGCTCCTCGAAGAATTCCTTAGTGAAAAGAAGGCCTTGCCGGTCAATGGGGTATCGTCTCAAATCTGATGTGGCGATTCATGGGGTATTGAAACAAAAAATTCATTTCCACAGGAAACTTTTTTGAAAAACAAAAAAAAGATGACAATGGATCTTTTCAAGATTACGGATGCCCAGGTGATGGCACTCAAATCCCTGGACTTTAGCCCGCCGGTAACGCATATCTATAACCCCCTTGAATATGCTCGAAAATCATATGATGCCTATCTGAAAAAGTATGCCGACCCAAAAAAGGAGGTTGTTCTTGTCGGGATGAACCCGGGCCCCTGGGGTATGTCGCAGACAGGCATACCGTTTGGTGAGATCACAATGGTAAGAGATTGGCTGCGTATTCATGCGCCCATTGGGAAGCCGGAGAAAATGCACCCCAAACGTCCCGTAGACGGTTTTCAATGTCAGCGAAGTGAAGTCAGCGGAAAACGGCTGTGGGGGTGGGCTAGAAAGACGTTTGTCACACCTGCGAAATTTTTTGCCCGATTTTTTGTTGCCAACTACTGCCCCTTGATGTTCATCGAAGAAAGCGGCCGGAACCGGACACCCAATAATATACGTCTTTTAGAACGCAAACCCCTTGTGTCCATATGCGATCGGGCGTTGCGCGATACCGTACGCTATTTTAGTCCTCGCTATGTTGTCGGTGTCGGGGAGTTTGCTGCCGCTCGAGCGAAAATAGCCCTTGCTGACCTCGATGTGATTATCGGCCGGATCACACACCCGAGTCCAGCCAATCCAAAGGCCAATAAAGGCTGGGAGCCTCTGATCAGAAAAGAACTCCTGCAATTGGGAATCAAAATTTAGCCCCAATTGTGAAGTGGCCTCCTACTGTATGTCGAAAAATCTTGGTGCCCTAATAAAGACCGAACCAAGCGATTCTGGACCAAATATTTATGCAACGTTAGAGCAAAATTGAGGAGATATCTTGACACCAAAGGTCCCACCGGCACCCTTGGCACCCAGAGAAGAGACAGACAGACGTACAGATCGCCGTCACCTCTGGAAACGATTCCCTGCCCTTCAATCCTTTCAATATCGCGATTTTCGATGGTTATGGCTGGGCACAGCCACTTCATTCATGGCGCTAACCATGCAACAAATCACCAGGGGTTGGCTTATCCTTCGGCTTACAGACGACTCGCCCTTCGCTCTATCCCTGGTCATGGTGTCCTTTGCCCTGCCCCTCACATTTGCCTCCCTGTTGGGAGGAGTCCTAGCAGACCGCGTCGCCCGAAGGCAAATAATCATCATGAGCCAAAGCGGAAATGCCGTCATGACCTTCCTCTTGGCCACATTGGACATCACCGGACTGATCCAATTCTGGCACCTCATCGTCATTGGATTCGTCAACGGCACCCTGGCCGCCTTTAACATGCCCAGCCGACAATCGATCATATCAGACATTGTCCCGGGGAAAGACCTGATGAACGCCATCTCCCTGAGTAGTGCCGGGATGAACCTGAGTCGGGTTGCCGGACCGGCTCTGGCGGGGTTGCTGATCATATATCTCGACACGGCCCGGGTGTTCTATTTGATTGGCTGCGTCTATGCCGCTTCCGCCTTCCTCATGGCCACTATCCGGACAGCAAGGCCACCTGCCGGCAGAGACAGCAAAAGTGTTACCGCCGATATCCTCGATGGGTTTAAATATGCGAAAGGGGATCCCACCCTTCTGGGACTGGTGATTATGTGTCTTGTGCCCGCTCTTTTCGGGTTCCCCTACATTGCATTGGTACCGGCATGGGCCAGAGAGGCCTTGAATGCCCAGGCAGATGGACTGGGCCTCTTGATGATGGCTATGGGAATTGGATCTCTTAGCGGCGCCCTTATCCTCGCTTCCATTCGCCAACTAAAAAGGCGGGGAGCCTTTCTCATGGGCAATGGCTTCGCCTGGGGTCTGTCAGTGGTGATCTTCTCCCGATGTCTCTCCTATAGCTCGGCGCTACCCTCCTTGTTTCTGGTGGGTCTTATGAGTGCGGTTTTCATGTCGCTCAATATGACCCTTTTACAGCTATATTCCTCAGACGAAATGCGCGGGCGCATTGTGAGCATGGCCATGATGACATTTGGTATCATGCCCCTAAGCGCCGTCCCTTTTGGGGCAATCGCAGAGCGTATCGGCACGGCTGAGTCCCTTGAAATCGGCGGCCTCCTTCTCTGTCTCTTTTTGGCGGTGTTCTTTTTTGCCTATCCGAAATTCCGTAAAGTCGCCTAAAAAACCTCCCCCCCATTTCGCTTTTAAATTCTAAACAGAGTGACAATGGAAGAAAAAGCAAGATAACCTGTTAACATTTTGACTGTTCCCATCCCCCACCATACAAGGGTTGCGATCAAAAATACAATCCTGTATCCTCATGTCTATGCCAAACTGCAAGCACAAAAATCTTATCCTGGAAAAGCAGGCAAAAAAAGTCCGCTGCCGATATTGCCACCTCACCATTGACGAAAAAGAGCTTGGGAGCGGCTATTGCCCTGAGTGCGAAGAGGTTTACGGTGTGCGACGTCGAGACTTTGAAGCGGTGAAAACAAAAAATGAGGGTGAAGTCATATACCGATGCGAAGATTGCGGAACACTCATCACGTTTGAGTAATACCCTAATTGAGTTAAAACTCAATTAGGGAGCCGTCAGCGGTCAGCCCTCAGCCCTCAGCCTGGGAATTTTGGACATAGATTTATATGTCTTCTATATCAATTTTATCATTGTCTGATTAAAAGGCCTTAAGCTGATTGCCGATAGCTGAATGCTGAGTGCTTCAATTGAGTGTTTTCGCTCAATTGGGATGTTATAATGGGATCACCCTCTCAAAACCTGGTAAAAGATTCAAAGATGTTTTGCAATGTGGGGCCGCGCACTACCCATCATCGAGTCTATCCAGTTGTTCGACTATCTCTGGGATCCCGTATTTTCGATAGAAATGCTCCGTCAGCGACCACAGATCTTTTGTCAGACGTGTTTTGACCTCTCTCAGTATCTTGGACGGTATTTCCTTATAGAAGGCTTCTGCAATTCCTCCAGTAATACACGCAAGGGTGTCGCTGTCCCCGCCAAGGGAGATGGCATTTCGGATAGCGTCTTCGAATGACGTGGAGTCAAGAAAAGCGATGATCGCCTCTGGTACGGTGCCTTGGCACGAGATGTCAAAGGAGTATTGTGGACGAATGCCATCGACGGTCCTTGAGAGATCGTACCCAAATTTCGCTGCGATTTTTTCTCGGATTGATGCCTTATCCACCCCACTTTTGGCAAGAAATATCGCTGAAGCCGTGGCCTGCGCTCCCTTGATACCCTCAGGATGGTTATGCGTGATCTCTGCCGTTCTTTCTGCCTCCTTGATGACCGTATCTTCATCATGGAAAGCGAAGCCGACCGGGCTGACCCGCATGGCCGACCCATTGCCCCAACTATTGTAGGGCTGAGGATTATCCGAGAACAACCAACCGAAAAATGAACCACCATATCCGGCATTCGGATACTGGCGACCGAACTTGCGAATGGCGTCTTGGTATGAACTACCCGATGTGATTGCATTGGCCACGGCAATGGTGAGGACTGAGTCATCCGTGAAAGTGCACCGTGGATCGAAAAGGTGAAAGTCTTTGGTCTTGATTGGCCACCGCTCGTATACAGACCCGATTATATCGCCGGCAACGGCGCCTATCATTTTTGTTTCCTCTTTATATAGGGTGGGATAAGAATTTTACCAGTTTAGCTACTTGAAAATAAAGGTATAAGGGCCGCGGGGGATTGTTTTCACAAGGCAGGGATCCAGGCGCTCATTAGGGTCTCTGTCGGCTCCCCAACATCTATCACTTGGAAAATTACCCGTTGTTTTGCGCGAGCCTTAAGCATTTGTCAGGGCCAGCAATCACTACAGGATACCAAGTCCCACCTCAATTGAGTCACGATCTTCATCTCTCCTGCGATCTGCACTTCGCCGTCCAAAACCATTTCTCCGGTCTCGGCACTTTCTACGTTCACCTGTTCTGCGTTCTAATCCAATTCTATTCTCACCGTGGACTTCGAATAGCAGTTGAGGGAACTTCTGCATCATAAGGGTAGCAAAAAGGCGTGCCTCTTTTTCCGTTGAAAAATGTCTTTTGATATCCCCTTGAAAGCCATATGCCTTAAGCTTGAACGGTTTTTCCATTTAACGTCTCCTTTTAGCAGCATTCGATGTGTTGGTTCCGTCATCAGTTTGTTCACACGCCACTCAATGAGGGAATTACTACTTTATTTGGATCATCCGGTTAATGAGTACCCCGAAACTGATCAGAAATGAAGTTAACAGGTGTGAAGGTTGAAGAGGTCTTTTCTTCGATTCCGGGCTTCTCAGCCTGGTGATTTCAGGCAGTTATGGGCGGGTGATGCCTCCCCCCTCCGCTGTTCACCGCCGTTCCTTCGGAACGTCGGTGCCAGGGGGTCCCCCATCCCATAACCGCCTGAAATCACGAAGGCCTTCCAGCAGTCACTCGGAAAAGACCGCTTCAACTGTCAACCCCGCAATAGCGTTTTGTCTTGAGGCGTACTCATTAACCGGATGATCACTTTATTTATTATGCTAAAATAAATTGTGCTTAGAAGTCAAAATAAATCTCTTTTTAAATCTTTTAAAGGTTACTGAAAATGAACTACCCCGCCGCAGAGCAGCGGGGTATCTATAAAGGCAATGAAACGCGCCAAGCGGCGGGAATTAACCCTCGTCCGCCTCTGGCGGATTAAATCTGAAATTGACTGTTGCAGGTAAATATCGCATCAGTTACTTATTTCCTGACCCCATACGGCCTACCGATACGAGATTCTTAAGATGCTCTTTTTCCCATCAAAAACGTCATTATAGCCCCGAATTTGACGCTGTTTCTTAATCTAACCCAATTATATTAGGTGGTTAACCCGGCCCGACTACAATTTGCCAATTTGCAATTTGCGGGATAGGCCGGAAGAGTTGCCCCCGGATTTATTTTTCCCATGTCTTCCTACTTGCTATTTTTTACTCTTTCTCTTCATTAATGCCTTGGGATTGTCATGGATCATGATCCGAAGTTCATCGTCTGAAAAACCAAGATTTCGCATTTTATCTAAATAATAGGCAAATCCTTCGATCGGGTGCGGATTTTGAACCTGGCCAAAATCACTGGAAAGGATACATGAAGAGACGCCAACATATCGGATCTGGTCTCGTATGTCTTCTAAATGAATTTTTCGGGGACAGCTTTCGGTGACGGCAAAAAAACAGTGTTCGATCACGGCCCCCATTTGAACGGCTTCTTTTTGTTGATCCGGGTCCATGTTGACCACGGATTCGGAAGCATGGGTAACGATTATTCTCTCAACACCGGCTTTTCCGGCTTCCTTGATTAACGAAAGGGACTCGACAGGGGATATATGCCCCGTGCCAAGAACGACATCATAACGGGCCATCATTTCCAGGATTCCAGTCACTTCTTTTTTTAGATGTCCTGATGGACTGAAAAGCTCATACCCTTCCCTGTCTTTGTCCAATACGGGAAACGCCGTGGGCGGTTTACCCAGGCCCCATTTATGGATGTGATTTTTGGCCGCATAAGTGGGAAAATAGATCAGGTCTGTCCCTGATCGCAGGGCAGATTCCACGGCAGAGGCATTCACAAAACCCACAGGAGAATTGAGGGCCAGTGAACTAAAAAAACGGCAGGATCCCCCGAAAACCTGATTCAATACAAAGACGCGGCCGGTCGTGGATGTGGTGTGATCCTTGATGAGCACCCCTCCCATTTTTTTGCCTATCGCTGTCTTTGAAAGCCGGACAATATCTGTGACTCGTGGCACCACGTCCGGGGCCGTGTGCACGTGAAGATCATAGGCTCCTTCGAGTAGGCTCTCTATGTTCATAAAAAAATCTCCTTTGCGAATCTTTCTTAATATATTTTAGCCCAGTAGCAGTCTTGGCAGTGCCAGTGTGACCCAAGGGACAAAGGTCACTAACATGAGCATGCCCACATCAACGAGGAAAAAAGGCAACATGCCACGGGATATCTCCTCAATGGTGAGTCCGCTGATCGAAGAACCTACAAAAAGGGAATAGCCGAGAGGCGGGGTTTCCATTCCGACAGCGAAGTTGATCACAATAATAGGGCCCAGTTGTATGGGATCAATGCCTAACTGATGGCCCAGATTGATTAAAAGACTCCCCAAGATAACCATGGCGGCCAGGTTATCCATGACAGCACCAATCAACAATAACATCATATTAAGAAGAAGCAAGATGACAATTTTGTTCTCCGAAACGCTGAGGATGAGATTGACAAGTTTTGCGGGGACCTGCTCGTAGGCCAGCAGCCAACCGAACGTTCCCGCCATGCCGATGATGAACATGACGATTGCGGTCGTTCGCATGGCGCGCAAAATTAAGGGCATGATGTCTGATAACCGAATGCCCCGGTAAACAAATATTCCAATAACAAATCCATATGCAACACCGATCATAGAGGCTTCAGTGGGTGTGAATACCCCGCCATAGATGCCCCCCAATATGATTACCGGGGCGAGAAGGGCCCATTTTCCATCATTGAATGCCCTTACAACTTCATGAAATTTGGCACGAGGCTCTCTGCCGATTCCTGCCCTTTTGGCGATAAAATAGCATACGGCCATATAGGCCATGCCATCGATAATACCCGGCACCACACCGGATAAAAACAGACGGGTAATGGACTGCTCAGCAATAACCCCCCAGACGATGAACGGTATAGATGGCGGTATAATCTGACCGAGAGGGCCCACACTTGTTGCCAGAGAGGTTGCGAATCTTCGCGAGTAGCCGCGTTTCTCCATTTCAGGGATCATGATCGTCCCGATGGTCGCGGTTGTGGCAGGGGCCGATCCTGTGAGACACGCGAAAAACATCGACGAGAGCACGGAAACCATACCCATGCCACCCGTTACGTGTCTGACAAGACTGTTTGCCACCTTCATCAATTTGGCCGATAATCCGCCAGCTGTCATAAGATCCCCGGCCAGGACAAAACCCGGGATGGCAAGCAGGGGAAATTTTTGGGTGCCTGCAATAAGCGTTTGAGCCAGCACAACGATATCAATATGCAGGACCCATAATGCCAGAATAGAGGAGATACCAATGGCAAATACGATGGGTACCCCAATAACCAGGAGTATGGCAAATCCAACCGTCAATATCCATGATGCCGCACTCACAGACTACTCCCCCTCCTTTGGTTTGAATAAATGCGACAGGCCATGAATAATAATCAGTGCACCGCAAATGGGGGCAGGATAGTAAAGCAACTCTATGGGATAACGTAAGGTCGCGGAAAGATCTCCCGCGGTGCGGACAACCAGATCCTGTCCGCTGTAAACCAGGATACCCCCGAATACTGTAATTCCAGATGTGATCGCGTATCCCATTATTTTTTGCATGAGCAAGGGTAGACGATTGGTTACAATGGTTAGCCGGACGTGAAACCCTTCACGGACGCCCAAGCTTCCCGCCAAAAGCACCAGCCATGAAAAAAGAAGCATTGAGAGTTCCTCGGGAAAGGAAAGGGCATATCCTACGACATAACGAAAGAAGATTGAAATGAGTAAGCACAAGACCAGAGAAATTGCGATCGTCAGCACGGCAACCGTCGTGCCGCGAGCACACCACTTACTCACCCACTCGAAGAAGGTAGACATGGGATTAGATAGAGGGATATGTGCCCGGACCCCACGTAAATGTGGGAGCCGGACATCGGGTTCATAGTTAGGGCGGCTTTATTTTACTTCGGCAAGCACGGCATCGAGGATGTCACTTCCAATGCTGGACCTGAACTCTTCATAGACCGGCTTCACTTTTTCACGGAATGCGCTGGAATCCTCTAATTTATTCACCTTCATGCCTTTTTCTTGAATTTTGGAGATAAGACTCTTTACATTCTCTGTATTCATGCGGCGCTCTTCTTCTATGGCCTTTCGGGCAGCCTTCCTTACAGCCGTCTGTTGCTCTGGGCTGAGACTGTTGAATTTGCTTTTGGACATGAGAAGTCCCAAGGCGGAGTAGGTATGATTTGTGAGAGAGAGGTGCTTTGCAACCTCGAAATAATGGTTATTGAAGATAACAGCAATGGGAATTTCAAGACCATCGATGGTCCCCTGCTGCATGGCTGTAAATACCTCTCCCCAGGCCATGGGGACAGCATTGCCTCCAAGGGCTCGGAACATGCCGATGTAAACCGGGTTTGGCATCACACGCCACTTGATCCCAGACACGTCTTTTGGCATGTAAACGGCGCGCACATTGTTGATCATCTGACGATAGCCCCCTTCGCAAAAGCCGAAGCCAATAATGTTTTTCTTGTCCAAAATCTTCATAAGTTTTTGACCAACGGGTCCATCCAGCACTTTGTAGGCCTGTTGTTTGTTAGAGTAAATGAAAGGCATGTCATTGATTTGAAAAGGGAGAGCGATCCTTGAGATTGGCGAATTCGTAATCACGGCCGCATCAAGCGTGCCGAAGCTCAGACCCTCTAGCATTTCCTTTTCATCACCAAGCTGCCGGCTCGGGAAGAACTGCACATCAAATTGCCCTGGTGCAAATTCATCGAGCGCCTTTTTAAACTGCCTTGCCGAAATGGCATAGGGATCGGTTTCTCCAGCAGCCGTCGTCCAACCAAACTTCAGAACGATCCGGCCAGCCGTGGCGACAGCCGTTATGCAGGTTATGAATAAGCATATGAACAGGACGACCAGTAAACCCCTATACTTTAGTTCTTTCATTTTTATTTCCTCCTTTTCTTGTTTGATGGATGGATTAAGGGTGTGAGAAATGAAAACCATATGACTTCTTGATCTGAAAGGTTGGTTCGCTGAACAGGGGCCGTTCCCCATGCATACAAAATGCATTTCAAATATTACGTTTCTTTCATACCAAGAGCATCTATTTTGTGTCAATTGCAAAATAACACAAAAAGTTCTAACCACAGCTGGGAAATGAAAAGGGTCAAAATTGTTCATGACCATTGTTGTCTGTTGAGTTTTGATGTTGATGTCATATTGTTAATCGAAGTCTTGACTTGACTCTCAATCATATCAACTCAAATAAAGGTTAGAGCACTCTTTTTTGTCTCAAGCAGAGCGTTGCGGAACCAAACGGGTTGTAAAACATTGTTGAATCGACGCAAATTCTTTGAGGGGCCAACATGAAAGGTTTATAAGGCTAGGCTATTCCCTGAATTTTGCACCAAGTATCGTTGCGAGGCGTAGAAATTATTTTGTTTAAAGCGATGTTGGAGTGATTTTGACCCGCAATCATATAACCTATATGGTGAGAATCAAAATCATGAAACGAGCTTTAAAGGCAAAGCGCTTCAAGCCGTATTAGATAATTGGTGCAAGATTCAGGTATTATACATTTGATAGTCCAAATTCAAGCACAAGCTTCCAATCCTTGTAGAGTTTTTTTCTGTATTTTCGAATATATTCATCTCCTTTTTGTTTTGACAGAATCTGAGTCCAATGCACCAGGATCTTCTGCTCTTCTGGTGTCCCCAGTATATGGGAAATACCATAAAGGTCTTTAACATCTTCCAAGGTTAATTGATCCATCAGATTTGTCCCCTTTTAGGTTTAAGACTTAAAATGGTTCATCGGGTTAATGAGTTGGCCTCAAAACTACACATGGCTGCGGGGCTGACGGTAGAAGCGGTCTTTTCGGAGTGACTGCTGGAAGGCCTTCTTGATTTCAGGCCTTTATGGGATTGGGGCCCCGAGGCACCGACGTTCCGAAGGAACGGCGGTGAACAGCGGATGGGGGAGGCATCACCCGCCCATAACTGCCTGAAATCACCAGGCTGAGAAGCCTGGAATCGAGGAAAAGACTGCTTCAACCGTCCCACATGCAAGGTTCAATTTTGATCAGTTTCGTGGTACTCATTAACAGGAAGAACCAATGAACTAACCCGCCGCAGAGCAGCGGGGTATCTACAAAGGCATTATAACGCCGCAAGCGGCGGGGAATTAAACCCTTGTCCGCCTCCGGCGGATTAAAATGATCTGCATATCATTATGCGCTTCACTTTTCACTCTTGATATGCATATTAAAATCGTATATGTTTTTATCTTATACCTATATATTGTTATATTTTTATTAAATTTTAATTAATTTTGTGTTTGTGCTGACAAAACAGTTGTCAGAATTTAGTATTTCTCGCAAATCGAGTTTATATGAAAAGGCCCGGAGGAAATAAATTCATGCAAATGATAATAAAGTTAGCATTGAGTTTGGTCATTATTCTTGTTGCCACGGAAATCGGAAAGAAGTTCCCTTCCCTGGCCGGGCTAATTGCCGTCATGCCATTGACCGGCGCATTGGTCCTGGTGTGGGTCTATCTGGAAAACAAAGGGGATACACATATCATGCAATCTTTTACGAGGGGGGCTCTTTGGGGGATTTTGCCCAGCATCCTGTTTTTTCTGATGGCGTTTTTTTGCTTCAGAAAACAACTCTCGCTGCCAATTACCGTCAGCCTGAGTTTTGGAATTTGGCTGATAGCGGCATCTGTCCATCAGTTTTTTCTGAGATGAAGGGGAAAGCAAAAGGGCTCAAATTTTTGATTGACTTATCTTTGCAATAAATCAAACATTTCTTCATACTTCTTTCTGTAATTCTTTTTATCCACTTTGCTTTTTGTTCTTTGGATTACACTGCTCATTAAACGAAAGGCATGGACGTCACATACGCCTCAATATCCATGAAAAATTTCGAACAATTTGTAACCCGGCCCAAACTTCTGTAATGTAGATTGCTTTATTGTCAACTGTGTAGGCCTGTTACCTATTGCTTTCTCTCGGGCAGCGCAATCCTTCGTTTTTCAGGGTCGCTCTGCCGCCGGTATAAGATGGCCGTGTGTCCAATCATACCCACCACCTCGGCACCCGTCTCACTTTCAAGAACGCCCGCTATTTCGCTCTTCTGATCCTTTTCTTTGAAATCAATAAACTTCACCTTTATAAGCTCATGCCGATCAAGGGCCTTTTCAGTAGACAACCGTAACGCCGGTGTCAATCCCTTCTGACCAATAAACACGACGGGCTTCATACTATTAGCAAGACCTCTCAGGTATTTTCTTTGAAAGCCTTTTAATTTTCCCATGATCTTCCTTCACAAAAATGGGGGCTGATGGGGTAAAATCTGCCGCTGACTCTTGGTAATATTTTCAGCAAAATTCATGAATCCGTTTTGTAAAAGTTTCTGTTCCCCAGTGTTACTTGTTTCACTCTTCCTACCATACTGATTACTTTACTACAATGGGAACAAATTTGCTATGTCTCTTATTGCTCTGACGTTGCATAAACATTTGGTCCAATAGCGTTCATTGTAGACCTGTGCCAGTATTTTAGAATTGGGTAGGTTGAATTGAAGGATCAATACTCAGAAAAATTAAATACGAAATCAGACTCCCCATTTAAGGCGCCATTCCAAATCTTCACACTAAAAATAAAATCGCCACACCAAACACGGCTAGAAATGTGCCGGCGAGTGCACCCCGGCCAAA
>Ga0272443_10004042_pt1 | contig 16496 bp, 16 predicted proteins | sample SSMAcet12_FD_193581 | JGI IMG/M metagenome (GOLD analysis project Ga0272443, IMG submission 193581) | Marine sediment archaeal communities from Little Sippewissett salt marsh, Falmouth, MA, United States - SSM-Acet-12 | ecosystem: Environmental > Aquatic > Marine > Wetlands > Sediment ... | reverse complement strand
CGAGTACATCGAGGTGTTTTACAACAGACAACGTCGCCATTCGAGTCTTGGAGACAAGAGTCCAGTTGACTTCGAGCTGACGACATCACTAACTTAACTCCGTGTCCGTTTTTTCGGGGGAAGTCCACTGTTCGCCGTTTTCCAAATGTGGACACGGATAGCTTGCAGTTAAGACATGGTTTTGTAGATTTGGCATATCATGGAGGAATAAGAGATGAATGCCAGACAGAGCCAGGATCCGGAGTCCATAGTCAGAGATATCCGTCGTAAGACCCGCCGTAAATTCTCCTCGGAAGAGAAGATCAGGATAGTTCTTGAAGGTCTCAAAGGTGAAGACAGCATCGCGGAGATATGCAGACGAGAAGGAATAGTCAGCAACCTCTACTATCGCTGGAGTAAGGACTTTCTCGAGGCAGGTAAGAAACGTCTTCAGGGGGATACGGTCCGTGAAGCTACGAGTTCTGAGGTCAGCGATCTTCGTCAGGAGAACGAGCAACTCAAGCAACTGGTGGCTGAGTTGTCCTTGAAGAATCGTGTTCTCAAAAAAAGTATGACTGGCTTGGAGTAGAACGGAAACGTTACATGAGACACGGTCAGTCAGAGAAGATGGAGATCATCCGGATTGTCGAGAACTCGGGTTTGGGTATCAAACGAACCCTGGAGGAGCTGGATATCAACCGCATTACCTTCTACGACTGGTATCGCCGCTATCGCGAAGGTGGCTATGACGCCCTGGCTACCAAACCGCCACAGCGCCGGCAGTTCTGGAACGCGATTCCCCCCCGATGTGAAACAGAAGGTAGTCAAGACCGCGTTAGAGCATCTGGACAAATCGCCGCGTCAGTTAGCCTGGTATCTCACTGATACGCAAGGGTATTACATCTCCGAATCGAGCGTCTATCGTGTCCTGAAAGCCAATGATCTAATCACCAGCCCGAACTACACTGTCCTGAGTGCCAAAGATAAGTTTGATCAGCCGACGACCCGGGTCAATCAGCTCTGGCAGACCGATTTCACTTATCTAAAGGTGATCTATTGGGGCTGGTACTATTTGTCGACGGTGATGGATGATTACTCGCGCTATATCCTCGCTTGGCGGCTGTGTTCAGGCATGTCGACTTATGATGTCAAGCAGACGCTTGATCTGGCGATTGCTGAGTCCGGCGTGGAGCATGTCTATGTCAGGCATCGACCGAGATTGCTCTCCGACAATGGTCCCTGTTATATCTCCAGCGAACTGAAGCGATATCTCTCGGATCAGGGTCTGACTCATACTCGGGGACGGCCCTTTCATCCGATGACTCAGGGTAAGATTGAGCGCTATCACCGCTCGCTGAAGAATGTCCTGCTGCTGGACAACTACTACTGTCCGGATGATCTCAAGGCCGAGATCGAGGCGTTCGTTGAGTATTACAACTTCCAACGGTATCATGAATCGCTGGATAATGTCACTCCAGCAGATGTCTACACCGGGCGAGCCGTGAGGATAATCGAGCAAAGAGAACGGATCAAAGAACGAACAATGAAACTGAGGAAGAGAAACTACAGAAAGGCAATTGCCAGGGCAGAGGCTATGTCTTAACTTTCAGGTACTCCGTGTCCAAATTGTCTGAAGACGTACAGTGTTGCCACATGGACCGAGCCAGCATACGGCTCGAACTGATCCAGCAGCCAGAGGTAATTCAGTACCGGCTCCAGGACCAGGTGAACTTTGGACGTCAGCGAACTGGCGAAGGTTGATACCTCCTCAAAGTTGTTGCGAAACCTGTTCTGGCGGATTACCTTTCCTGTGGAATCGATCTCTGTAAAGACACACCATTTCTTGTGGACATCGATTCCCAAATAGCTTTTCGACATGGGCCGCTCCTTCATGGCTATAAGTTGACTCACTACTAACATAGCCTAATGAGCGGCCTTTTCATAATATCACAATAGGGTGTAATACCTTCAACGCTGCGTTTGTAAGTCTATATCTCCCAATAACCCTGAATAACCAGCAATCATTCCGGGAACGTTGTGGTCATAGCGCTGTTACTCTCACATTCGTTGGTTTAGATCTCGATCACAGCAATTCACACTGCAGGTACTCTAAGGAATGTTCTACAGCTATATGACGAAACCAGCCCTCGGTACAGTGTGTTACCTAACAGTGAAAGGGTCATCTCTCCTCTTGCTTGTAAGTGTGCTACTTATTGTGACGCTCCATGCCGGGGACGAAGCTATTGGAGACAATCAGATGTCGCAGAAGAATGATTCAACTCGAGTCCTATTCGATTTCGTTCATGAGACAGAAGCCGAGTCGTGGCTGGTTGTCACCGACAGTGTAATGGGCGGAGTTTCGCGGGGAACGGTCATTTGGTCAAAAGACAGCTGTCTGGTGTTCTCCGGGACTTTGTCGCTAGAGAACAATGGAGGTTTTTCTTCCATCCGCACGCTGCCAAAGGATTTCGGTTTTGGCGAGTACAAAGGCCTAAGTATTCGAGTGAAGGGAGATGGTCGAGTTTACCAGTTCAGGCTTCGCCTGGATAGTGACTTTGACGGTATCGCCTTCACACAGAACTTCCAGACCTCCGATAACACTTGGCTCAACATCGATCTCCCGTTTTCTGCATTTGTGCCCATCTATCGTGGCAAAATTCTGCGAAACGTGAAGCCCCTGGTCACTGCCGATGTCAGACAATTGGGGTTTCTGATCGCGGACAAGACGGCCGGGGAATTTAGACTGATTGTAGATAATATCGCAGCCTACCGATAGCCTGCCGGCAGTCCGATCTGCGGAACAGTACCTTTTAGGTTCTTTCGAGCCGTACGAGCTTCTTGAGTTCCCCGATTGAAACACAGTCATGCCCGCAAATCAGGGCCACTGGGTGGTTCTGCTACAGTGGCGCCCACTCAGTGACCTTCTGAAAAGACCGAACAAAGAAGAACCTGGTGATCTCGACACTGAAGAGTGCCGTCGAGGGAGAAGAGAAGAACGCTTCGAGATTTGGATGCCGTATCGTGAGCAAACCTGCCCACCGGGATTCGGTATCCGCCTGCCCAATCTCCCTAGCTCTGCCGGTCGCAGTAAAAGCCTCAACATTCATCAGATCGTTTGGGTGTCGGTTCATATTGTTCACTACGAGGGCAACATTGCTGCAGGCAGTCAGTATTTGATACTTCTTCGTAGCCCTAGGAGTACCAAAGACGACGTGCTTTAGATCCTCGGTGAAGGCAAACGCTACCATTGATCCGTAGGGCTGCCCGTCACTCTGCGTGCACAACACGCCATACAACTGATCCATGACCAGGTGCCGAATCCGTAGCTCTACGGAATGAATACTTTCACTGTCAGTATCGGTTTCATTCATATGGCCACCAGATTATACCTTATTTATATATTTCACATTGCAACCTTCCCAATAGCAGCTCTGAAGAAGCAATGCTTGAGTGATGGAGCTCTAATGCAACCGCCCCATGATGCCCTCCGTGAGATTGCGCAAGACAGCTCCGGCGTTGGTCATTTCGGGCTGGACCTGGACGAACGTATATTCACCGGGGCAGCTTTCGTCGGATAATAGTTCCCAAGTAAAAATGTAAACACGGGGATTATTCAGATCGACATCCAGTTCGCCGAAGCGAATGTCAGAGAACATCAACCTGCCGTCAAGTAGGTGGATTGTGTACCAACCCTGCGAGAACCACAGCAGAACCTCGTACGCCCGACTTCCGCGCGCCGACGCGAGCAGATTATCATTCCGCGGGACGAACTCGAACTTGATACCGTCGTGCTCATCGAGCAACGAATGATAGCCGACCCAGTAACCGTCTTCCACTTCCCCCATGATGCGCCAGAGCACGCTGTTGAATATGGTCGGCGCGGTCATATAGCGTTCGACAGTAATACCCTGTTTGGTGAACGCTTCCTCGGCTACCGAGTCGATATGAGTCTTGAATCCGAGCGTCGCTACAATATAGACCGCACATAGCATCAGCGCGATAACATTGAAAATCCTGCGCTTGACATTCTCGCGACGCAAAAAGAGCGCCGTGATTACCGCAACCAACAATGGGACGGTGAATATCGGATCGACAATCGAAATCGAATTGAAACCGACCGGATAATCGGAGAATGGTTGCAGCAATTGCGTCCCATATACCGTGAAGGTATCGAGCCAGATTGCGGCCTGCAACCCAATCAGCATGAAGACCAGCCACTGTGTGAACTGCGTGCGATCTTGATAGATTCGATGCAGCAGCCAAGCCAGAAGCGGCGCGGCGACGAGATTGATAAGGATGGAATGCGAATACCCGCGATGCCAGGTGAGTTTGGTAACTTCGTCGAAAAGCGGGTTGGCGAGAACATCGAGGTCGGCCAGCGTTCCGACCAAACCGCCCCACAGAATGGCCCGGTTACCGAGCTGTCGACCGAGGCATACCTCGCCGATCGCGCAACCGACAGTGACTTGCGTTATTGAGTCCATAGCTCAGTTCACATAGTTAGACCAAGATGTCCCAGACAAAATCCTCGGAACCACAATTCGCTCCTCTCATTATCACAATAATGCAACACTATATTTGAAATATCAATAGTGTTCTCTTTGCAGCAGATCAACGCACAAGCCAGTCCAGTAACTGCCAAAATGGCTAGGTTTATGGGTAGACATCTCGATTGTGAGTGCAAGATCCTGTACAGCCTCAGACATTTCGACTATTGGGAGGGAATATCCGTGGCCACCACAGGCCTAGATTTTTGGGTGTTCCGTACCAGTTGGTAGCGAAGAGAAACGGATGTCCCACGCCTTCAAGAACTATGTGGGTGGAATCTTTGAGGAGAGCGCACTTGACAGGCACGAGGCCATCGCCGACAGCCCTGCCGTTGCCACCGAGGTATCGGTAACATATTCGGGAGGCCAGAGATCGAAGAGGGCTTTTCTCTCGCAGGTCGACAGCTGTTCCGACCACTGACACGTAATCGACGTGCTCACCGAAGTAAGCATCGGGCAGGATTCGCTGTACGTACTTCCTCATAGGCGATGAGTGTGCACCATAGTGCGGGCTACCCAGCGTGATCAAGTGGGTGACGTGTTCCAGGCCATTGAATCTGTGGCCCAGAAAAGGTTGTGGGCTTAGATACAGCCTGCCGATGACTCCACCGGAACTATGCCCAAGAAGTATGATTTTTCGATCGGCGCCTGCCTTCAGAGCAGCCTCGACCGTGCTTTTTACTTTGAGGAGTATACTGAGCCAGCCTTTCTCCGAATAGGCCCGTAGCCAGTCCGTGAGACCAATGTTGCAGATATATACCCGTCGTCCCGATAGGTCCTCCACCAAGCGAGCCATGTCTGAGTAGAAGTCCGGATCAGAGAGAAACCCTCCAATGATGACGGTCGGCTGTCCTTGCACAGAGACCATATCACCGGGGCTCACGGTCGGAGTTCTTTACCAAACCCAACTTTCTGCCCATCTTCAGCAGGCCGCGACCCATGCCTGAGAGTTCCATCGTCTTGGTGGGATCACCCCATTCACTGTCCCTTCTGATCACGATCCAGCGTTTGATCTCCGGTATCATGGCAAGTGTGAAAACGACATTGGCGGCAATTGCAAAATACAGATAGTAAACATTGTGTGTGCGAAACCACAACCACGGTATTACGAATAGCACTCCAAGGAAGTACGCACTGAGCATATCCCGCAGCAGAATCAGACCTATTAGCATGCCAGGAATCGAGGTGGCAAAGACGCCAATCCAGTCAATGGCGAAAAGCGTTCCATAAATCACTGAAATGCCCCGGCCGCCTCGAAACCCAAAGTAGATTGGCCAAACGTGACCCACCAGGGCGCCGAAAGCGGTGAAGAGAAAATATATCTGACCGGGATAGATTGCCTTGACGATCATAACCGGGACGAAAACCTTGATCACGTCGAGAACATAGGTAAGAAAACCATACTTAGAACCAATGTGTACAGAAACTGATGTCGCGCTAACGGTCTTCAGTACCATTTTCTGATCGCTGCCATTCAAGCTGAGTTCGGTGTTTTCAACGGTCTTCTTCCCCTTTCCAAACAGGCGTGTGACGATCCTTGCGGATGACACCGCTCCGATAAGATAGCCCATGATCGATGTGAGCACGACAATACTAATATTCAGGTTTTCCATCATCACCTCTACTTGAGATAAACCCGGCCGCCCTGCGCGTCCAGAGTTATGATCTGGTTATCCTTAATAACCACTGTGGCGTTCTTGACGTTCACGATGGCCGGCAGCCTGTACTCTCTTGCCACGATTGCAGTGTGCGACAGTATACCTCCGGTTTCGGCGACGACACCGGCAACGGCCGTGAACAGCGGAGTCCAGCCTGCATCGGTAAATGGCACTACCAGAATGTCGCTCTCCCCGAAATCCCCGGGGGAGTTTCTTGGGTCACGGACAATTCTCGCCCTGCCGGTGACCTTTCCCGGGCTGCCGCAAATACCGACGAGATAGTTCTGGTTCTGGAGAGTGTCGACAGTCTTGTAGGTTATCTGATCACCACAGATCGTATCTGATGGTTCGATTTCGGCGTCAGCGTCCATATCACTGATGCGGAGCGAAATTCTCGAGCGTGCCTCGGCTTCATCCAATCGATGTGCAACCAGAGCTTCAATCTCATCGATATAGAGAAAGAACACCTCATCCCTGGCTTTCAAGATACCTCGCTCGATGAACTTATCGGCAATGGCCAAAGACAGTCGGCGCATCTGATAAGCATCTTTCGACATCAGCATGCTTATTTTCTCGCGCATGTCGATGTACTCCGTGGTTCGAGTGAGCATACGTCTGAATCTTATCCTTTTAAGCCAACTGAGCTGTTCGGAGACGGCGACAATGTGGTCGAGACGTTCGGAGCGGGTTACACCCAGGTCCGACTCCGGGACACCGCCGGCCAGGCGCACGATCGACTTCCAGACAAATGACGCATCCTCGCACCATGGGGTGACCGAGAAGTCGGTGCCGCTGGAACTCAGGAAGCCGTATTTCTCCATGAAGCGCTCCATGTCGTCAAGTAATTCGTCACCCTCCGGAGTACCAGCAAGGGTACTGCGAATATCGCCGGGATCCCCCCGTTCCATGGTAGTAAGTGCTGCCGGTGGAAGCCGCCGGACTTTGACAGCCATCGCCTTAAGACGCTGGTTAGGCTCCAGCGATTTCAGCCCAACGAGGCCTTTGAGAAGCTGCTGGCCGGTGACTGCGGGGGTATGGGAGGTCACGAATTTTGCCAGGAGCTTGTTGCGGATCATCATGTTCATGCCAGCGAGGACGACGTACCACTGGGTGAGTCCGTGAATATTTGTCAAATAGTGGATTTCGTGCAGCAACTCCGACTCGTCGCACGAAAACCAGTCGGACTGGCGCAGGCGAGCAAGCTTCGCTGTGTGAGCGGCAATGAAGTGCTTCATCTCTCTGCGCGAAAATGACAGCTTCAGCAGAAAGGGCAGCGAGGTCAGGGATTTCAGCAGCAGACGAGGCGAAAACCAAAACGGGATCCCCGACGGCTTCTCCTCACGAGCGATCATGCCCATGAAATTATGCGGCAGGCCGACCTTTTCGAGAAGTTCACCGAGCAGAGTCATATCCGTGTACGCACGCGAACAGATCCTGCGAGTCAATCGGGAAAAGTCATAGTCGTTTGCTCCTATGAGCCGCGTAAAGAGACGGCCGAATACATTGACCGCCATGGATCTGATATTAGTAGACCACAAGAGCGGTTTAATCAGACCCGGTATCATGTCCGAGACCAGCCTATTGCAGTAAATATGCCTGTTGATCAGAGTCGTGACCGCGCGCATCTGCAACAAGTGGAGACCGTTGTGATCCACCGCCCACTCGACATCGACAGGAAAACGCAACTTATCACCGAGCATTCTAACGTATGTACCGATTCCGGCTATTTCGGCTTTCGAGAGAACAGGTTTGCCCTGGGTCTGCACGGAGTATTCGCATATGACGCCTCGCGTGTCAATTCGGTAGCGATCCGGATCGACACGACCTTCGACCAACTCCCTGCTGGGGCCGCAGACAGCCTCGATCAGCACACCCGATTGACCGGTAACCGGGTCGGCACTGAAAGCAACGCCTGATGACTTCGCAACAATCATCTGCTGGACTATTATGGCCAGTGCGGGTTGAATCCGCGCACCGTCTCCACCGATCCTGTCCAGGTAGACCAACAGACGGTCGTTGAGGACAGACGCATAGCATTTCTTTATAGCATCAAACAACTCGGAGTCGGACTGAATGTCCAGAAAAGTATCCAATTGACCGGCGCATGACGTCTGAATGCTATCCTCACCGACCATCGATGAACGCACTGCGACCGGCATCGTCAGATCAGCGAGGCCTTTCTGGGCGGCCTGAGCAAGGTCTGGAGGTAACTGGCCGTTCAGTATTTCAGTGCGAATGCTGTTGACGCGATTGGCGTCGAAGGCTGAGCGAACAGGAAAGTCAATTTGGTTGTGATCGAGATACCTGCGGAAGCCCAAAACAGAGATGACGAAACCTTGCGGAGCAGGACAACCAAGCTTGACCAACCGGGCCAGGCCGGCTCCCTTGCCACCGGCGACCTCGGGGCTACACGCCCTTCGATCCGTAAGAGGTATCACCAGGTTCGACATGACTTATTCAGCGCTCCCTATTTTCTTAGCGACGCTTTACTGAGTATGTGAGACGGTATCTCTACGTCGAAGCTCACTTCGTGAATCAGGAATTCAGTTCCGTCGCCACCCTTCTGTACATCCTTAAAGAGCATACGCTTTGGGTACCACCGTCCGTCGACGCGCGATACCGATTGGATCTCGGTGTATTTGAGAAGCTTGCCGCTCTTGGCGTACCGGTTTTCCCTGAGTGGGATGAAACGCTCCTGATCCACCCATATCTCCCGGGAGTGGTAAGCCACATTGTCTTCTCTCGCCTCAAGATTCAGCACCCAGCATTCTCTGTCTCCGATAGTGTCTTCGCGGACAATTTCCGCCTCATACACGTCCGAATATCTTTCGTTATCCATGAGGTCTTCGTAGGACAGATCGGAACCCATCACTGATTGACGCAGCATGTGACCCGAAATTCGGATGACCCGATCTGTCTGGGGGGTGTATATCCACAGCTCGTCGTCGAGTTTCAGCATTTTGGTGCCCTCTTCCCGGGCCGGGGCGAGATACTCGGTGAAAGACCTGCTGGTACCCTCGGTCCATGACCTGAGTGTGATTGTTCGGGTGACCCGCTCGCCGATGATCTTCATTTCCGATTCAGAGACTTTGGAATCGGCGCCAAAATTATCGTCCACCTTGCGAAGGATCTCCTGCCCGGTCGGGCGGTCAGCCGCCGAGACCAGGGTCACTGCCAGTATGAGCAGCAGCACAGGGGCGATCTTTCTCATGCCTCAAACTCCTTTGTGAGTTGTGAAGTTTGTCTCCTGTATATCCCGATGCCGGAGATCATGGAACCCAGCAGCGTGGCAACGAGTCCGGGGACCAGTCCAATGAAATAACTGGTCGGTGTCACCTGGGCCCGGAGCACATCGGACATGACAATGGAAGCATTCTTCATGAATGAAGACACATCGATGCCCACTTCCTGAAGATACCAGGACAACAAGATCCCGAGAATCGTTCCGACGATACTGCCCAAGAGACCAATGAGGGCCGATTCGGTAATTAGGAACCGGTAGAGGTGCCCCTTGGTCTCGCCGACAGCAAGCCGGATTCCAAATTCGCCATACCTGCGAATACTGCCGAGCAGGCCGGCATTCCAAAGTACTATGGACATGGCCACGACGAATATGGACACCAGGGTGCCCGAGACGTACCCGTACATTTTGAGGGTCGGTTCCAGACCGCTATGTTCCATGAGTGTCATCATCACCGGCGCAAACTTATTCGTATCAGCGGCCACGCTCTCATTGAAAGTATTCGTTATCTGCTCTGCCCGGATGGGCCAGTAGCGGCCATCATTAAAGAACCCGACTACTTCGCCGGCCGCATCCATCATATCAAGACCGCCGCGAATATCATTAAGATCGGCAATTATCAGACCACGATCCATAGCCGCGACACCAAAGCGAATAGTACCGGCAACGGTGAGATTGAAGGACGTCATGCTGCCGTACATTGTCGTGGTGATGATAGTCACGGTTTGGCCTAAGGCTACGTTCAAGCGCCGCGCCAGTTCGTTGGTCATCAGCATTTCGCCCGGCCGGGACGGCAGGCGGCCGGCTACAATCGCCTCACTGAGGTTGAGCACTTCGGGTTCAATCGAGTTGTCGGATAGAAGATCGGCACCCAATCCGATGACAGGCCCCTGGGTTGCAGTCTCCCCACTGGAATCCGGTACGTCAATGAGACCGGCGAAGTGAATGCGCGGAGACCAGGTCACACCGGGGAAATCCTGTTTCAGTTTATCCAGCAGATCGGCGGCCCCAAGATAGGCCAGGTCGTTGGGCGTCTGGTCGAAATTCTTCGCATATGGTTTGGACATGACTATCAGGTGTCCGGATCGAAAGCTCGCGTTGGCTCTGACGATGTCCTTCTCGAAGCCCATCATCCAGCTGTACAGTACGACGGTAAGCATGACACCGCCGATGACGACCAGCGAAGGGAACAGGCTTCGAGATCGATCCCTGAGGATCCCCTTGAGCAGAAACCTGATCATGACACCCTTCCCCGCAGTGCTTCGGTCGGTTCCAGTCTGGCGATTTGCCGGGTGGGCAGGTAACTGACTATGGTAGTGGCGATGAACACGAGAACGGTGGTGCCGAGTATAATTCCCAGCGTAAACACCGGATAGAGTTTTTCGCCCAGCGCGAATCCATAACTGTCGGTTGTCTCAAGGAGTGTCCATCCCTTTTCGGCGAAAAGAGAGAGTAAAGGTAAGCCATAGGCCGCACCTATGAGAGCGCCCAGCCCGGCCTGCATGGCACCTTCGAGTGTGAAGAGCCTTATCACGCGCCCACGTGTGAGTCCCAGGGCTATCAGCGTACCGATCTCCTTCTTCCGACGGAAGATTGAGAATATTTGTGTATCAAAAATGGCGAGCAGCGACAGACAGAGGAGCAGTGCGTATATGATCAGCGAGCCAATCGATTTGGATCTTACCATCTCCGTTACATCTCGAAGCAGATACGCCTGGCTCTTGAAGGACCAACCATCGAGCTGTGGTCCGTCAGTCAGGTCTCGGTGCAGTACAATCATGGTTGCCTCGCCGTGCATCTCGGAGAGACCTTGAAGTCTCTGAAGCGGCACCCAGATCTGGCCGATGTCAACAGATTGAACGGAAGTTGTCATTACCAGGCTGACTACGGCGTCGCGAGCATCAAAAGTGCCGTTGGCATCGCGCCACTGCAGGGTGAAGAGGTCACCCTGCGCGAGTCCGGTGGCTTTTGACATCCGATGTCCGATTAGGACCGGAATGGGTTCGGAAACCTGCCCGAGCACCTGGGTCGGAAGGTCGAGCACGCGCTGAGAAGGATCGACACCTCTTATCACAACCGGCCTTATTCGCCCCTCCGGGTAAATTGTCCCCTGGATAATAAGGACGGCGGCGGCTCTGTTGTTGTGAATCATTTCGGCCAGAGTATCGGGCACTGCAGCGTGGGCATCCTGAAACGTGAGCGGATCAAAGGGATCATAACTGTTCTGCCAGTACTGACCGCCGCCCAGCTGGGCTGCGATCATCGAATCCGCTGTTTGCTCATACATGCCTTTGAGTAGGGCCTGCGTGGTTATGATCGCAAGAAAGGAAATCGAGAGAACAACTCCGTTCAGCCATGCTTTCAGGCCGGCACCGATGAGATTTCTTATGGCCAGTCTGAGAATGAGCATTATCAGCGGTTCTTCCTGCTATCAGCCCGCATCTCCTCGTCCTGCGCCACCCCCCCGTCAACAAGGGAGATTTTCCGGTGGAGATAGTTTATGACCTTCTCATCATGCGTGGCGAAGAGAAATGTCGTCCCCAGCTCTCTATTGAGATTCTCCATGATCTGCAGAATGTTGTGTGAGTTTTCAGCATCCAGATTGGCTGTCGGTTCATCGGCCAGTACAATAGTCGGCTTCTTTACAATGGCCCGGGCGATAGCTACACGCTGGCTCTGCCCTCCGGAAAGCTGGGCCGGTCGAGACTTGTATCGATCCGCGAGATGCACGAGCTCCAGCGACCTCAAGACCTCCTGCTTCCTTTCGGCCGCAGGGCGGCCAAGCAGAAGGAGAGGAAATTCAACGTTTTCAAATACGTTGTATACCGGTAATAAGTTGAAGGTCTGGAATATGAAGCCGATGTGACGGTTTCGCAGTTCGGCCGCCTCTTGGTGGGAAAGAGTCTCTATCTTACGCCCCATAATGATGGCACTTCCACTTGTCGGGACATCCAGAGAACCTATAATATTCAGAAGTGTCGTTTTGCCAGATCCGCTTGGTCCCACCAGTCCGGCGAACTCGCCTTCCCGAAAAGACAGGTTTACATGATCCAATGCCAGCAGAGTCTCCTGGCCCATGGGGTAGCTCTTAACGAGATCATTTGTCTTGATGAGTGGCTCGGCTGTAGTCATAGACAGGTAGTCCTCGATTTTTCGACTTGATCAGTGGTTGAAGGTCGTGGTAATCTGAATTCCCTTCCCGGCCATCATACTTCCCGAATCGTAATTCAGGAAACTGGCGAGCGGATTCCAGAATCCGTTAATGGAAAACTGCCAGTTATCAAGAGTGTGAGTCCAGGCAAGAAAAGTATACGAGTCCCTTCGCTTCATATCCCGATAGAGGATGCATCGCACACCATCTGCTATACCCAGCACGTAGTCAATCGAGCCTGCGACAACCTGAGCAGGATTGGAGCTGCTGAACGGCTCAGGCGGCTCGCCGATTTCAAAATACTCGCCGGTCACTCGGATACCGTTTCCGATACCGATCGTATAGTCCGCACCCACATTGATGAATCGCTGCCACCTGTTGAGAGGCCAATCGCCGCTTCTATCGACTATCACGATTTCAGTCCAGAAACCAATTTCAATGTCCCATCTCATATCGAAGGCATACCTGGATTCGGTCGGCAGATCCGAAGGAATCGGTAGACCCGGCCGTACAAGGCTGCTTATATCAAAAGCTCTATGGTGATACGTGAAGGCCAACTCACCGGTATACACTGGATACTGGATCCTGCCACCCCATTCACCTCGACGTTCCTTGGTCGGGAATACCTCCCAGCCTTTTACCTCGTCGTTTCCGTAAAGCCCCCACAGCCAGACGTTTGCGTTATTGTTAAAGAACACACGCAGGAGAGCACCGTACACACCGTCTGAGAACCCTATCGGGTCTCGGGGATCCAGGCCATCGAACCATCTCAATGGACGGAGCAGGACCGCCGAGCCGAAGTTCAGGCGCTGTAACCCGATTCTCAGATCCGCGTTGGACAGCGCCAGCCGGACGTAGCATCGGTACAACTCCACATCGGAGACTTCCTCGGAACCCCGGGACAGATAACCGTGGTCGAAACGACTTTCAAGATAAGCATTAGCCGAGACGTAGGCATCAACTGACACCGAAGAACCAAGCTGACGCGAAATATCCAATCCAGTGATATAGCGAGTCGCAAATTGAGCATTAATTGAATCGGTGTCATTAGCGATTCCCCAAACCGAGGCCTGACCTTCCCACCGAACCGACTGCGAGAGGGCCGAAACGGGCATCCAAGTGGAATATACGACCGCAAGTAATAGACAGGTAAATAATGGCTTGGCCAATACTTTTCTCTCCGAGAAGAGCGCTATATGTAGTATACTATCTGAATGACATTGCTCCAAGTTTAATCTCGTAGTAGATTTTGCAACGCTGCGATAACTGCCTGTATCATATGTTCTTAGTTTATTTGTGGGATTCATTGACGATATATGAAGAAGAGTCTCTGTTATAGGCTGATCGGCGCAGGCTGCGGCTTCGCGCGACCGAGCTGGATCAGCCGAGAAGTGGACGATAACGCGATGGAACCCTCTGGACAATAATGATCAAAGACGATCCAAAGCAGACCAAGGGAAAGGAGCATCCTTCCGCGGCGCGGGCGAATGACCGATCGAGCAGTCAGCGCCGAGACATGGCCGGGGGCATGCTAAAGGAAGTGACGCTGTTGGAAGAAGACCAGGCACCGGGCACAGGCACAAATGTGTTTCTCACCGGGGGAACCGGGTTTGTCGGCGATCTCCTCATACAAAAGTACCTGGAGCGGACTGACTGCAAGCTGTGGGTGCTGTCACGACCGAAGAACGGAGTGACGGCAGAGGAGAGAATTTTCGACAGGGTCCGGTCTAAGGATCACTCCAGAATCCGAGTGGTATGCGGGGAGTTGGGAAGCGCCGGCAAGGGAGAGAATAAGAACACCGAACCTCCTTCGGCTGTCATCGATTCAGCCACGATGCAGCAACACGAATCACTTCTGGAGATGTCTTCGGTCGTTGACGAGGTCTTTCACAACGCTTCCTATCTGGGTCTCAAGAAGAGCGCAGAGGAGAGGCAGAAGTGCGTTGACGTCAACGTCCGGGGTACCAGGAGGCTGCTCAACCTCATGGGCACGTTCAAAAGGGAAATCAAGGCTCTCTTTTACACGAGTACCGCGTTCGTTCATGGAAGAATGTCTGAACCTGAAGAGTTTAGAGAGGATGATGCTCTGACTAATGGCTGGCTCAATCCCTACGAGGAATCCAAGTGGAAAGCAGAGGAGTTGGTAAGAGAAGCCGGATACCCGTACAGAATTTTCAGACCGGGAATGATAGCCAGAGAACCGGGTGCGAATGTTCTTAGCTCGCACACTATCTACGGTGTAGCCGACGTTTTGGAATCAGGGTTGAGCTCTTATAACGCCAGTGAGTCTAGCGCTCGTCTTCACCTTAGGGTGAGGGGGCTGTTAAATGCAGCGCATAATATCATCCTCAGATCAGAGCTGGTCGACATGATCTTCGATATAAGAGCATCAGACCATGAGATGAATCATATCTATAATACGCTGAATCCAACGAATACTCGTTTGGAGGATGTGGTTTACGCTATACTGCACAATCTCGATCCGACTATGTCATACGAGTTCGTACCTTACATGGATGGCAGCCAACCGCTGAATCGTATCGAGCGGCTGCTGGAGAAAGCAGTTTACCCGCTGTATGAAGAGTACCTCTTCAAGAAGTCCCCGGAGTTTGATATGAGCAACGTCAAAAACGCGCTCGGAGAGAAGTATGTTTCAGAACACATAACGAGAATAGATCGTCCGCTGTTGACTAAACTAATGGACGACTATTTTCGAACGAAGTGGTCGAGACGATTGCCGAAGAAATAATGTGCGACCGAAGAGTTGCCCATCAGCGGTCGAGTCTTTTGCGATGTACCCTGCAGCCGTGACTGAGACACTGATCGAAACGGCTGTTTATCTTACGCATGTGAAGGATAGGTAATGGAGACTGTGTCAGACGTTTTCGGGGTGATACACGGTTGGGCCGGTGCGCTGTGGATTGCCACAATTGCGTGGCGAAAAAACAGGAGAGCATTGTCGATTTCGTGCGGTCTCGTGCCAGTAGTTGCGTTCATTTATGGGCTGTTCAACTGGAAGAGTCTTTGGGCTCCGCTCCTGATGATGGCAGCGGGCGCAATGATCGTCATACTGGCATAATCTGTCCACCGATCACCTGTTTCGCCTTTCCCCCGCAACTGTGTTGCGCCTTCGGCGTTCTTGACGTTTCGCGGTTGCAAAAACGGTCACAATCTGGTCACAATAGGGTGTAAGTCCTTGTGCCACAACGCGAGTATGGGGTTCGATTCCCCCCACCTCCATTTTTTGTATTCCCCTGTAATTCATTCACTTACAACACAATAGAAGCTAGGACGATTCGATTATTCCCCCGTCCGCTTTGTATATCGTTGAATATCATGCAATAACTTGCGACAATCGTGGGCACATTTTGGTCACACTGAGATAGGGGCAATGATGATCCTCCAATACGTATTCAGGAAAGGAACTGAATTGAAATACGGGGGCGGGTCACGTCTGCGAACCGGTTGCAGATCTTCACACTGATCGTGTCCGTTTCTTATGACCAGCGTTCGTTTTGAGGGACAGTACCAGTATCGCTGTTCCAATCACTGCAGAGAAGGCAGAACCAATCAGAACGCCGGTCTTTGCCTGAACAAGAAGCTGTCCATCAAGACTAAGGGACGCCACGAACAGTGACATTGTGAATCCTATTCCGGCCAAACACCCCGCACCGAAGATGGCTCTCCAGTTGCTGCCTCCGGGAATGATGCTCAACCTTGTCTTCACGACCAGGAAGAGACTCAATACGATTCCTACCGGCTTTCCGAGAAATAGAGCGAGAGCAACGGTGATGGCTATCGGAGATGATATTGCGCTAACTGAAAAAGGGATACCAGCGTTTGCCAAAGCGAAAATCGGCATTATCAGAAAGGCTGCCCAGGGATGCACATCGGCTTCGTATCTCTCCAAAGGAGAAACC
>Ga0272443_10004041_pt1 | contig 16496 bp, 13 predicted proteins | sample SSMAcet12_FD_193581 | JGI IMG/M metagenome (GOLD analysis project Ga0272443, IMG submission 193581) | Marine sediment archaeal communities from Little Sippewissett salt marsh, Falmouth, MA, United States - SSM-Acet-12 | ecosystem: Environmental > Aquatic > Marine > Wetlands > Sediment ... | reverse complement strand
TGATCATCGTCAGGCTTATCACCATCGCCCGGAACTCAAAGCCCGCCGAGTGGGACCTTCCGGATAAAATCGCGGCATACGGCGGAGCGGCGGTCGGCGCGCTGGCGCTGGCTTTTTCGGACAGCTTTTGGTTCAACGCGGTCGAGACGAGTCTGTGGGCCGCGTCGTCATTCCTGACGGCGACTATTTTCTGGATGATGCTTTGCTGGTACGACGAGGATCCCGCACCAGGCAGCGAGCGGTGGCTGTTGGCGGTCATGTACATGATCGGCCTCTCCATCGGCGTGCACCTGCTCTGTCTGCTCGCGCTGTTTTCGCTCGTGCTGCTCTACTATTTCAAAAAATATCCCGTCACGCTGAAGTCGTTCAGCCTGATGGGGCTTTTCAGCCTCGGGCTCTTTTTCCTCATCTATCGCGGCATCATCAAGGAGCTGCCGGTGCTGCTCGTGCACACCTCGTGGTGGGGGCTGGGGTTGCTGATCGCGGTACTGGTTTACGGGGTCTGGTTCAGCCAGCAGAAGCGGCTGGTGCTGCCGAACCTTGTGCTGATGTCAGTTTTGCTCCTCATTCTCGGCTACACCTCCTACCTGCTGATTTTCGTGCGCGCGCACGCCGGGCCGCCGATCAACGAGAACGATCCCTCGACGCTCCAGGCCTTTTTCTCTTACGTCAACCGTGAACAGTACGGAAGCTGGCCCCTGTGGCCGAGGCGCTGGTCACCCGAGCCGGTGCATCAGTATTTCTACCGCTTCTACTCGGGCGACTGGGACTATTTTTTCCGCTACCAGCTCGACCGCATGTACCTGCGCTACTTCGGCTGGCAGTTCATCGGGCGCTCGGCTCCCATCGAGGGGGCGGTGATCGACTGGGGGCAGTTGTGGGGGGTGCCGTTGCTGGCCGGTCTGTATGGCGCGGTGTCGCACTTCAGGCGGAACTGGAAGATGGCGCTTGTCGTCGGCGTGCTGTTTGCCATGACCGGCCTGATCCTCGTGGTCTACCTCAACCAGCCTGAACCGCAGCCGCGCGAGCGTGACTACAGTTACGTCGGCAGTTTTTTCGCCTTCGCGCTCTGGATCGGCATCGGTATCGAAAGCCTCTGGGCGTCCGCTTCAAAAGCATTGAAGAGCGCCGAGGTGCGCAACCGGACGTTGAGTGCTGCCCTGCTGGTGTTCGCCGCGCTGTATCTGATCGATGGCCGGATGGTGATGGCCAACTACCGTACGCACGACCGCTCAGGCAATTACGTCGCCTGGGACTGGGCCTGGAACATCCTCCAGAGCTGCGACAAGGATGCGATTCTCTTCACCAACGGCGACAACGACACCTTTCCGCTCTGGTACATGCAGGAGGTCGAGGGCATCAGAACCGATGTGCGCGTGGTAAACCTCAGTCTGGCCAACACCGGCTGGTACCTGTTGCAGCTCAAACACGACAGCCCGAGAGGCGCCAAGCCGGTGGAGCTGAAGATTAGTGACGCCGATCTGAAAGCGATTACCTACGTACCGGTCGATTCGGTCGATGTGGCCGTTCCCGCCGGTTCCGAACAGCGCAAGCTGTTCAGTGATGCCCGCCGCTCCGGAGTGAGCCTGCCCGCAACGCCTTCCGACTCGCTTCGCTGGAGGATCAGGCCGGGGCTCAGCTATCAGGGGACAACCTATCTGCGCCCGCAGGACATTGCCGTCTATATGATCGTGAGCGACAATTATGGCAAGCGCCCGATCTATTTTGCCCTGACGGTCGATCCGACCGAGATGATCGGTCTGGAGAGGAACCTCCGTCTTGACGGTCTGGTTTACCGGGTCGTGCCGCTCAGGAGCGACTCGGCGCAAGATTTTTCCGATCCGGGTACGCTGTACGGCAACCTGTTCAATACCTACCGGTACCGCAACATCGGGAATCTTTCCGTGAACATCGACGAGACGTCGCGGAACCTCTTGGGCAACTACCCGCCGCTGTTCGGCCGGCTTGCTCTCGACCTGACCGCCGCTCCCGGCGATTCGGTGCGCGTACCTGACTCGTCGGGCGTGCTGCAAACCCGGCAGCGCAGGGCACTCGCGTACGAGGTGCTCGACCGGTACGAAAAGCTGTTCCCGCTGGAACGTTATCCGGTTTCGCCGAGCTTTGCCGCTACGGTTGCATCGCTTCGCATTTCCGAAGGTGCAAAGCAGAAAGCATATCCTTATATTAATTACCTTGAAGTTTTGGCTTCCCGGAGTGATGTCCGGCAGGAGCCGGAGCTGTACCTTCTGCTCTCACAGGTATATCGGAAAGCGGGAGAGAGCGGCAAGGCGGATGCCGTCCTGAATCATCTGAAGCAGGCCCTTCCTGCACTGCGGGAGCGGCTGGATTCCCTAAAGCAATAGCTGGACTTTTCATGAGTAGTATTCACCCGACAGCGGTCATCGGTTCCGGAGCCACGATTGGCGAGGATGTACAGATCGGCCCCTACACCGTCATCGACGACGACGTGGTCATCGGCGACCGAACGGTCATCGCGCCCCACGTCTATATCGCCGACGGCGCGCGCATTGGCAGCGAGTGTCGCATCCATTCCGGAGCGGTGCTTTCCACCGCGCCTCAGGATCTGAAATATGCAGGCGAGAAAACAGAGCTGTACGTCGGCGACCGCACGGTCATCCGCGAGTGCGTGACCCTGAACCGCGGCACGAAGGCCAGCGGCAAGACCGTGGTGGGCTCGGACAACCTGCTCATGGCTTACGTCCATGCGGGTCACGACTGCGTGATCGGCAACCATGTAGTGATTGCCAACTCGGTGCAGTTCGGCGGCCACTGCGAGGTGGGCGATTACGTGGTGGTCGGCGGTCTGGCCGGCATCCACCAGTTCGTCAGAATCGGTCGTTACGCGATGGTCGGTGGCATCTCCCGTGGTGCGCTCGATGTGCCGCCGTTCGTGATGGCTGGCGGTCACAACTCTTTCCGCTACGAGGGGCTCAACGTAATTGGCCTGAAGCGGCGCGGCTTCACCTCCGAGCAGATCAGCACCATCCGGGATGTCTATCGCGTGATCTTCCAGTCCGGTCTGTTGCTCAGCAACGCGCTCGAAGCCGTGCGGTGCGATTTCGAGCAGACGCCCGAAGTGAAGGAAATTCTCGGCTTCTTCGCGTCGGGCGCGCATGGCAGGAAGTTCCTCAAGCCCTTCAATTCATAACCGTTTACGAGTATGCCTTCATGGGCTATCGGCATCGATCTTGGCGGGACGAACATCAAGACGGCCGTCATCGACGAGGCCGGGGGCATACTTTTCCAGGATGCCCAGCCGACCGATAGCGCCGCGGGTCCCGATGGCGTGATCCGTCAGCTGGCGCTTCTTGCCAGCGATCTCTACCAGCAGGCTGCCGAATCGCTCGACACCGGCGACTTCGCGGGCATCGGCGTTGGAGCGCCGGGTGCGGTCGATGCCGTGAAGGGCACGCTCTCCTATCCTCCCAATCTTCCCGGCTGGGGACGCTATCCCTTGCGCGACCAGCTTCAGCTCCGTCTCGAACAGGCACATGGCATCAGCGCCCCTATCCTCGTGGAAAACGATGCCAATGCGGCCGCGTATGGCGAGGCGGTCTACGGCGGCGGCAGCGCGTTCCGCGACTTCATGCTGGTGACGCTCGGCACCGGCGTGGGCGGTGGCATCATTCTCGACCGGAAGCTCTATCGCGGCCCGACTGGCACGGCGGGGGAGATCGGATTCATGACGATCGATTTCGAAGGCCCGAGCGTCCATGCGGGCGTGAGGGGCACGATCGAAAGCCTGATCGGCAAGGAGCGGATCGTCGGGCTGGCATGCCGGGAGGGCGCGTCGTCCGGTCTTTCTCCGCGTCTTCTGGAGTTGTGTGACCGTGATGTCGCCGGCCTGTCTCCACGGCATCTCGAAGAGGCGGCCAAAGAGGGTGACCAGTTCGCGCTGCGTGTCTGGCAGCGGATCGGTACCATTCTCGGCGTCGGTCTGGCCAATGTCACGGCGCTGATGGACATCCGGAAGTTCGTGATCGGTGGCGGCATTTCGGCGGCGGGGGAGCTGATTTTCGAGCCTGCCCTGATGCAGCTGCACCGCTCCACTTTGCCTTCGATGCACGACGGACTGGAGATCGTTCCGGCCAGGCTTGGCAACAAAGCCGGGATGTATGGCGCTGCCGCGCTCTGCTTCGGTTCCGGCAAGCCGCTCAGGAGCGATGATTGAGAGGCTAGCGCATTCGTTTGGTGCTCTCTCGCGTCCGCTTGGTTCACTCGCGCAATCGCTTGGGGGGCTCACGCATCTGCTCTTTCCACAGGTTTGCGTGGTGTGTCGTAAAACGCTCACCGCGCCGGAGCAGCAACTTTGTTCAGCATGCCTCACTGATTTCGCCCCTTTTCCCAATCCTCTCGCAGGCGGGCAGGCCGTGATCAGGAGCGTCAATTCCCATTTCGGCCTTGGCGCCATTCCATCCGCCGCCTGGAGCCTCTATCCTTACCGGAGCAACGGCGCCCTGCACGATGCGCTGCACGCCATGAAGTACGAGGGCTTGTTTCCACTCGGGCGTCTGTTCGGCAGGTGGCTCGGCGAGCTTGTCCAATCCGCCGGAGGGCCGGGTGAGGTGGAGGCGATCGTGCCGGTGCCGCTGCATCCACTCAAGCGGATCGAACGAAGCTATAACCAGTCCGAAGCGATTGCTTCCGGCATGGCCGAAGTGCTCGATCTGCCGGTCGTGGAAGATGCTATCGAGCGGAGCGCTTACACCGGATCGCAGACCGGCCTGGGCATTACCGAACGCAGAAAAAACATGGCAGGTGTGTTCCGACCGGTTACTCGCAATTCCCGCCGGATCAGCGGCAGGGTCGTGCTGGTCGACGATGTGCTGACGACCGGAGCTACGATGGTGGCCGCAGCCTCGGCGCTCAAGGAGGCTGGTGTGGACGAAGTGGCGTTTGCGGTCGTGGCCGTTACAGAAGAAAAAGAGTAGCGCTTCATGGATCTGTTTTACGTACTTCCGCATCAGCTCGATCTCGACCGCGGGCGCGCCTCGATCGGTGGAGAGGAGTTTCACCACCTCGCTCGTGTGCTGCGCTGCCGCGAAGGCGACACGGTGCCTGTGACCGACGGCGCGGGGCTTTCAGCAGAGCTGGTGGTCGAGTCAATCGGCAAGAGCGAGCTGCAAGGCTCGATCCGTAACCCGCGCCGTATGCCGCCGCCGGAGACGCGCGTTTCGGTGGCCATGTCGCTTTTGAAGGCACCCCAGCGCTTCGATTTCTTTCTTGAAAAAGCGACCGAGCTGGGCATCGACCGCATCATTCCCATCATCACACAGCGAACGGTTTCAACCCCCGATCTCAAAAAAATTGACCGTAAAGCCGAGCGGTGGCGCAACATCGTGCATTCGGCCGCCCGTCAGAGCCGCCGGTATTTCCTGCCCGAGCTGAGCACGCCGTGCTCGTTTCAGGAGGCCCTTCAGCTTGAAGGCTACGACCTCCGGCTGATTGCCCACGAGTCGGAAGAGGCATTCGGGCCTTTCGAACCGGCCGGGAAGCGCGTGCTGTTTTTCATCGGTCCGGAAGGGGGCTTCACCGAAACCGAAATCTCCGCTGCCGCGCAGTCCGGCGTCAGGCCAGTCTCCTTCGGCGCCTCGGTGCTCAGGGCCGAAACCGCCGGGGTGTTCGCGGTGGCGCTGGTTCGGGCTGCACTTCTTGGCCTGCCCGGTGCCCGGCAGCTCTGAGGTGTTCCTCTATTTTTGCACAATGGCGGCGGCTGTGTACATTGAAGACGATTCCAGATGACCAGAGATGACTTCTGAACCAGTTGCAACGCTATGTCACGGGTGAATACACCGCAATTCAACAAAATCGTCGTCCTAGTGGCGGCATTGTTGATTTCTGCGCTTTTTCTTGCCATGATCCGTCACTTTCTGGTGACCATTCTACTGGCAGGTATCTTCGCCGGCCTGGCTTATCCTCTGTTCAGCCGCTTCCTTTCGCTGTCGGGCGAACGCCGAAGTCTTAGCGCCATCCTGACGCTCACCATTTTTTTCCTGATCGTGTTTATGCCGCTGGTGGCTGTTTTTTCCATCGTGGTGGGACAGGCGATTTCTCTGAGCAAGACGGTCATCCCGCTGGTGCGCGATCAGCTTCAGGATCCCGAAGCTTTGCCGAGTCTTATTTCGGGCCTGCCCTTTTACCATGACATTGAAAAATACAGCGACCTGATTCTTGGGCGAATCGCTGAAGTTCTTGGTAATCTCGGTACGACGGTTATCAGCAGCTTTTCAGCGTTTACCTGGTCGGCACTTTATGATATAGCGCTCTTCATCATCTTCTGGTATACCATGTTCTTTCTGCTCAGAGACGGTCACACGCTCATGGCAAAAATCCAGAACTATCTCCCTCTGGCCGAGAATGATCAGAAGCGTTTGCTCGACCGTTTCGTTTCGGTGACGAGGGCTTCGCTGAAAGGTTCGCTGATCATTGCCGTGACGCAGGGCTCCCTTGCGGGGCTGGCGTTCCATGTTGCGGGTATCGAAAATGCCGTGTTCTGGGGCGCTATCATGGCGATGCTCTCGATTCTGCCGCTCATCGGTTCACCGCTCATCTGGGTGCCCGCGGTGATCATCCAGGCGTTTTCGGGTAACTACGTGGAGGCGATCGGCTTGCTCTTGTTCTGCAGCATTGTGGTCGGGCAGATCGACAATGTGATGCGTCCGATTCTGGTTGGCCGCGATACCAGCATGCACGAGCTGTTCATCTTTTTTGGCACGCTCGGCGGTATCGGCATGTTCGGCCTGCCCGGCTTCATCATCGGGCCGGTCGTGGCGGCCCTCTTTGTGACGGTGTGGGATATTTACGGAGAGACCTTCAGCGAGCCGCTTGTGGAGCGGCATTCAGCCGGTCAGGCGGCTGGCGGTGATGGTTCGACGCCTTAAGATCGCTGAGGGAATTATCGGAAGAATGAATAACAAAAAAGCCGATCCGGTTCTGTCCAGGTCGGCTTTTTTTATGAAGTCCAGCTACTGCGGAAGTTCAATCAGTCAACTCTCACGACCTCTTCGGCAGCGAAGAAGAACGCACCCTCGATGGCTGCGTTCTCGGCAGAGTCGGAGCCGTGGACGATATTTTCGCCCTTGCTGTCGGCGTAGAGCTTGCGGACGGTGCCCTCTGCGGCTTCAGCCGGATCGGTCGCGCCGATCAGCGTGCGGAAGTCTGCGACGGCATTCTCTTTTTCGAGAATCATCGGCACGCACGGGCCGGAGGACATGAACTCGACCAGCTCGCCGTAGAACGGGCGCTCTTTGTGCACGGCATAAAATGCGCCGGCAGTCTCTTTGGTGAGGCGGGTTTTCTTCATGGCCACGATGCGGAAACCGGCGCGTTCGATTTTGTCGGTCACGGCGCCGATGAGCTGCTTGCGCACGCAGTCAGGCTTAAGGATGGTAAGGGTACGTTCCATTGTGGAGGTCTGTATTTTGTATTGCTGAAAGGCGTTTAAAAAACCTGTCGCCCCGCAAGAGCGGGAGCATGGCACGTTGTCAAAGTGCTCTGAAAAGGCTGCCCGCGAAGATACAAAAAAGATTCGGATTCAGGCAACGCGCGTTCTGCTGCCCCGCACCTCAGGACTCGTCGATGCGGGCGAGCAGATCTTTCATGGGCTGGTAGGTGATCGGCAGAAAGTCGCTGTAGGCCAGCAGTACCGTGCCCTGTTCGTCGATCAGCACATAGGCTCGTTGCGACATGCCGAGGAACCCGAGCGCGTCGTAGGCCTTTGCAGCCGAATGGGCCTCGTCGCTCAGCAGCAGGAACGGAAGCTCGTGCTTTTCGGCGAACTGCCTGTGCGACTCCGGGCTGTCGCCGCTGATGCCGATGACCTCGATGCCCCGCTGGGTGAACTGCGTCACATTGTTGCGGTAGTCGCATAGCTGAGCGGTGCAGACCGGAGTGTCGTCCCCAGGGTAGAAAATCAGCAGCACCTTTTTCCCCTTGAATTCCGACAGGGAAACCATCTTTCCTTGAGCGTCCGGCAGCGAAAACTCCGGAGCTTGCTTGCCTTTTTCGATCATAATGTTCTCTCTTTTTCCGTTATGTTTGCGGCGTTTTTCTCATTCATTTTTACAAGAATGCGCCCCACGCGCTTTCCGTTCATTTTGATGACCCTGAACGTGATGCCTTTCCATTCGATTGTGTCGGAAACCGATGGCACCTCCCCGAGACGGGTCATCATGAAGCCGCTCATGGTGTCGTAATTCGGCTCGTTCTGGTCGAAAAAATTGTCGGCATCGAGCCTGAACGCTGAAATGAACTCATCGACCGGCAACATGCCGTCAACGATCCAGGTGCGCTGGCTTCTCTGCACGATCCGCCGGTCGATGATGGCCGGGTCGTCTGCCGGAACGTCGCCGACGATGCTTTCCAGCACGTCGGTCAGCGTGATCGCACCCTGCACCGAGCCGTGTTCGTCGATGATGATGGCCATGTGCGCGCGGTTCTTTTTGAAGATTTCAAGCACCTGGAAAGCCGGTACCGATTCGGGTACGAAAAGCGGCACCTTCATCGAGTTGCGGATGGCGGTTTTGATGCTGCCGTTGCCGGAGAGGCGGAAGTTGACCAGATCGAGCGAGCGAACCACGCCCAGCAGTTCGTCAAGGCTGCCTTCAGCAACCGGAAAGCGCGAGCGCCCGCTGGCTTTGATGCGGGTGATCAGCTCGGCTTCGGGCAGCTCCAGATCGAGCCATTCGATTTCGGTGCGGGGCGTCATGATGGCGCTGGCGCGCTTGTCGCTCATCCGGAAAATCCGCGCGATCATGTCGTACTCCACCGATTCGAACACCCCTTTCTTTGTCCCCTTGCGGATCATGAGCATTACGTCCTCATCGCTGACGGTCGGTTTTTCGGCCGTGTCGATGCCGAGTATTCTGAGGAGCAGTCGTGTCGAAGCTCTGGCCAGAAACACCGCCGGGGCGCTGAGGGTCAAGAGCAGATCCATTGCCCCGGTAACCTTGAGGGCGATGGTTTCGGGATGGCGAAGGGCGATCTTTTTCGGAAGCAGCGAGCCGAACACCAGGCTCAGGTAGCTCAGCGACAGAGTCACCACGGTGAGGGCGATCGGCAGGTGATACGGTGCGGGAAGGGCCGTGCGGGCCAGGAGTGTGGCGAAGGCTTCGGAAAAAAACAGGCCGCCGAGTACGCCCGTCGTGATGCTGATGAGGGTGATGGCGGCTTTCATGGAGGAGAGCAGCTCGCTGGCGTTGTCGAGCAGCTGGAGCACGCGCTGTGCTGCCGGGTAGCCAGCCGCAAGAAGCTCGCGAAGTCGCGCCGGACTGGATGAGATGATGGCGAACTCCGACAACGAAAGGGCTCCGTTGAAAAGGATCAGAAGCAGAATAACGATCGCTTCGGCGCTGTAGGCATTCATTGGTTAACGGTGAAATGATTCTTCCAGTCAATGTTGTGCAACATTGCATCCGGGAGTTGTCATGTCGTAAGAGCAGAACTTTCAACACTATAACCGCTCCTCGTGCCTGAACGTTCAGGCTTCTTTTTTCAGAGTAACGTCCTTTGCGCAAAACCGGTCAGCCGCTTCCTGTAGTGGCTGGTTTTGCGCCGTTATACAAGTCTCATAATCTTTATGACTACCGGCTTGACCGGAGGGTATATTATGTGTAACATCACCATGACAACGAGTGTTTTTCCGTGTTTTTTTCCTTAATACAATTTCTTGCCTTTGCGTTGGAATCGAGACGCGCAGAGGGAGGCAGCTCAAACCATTACCGGCAGGCCCAGCCATGAAACAGCGTCACTTCTTTTTTCGTCTCACTTTGCTGTTTGCGTTCTTTACTCTTTCTCTTGCAGCCTGTGATCAGCAGGAGTCCGAACCCAAACCTTCAGCCCTGTACGAGGAGGCTCAGCGCCTCGAAGGCCGGAAAAACTATTCGGAAGCGCTTGATTACTACAACCGCGGGCTGGCTGCTGATACGCTGAAGGGCTTCCGTGCCGAGGTGCTTGAAACGTTGTGCCGTAAAGGACGGATCGAGTTCCTGACCGGTCGCTACCAGGCGGCGTTCACTACCTGGCAGAGTATTGAAGCCCATGCTGCGGCAGGAAAGCTTAGCGACTCCCTGCGCACGGCCGCTGGGCTGGACACGGCGCAGATGTATGCTGAGCTTGGCCGTTACGGCAAGGCGGCATCGATCATGGAATCTCTCGGCAGTGCCGACCAGTGGCAGCGTTACCAAGCCGCGGTGTACCGGTTCAAGGCTGGTAAGATCGAGGAGGCATCGCAATGGTATCAGAAATTGTCGACGTCCGGCGATCCGGCTGTCAGAATGGCCGCCCTCTCCGGACTGCTCGATTGCGCCCTTGTTGCTCCCGCCTCTGCGCCGGATACGCCGGAGCATTATGCAGCTCAAATTGCTGCCGTATCGGCGCAGGTGATGAGAATGAACGCAACCCCCATGGTGAAAATCCGCTCGTTGCGCATTGCCGCCAAGAGCCTTCTGCAGCTTGAATCGCAGCAGCGGAATGCCAGCTATCTGCTGTTCCGTGCGCTAGCGATCGCTCACGAGAAAGGATTGTCGAGGCTTGTGCCGATTCTTCAATATGAGTCCAATGTGGTCATTGTTCGCAAGCCTGACACCTACCGCAATGTCATCGCGTATTTCGGATCGAAAAACATGCAGTATGCCAAAGCCGCAGCCCTGTGCAAGCTCGGCACCTGCGAAGAGCTGACCCCGGCCGAACGCATCACTGCGCTGCGCAGTGCGCTGACCACCTGCCAGTATTACGGCATTCCGGCTACTGCGACCGGCTATCTGAAGATGGTCAGGGAGGCCACACGCCAGCTCGATGATCTCCTGATTGCCAGCGGCCGCTTTGTCGAACTGTTCGATGTCAGCGGTCAGGAAGATGCTCTTGAAACCCGCTCCCGCATGCAGGCAGCGATTTCCGAATTCCGCCTGCCAGCCGGGCATGAGGCTTTGCAGAACGAAATTATCAGCGTGACGACTGATATTTCGGGGCTGCTCCAGCGAAAGATCGACATGAACAAACAGGGGGAAGGCTTCCGGTATGCGACTCTCATTGACAAGTCGATCACCGAAAAGCAGGGGCGGCTGATCGAGCTGCTTGCCGAAGTCTCGAAGATTGACAGCCATGTGGCTTCGAATCTGCAATCGGAGCCGCTCACCCTGAACACCTTGCGCCAAAGGCTTCAGCCCGACGAGGCGCTGGTCAGGTTTTTTGCCGGGGATTCGAGCACGACGGTAATCATGGTCAGCAACCGGGAAATGCAGATCGAGACATCGCCGGTAACGGCTGACGAACTGAAAGCGCAGTTTGGCGCATTGCAACGACGCGTTCGATCCATCGGAATCAGCAAGGACTCCAGGCTTCTGTCCGATCAGGGGCGCATCTGGTTGACCGATTCGCTGTTAAAAACCATGAGTGTAAGGCTTGCTGCTTACCGCCATCTGATTTTCGTCAGTGAGCAGCCGCAGCCGTTCCATCTGCTTGGTCGCGCTGAACTGCTTGGCCGTGGTCGTCGAATCTCTTATCTGATTTCATCGAACGAAGTGGTCATTTCCAAAGCTTCTGATGGTAAGCAGGAGGCTGTGGCAGGTATCGATTTTTTCAATGCAAACCGGATAGGAGATGCTCAAATCCACAAGCTTTTCCATCCGGGCGATCAGGTGATTCTTTTCTGGAAACCGCTTTCAGATCGTGAAATAGAACGCCTGAAAACAGCTTTTGAAAAAGTCCCAGCCACCAATCGATCAGCCGCTGGTTTTTTGAAGCTGTTTGCTGATGGTGACAATACGGAGAACGGCCAGGCATGGTTCTGGCTCGGTGCTTACGGTGTCGATTAAGCTTGCCGATGCGCGGGATATCGGTATTGATGGTCCCTTTGCTATCTACGAATAACGGGTCTTACAGCGGAAAGTGCTGATGGTAACCGTAGTATTTTTTGCTCTTTCGTTGCTGTAATTGACGGACTTTTTTGAGGTATCTCAATTTCTATCCTTGTGCCAAAGCATTGTTTTTTTTTAAATTAAAAAAAAACAATGCTGAAGTTTTTGTCATTATAACTCCCTCCTACGCCAATGCCGGACGAGAATCCGACTCAAAGCGCGCTTGAGCAGCTTGCCAGGTCACTCCGACAGGCTCGACTTCAGAGGGATCTGTCGGTCGATGACATAGGGCGGCTTGTCAATATTCGAAGCGCTCATATCGAAAAGCTCGAAGCGGGGGATTTTTCATTCCTTCCGCCGCTCTATGTGTACTCCCATCTTCGCAAATATGCCGAAGCTCTTGGCGTTGGCAGCAATGAGGAGCTGGAGCTGTGCCGAAAGGAACTCGGTACGCCAGACACCAGTTTTTCTGCCAAAGCTGTTCCTGCTGATGAGACTCCCGAAAGCAGTAAGCCGCTCAATAGTTCCGGATCGAAACGGACTGTTGTGCTGATTGCCATTGGCACCGCGCTGGTTCTGGCCTCGCTGGCCCTCGTCTTGCTACTGCTTCGCTGACCTTGCCCGGGCGCCTAGCTCATCGCATTTTGCCAGTCCTAGCATGAGGTGTGCCAAATCGCTTTTCTTCCATGTCAGAAAATGAAAATTCCCGATTTTGCTTCACAGAGTTGCTTTCCGGTTAAAATAAGACTAAATTCATCCATTATTTTTCGAGAAAGGGAACCATCGATTTCGGCAGGGTTGTTCAATAGGTATAGTTGCTCAAAAAAGAGTTATGACATCTAGCTTCTGCCGGGGCAATAATTTTTCAGAGCTGCCGTTAATAACCTTATATTTGTCATCCTGCGACAAGTTTCACCGAAATTCAGAAAGCCATGAAGCCAGCAAGACCGATATATTTTGATCATAACGCAACCACGCCACTGCATCCCGAAGTGAAAAAAGAGATGGTGGCCGCCATGGAGATGTTCGGCAACCCGTCGAGCATGCACGCTTTCGGGCGTGAGGCGCGGGCCAACGTCGAGGATGCTCGTCACCGCGTGGCGGCATTCATGGGCGCCGAAGCCGAGGAGATTGTGTTCACCGGCAGCGGCTCGGAGGGCAACAACACTGTCCTTTCGCTGTTCGCGTGTGGCACAAGCCAGTGCTTTCCGGGCATGAAGCCGAAGATCGTGACCAGCCGCATCGAGCATCCCTGTGTTCTGGAAACCTCCGGGTGCCTGGCACATCGCGGTGTCGATGTGAGTTATCTCGACGTTGACGCTTACGGCAAGATCGATCTCGGGCAGCTCGAAGAGTTCCTGAAATCGGGTGGCGTTGGTCTCGTTTCGGTGATGATGGCCAACAACGAGATCGGCACGCTGCAGGATATTCCGGCAATTACCAAGCTCGCTCACCAGTACGGAGCGCTGATGCACACCGACGCCGTACAGGCGTTCGGCAAAATTCCGGTTGACGTGAACGAGCTAGGCGTCGATTTCCTGACCATCTCCGCGCACAAGATTTACGGGCCGAAGGGCATTGGCGCGCTGTACGTGCGCAAGAAGACCCCGTACTGCCCCTTCATCCGGGGTGGGCACCAAGAGAAGGGGCGCCGCGCAGGTACCGAAAACACGCTCGGTATCATGGGCCTGGCGATGGCTGTGGATATGCGCAAGGCCGAGATGGAGGCCGAAGCCGAACGGCTGCTCGGGTTCCGCGAGATGCTGCGCAAGGGCATTTCGGAGCGCATCGAAGACGCACAGTTCAACGGCCATCCGACCGACTCGATGCCAAACACGCTCAACGTGTCGTTCCCCGGCGCGGAGGGCGAGTCCATATTACTTTATCTCGACCTTGCCGGTATCGCGGTCTCGACCGGGTCGGCCTGCGCGTCCGGCTCGCTCGATCCGTCGCACGTGCTTCTGGCCACGGGCGTCGATGCCGAGAGGGCGCACGGCTCCATCCGCATCAGCATGGGGCGCTCGACCACCGTTGAAGAGGTCGAATACATGCTCGACGTTCTGCCGGGCGTCATCGAACGAATCAGAAACATGTCAACAGCTTATATCTAATAAAGGAGGCGCTCATGCTGCAATCAGGTGAATGGGCATATACGGAAAAGCTCAAGGAGCATTTCGAAAGTCCGAAAAATATTCTTCAGGGTAACGACACCAGTGAGTTCGACGGTGTCGGCATGGAGGGCAACCTCCAGTGCGGCGACCAGATGATGGTGGTCATCAAGGTCGATAAGGAGACTGAAAAGATCAACGACTGCCAGTGGAAAACCTACGGCTGTGCCAGCGCCATTGCCAGCACCTCCGTGCTGTCCGAAATGGTCAAGGGCATGACCCTCGAAGAGGCGTTCGCCGTGTCGCCGAAGGATGTGACCAAGGAGCTCGGTGGTCTGCCGGAGAACAAGATCCACTGCTCGGTGCTTGGCGACAAGGCGTTGCGTGCGGCGATCAACGACTACTATACGCGCAATGGCATGGAGGATCGCGTTAAAAAGGAGCAGGCCAAGACCATCTGCCAGTGCATGAGCATCACCGACCACGACATCGAAGAGGCGGTGCTCGAAGGCGCTCGCAGCTACTACGAGCTTCAGGAGCACACCAAGCTCGGCACCGTGTGCGGGCAGTGCAAGGATGAGGCCGAAGCCGAAATGCAGAAATTCATCCACCTGCACTTCGGAGCCTGACAGATTCTGTCGGAATCAGCTTCGATTTTCAGTTCCTTTGACGGAGGGCGTGCTTCGTGATGCACCCGGTTTTCCGGGCAATTCACGAGGCGCGCCTCTTCCCGTTATAGTCATCTACCCTTTGATCAACGAGTGAAGAACATGTCACCAACCTTTTTCATCCACACCTTTGGTTGCCAGATGAACATGGCCGACACGGAGATCGTCACGGCGATTCTGACGGAGGGCGGTTTTGCGCCGGCTGAGGATGAAGGCTCGGCGGACATGGTGCTGCTCAACACCTGCGCCGTGCGGGCCAACGCGGTCGATCGCGCAGGGAACGTGCTCAGCCATCTCAAGGGAATGAAGCGACGGCGCAAAGGTCTCGTCGTCGGCCTTCTCGGCTGCGTGCCGCAGTACGAGCGCGAGCAGCTTTTCGGTGACTTTCCGTTCGTGGATTTCATCGTTGGGCCCGACAACTACCGCGACCTGTGCGGCATCGTCCGCAGAGTGCGTGAGGGAGAGCAGCGTCGAGCGTTCATCGACTACGACCAGCAAGAGACCTACGCGGGCATCGATCCGATTCGCGCCAACCGCATCAGCACTTTTTTGCCGGTGATGCGCGGCTGCAACAACCACTGTGCCTTCTGCGTTGTGCCGGTGACGCGCGGGCGCGAGCGCAGCGTGGCGTTCGACCGGGTCATCGCCGAGGTGAGCGGGCTGGAACAAGCGGGCTACCGCGAAGTGACGCTGCTCGGCCAGAACGTCAACTCGTGGCGGGACGCAGGCAAGGAGCTCGACTTCGCTGGATTGCTTGAAGGGGTGAGCCACGCCGCACCGTCGATGCGCATCCGTTTCACCACCTCGCACCCCAAGGACATCTCCGAATCGCTCGTGCGGGTGATCGGTGAGCGGCCGAACCTCTGCAACCACATCCACCTGCCGGTGCAGTCCGGCTCGTCGCGGATGCTCGATCTGATGAAGCGCGGTCACACCCGCGAGGAGTATCTCGACAAGATCGCCATGATCCGAGAGCTTGTGCCTGGCGTGGCCATCACCACCGACCTGATCGCCGGATTCTGCACCGAGACAGAGGTGGATCACCGCGAGACTCTTTCGCTGATGGATGCGGTCGGTTACGATACGGCGTTCATGTTCTACTACTCGGTGCGTCCGGGTACCTGGGCGGCGCGGAATCTCCCCGACGACGTGCCTGAAGCGGTCAAGAAGGCGCGGCTTCAGGAGATCATCGATTTGCAGACCGCGATGTCTCGTGAGCTTTACCAGCGGGAGATCGGCAAGGTGGTCGAGGTGCTTGCCGAAGCCGAAAGCAAGCGCTCCGCATCGCAACTCATGGGGCGCACCAGCGAAAACCGGGCCGTGGTGTTCAGCCGGGAACATTTCATGCCGGGTGATCTGGTGCCAGTCAGAATTACTGCGGCGACATCGGCCACGCTCTCCGGCGAGGCTCTTGCCCAACCTTCCAATCCCTGAAATCGTCAAAGCAGGGTAGTTTCCAGCATCGGTTGATGACCTTGAGGTTGCATTGTATCGGGCGGCATCCATAATTGTTCCCGATATGATGTTTTTATTATAAAAGGGATTCGTAAATTCACCTTACAATTCCGGATACCTCCCGCCATGTCTCAGAGAACGGCGAGAACCGGTTCATGCAGTTATTTTTAACCGGCAGGCAGCCGTTTTCCATAGATCACCAATCATGTCAGTCGAAAGCCGAGGATTTGTCGATAAAGTAAAAGCTCATCTCGAACTTCTTGATCCGGTCACCTGGATCAGCGTGTTCCCTTGTCTTGCCGGTGGGGTTATGGCTTCAGGATCCATGCAGCCGACCGTCCACGACTACCTCCTGCTTGCAGCGCTCTTTTTTCTTTACGGACCTCTTG
>Ga0272443_10004039_pt1 | contig 16504 bp, 13 predicted proteins | sample SSMAcet12_FD_193581 | JGI IMG/M metagenome (GOLD analysis project Ga0272443, IMG submission 193581) | Marine sediment archaeal communities from Little Sippewissett salt marsh, Falmouth, MA, United States - SSM-Acet-12 | ecosystem: Environmental > Aquatic > Marine > Wetlands > Sediment ... | reverse complement strand
CGAATGCTCCGTTACTGGTACATCTTTTTGCCATTTCTCTAAATCGATCATTTCCAATATCAAGGTCTTGTAATGTTACTGGCAAGGAAGACAAGGGGTCAAATCTTTATTATTGACAGAAAATTATAAATAGGGAATATATTACTTCGTTTGAAGTTAATTTTTAGAGAAAAAGAAGAAGACTCTATAATTGAAAAATAACACCCTGGATAACTTGATAATAGCATAATCTCATCAATCAGTATAGTCAAAAAACTTTCTTTATGCCAGAATAAATGCATATGGCCAGAGGAACATTTGTGGCTTTTGGGGTTTGTCTGAGGTAACTCGATTTAAAATGTCAAATGTTCCTTTGTCTCCTGTGCTTGTCTAAACATAAGGGGAAGATGATTATATTTATGCTTATTAAGATGTAAAACTTTTTTTGACATTGTAGTCAATTCATACTACAATTGTAGTCATAAAGGACTATAATTATGGACATATTTTCAATTAAAAAATCAAAATTAAGAGAAGACCTTTTAGCTTTATATTTCACTAATCCTGATAAGAAATATTATCTAAGGGAATTGGAGAGAATATTAAATCATTCTGTTGCAAATATCCGTCGTGAATTAATCAGATTGGAAATTGCAGGACTTTTTTTGAGTGAAAACAAGGGTAACCAGGTTTACTATTATCTAAATAAATCATATCCTCTTTTTGATGAATTAAAAAGCATTATCTTTAAAACTTCCGGTGTCCCCAAACTACTTCACGATATCTTGATAAATTTTACAAACATAACCCATGCTTTCATTTACGGTTCCTTTGCCAAAGAAGAGCAAAGAGAAGATAGTGATATAGATTTACTGATTATTGGAAAGATTAATGAAGATGAACTAATAGATAAACTAAACATATTAGAGAAAAAATTACAAAGAGAAATCAATTATACTCTCTATAGCAGAGAAGAGTTTAAAAGAAAGATAGAGAAGAGAAACACTTTTATTATTGATATTATTGAAAGCAAGAAAATATTTTTGTTAGGAAATAAAAATGAGTTATGAAGCAAGAATAAAGATAATGCTAAATCAAGGATTGATCAAAAAACAAAAAGTAGGGTTACTACAAATTGAAGCCCTTTTATCCAGAGCTAAGAAAGATATTCTGGTTGTTACCTCTAATTTAGAAATAGTTGAAGAGGTAACCTATAATTATGCTTATCTGGCTATGTTAAGATGTGGTAGGGCAATTGTATTTCTAAAAGGATACCGTTCTATCGATGGTCAGCAACATAAAACAATTATAGAATTGTCAGGTGAGATACTAGGAAAAGGATTTAAAAATTTAATTAAAAAATTTGATCGGATGCGTAGAAAGAGAAATCAATTTACCTATGATCCTTTTTTACCTGTATCAGAAGTTGAAGCAAATACTGCTTTAAAAACAGCAGGAGAATTTGTGGACAAGGCAATCGAGAGACTTAAAAAAGAGAATCCACAATTAAGATTAGATTTTGACTGATAGACAGTTAAAAGAAAAAAGAAAATCTAGGGGTCATGTCTTCACATTTATAAAAACACAGGGACGGCAGACTGTGTGAAAAATCACCTTTTCCTTGCCTAACAGCAACTAAAATGGTATAATAAAAGCATTAATAATAATACAAAAGAAAGCTAAAGGTAAATACCATCTCCTATATTCAAGGTGAAAATAGAAACCAGAGCATCCTCTTTCCACAAAGCCTGGAGGAATATATCACAAAAGACAATCCGGTACGCATTATCCATGAATATGTGACCCAGCTAGATGGAAAACAAGGGGGTCAAATCTTTATTATTGACAGTTAATTATAAATAGGGGATATATTTCTTCGTTTGAAGCTAATTTTTAGAGAAAAAGAATAAGACTCTATAATTGAAAAATAACATTTCAACTATAGAATAATCTGATTAATCAGGATAGTCAAAAAACTTTCTTTATGCCGGAATAAGTACATATGGCCAAGGAGTATTTGTGGTTTGAGGATTTTTACACATGTGACTAATTAGAGTTCAATGATGTTAACAATGCTACTGATTTTTGTTTTATGGTTTGATAAAGGAAACGGTTTTCTGTTTGAACTAAAATAAATATTTTCCATGCTATAATGATGGTATGTAAGATAGAAAGATGTTATGGGTAATGAAAAATAAAACAGCTACTAATGATGCTTTAAGATGGAATTTTTCAATGGGGCTTATCCATGGTATTTTTTATACTGCAGGAGAAGCTTTTTTTAATGCCGATACTATAATACCGATTTTTCTGAATTATTTTACGAATTCTAAAACCCTCATTGGATTATCTTCTACCTTGATTGGTCGATTAGGAGGAATCGCATCTGTCTTTCCTCAGCTAATTGTAGCTAACAGGATGGAAACAAAGGCTCGCAAAAAACCACTTTTGCAGTTTGCTATTACTATTCGTGCCTTAAGCTGGGGTATGTTGGCATTGGCCACTTATCTTTTTAACAAAAGTTATCCTAACTTAACCATTTTTTTTCTTTTTTTTACTCTCGTTTTGCATACAGTTATGGGTGGTATTGCAGTAGTTCCTTTTTATGATATTTGGGGAAAATCGTTACCATCTAATTTAAGAGGTAGATTTTTTGGGCATCGGCAACTCTGGGGTGGTCTTTTGGCAATTTTTTCGGGCTTAATTGCCAAAATGATATTAGATAATGAAATGCTTTATTTCCCCTTAAACTTTGTAATACTTTTCTCGCTAGCTTTTATTTTTTTAAGTATTTCTTATATTGCACTGGGATCAGTGAAAGAACCTGTTGAAGAAGTCTATGATAGGAGGTTGCCTTTTAAGAATTTTTTACATAAGGCTTCGAATATAATTCAGAAAAATTCAAATTACCGAAAATTTATTATTGTCGAGATAACTGGTGGTGCTGGAGCCATGGCTTTGCCATTTTATATTCTATATTTAAGAGAAGATCTAGGAATGGAATTGGGCATGGTAGGCATTCTTCTTTCTGCTCAAATGTTTGGAAGTGTCATTTCTAATATATTATGGGCACATTTGTCTGATTTTGTTGGCAATAAGAGAGTAATCCAGATAAGTACCTTTATTGGTTTATTTGTACCAATAGTTGCCTTAATATCTGCATTTCTAAAAAATAATCTAATTTATGTTGTTTTATTTGTTTTAATAGGTTTTTTTGTTTCAGGGAGGACAATAGGAAAAGATAACTATCTGCTGGATATATCCCCTGCAAGGGAAAGACCAAAATTCATAAGTTTAACAGGAACTCTATTATTTCCAGTTTCTATTTTCCCTTTACTAGGAGGATTTATTGTTCAATATATTTCTTATCAAATATTATTTTTTACAACTTTAATTATAATTTTTACTGGGTTTATTCTAAGTTTTGGTTTAAATAATCCTATTCGAGAGTCTTAAATTTTTTCAGCAGTTTCCGGAATTCTCTTTCAAATTCCTTTAGTTGCCGTACCTCATTAAAAAAATAATGGGGTTAGATACTGTCTCAAAAGTCAACCCCAATTTTCCTATATAAAACATAAAACATAGGGACGGTTCTCTGTTTGACAATACCCCACTAACCCTCTAAACTAACAGTGAGGTATTGCGATGCCAAGGGTAGCCAGAATAAAAAATAAAAGTCAAATCTATCACATCATGATACGCGGTATTAATCAGCAGAATATCTTTTCTACTGATAAAGATCATGAAAAATTTATAGCCATTCTCGCAAAATATCAACGCTCCAGGGTAGTTGGTATTTTCCCCAATCAAGAATCCTACCTGCGCTATATCTGCCTGCGTCTGATGGAAATTGACGAAGAAGGGCAGACCGGCAGAAGGTATATGAAGATAAATAAAGAGGATCAATTCTCACAGGAAGATGATCCTCTCTTAGAAGAAATAAAACAAATGAAAGAAAGAGTCAATACTCTGGAGGTATTGGTGGCTATTTAATTTTACAGAAAAATTAGGATTGACTCATGAAAATGATATAATAAATAATATATATTTATCTCTTAAATCTTATAAATATTTGAGGTAAAAATAAATGGATATTTTAGAATTATTACAAAATCTATCCGGTAACAGTTCAGCTCTTAAGCAATTGAATAAAAAAATAGATGCTGAACCAGCTAAAGTAGAAAAGGCTGTACAGATCAGCATTCCCATGCTCATGGAAGCATTAAATCGCAATACAAATAATCCCCAGGGATCGCAATCTTTGGCAAAAGCCCTGGAACAACATCAAGATGATAATGTTAATAACCTGGAAAATTTTTTACAGAATGTTGATACAGAGGATGGCTCAAAAATATTGCAGCATATTTTTTCCAATAAGAATCAGGCAGTGCAAAACAATCTTTCTAAAACAACTGGTTTAAAACAAGATCAAGTAGGCTCCATTTTAGCTAGCCTTGCGCCAATGTTATTGGGATTTTTAGGAAATCAGAAAAAAGCCCAGAACCTGGATGCTAATGGCATATCAAAACTGACATCATCACTATCTCAAAACTTACAAAGCAGCAGTGGAGGAAGCTTGTTTTCTTTGGCAACAAAACTGTTGGATAGCAATAAGGATGGTAGTATCATTGATGATATTTTAAATATGTTTGGAAAAGTAAAAAAAGGTAAGTTATAATAAAATAAAAAAATAAGGAAAAGAAAATGGATAAGAATATTTCTTTATATGAAAAGTTAGGTTTATTTTATATTGGTAAAGAAGTAGACCCAAAATCATTCCAGTCAACTGACAACCCTTTTCTCTATAAATCTAAGGATTTTACTACTCATGCAGCCATTATTGGTATGACAGGAAGTGGGAAAACCGGTTTGGGGATTTCAATAATTGAAGAAGCTGCAATTGATAAGATACCCTCCATTATTATTGACCCTAAAGGGGATATGGGAAACCTGCTCCTTGCATTTCCCGATTTAAGACCGGAAGACTTTAAAAAATGGATAGATCCTGCAGAAGCAGAAAACAAAGGCATAGATCCCGATATCTATGCTGAAAATATCTCTAAAAGTTGGGAAAATGGATTAAAAAGTGATTCTCAGGGAAAAGACCGAATTGCTCTTTATAAAAATAGTGTTGATTTTTCTATTTATACTCCAGGAAGCTCAGCAGGTATCCCCTTGTCTGTTTTAAATAGTTTTGATGTTCCTTCACAGGATGTCCTGGATGACCCTGATACTTTTTCATCTATAATAAATTCTACTGTGATGGGACTACTTTCACTCGTTAATATCAACGCAGATGTGCTAACCAGCAAAGAATATATTCTACTGGCAGCAATTTTTTCACATTTTTGGAAAAGTAAAATAAGTTTGTCATTAGAAGAACTGATAGGTCATATTACAAACCCTCCATTTGAAAAAATCGGGGTTTTAAGCATAAACAATTTTTACCAACAGAAAGAAAGATTTGAGCTTGCCATGCTTCTAAATAACATCCTTTCCAGTCCCGGATTTTCTATGTGGCTAGAGGGAGAAAGATTGGATATCCAAAATTTGTTATATACCAAAGAGGGCAATCCAAAAGTGAGCATTCTTTCTATTGCTCATCTGGATAATAATCAGAGAATGTTTTTTGTTACCTTATTTTTAAACAAATACATCAGCTGGATGAGACAACAAAGAGGAATGACCGCATTGAGAAGCCTGCTATACATGGATGAGATTTTTGGTTTTTTCCCCGCAACTTCGAGTCCTCCTTCTAAAAAACCAATGTTGCTTTTATTGAAACAGGCAAGGGCATTTGGCGTAGGTATAGTTTTAGCAACTCAGAACCCTATTGATATTGATTATAAAGGGCTTTCCAATATTGGAAGTTGGTTTTTAGGAAGACTTCAGACCAGACAGGACAGAGACAGGGTAATAGATGGCTTGATTAAAAACACTGAAAATTCTCTGGACAAAAGTGCAGTTGAATCATTGCTTGCAAATATGAAAAAAAGGACTTTTTTGTTAAAAAGCGCACATCTTGACCATGTACCTCTTTTAGAGACAAGATGGGTTTTATCTTATTTAAGAGGCCCTCTTTCCAGTATTGAGATAAGTGAATTAATGAAAGATAAGAAGAAAATCTTAAGTGGTAGCGACCAAAAAGAAGAACAGATTCCTTTTGCACAGGAAACAAAATATTCAGAAACAACTAATATCATACCCCTTGTTTCAGACAAAGTAAAACAATATTTTTTAAATAACCCGCCATTCGCTGACGAAGTAGCTTATGAACCAAAGATAGTATTGAATGGAAAAGTGAGATTCTATAATCAATCTAAAAGGGTTGATCAAAAAGAAGAAATTTCTCTTAAGTTGCCTGTTTATAAAGATATGACAGAAATTGATTTAAGAAATACATTGCCAAATGATGATAATATCAGCAGTTATGATTTTAAGCCTGTTGAAAAAGCAAAGTTTTCTCTATTGCCACCCTTTTTGGAAAGACTCAAAGATACCAAAGCAATTGAAAGTAAATTTAAAAACTATTTATATGATACCAAGAGAGTTGAGCTATATACCTGCAAGAAATTTAAGCTTTTATCCAGACCGGAGGAAAATTTGTCTGAATTTACAACCCAGTTATCAGAGGTGTTAAGAGAAGAAAAAAATAAAGAAGTTGAAAAGTTAAAAGAAAAATACACCAAAAAAGAGGAAAAATTAGAGAGAGATAACATAAAATTATTAGAAAAATTAGAGAAGGAAGAAGCTCAAGTTAAAACAGTGACTACCCAGAGCGCCTTATCTTTGGGTTCGAGTGTGCTTGGAGTATTGCTTGGAAGAACAAAAATCGGAACATTGGGTACCAGTGTTACTGGTTTAAATAAAGCCAGTAGAGTTCTAAAAGAAAAAAAGGATGTTGAACTGGTTAAGAAGAAGATTGAAAAACTTAGAGAAGATTTTAGCGGTTTAGAAGAAGAATTAAAAGAAAATATTGAAGAAATTTCAGAAAAATTTGATATTGAAAATTATGAAATTGAAACAATAAGCATAAAACCTAAAAAAAGCGATATCTTTGCTATAAAAGTTGCCCTTTTATGGGAATCCAGATAGTTTAATTACAATAGCCTATATAAATATGAGGGAATTATTTTTTATTTTAGAGAAATACATGGAGTCAGGTCTTCACATTTGCTATTCAAACTGCAATACCCTAAAATAATACTATGGCCAGACCTTTAAGAATTAATTACGAAAACGCTGTCTATCACATCATCACCAGGGGTAACAGAAAAGAGAAGATCTTTTATTCTGATGAGGATAAGAGACTCTTCCAAAAGAAGATAAATAAAACATTCCAAAAATATTCACTTATCTGTAATGCCTACTGTCTGATGGATAATCATTATTATCTCTTTTTAAAAACACCCAAGGCAAATTTAAATAAACCCATGCATGATCTTAATGCCAGTTATGCCAATTATTTTTCTGCCAAGTACCGGCTTTCTGGACCCTTATTCCAGGGCCATTATAAATCTATCTTAGTTGATCAGGACTAATATTCCTTTGTCTTATCCGCCTATATTCACCTGAACCATTACTGGGCACAAGTCAAAGACTGGTAAAGTTATCCAGTCAGCAGTCTTTTAGACTACTTAAGCAAAATTGATCCACTGATAGAGAATCTGGATAGCCAATTCATTCTGCAGCAGTTTCATCCTCAACTAACCCATGCCCGTAGATTGTACCTGCAATACCTGAATGATAATCTTGACCTGAAATATCCCAAAGAAGAAATAAGATATTCCATAGCCTTAGGTTCTGAAGCCTTCCTCAAGAAAATAGAGCAACACATCTCTTCTTATGGAAGAAATAGAGAAATCCAGGTAACGCATTTAGTCTCCCAGTCTTCTCCCCAAAATATAGTTGACCACATAAGTCAAACTTTTCAGATATCTCAAGAAGAAGTTTTTCTTAAGAAAAGAGGTAACATATATAGACTATTAGCCCTTTATCTGATCAAAAATAATACTGCATTATCCCTAAAAGAAATAGGAAAGATATTTTCCATGGATTACACAGCCGTATCTCAGTCAGCCAGACGCTTTGAAGAGAGAATATCGAAAGATAAGAAGTTAAAAAAGCAAGTGGAAGCTATTTTAAGAAACCTAAAGACAGAAATGTCAAATGTGAAGACCTGACTCCTATTAATGCTCTTTCCTACAGAAATTCTAATTATAGATATAAATAATTTTAAAATACAAGATTGACAATTAATCAGTTATATGATATCTTATAACTAACATATATGATATCATATATGTTAGTTATAAGATTTTTATCTAAATAGGATTTATAAAAATGTCAGAAAATAGGTTATCGGAAGATATTCCCCAAAAAATAATTAAATTTATCGATAAGAAATTGGAAAAAGAGTTAATAGATCCCAAAACATATTACTTCAAAGAAGGAGAATTTGCTTCTGCACTGAAAGTTAGCCGTTCAACGATTAGAGAAGCAGTAAGGTCTCTGGAAGTAAGAGGTTATGTAGAAAGAGTACATGGCAAAGGCGTCAGAGCTATTAATAATAGTATTCAAGTTGCCTCAAATTCACTTAATGATATGATAATGCGAAATAGTAGAAGTTTTGATGACATGATTGAAGTTAGAAGAATCATTGAGGTAAAGGCTGCGGGGATTGCTGCAGGGCGGAGAAGTGAAAAGCATCTTACTAGAATGAAAAAATGTATTGAAATAATGAAGGACAAAACTGTTTCTTACCAGGATTATCTTGATGCAGACTTTTCTTTTCATAATGCTATCTGTTCTGCTACCAAGAATAATATTTTGATTGCCTTGGTAGGTGCATATGAATTTGTTTTAAAAGAAGCTATTCTATTATCTACTGATCCTGAATATAGACCAGAATTAACAGAAAATTATCACCAAAAGGTTTATCAGTTTATTTTAAAGAAAGATTCAGCTGGAGCAGAAGCAGCAATGAAATATCACTTAGATGCTACAAAAGAGAATATGAAAATACTTCATAAATCTAGGGTGGCTAATTGGTAATTAATTAATAATTTCAACATTCTATTTATGCTGATCAAAATGAGATCAAAATTTATTAATGTGAAAAACATTGATAAAAAATAATATTTTATGGAGGATATTGTAATGAAAAGAGTTGTTGTATGTTTACTTGTCTTATCTTTGCTAGCAATTATTACTACTAGTGCTATGGCAGATATAGCTAGTGAAGGTAAAAAAGTTGAAGATTTAGTCATTGGGATCTCGATGGCAACCATGCAAGAAGAGAGATGGGAAAAGGACCAGGAAATCATAGTAGAGGAGCTGAAATCATTAGGCGTGAAAGAAAAAAATATATTAGTTCAATCTGCCGAAGGTGATGAAATGAAACAGCTCAGTCAATGTGAAAATCTTATCACGCAAGGTATAGATGCATTGATCGTCATTCCTCAAAACGCAGATGTTCTTTCTCCTATGGTCAGATCGGCCCACGAGACGGGTACCTATGTGTTAACCGTATGGCGGAACATAAATAATGCCGACGTTGACCTGAATATGTGTCCCGACACATTTAGGATTGGCGTGATTCAAGCCGAGGCTTTACTCGAAGAATGTGATGAAGGTAATTGGGTATTAATTGGTGGCGCTCCCACAGATCCAAGCTCAACCCGTATTAGAGAAGGAAAACTTTCAGTGCTCCAACCCTATATAGACAGCGGTGATATTAAAATAGTACTTGCTCAATATGCTGATTATTGGAAACCCTCAGAAGCACTTCGTTATACTGAACAGGCATTAACAGCAAATAATAATGATATTCAGGTTGTGAGTACTACCAATGACGGTTGTGCCGGTGCTGCAATTGAAGCCCTTGAAGAACAAGGCTTAGCCGGGAAAGTTCCTGTTTCTGGAATGGATTGTAATCTTTCTGCGTGTCGTAGAATGATAGAAGGTACTCAAACTATGTCGATTTATATGAGCCAATTACCTGCTGATCAAGGCATTGCCAGAGCAGCGGTTGCGATGTCTTTAGGTAACGATGTTGAAGAAGCCTTAGGTCGCGAAATCGTTATTAATAAAAGCGGCGAATTTGAATTACCCACGGTTATTCTGGGTGATGAAGAATCATTATGTTCAATTAATGAGAGCAACATGGAAAGAATTGTAATGGAGGGTTGGCAAAAAGTTGAAGAAATATATGCCAATGTTCCTAGAGAAGAATGGCCAGAATGGACTGAAAAATATGTAGATTAATTAATCTTTATGGATTAAGAAAGACATATTTGCAATCAGGGAGGTAAGGTAATTACCTCCCTGAAGTGTTTTGGATGAAAGTTGATATTAATAAATGAAGTTATACTTATGAGAATAAAAAAACAGTTGTGCTATTCAATTGATACACGGCGAGATTGTTTTTTGCTGACAGTGAAACAAATATGATATTCATTTCTAAATTTACGTTAACAAATGAGGATGATTTTTAAAATATAAAAATAATTAGGCTTTAAGAAAAATACTGTTATTAATAGTAAATTAAATACAATTTATGCTTTAGTAATTAGAGATTATGTTTGTCATCCGAGTTCCTTTCTTATTATGCAAGGATGAAGATAGTTAGGAGGAAAAATAGTTTGGCAGAGATGATTCTTGAAATGCGAGAAATAACTAAGCAATTTCCGGGCGTGAAAGCCCTGGATAATGTGACATTACAAGTAGAAAAAGGTGAGATACATGCATTAGTGGGTGAAAATGGTGCAGGAAAATCTACTTTGGTTAAAGTTTTAAGTGGTTTCTATCCTCATAAATCCTATAATGGACAGGTCTTCATTAAAGGTAAAGAAATGAAATTTATTAACACTCGGAATTCTGAAGAAGCAGGAATCGCAATCATTTATCAAGAACTGGAATTAATTGAAGAATTAAGTATTGCTGAAAACATATTTTTGGGTAATTTACACAATAATCATGGCATTGTTAAATGGGATGAAGTGTATTATAAAGCCGGTGAATTATTAAAAGAGTTCGAGCTTGAAGTTGATTTGAGTAAAAAAATTAAAGATATTGGAATTGGTCAGCAGCAACTAGTAGAAATCGTTAAAGCACTCTCTTTAAATGCAGATATATTAATACTCGATGAACCTACAGCAGCATTAACTGAATCAGAGATTTCCTTACTAATGAAAATATTGAGCCAATTGAAAAATAGAGGTGTTACCTGCATTTTAATTTCACATAAATTAAATGAAGTTTTCGAGATAGCTGATAGGGTAACAGTTCTTCGTGATGGTGCTTCGATAGGTACCCAGATTGTAAAAGATGTGAACGAAGGTCAAATTATCAAGATGATGGTAGGGAGAGAGTTAACAAACCGTTATCCAAAAAAGGAATGTAAAATTGGCAAAATTGTATTTGAGGTCAAAAATTTTACGAAGTACATTTTAGGTGACAGGTCAAAAAAATTAGTGAGTAATATCAATTTTAGTATACGTATGGGTGAAATTGTTGGGATTTCAGGATTAATGGGTTCTGGAAGAACTGAGTTATTAATGAGTTTGTTTGGTTTTTTGAAAGGTGATATAGAGGGAACGATTTGGTTAGAAGGAAAAGAAATCAAAATATCCAATCCGAAGGATGCCATAAATTATGGATTGGGAATTGTATCAGAAGATAGAAAAAAATATGGACTTATCCATATTGATAACGTGGTTAAAAATACAACTTTAGCCAGTCTTGAAAAAGTTAGCAATTATGGTCTTATCAATGGCGATCAAGAAATTCATGAAACAAATCAGTATGTTAGAAATCTTGGGATAAAAACACCAACGGTTGAAAGCATAATTGATACTTTAAGTGGTGGTAATCAGCAAAAAGTTTTACTTGCAAGATGTTTGATGACAAAACCCAAGGTATTATTCTTGGATGAACCAACACGGGGGATTGATGTTGGTGCAAAATATGAAATATATACCCTGATGAATCAACTGGCAGCACGTGGGGCAGCTATTATTATGGTATCTTCTGAAATGCCAGAGATCATAGGTATGAGTGACCGAATTTTAGTTATGCACGAAGGAAAAATTGCAGGTAAATTTAGCAAAGACGAAGTAACACAGGAAAAAATTATGATTAAAGCAGCTGGAGGGAGTAAAAATGAAGCTTAACTTGAGAAACAATATAAGTGCTTATGTTATGCTTTTTTCGCTCTTTTTAATAGGCATAATATTTAGTATCTTGACAGAGGGAACTTTCTATAGTGCCCGCAATATTTCTATGCTAGCAAGGCAAACAACGATTGTCGGTATTCTTGCTATTGGAATGTTGTTTGTTATTGTTGCAGGACAAATAGATCTTTCGGTGGGTTCAATCGTTGGATTATGTGGCACCATTGCTGCAGCTCTACAAGTTTGGAACAACTGGGGTACAATACCTACTATCATCGTTACTATCTTTTTCGGAATGCTTTGTGGTATATGGAATGGTTATTGGGTATCATATCGTAAAGTTCCTTCTTTTATTGTCACGCTTGCAGGTTTATTAATCTTTAAGGGGGTAAATCTTGGTATTTCAAAAGGAAAATCTATTGCGCCCCTCAAACGGAATTTTAGTGCACTTGGGCAGTCATATACACCTGCAACAATAGGTTGGATATTAAGTGCATTTGCTGTCTTTGCGGTCATTCTATTATTCATCAATAGAAGAAATTCTAAAATTAAATATAATTTTGAAGTTAAACCTTTATATATTGATATTTTGAAGATTGTTTTAATCAGTGGTGTCATTTTGCTTGCGGTCGGAGTTTTGAATAATTATCAAGGTATTCCTATTCCTGTTCTAATCATGTTATTCATTGCAATTATTTTTGCCTTTATCGCAAAAAACACGGTTTTTGGTAGAAGTGTTTACTCGATAGGTGGAAACGAGGAGGCTTCTGCTCTAGCTGGAATTAATACTAAGAGAATAACGCTACTTGTATTTATAATAAGCTCTGGTCTTGCTGCTATTTCAGGGATATTATTATCAGCCAGGCTAGATGCTGCTACACCGGCAGCGGGAACTTCTATGGAACTTGATGCCATTGCCGCTTGTGTTATTGGTGGTGCAAGTTTTACCGGTGGAATTGGAAGAATTCCGGGAGTTATTATCGGGGCTTTGGTAATGGCAAGTCTTGATAATGGAATGAGCTTAATCAATTTAGAAAATTATTGGCAGCTTATTGTAAAAGGTATCATTCTTATATTGGCAGTGTGGGTTGATACCATGTCAAAAAATGAATCTACTGTTTAATAAGTTATCCCTTACTATGGTGATTTTAACATGGAAAGAAATGGAGAATAAAAAATGAAGATAAAAAGGGTAGAAGCTTTTGTTGTAAGCCAAACATTTAATAATGGAGACAAATTTGCTTTTTCACAGGCTTGGTATGATAAACGTACAATCATGATTCTAAAAATAACAACAGATAATGATATTGAAGGGTGGGGAGAGGCATTTGGGCCAGCTTTTATCAACAAGACCATTATTGATGATTATATGGCTGATATGGTTATAGGTAAAGATCCTTTTGATTCAGAAGTGATTTGGGAAAAATTATACAACAAGTTTAGAGATCATTGTCAGAAAGGAAATGCAATTGAAGCGATAAGTGCAATTGATATCGCGCTTTGGGATATAAAAGGAAAGGCATTAAATTTACCTGTTTACAAACTTTTAGGTGGAACTCCGAGAGCAAGTATTAAACCCTATGCAACTGGTTTATACCGGAAGAAAATTCCAACTGATGTTAAGGATTTAGTTCAAGAGGCACAGGAATATGTTCAACAAGGTTTTAAAGCAATAAAAATAAAGATAGGATTTGGAATTGAAGATGATATTAATACTGTATATCAGATTCGAAAAGCCCTTGGGGACGATATTCAGTTAATGGTAGATGCTAATCATGCCTATAACGCTTCAGATGCAATTCGTCTAAGCAGAAAGATTGAAGAATACAATATAGGATGGTTTGAAGAACCAGTTCCTCCAGAAGATATTGAAGGTTATATTGAAGTTAAGGGTAAGACGAATATACCGATTTCAGGTGGAGAAGCAGAATTTTGTCGTTATGGATTTAATTATTTGCTTAAAAATCGTGCAGTTGATATTGTGCAGCCTGACTGTTGTGTGACGGGTGGTATTTCCGAATTTAAAAAAATTGCAACTTTGGCCTCAATTTACAATATTCAATGCTATCCTCATATCTGGGGCAGTGCTATAGCTTTGGCAACCGGAATTAACTGTGCTTTCTTTCTACAGGATTTTCCTTTTAAATTGGTATCAAAAGATATGATGCTTGAATTTGATCGTACCAAAAACATTTTTAGAGAAAAACTTTCAAAAAATCCTATAATGATTCAAGACGGATATATTTTACCCCCTACTAAGCCTGGTTTAGGTATTGAAATCGATGAAAATTTAATAAGACAATACAGAGTTCGTTAATCGCATTGATGATATTTTTTAAGATTTGATATTGATTAGGAGGTAATTAATGGAATTTAAAGCTACCGTTCTATGTGAAAACTATGTTATTAATCAAGAGGGACCTATTGCAGAACACGGTTGGGCAGTCTATTTGGAAACCAAAGAAGGAAATTATCTTTTTGATACTGGTCAAGGAAAGGCAATCATAAATAATGCCTTGTATTTTCATAAAGATTTATCGTCAATTAAGGGCATTATTCTTAGTCACAATCATTATGATCATTCAGGTGGTTTACTGAAAATATTGGATTTAACTGGAACCATAGATGTTTTTTCTCATCCAGATCTGTTTAAACATAGTTATGACATTAAAGAAAATGGTACAGAAACCTATAATGGCATCCCCTTTTGTCGGGAAGTGTTAGAGAATCGTGGAGCTAACTTTATTTTTAACAGAGGTGCTGTAAAGATTACACCTAAAATCATTTTAAGTGGAGAAATTTCCCGTAAAACTGACTTTGAAAAAGGTGATGAAAATTTGTTTATCAAAACTAAATCAGGAATAATGCAAGATCCATTCCTTGATGATCAAACGCTCTTTATTGATACCAAAGAAGGTTTGATTATTATTTTAGGATGTGCCCATGCTGGCATTATTAATATTATCAATTATGCTATTGAGAAAATGGGCCAATCACATATTTCAGCCATAATTGGAGGCACTCATCTTGGAAGGGCTGATAAAGACACAATAAAGAAAACAATTCAAGCTTTAAAGAATTATCATATTGATAAGATTGGTGTTTCACATTGTACGGGGTTAGAAGCTTCCCTGGAATTATATCAAGAATTTAGAGATCATTTTTTCTTTTGCAATGTAGGGCAGATAATTGAAAGATAAAAATGAAATGAAAAACTTGGCGAAACTTAAATCATCATAGATTTTCTAAGTCTGTAGAGGGAACCTTCTACATAAATAGACAATAATTTATTTAATTTTTTTGGGAAGATATCAATATTATGTGAAAAGATCATTTCAATTTCATAACTAATGTATAAACTTATTTTTTTATGTTTAAAATCTATTAAGAGTTAAGGAGGAATATTGTGAAAGGGATAAATTTTTTAGGGAATCGAAGGTTAGAAATTACGGATTTGCCTGATCCGGAAGTAAAAGAAGGCGATGTTTTAGTTCGAGTAAAAGCGAGTGCTATTTGTGGGAGTGAGATGGAGACATATATACCACCTGAAGGTTTAAGTTGGTTTGGTAATCCCGGACATGAAGTTATGGGTGTGATTGAGGATCCAAATGGTTCAAAACGTTTTAAAAAAGGTGATAGGGTCGGACTTGGTACTCCTCAGGGTTGTGGTGAGTGTTATTGGTGCCGGCAGTCAAAGCCAATTTTTTGTAAAAAAGCTTATGTTCCAATGAATGGACATAGTGAATTCATTGTAGGTAAAGAAATATGGATGCAATCAGTCCCTGATGACATTGAAGATACCGTAGCCGTACTTGTGGCAGCAGATGGTTTAGGGGTTCCATATGGATCAACAATGCGAGCAGGGGTAAAGGCTGGAGATAAGACCTGCATATTTGGAACTGGTCCTGTTGGACAAAGTATGACTTTAATACAATCATTTTTGGGAGCAAGGGTTATTGCTATTGATGTTAATCCAAAGGCATTGGAATTTGCCACTGCTATGGGTGCTTGGAAGACAATTAATCCAAATGAGAGTGATGATATTCGGTCTGAAATATTGGAATTAACCGATGGTTTGGGGCCGAATGTATCATTTGATGCTTGTGGAAATCAGGAGATGTTCAATGTTGCATTAGATACAACAATACCAGATGGGACAGTTATGACTGTTGGTCATGGAAATCATGGTATTGATTCTGTAAGAGAAAGATTAAGCTTTCATGTCGATCATGAAAAAAGCGAATTCTGGGGAAGAAACCTGAGAGTCATGGGTAACTGGGGAACTTATTTTAGTGATTTTACAGACCAAATAAATATGATAAGAAATGGCCTTCAAGTGAGACGAATGATTG